>Ga0182738_1008586_pt1 | contig 10127 bp, 6 predicted proteins | sample eDN5th30CBELigMG_FD_128876 | JGI IMG/M metagenome (GOLD analysis project Ga0182738, IMG submission 128876) | Enriched Miracle-Growth compost microbial communities from Emeryville, California, USA - eDNA 5th pass 30_C BE-Lig MG (version 2)... ... | reverse complement strand
AGAGAGCTTAAAATCCTTGCTGTTATTGAATTCTTGCCTAGGCCAGATTGTGAGTCAGCTTCTAGGGAACAAAGATCAAGATGGATCTTTGTTGAACTTGCTATCCCCAACGCAATCCGAGAGACTTCTTGAAAAAATGAAATCAAGTCCCGAAATCAACAGAAGGCTTGAAGTCTTTGCTCAGATGGAGCAAGGAGAGCAGGAGGTTTCTCCAAAGAAGAAGTCCAGTCGGGCCCCTAAAATTATGGAAAAGAGTGAGGAAGATTGTGATTATGGGGTTTATAAGAAACTCAAAGCTGGTTACGACAAAGAAGTTATTTTGTCTGAAGAGAAATCTGACGCTTCCACCGACTACGAATGTTTACATGCTGAGCGTGAAGCAAGTTTTGGCTGCACCATTAGCAATGGATTCATAAGATCAGAAAAAGAGAAGAAGATGATTCCAAAATTCGTACAAAGCGCTTAGATCATTCACACGCAAGAAAGATGATGATATTTATTCAAACACTACAAACTTTTTTCCAAGGATCAACTAAAATTCAGAAAAAATATATCTCTATACAAATTTACTAAACATGTATCATTATTAAATTAGAGTGAGACAAGAAACGATTTATAAAATTTTATAATTCATTAATTCACTTGAATGAAAACTACTGACTTGATTTTTTGTTTTGCATTTGATAAAATTATGCCCACAATGTCTGTGTAGTCTTAATGATTTCAAAAATTAAATTCAAACAAATTCTTTCAGATAGTGACAGTGAATTTTCAGGTAAAGATTTCAGATAAACCTGATTTTTTTTTTTTTTAATGATAAAAAAATTGAAAACTGAAATCCTGAATTTTTCTCAATTGTGTCAGTCTAATTTTTCACAAAGATTTTCGAAGTTTTGGTGAATTGATGAAAACTCTCTGTAAAATTTTTTTTCACACCATGACTCGTGATTTAGCCGGAAACAGGGAACGCCCTTCAAACGACATGTTTTTGAAGGATCTTGATTTCTTAGATTTTTTTTATTGCTTTAAAAAAAAATTTCTTGGTTGTATAAAAATTGAAAGGAAAAGAGTTGAAATAATTTTCTCATGAAAATTTCAGAAAAAGAGTTCGAAATGTTTCGCCGAAAAAAAAAATGTTCTTTCTTTCAATATTTCTTTTTCAAAACTGCATCAAATTGGAAAAATTTTTATTCAGATCAAAACTCTTCTCTCTTGCCCTTGAGCATTTTCTTTGATTTCGAGCGAATCTCCTCGTCCCTCCCCTTCAATGAAAACCAATTGAGAGATATTTCATCCATTAAATAATGAGAAATAAAACACTGTTTCTTTTAAAAAGCTGAATGCTATTCAATTCTGTGATTAATTTGTCCTCAAATGATATGAAGGATAACGTGAGAAGTTTCTTTTTGTAATGCAGGCGAACGAACTCAAATTCCCACCTGAGTTTATTTTTCATACTGGTGAACAAATACTGCAATGAGGAGATAAATTGAATAAAAATTTGAAGAAATAAAATGAAAAGTAAGCAACATATGAGGGATGGTATTTTTAAATAGTTGTTTCTTCAATAGTTAAAGGCGCTGTTTCTTTATTTCTGGATGTAAGTGAGAGAGGGAGATTGGAAATATTGGGATCCCTATTCGTTTGAGAAATAATGTCCTCCATATCGGAGCCTAATGGACGAAGTGGAAGGAATGTTGATTTCATAATTTCATCATCAGATGGAGGAATTATTTGGTCAAGATGATTATCAGGGACATCAGCATACATTTCTGGGCCAATTTTTTCTGCTTCGACACCATCTTCTGTAAATATTGCGAGATTTTCAAGTTCACAAGAAAAGTCTTTGAGGATTTGAGGAGATGCTGGTTCTGCCGGATCGATATTTCTAATTCGGTCAATAAGGTCCTTGAGTTTGTATCTGAAGAATGAACTGTTGGATTTATGTTTTAGCAGATAATGGAGGAGAATAACTGCGATCAAAGAAATGATGACTAATGCAATAGCCAATATCACGGTGAGGCTGATTGAATTTTCCCCAAAGAATTCTGAGGTTAGATATATGGTAATTTCTTGACGATACAAGCACAAGCTTTCCAAGGAAGAGTCATGATGTTGAGCTTTGAGAGGACAGTTTGTACCAGTGTAAGCAAGATGGTAATCAAAGCGGTTCACGTCTGCTTTCTGGATGGACTTAAGCTGGCAGAATATTTCAGGATATTTATCAAAGGTACGATAAAAAACTAACTGGTTATTGGTTTGAGTAAAAATTAAGGTTGTATCGAGATCTTGGATTTTTTGAAGGTTTGTTTCACCATAAAAGACAAAAGAGCTCATGGGCTGTCCATCTTGTATGCTTTGAGGCATTGAGTGAAACCATGCGAACATTACATTTTGATTGAGCAAAAAGACTTTTGTGTCATCAAAGGAGAGATTGCCTGTGAAGACTCCAGAAAAGGATTTGATACTATTTTGAAGATATCCATTTTGAGTTTTGATAAATTCAAGAACTTCAAAGCCATCAAACGTTATATTTTTCTTTTCTTTGACAATTAGCATTAGATGATCATTTCCAATGACTTTGAGACTATTCGGCTCTTGAATAAACTGGGCCTGAGGAGGAAGAGTAGTAGTTTCATCGTTTTGAAAAACATAAACTCCTTTTCCAGCTTCAATGATGAAAATAAAGGTCTCAGTGACATAGAAATCCAAGATAGATTGTGCAAAATCTCGAGTAACTTGGGTTTTATGACTCAAATCATTTTCAAAAGTTGGAAGTTTGAAGATTGAGTTGGGATGATCCTCCAAAATGGTATACAAGAATTTATCATATGATTGATATTTGATCCAGGAGTTGGACTTCACATCTAGTTTATTGATAAAAGTGAGGTTTCCATTGTTTTGGTCCCAGTCAAAATTGAAGTGATAGTCTTCAGTCAAAATTTTAAATTTCTTGAGCGCTTTGGAGAATGCGACTTGAAGAGGTAAACTATTGTGTGAAATGGCTGGGAAAGAAGCAACTTGAGAGATTTCTGATTGAGAAGTTTGAAAAAGGTCAACTGTGAGATCATTGTAAACTAGGTAGAGAAAATTGTTGATTGAGACAGCTTGACTCAGTGACACTTGAGGCTTTAAAAAGAGTGTGGAGATTTTTTGAAAATCTGGTACACTAGGGACTATCTCACAGACTGACGGAGTTCTTTTGTTTCGAGTCAGGTCTATTTTGACTACTGGAAAGTTTATGGAAGTCAAACTTTGTCGAAAATCTTTTTGTTCATAAAGCTTAAAATAAGCAGGTTCCAAAAGCGCACCGTAAAGTGTCGAAGGGCTTCTTTGAGCAGTCACAAACAAAGTGAAAACAAGAAATATGGAAATTATCGCTTGTTTTGTTAGCATAATCTACAGTAAACTGTCTCTTTTAATATTAAAATTATTAAGATATCTTTTGAGGTAAGAAAATTGAGAATGGAATTTTATTTGTTGGAATTAGAATAACAATGGGAGGAGAAGAGAAATATTATAGATATTAAGAGAGGAATAGAGAACGATAATATACAAATTATAATATAAGAACAACTTTAATTGAGGATTGAGATGATATGGTTCAGCAGGTAGCGGTAGGTTGTGGTACAGGGAGTTGACTACTGCTGACAAAGTTAGGAATTGAGCTTTTTTTGATGCAGCCACTTTCTGTTAAAGGGATGCTAGCAAAAATACGATCTTCTTTGGAGCTTGTATCGGAGACTCTTGAGCTTGTCTGAGAAGTCTCACGGGATTGGATATCATATTTTGCAAAGAGTTTTGCAAATCTGTCTTTGGAGTGTGCTTCACCATCATCTCCTCTGTATAAGTCTTCTAACTTAATGATTTCTCCAATATCGTCAAGAAGAAGCTCAGTATCTGCAAGAACTTGGATGCATTCCTTTTTGCTTTTAGAGGCCTCAGCATTTTTGTTTGCAGTTTTTATCGCTTCTCTTTGGGAGTCGATTTTTTGAAAAATCAACTGATGCAGGTCTAGTCTTTTATAAGCCAAAGTGGCAAGATCTGAACACTCTTTTGAAACAAGGTTGAGAGCTTCTTTTTCAATTTCAAGAGAGTTTCTGAGTAGTATCGACCTGTAAAGATATAAGGTTCCTTCAACAGCTTGCAGTTTAGAAAAGATTGTGGCCACATTATAAGGAACTAGACTTGCTTGTTTTCGATATTTATTAGACTGAACAAAAGGCTCGTCGGTTTGAATGCAGTTTCCCATAAAATAAGCTGAGTAGAGTAGATTTGAAGAATTGAAATTTATGTTTATAGATTTGCTCTAACGTTGAAAGCTATATAGCAGCATAAGCTAAAATTGTAGACCAAATATTTAATTTTGATTGTCCAATAAGAATCCTTGGAAAAATTCTATTCTCTCAGGTGAAGAATTTTCATGGAAAAAGGTCCAAAGGGATGAGGCATAGAGGGATGGATAAGAAGATGCGATTTGATGAACGATGAAGGGTCAATCTTAGGCTTTGAAGAAAACAAAGGAAGTTAAGAAGAAGATTCTGGAATGATAGACAAATCGAACAAAATGATTATTCTAATTTTCCAATTTCTAATTGATTTTGATGAAAATACCGCATTTTTCGTGAAATTTTATTTTTAACTTTATTACTGTTAAAATAAACGAATCAATTTATAAATTTATGAAGACTAAAGAAACACACTTTCTGATATCAAGATTCCGCAACGAAATTTTAAATAAAGTAAAAGAGTCTGTCTGTCTGTTAAGTTAAAAAAGATATTCAATGGATTGGCATGAAATATTTTTTCATTGCTTTTTGGAATCGTTCACTATAATTGTCTGGGCTGACGATAGTGGGAGTGGCGCCTTTGATGAATTTTTTGCCAACATGCTCCAACTGTTTTTCAAGATCATACATTCTTAGATAATCAATAATTCCCATTCGAAAAGTTGACTTATTTTCATCCAAGATGAGAAGCAAAGAATAATCGACAATTTCTAAACCTGCAAGGAATTTCGTGTCGTTCATGATGGCTTTTTCTATGAAAGCAAAAGAGTCAGCTGTTAAGGGGATTGGCTCGCCATTTCTTTGAATTTTAAAGTCTGTATCAAGGAAAGTGTGGTGTTTATCTTGGGATCCTGAATAACGTCCTAATTCAGATCCTTTTAAATCATAAACCTTGGTATGGTTTTCTATTCCATAAAAGAGGTTTTCCATAGCAATATAATAGAGAGGGGATTTGTTTTCATGCTGGATTTCATAGATACCGTAGATTTTACTCAGAAGGATTGGATCATTAGCTTTATAAGCTTTAAAGGTATATTGGAAATATTCCTGGACGAAGCTGAGCAACATGCTAAACTCCTTTTTCTCGAGTTGTTTGAAGACGAATCTTTGGTCATGAGTTTTGATGAAATTAGCGCCAGTTTTGCCGCCACTATTATTCCAATTGCAACTATTTGAAATACTTTCAATGTAATCTTGGAGATAGATTCCATTAAAGAGTCGAAGCAACTCGAATTGCACTGGATAATGGAAGATGATGTTTGCTTTCGGGGTAATAGTCTTTTCGTGGCAAAACCTTGATCTTCTTCTTTGGCTCGGAAACTCAAAGGTTTCACCAAAGAGACTGATATTATGGACTTCTTCAAGTATATTCATTTTGCTATGTTTAGGAGGCTTTCTCTCTGCTCTTCCTTTGTCAACTAAACTCAATAAGATTCGATTAAAGTGTTTGATCTTCAGATCCATCTGAGGTATTTTAACTTGAAGTTGCTTGATAAAGGAATTCTCTTCATTTTTATTGTTGAGTTTTGGCTCCAATTTCTTTGAAATAGATCCAATATAATTCTCAGATTGATTTTTCTCATATGTCAAGTCTAATAATTTAGCTTTGGAAAATTAATAAACATTTCGATACCATTGAGAGTAAAGACTTCAGCAAGATACTGTTGAGTGTTGAGAGCATAAGCAATAGTTGATAAAAGTTCTCCATCATAGATTGGTATCATTTCCTAAATGAAGAAAAATTAATGAAGTTGATCTCAAAAATTAATTACGAATGGGGGCAATTCTTGAATGAAATTCTGAGGAGTTGTATTGATTCCTTCAGCGAGTTGATCCAAGAGATTAAACTCTTTTTGGAGCCTCTGAGCATCAGATTCTTCTTGAGATTCCGATGCGGCAGTGGTGTGTCTACTTTTATTCATCAAGAGGATAGAGCTATCTTCCATGGTATTTTTTCTGGATCTGTGACTGGCGTTGTCGTCAGAATCAATGGATAACTCATCTGAAATTCCCTTTGCCCCAGTAGAATTAGACAGAGTCAAGACTTCTTTTAGTTTGCTCTTCTCTTTCTTTTCTTGATCTTGCTGTTCTTTTTGTTTGAGCCTGGAGCACTCTTTTTTGACTTTTTCAAGAGATACGCAGAGTTCAAAGATTTTATTAAAATAATTTCTTCTGATGAGATCAATTTCTAGATGGGAAGGAAAGCTTTGTGTTTTGAAGAGTTCAACTTCTTTTCTGAAACCTTGAGCTTGTTGTAACAAAGAGATTAGTTCTGTAAGGAGATAGACGAAATATTTTTTGAGTTGGAGGTCTTCGAGGTTGCTCGGATCATCGAAGTTGATGATGATGCTTTGGTTTTCTGCAAGGATTGTAATAACTTCGTTGAGGTAAGCTGTGGAGATATCAAGGTAGTCTCGCAACATCTCATATAAGCGAGTAGCTTTTTTGTCGATGATTTCTGCATTGTTCCTAGCAAGGACAATTTTCAAATGATGATTATCCGAGTTAATCTGGTTGAGACGCATAGGATTTGAGAAGCCCACAGTGAAGCGAACCACCAAGCCATCATTGACAAAGACTCTATTTTTGACAGAGTTCATGCAGCATGTGTTGACTGTAGATTTTTTGAGACTGCTGCTGGTTTTGAGGAGTGGCGAGTGATCAGGAAGCAACTCTTCAAGACTGCTTTTTCTTTCGAGCTTGGTTCCAAAGGAATGTTCGGCGCTTGAGACCATCATTTCGAGGTAGCGAGAGAAGGAGTAATCAAAATAGGACTGACTAAGTTTGAGAGGCTCTGAGAGTCTATTATGGCAATCTGAGCATTCAATATACATAACAGTATTTAAGAAGGAGATGTTGTTTTCTGAGAAGGAGTCCTTTTCGTGTTTATCTTTGGAGTACATGGATGCAATGACAGATTTTTTGCAAAGATTGGAGTGGAGACTATCTGTGTAAGCTGTGGAGGTTTGTTTATTTTGAATATTGACTTGTTTTTCATCATCTCTGATTTTGGGCATTTTGGAGTCCTTGACAGCAATAGCTTGTTTGAGTTTGGAGCGATCTCTAATCTCGAGAGTAACCTTGACGTAGAAGCTTCTGATGAGGAAGATGTTGGTGTGGAAGAAATGTGCTGAGTGGCATTCAACGCATTTTTCAAAGACGCCAGAGGTTTTATTGATCAAAAAGAGGCCTAAGGAGGCATCATTTTTGCCATAATAGGTAACTTCTACAGATGAGGGTTCTGATTCAAGTTGGGAGACCTCTTGCTTATGCCAGCGATTTGATGCTCTGAGGGTTTTTGCAAGTTGAGTCAAGACTTCTGGGCCCTTTTTGGACAAATCTGGGAAGGAGTTGAGGTTGATTGGAATCAAGGTGATTTTGGTAAACTTGATAATTGTAGAATCCATGAGGATAGGCAGAGGGGTTTTTTCGGTGAGGAAGTGAAGTTTGTAGCCTGCAGTGAATTTGGTGCTCTGATTTCGAATGCATGCGCTCGAAAGAACTTCAGTGACTAATTTTTTCTGCTGATGTTCTAAAGAGAGATATTCTCGAATATCCTGTTGCAATGCCGAAGTGAAGGTAATTTCTTCTCGAATATCGGTTAGGATTCTCCATAATCTTTCTTTGGTGTGGTATAGTTTAATTTCTTGATATATAATGTCTTTTTCAAAGTGAATATTTTTGAGAAGGATCAAGGATTCTTTTAAGCAAGCCTTTAGTTGACTCAGCTTAACTTTATCAGGTCCATTCAGAACTATAGTTGCTCCCTTTGTTGGATCCCATCCATCAAAAATCATGAGTGGAGAATTCGCATTCATAATATCAGGATTCAAGACCGATTTTTCAGCTGCCACGACTTGTTCATCGTTGAAATTATTATTGACAGAAAATCTTTGACAGTAGCCAAGTGGATCATAGTTGAGATTTTCAATTTTCGAGAGATCTGAAATTGGCTTTGCACCAGTGTATCGAGCAATTTTTTTGAATTGTGAGGACCTCAACTTCATGACAAGGGTTTTGCTCATATTAAGAATCATTTCCTGTATTTCTCGACTCACACTTCCTTCAACAATAATGATGGAGGGACGAAGTTTATTAATATTGTTGGAAATAGCCCCAAGAATAGACTTTTCTCTGTCGACAGAGTTTTCATCCATGATAAAAACCTCATCTGACCTATGCATTTCGAGATTTCCTTTGATCATGAGAATAGTTGGGAATTGAATATCTTGTTTCATTTTTTTGTGAGCAACATTTTTGGTCAGGACAATTCCTTGTATGAGTTTGGATTTATTTTCAGCAGAGTAATGATGTATTTTGAATTTCATGAATGCTCTGATATCATAGGCATTTCTCTCAAGGATGCTGAGCTTGATGGTTTGAATGGAATCAATGACAAGACTTTTGACAAGCTGTTCCCATTCATCATACAAATCATGTTTTTGGAGGCAGTAATTGACAACATTTTCGGCCTGTTGGTAAAACTGTCTATTCAAGAAGTCGATAAGATAGGTATCCAACTCAGCTTTTCTGGTTGAGTCTAGCCAATAATTTGAAAGGGGCCTCTTGAGGTGCAAGTTTTCAGTCTCTTGGAAGAACAGCTCAGTTTTCTCGAAACACTGGTCGCAAACTCTGATTTTCTTTTCATTTTCAAAGTTGAATAATGGCGGATTCAAGAAATTGTTGGCACACCTAGAGGAGGATGTAAGGATTTCATAATTTCACAAATTACTTGGCATCAAAAATATTTCCACACATTCTACAATGATGTCGTCTGTTCATCAAATCAAAGCGAGAGCTACAAGCAAAACAGCGTTTACAATCCTTATCTTTAACCCATTGATCTTTCGACAAAAAGATGTCTTTTGTCAACAGGTGATTTACGTTACTCATACCAATCTATCTCCTTTAAAAAAAATTAATTGAGATATAATTTATTTATAAATAAAGTCCCACAAATTTTTTATCGAGATGACGATTTTTGTTGTTATTATTACTGAAGATTTAACACAAAAAAAAGAGAGAGAGTTTTTAATTTATATATTTTTACAAATGCAAATGCCAACGCCAATAAATAGGGATTAAACATTATAATAATCATTATCGAGATTTTTCAAGGATTTGAGTTGATTTGTGAGACTATGGGTGGAAGTGGCATTGAAAACCATATTCATATCAAAACTATCGCCACCAATCGGGATAGAGAATTTCTCAGCAACTTTGAGAGAAGGTCGACCTCCAAAAAGTTGATACTGATTAGAAATCAAGGCTCGATTGGTTTTTGAAATCTGGTTGAGAGTTGTTTTGGTTGCGGAGGGTTTGTGGAGGGCTCGATCAGCGCTCAAGTTCCAAGACTCTTCGACCTGTCTTCTTGTTTCTTTGAGTTCATCAAGAAACGAAGTGTAGCTTTCTTTTTTACGTCCAGTCTCAAAACTTGAAGAAGGAAGCAGATCAACATGACTCCTTTGTTGAATATGAGTTGGTTCATTGATTTTGGATCGACTTGAGGAGGAAGGATCCTGGGAGTCGTCATCACGTGGTGGTTTAACAATGGGTTTTAATTGGTAACCTCCTGCTGAATATTTGGACTTTTTCTTTGCTTCATTGAGATGATTGATGATCTGGCAGAAACTTTTCTTTTGGGACTTTCGATCTGAGGAAGTGATGGCTATGCTTGATTTGGTTGAGCCAGAGTTTGATAACGGGGGCAAGATTAGCTCACTGCCGGGTTCAATTTTCCTTTTAGCATAAAGATAAAAATCTCGTTTCGTGAGGGTTTTATCTTCCATAGGTTTCTGGTTAGTGGGTTTGAGAGAGAGTTGGTTAATAAGTCTCGGT
>Ga0182738_1008585_pt1 | contig 10127 bp, 7 predicted proteins | sample eDN5th30CBELigMG_FD_128876 | JGI IMG/M metagenome (GOLD analysis project Ga0182738, IMG submission 128876) | Enriched Miracle-Growth compost microbial communities from Emeryville, California, USA - eDNA 5th pass 30_C BE-Lig MG (version 2)... ... | reverse complement strand
GGCAAGAGGGGCGAAAAAGCCGAACAGTAGACTCTCTGCTGTAACCCAACCTTTTATTTATGGCTACTTTTTAGTGCAACGTAGTAATGGTTTGGGCCTCTTACAGCAAGGGGATATTGAATCGAGTATGAGAAGTTTAAAGGAAGATCTATTCTTAACTGCATACGCAAGTTACATAGTAGAACTTACGGATAAATGTATCGAAGAAAAAAAGCCAAATCCATTTCATTTTGAATTATTGTACCAAACATTAAATTATATGAATGAAGGATACGATAAGGAAATCTTGACTAATATATATGAGATGAAGATGTTAAATGTATTAGGACTTTATCCTATTTTAGATCATTGTGCCTTTTGTGGAGCAACAGAAGGGCATTTTTCTTTTTCTATGCGTGAAAATGGATTAATTTGTCATCGTTGTATCGAGAAAGATCCTTATCATTATAAACTTTCTCAGGTTACAGTAAAGCTTCTTCGTGTTTTTTATCATCTAGATATTAAACGTTTAGGTAATATTTCTGTGAAGGATGTTACTAAAAAGGAACTAAGTATGATAATAGATGCATACTATGAAGAAAACTCTGGTTTATATTTAAAGTCAAAGAAATTTATCCAATCAATGAAAAATTTTGGAGATTCTTTTTCATAAGTTGACTCATGCTGATTAGTTAGCAGGTAGTTGACATTTATATTAATTTTAGTTATCATTTTTGTAAATAATAGTGTTGTGTTGATAAGAAATTAGTACTTAATTGAACTTATGAATAAGCGAGCTTGGGAGGGTGAAAGCCAAGTACATAAGGGTTAAGGAAGGCATTCTTGGAGCAACTTCGTATGAAGGTGGCTACATATTGTAGCAAATAGGGTGGAACCGCGGGTATACTCTCGTCCCTATGTCAACAAATTGACATAGGGACGGGAGTTTTTTGTATTTTTAGACTTATACTTTCGATCTATGTCATCAATCATGAAGCGAATCTTTAGGTTTGCTTTATGAAAACATTTTGGAGGTGTATTCAGGTAATGAATATTCAAAACATGATTTTAACGTTGCAGAAACATTGGTCTGAGTATGGCTGTATATTAATGCAGGCATATGATGTGGAAAAAGGGGCAGGTACAATGAGTCCTTACACTTTCTTAAGAGCAATAGGACCAGAACCTTGGAATGTAGCTTATGTTGAACCATCTAGACGACCAGCAGATGGTAGATATGGAGAAAATCCTAATAGACTATATCAACATCATCAATTTCAAGTGATAATGAAACCTTCACCTGATAATATTCAAGAGCTTTATTTAGATTCCTTAAAAGCATTAGGAATTGATCCGTTAGAACATGATATTCGTTTTGTTGAAGATAACTGGGAAAACCCATCACTTGGTTGTGCTGGACTAGGTTGGGAAGTTTGGCTTGATGGAATGGAAATAACTCAATTCACTTATTTCCAACAGGTTGGAGGCTTGGAATGTAAACCAGTTTCTGTTGAAATAACATATGGTATTGAGAGATTAGCTTCTTATATTCAAAATAAAGAAAATGTTTTTGAATTAGAATGGACAGATGGTTTTACGGTAAAAGATATTTTTTATCAACCAGAATTTGAACATAGTAAATATACTTTCGAAACATCTGATACAGATATGCTGTTTAATTTATTTAATATTTATGAAAAAGAAGCACATCGTCAAATGGAAGAAGGCTTGGTACATCCAGCATATGACTATGTATTAAAATGTTCTCATGTCTTTAATTTGCTTGATGCGAAAGGTGCCATTTCTGTTACAGAAAGAACAGGCTATATTGGGAGATGTCGTAATTTAGCACGAAAAGTGGCTAGAACATTTTACGATGAAAGAGAAAAATTAGGTTTCCCAATATTAAAGGGTAAGGAGGTTAAAGGCAATGAGTAAAAGAGATTTATTACTTGAAATTGGTTTAGAAGAAATGCCTGCTCGGTTTATTACTGCCAGTATGAATTCTCTTAAAGAGAAAATGGAAAAATGGCTGGAAGAAAAACAATTAGAATATACATCTGTTAAGGCTTTTTCATCTCCTAGAAGACTTGCGCTTTTAGTTGAGAACTTAGAAGAATCTCAAAAGGATTTGGAAGAAGAAGCAAAAGGACCAGCTAAGAAGATTGCACAAGATGAAACTGGTGCATGGTCAAAAGCTGCTATTGGATTTACTAGAGGCCAAGGACTAACAGTTGATGATATTTACTATAAAGAAATAAATGGAATTGAATACGTTCATGTCAAAAAATTTATTAAAGGTAAATCTACTAGTGAACTTTTACCAGAATTAAAAGAGTTAATTCTAAGTCTTTCTTTTCCAAAGAATATGCGTTGGGCTAGTAATGATCTGCGATATATTCGTCCAATTAAATGGCTAGTTGCGTTATTTGGAGGGGAAGTAATTCCGTTTTCGATTGCAAATGTGGAAACATCTAATCACTCTCTAGGTCATCGTTTCTTAGGAGGAGAAATAATATTTAATAATCCTTCTGAATACGTGGAAACAATGCTAGGACAATATGTTATGGTCGATGCAGTAGAACGTAAAAAAGCAATTGTTTCACAAATTGAGAAACTAGAAGAAGAAAATAATTGGGTGATTCCAATTGATGAAGAATTATTAGAAGAAGTAACTAATTTAGTAGAGTATCCAACGGCACTTTATGGTACTTTTGAGGATGAATTTTTAGAATTACCTACTGAAGTGTTAATTACAAGTATGAAAGAACATCAACGTTATTTCCCAGTTAAATCCAATGAAGGAAAACTGTTACCATATTTCGTTACTGTTCGAAACGGAAATCATCAAAATTTAGAGATTGTTGCTAAAGGAAATGAAAAAGTATTGCGTGCAAGACTTGCGGATGCAGCATTTTTCTATAAAGAAGATCAAAAGTTGGAAATTGATACTTTACTTAAAAAGTTAGATTCTATCGTTTATCATGAAGAAATTGGAACACTAGCAGAAAAGGTGAACCGAGTTCGTTCGATTGCTGCTAGCTTGGCAGAATTCTTGCAATTATCTACTGAAGATAAGCAAAACGTTGACAGAGCAGCACAAATTGCAAAATTTGATTTAGTGACAAATATGGTTTATGAATTCCCTGAACTTCAAGGCCTAATGGGAGAAAAATACGCACTTCAAAAAGGGGAGAAGGAAGCAGTAGCTAAAGCAATCAATGAGCATTACATGCCACGACATGCTGAAGATCAAACTGCTAGCAGTGATGTAGGTGCTACACTTGCCCTTGCTGAAAAATTAGATACTATAAGCTCATTCTTCAGTATTGGGATGGTTCCAACAGGTTCACAAGATCCATACGCGTTAAGAAGACAGGCAACAGGAATTGTGCAAACTCTTATTGATAAGAATTGGAATATCTCAATCGAGCAATTGGTGGATTTATCCCTGAACTTCATGTCTAGCGAAGCCAAAATTAAAGGTGAGGAGTTAAAGCAATCCATTTTAGCTTTCTTTAAGATGCGTGTGAAACATATTCTACAAGAACAAGGAATAAGATATGATATCATTGATGCAATACTAGCAAACAAAATTGGAATAGCAGCAAGTGTTATTCGTAAGGCTAAAGTGCTAGAACTTCATAAAGATGATAATGATTTTAAAGAGGGTATTGAAGCTCTAAGCCGTATTATCAATATTTCAAGTAAGGCCACAACAGTCTCTGCAGTTAAACCAGAACTATTCGAGAATGAATATGAAAAATCACTATATAATGAATTTAACTTGGTGAAAGAGAAAATAAGTGCTGACTTGAAAGAAGAAGACTACTTTGAGTTACTATTATCCTTGAAAGATACTATATCTCAATATTTTGACCATACTATGGTTATGGCTAATGACGGTAACCAGAAAGAAAACCGTCTTAACCAAATGGTTGAAATAGCAAACGTAATAAATGAATTTGCGAGTGTTAATGAAGTAATCGTAAAGTAATTGAAATAAGTAATGGGAATTACTAGGTAGGGATCTCCTTCCTAGTTTCCTTTTGTTTAAAATAATGCTTAGCGATTTTCTATTCTTTCTTTTTTGATCTCCATTATTTCGTATATAATAGGTATAGATCAATACCTAATGAAGGTGGTGAATAGGCAATCGAATTGAATAAAAGACAAGAAACAATAATAGAAATAGTAAAAGAAAATGGACCTATCACGGGGGAGCATATTGCAGAGAAATTAAATTTAACAAGAGCTACTCTTCGACCAGATTTAGCTATATTGACTATGTCAGGATATTTAGATGCAAGACCACGTGTAGGATATTTTTATACAGGCAAAAAGTCGGAAACATTACTTACTGATAGTATTCGAAATATATTAGTGAAAGATTATTATTCCGATCCAGTTGTAGTTAAGGACAATACATCGGTTTATGATGCGATTGTTTTTATGTTTACAGAAGATGTAGGAACTATTTTTGTAGTAGATGAAGAATCTAAACTAACAGGTGTAGTGTCACGAAAGGATCTTCTAAGAGCTAGTATAGGTAAACAAGAGTTATCCTCATTGCCTGTTGCAATTATTATGACACGTATGCCGAATGTTACATATTGTTTTGCAGAGGAAAGATTGGTAGATGTAGGAAAAACACTGATTGATAGAGAAATTGACGCACTTCCTGTAGTAGCCAAAATAGAGAAAGGGCTACTGGTCATTGGGAGAATCTCCAAAACAAATATAACAAAAGCATTAGTTGATCTTTCTAACAATCCTAATGGAGACATGGAGGAAACGAATGATTGAAAAACAAATAATTTACGTAGTGTCAGATTCAGTTGGAGAAACAGCAGAACTAGTTACCAAAGCGGCAATAAGTCAATTTTCTGGACATAATGTAAATGTCTTAATTAAAAGATTTCCTTTTGTTGAAGACAAATCAAATATTCACGAAGTTGTCACACAAGCGAAACAAGAGCATGGCATGATTGCATATACATTAGTGAAACCTGAAATTCGTAATTATATGAGTGAACTTGCACGTCAAGAAGGAGTATATGCATGTGATATAATTGGCCCAATTATTGATCAGTTTCAAGTTTTATGGGGGAAAACTCCTTTATATGAGCCTGGGCTTGTTCGCAAATTAGACGAAGATTACTTCAAAAAGGTAGAGGCAATTGAATTTGCTGTCAAATATGACGATGGTAGAGATCCTAGAGGTTTAGAAAAGGCAGATATTATCTTAATTGGAGTTTCACGTACATCCAAAACCCCACTGTCTCAATTTTTAGCACACAAAAGAGTGAAAGTGGCTAATGTACCTATAGTACCAGAAGTGGATCCTCCTAAAGAATTATTTGAAGTTCCTGCAAGTAAATGTTTTGGCTTGAAAATTAGTTCAGCTAAATTAAACAATATAAGAAAAGAACGGTTAATCTCTCTTGGTTTAAGTGATAGTGCAAGTTATGCACAAATTGAACGAATAAGAGAGGAGCTTTCTTATTTTGATGACATTGTCAGCCGAATTGGATGTCCAGTAATTGATGTTACAAATAAAGCTGTAGAAGAAACTGCAAATATTATTCATAATCTTTATTATCGATCTAAGTTTGACTCCTAAAATTATATTTAGGAAGACTTTGTCCAGAGAAAGACAGAGTCTTTTTCTATGCAAGAAGATTCCAGTTTCGGTAAAATTCATTAGTATTAGATAAAAATGATGGAATTTCCTATAAATTTATACTATAATAAAAAATTGTGATAAAAAAGTATCATATTTAGGTTTAGAGTTGGCTTTTTACGAATAAACTATTTATTGTGAGAAGTCAAGGGAAAGAATGAAAAAGTTTTCGACATACCTTCTTATTGAAAAATTTATCAAAGAAGAAGGAAAATGTGGAGTGATGTAGAATTAATAGTACATTAGGAAGTCCAATGGTATATGTTGACGCTGATTCTTGTCCCGTTAAAGAAGATATTGTCGAAATTAGCTTTAAATATGGATATGAATCGCTCTTTGTAGCTTCATATGCACATATGAGCAACAGTCTTGATGAATTAAACTGGAAATATGTAGATACTGGCAAAGAAGCTGCAGATTTATTCATCATGAATGCTGTAAAAAAGCGGGACATTGTAGTTACACAGGATATTGGTTTAGCCTCTACTTTATTACTTAAAGAAGTAATTGTCCTTTCACCCAGAGGGATGATTTATGATGAAAGCAGCATTAAGACTGCTCTAGACTTACGATATTTGTCTGCTAAAGCAAGAAGAAATGGGATTTACGGAAAAGGCCCAAAGCCGTTTACAGAACAAGATCGAAAGAAGTTTAGAGAAAGTTTTTTAAGAATACTGTCGAAAAATGAAGGGGAAAAGATGGTGGACGTCGAATAATCTTCAAGTAGGCAATCAGTAGGGAGATGTGTTGGGAAATGGTGGCGCGCATTCCTGAAGAAAAATTAAATGAAATTAAACAAGCTATCGATATAGTGGATATTATTGGAGAACATATTTCACTTACTAAGCAAGGTCGCAATTTCATCGGTCTTTGCCCTTTTCATGGCGAAAAGACACCATCTTTCACTGTATCACCAGACAAACAGATTTTTCATTGTTTTGGCTGCCATGCTGGAGGTAATGTTTTTACCTTTTTAATGGATTTAGAAGGTACTTCCTTTGTGGAAGTTGCTTCACAATTGGCTGAACGAGTTAATATTGATTTGGGTATAGATGTTACAGAGCTGGAAAAAAAGCAAGCAATTCCTAATGATTTACAACAAATGATGGATGCACACGAGCTATTAACTAAATTCTACCATCATTTACTCGTAAACACAAAGGATGGTCAGCATGCGTTAGAGTATTTGCTTAATAGAGGCTTTACTTTGCCGATAATAGAAAAGTTTCAAATAGGCTATACTTTAGACTCATGGGATCTAGCTGTTAAATTCCTAGGAAAGAGGAAATTCGACGAAGCTTTATTAGAAAAAGCTGGTTTAATTATTAAAAGTGATAGGGATGACAAGTATTTTGATCGATTTCGTGATCGAATTATGTTCCCCATTAAAAATCGAAATGGTAACACTGTTGGTTTTTCAGGTCGAACATTAGGGGATAATACTCCCAAATACCTTAACAGTCCTGAAACACCAATTTTTAATAAAAGTAATATACTTTACAATTTTGATAAAGCAAGGTCAACTATTAGAAAACATCAACAAACCATTCTTTTTGAAGGGTTTGCGGATGTTATAGCAGCAAATCGTGCAGGCGTGGAAAATAGTGTTGCCACAATGGGAACTTCCTTAACGGAAGACCATATTGCCATAATAAAACAAAATTCAAAAATTGTTACTATTTGCTATGATTCTGATTCTGCTGGAATAGAAGCAGCCTTTCGAGCAGGGCAACTTCTATCAAAGGCTAAATGTATTGTAAATGTTGTTATGTTACCTGATGGAATGGACCCAGATGATTATGTTAATCATTTTGGGGAAGATAAACTACAACACGAAATACTTCATGGAAGCATTCCCTTCATGGGTTTTAAAATGCTTTACTATCGAAGAGGTAAAAATCTTCAAAATGAAGGAGATAAACTTGCTTTTATCGAAGAAGTACTAGGTGAAATTGCTAAACTTGATAAGGCAGTGGAGAAAGATCTTTATTTAAGACAATTATCTGATGAATTTTCTGTATCTCTTGATGCTTTGAAAGAACAAATACAGGATTTATCGGAACAGGCCTCTATTAATAATCCTGTACCTGAAAATAATGTTAAACCTGCAAAACAGTATACGATAAAAAAGCGCGTGACAGGGTTATTACCTGCGTACCATACTGCTGAAAAAAGATTACTTGCACATATGTTTAAAGATGAAGATCTAACTTACAAAGTGCAAGAATCGTTAAATGGAAAAACTTTCAATATTGATGAACATCAAGCAATATTTACGTATCTTCTTGCGTATCATGAAAGAGGTCAAAGCTCTAATACAAGTTCATTTATGAATTTTATAGATGATGTAGATCTTCAACGCATTGTTGCTGAAATCGAAATGATGGAAGTTAATGAAGAAGTAAGTGATATTGAAATAAATGATTACATTAAACAAGTAGTTAATTATGAAAAATTGCTTGAAATAAAAGAAAAAAAACAATTGCTAAAAGAGGCAGAACGTCAAAATGATTATTTGAAAGCTGCTCAAATAGGTATGGAAGTTTTAAAATTAGAAAAAACCTTGAAATAATTTTTATGATGTCTTGATTTTTTGGAAGGAGGGGGACAAATGGCTGAAAAGTCTGCCCGTTCAAAAGAAGTTGAAACGGAACTAACCCTTGATCAGGTAAAGGAACAACTAACTTTATTAGGTAAAAAAACTGGAGTACTTGCATATGATGATATAGCAGAAAAATTATCCAGTTTTGAATTAGATTCACATCAAATGGATGAATTTTATGAGTTATTAGGTGATCAAGGAATTGAGCTAATCGGTGATAGTGAAGATGAGGCTCCTAATGTTAAAGAACTTGCAAAGGGCGAGGAAGAGTTCGATTTAAATGATCTTAGCGTACCTCCTGGTGTAAAAATAAATGACCCTGTCCGCATGTATTTGAAAGAGATCGGAAGAGTAGATTTACTTTCTGCAGAAGAAGAGATTCGATTAGCAAAACGTATTTTAGAAGGTGACGAAGAGGCAAAACGTCGTCTAGCTGAAGCAAATTTACGTTTAGTTGTAAGTATAGCTAAAAGATATGTTGGACGTGGAATGCAGTTTTTAGATTTAATCCAAGAGGGAAATATGGGATTAATCAAAGCTGTTGAAAAATTTGATTATGAAAAAGGGTTCAAGTTCAGTACGTATGCGACTTGGTGGATTCGTCAAGCAATTACAAGAGCTATCGCTGACCAAGCAAGAACTATTCGTATACCCGTTCACATGGTTGAAACGATAAATAAATTAATTCGTGTTCAACGTCAATTACTACAAGATCTTGGTCGTGAACCAACTCCAGAAGAAATTGGAGAAGACATGGACCTATCTCCTGAAAAAGTAAGAGAAATTTTAAAAATAGCGCAAGAACCTGTTTCATTAGAAACACCAATTGGTGAAGAAGATGATTCTCATCTAGGTGATTTTATTGAAGACCAGGATGCTACATCACCATCTGAACATGCTGCATACGAACTGTTAAAAGAACAGTTAGAAGATGTTTTAGATACTTTGACAGATCGAGAAGAAAATGTATTGCGATTACGTTTTGGTCTAGATGATGGTCGTACTCGTACACTAGAAGAAGTAGGTAAAGTTTTTGGTGTAACTCGTGAACGTATTCGTCAAATTGAAGCAAAAGCATTGAGAAAGCTAAGACATCCTAGTAGAAGTAAGCGTCTAAAAGACTTTTTAGAATGATAGTATAATTTGAACTGTAACGAGAAATAGTTCACTTCCTACAAAGAAGTAGCTATTTCTTTTTTTATCCCGCATTTACTTACATAGGTACGAAATCTCAAAATGATGTGTTAGAGGCTAATAGCAGGGAAAGATATCTTATCCATAATAGTGAAAACCTGAATTTTATATGCGCTTAAAAGGATGTGGTTAAACAAATGCAGGAACAAAGAAAAAATATTATATTAAAGGAAATTGCATATTGGAAGGAAAGTAAAATGCTTCCAGAACATTATTGTGATTACTTAATTACTTTGTATACAGAAGGAATGGGAGTAGAAACTGAGAAGAAATCAAAAAGCAATAAATGGTTTCTTATTTTTAATACAATATATCTAGCCCTTATTCCAGTGTCTATATATTTCTTTTATTTTACAGAATTGTCTTTCATTTTGCAAATAGCTATTTCACTAATTTTTCTGTTTTTTTTAATCGGAGGACTTTTTTTGTATAATAAAAACCAACAGAATGTTGATATACCTGCAGCCTCTATAGCTATTCAATTCCTTTTATTAAGTGTAGCAGTAGTTATTAAATTTTTTGCTGGAGAAATAATATATCTTTATATTATCTTATATGGTAACTGTTTTATTTGGTATATGCTTGGTAAAAAATACAAACTTCTTTATTTTACACTTTCTGCCTATATAGGTGTGGGCTTATTAACATTAATAATTATCATAAAGTTAT
>Ga0182738_1008583_pt1 | contig 10128 bp, 2 predicted proteins | sample eDN5th30CBELigMG_FD_128876 | JGI IMG/M metagenome (GOLD analysis project Ga0182738, IMG submission 128876) | Enriched Miracle-Growth compost microbial communities from Emeryville, California, USA - eDNA 5th pass 30_C BE-Lig MG (version 2)... ... | reverse complement strand
TCAATGCTCAACACTGGATCCAAACTGAACAACCAGATTTTCTCATCAGTCTCATCAAACGTAAACTATCATCAGAATAATTTGGTCATGCTTGTTTTTCTATGTGTTTGATGATAATTTATGATTTGTTCTTTGAAATGTTGTTGATATTTCAAGAGTTTAAGTGAATGGGAAAATATGATAATTAATCAGGATCATTTCGGAGGGCTTCTTCTTCGTTGCAAAAACCCCCTAAAAAGCTGCTCTGTCATAACTCGTTAGTATGAAAGAAAAAGTTTCTTCAGAAAGGTTGATTTCCATCAGTCATTTTCCAGGTTGATAATATGCAATTGAACTTCAATCCAAGGCTAAAGTTATTTTTGAGTGAAAAAGAACTCCAAGGGATGAATTAAATAATTTTTTTGAGATGAGTTTTCTTTTGATCTGGATTCGCTATCTCTTTCTTTTGGTTAATTAAACAGGCTTCAGATCCGGAATAGGTCCTCGCCCGCGACCAGTTACACGGCTCAAAACTTGGAAATTTTGTTCCAGTTGAACCTCGATAGAAGATGAAACTTTTCGGTGAAGGTTTGGGCTTACAGAGTGAATTTTAAACGAAATTTTATGGGAGTTGAAAGGAGGATTTGATCATTTAATTTAATCAAAATTTATTTCAAGTGTTTTTAAATTATGAATGAGAAACCATGCTCATTTTGAAAACTTCTTCTTTGAGCTTCGATCAAGAGCTGGCGGTTTGAAGAAGTGTTTCTCTGAGCGACGTTTAAAATGATTAAAAAAATTGGAGTCCTTGATAAGGGGAGCAGGTCAAGTTTCAAAAAGAGTGATTTAAAAATTAAAACAAGTTTAGAAGACAAAAGTCTTGTTTTTTCCCATTTGGATGAAATCAAAAAGTATTATGAATTAAAAGTTTCTCAACGTCTCTTTTTCTTTGATGGAACAGATTGTAATTTCAGATGAAAAAGGTTTCACAAAAAAACTTTGCCGAAAACACTTGCAATCCAAAAAAAAAACTGAAACAAAGCAAAATCTCATTTCTGAAAAAGATGCACTGGATTGAATCTCATTTGAACTCTTGTTAATTCAAGGCTTTTGATCCACTTTTCTTGGGGTCATTACAAAAAGGAGAATAACGAACCAACTCAAAGCAAAAGAGATGGATCTAAAAAGGAAATGAAAGTCGACATTTCTATTCAGAAATCAGAGAGAATTTTTTTCCTGTCAAAACCAAAAATACTTGCTTTTTTTCAATGAACAAAATAAATTTATGTTACCTATTTATTCCAAAATATATCCCTTTCTTTCAATTTTACAATTGGTAAATTTATGCATCTCTCGACAACAAGAAATATATGACTTTAACTTATTTAGACAAAATTCAAATCTTTTCCCATATCTCTTTTCAATGCTGCTCTAAACAATTTATGATCGAGGACATAGGTTGTATTCACCATGCGTAACATTTTTCTCAAATTAATTCGATCTTCAACCATTGATCTTCCTCCAAACCCGCTCAAGGGTATCAAAACGATGATAATGAACACAATAAATCCGATGATTAGCCCGATATATCTCATCTTGAAATGATCAAATTTTTCTTTGAAATCAGTTTCCAACTTGACCTTGAGTTGATCAAACACGATCTTTACATATTGCGAAAACACTGTTTCCATATCAATGAAATTCTGGTCTGTTAAGATATTTCCAATGTCACTAATTGTAGGGTCAGAAGACTCATATTCTCCTTTAATCTCTTCTAAACTTTCTGCCATAAAACTCTGGACAGCACTCATTCCTCTTGTCAAAACTCCTTGTCCAATCTGGGTGCATTCTTCATCATTTTTCAAAACAAGTTGACACAAATCTCCTTTGAAGTATTCTCCCAAGTCGTTATCCAACGCCTCATCCCCGCTCCTTAGTGTCTTGAAAATATTATTTACCTCCCCCAAGTCATCGAAAAGTGTGTCCAAGGCATCCTTAAGTTGCTGTCCTTGGAGGATAATCCCTGAGTTTCCTGCAATGTAAGCGTAAAGGCCTGCAATTCCCAGTTCTATACTATGATAATTCACCAAGACCTTTTGGAGGCGATTTATTCCATTGCTAAACTCAGTTTGTATACCAGAGCTCTGGATAAACAAAATAGCGAGGATTATTGCGAGAATAGCGAGGATCAGGACTTGAATCGAAATGTTCACAAGACCTTTATATTGAATCTTGTTGAAATTTCCTTCTTTAGTTCTTTTTTGGTTCTTTTGGGTCATAATTGCGCGGTGAGTGGTAACTGTATTGAATCTGTGGAAGAGGTAAGGATTTGAGCCGTCATCTAGTTCCACATAATCACAGAAATCAGTTATTCCTTTTTTATGAGTATCTATTTCAGTCGGTTGCACAGCGCACCAGATATTGAGGAACATCTTTTTCTTGGAAAGGAATTTTTGTTCATGAAGAATGATGTAAAAGAGAACAAAAGCTATAATTGCGAGGCCTGTAAACAGGAAGATCTGGTTGAGTTTCTTGGCATTATCAAGGATTGACTCGCTATCCTGCACCTCAAGGAGGATCAATCGGTTCATCGTTGGCACAGTCCCTCTCATAATGTTCTGGTAGAGATAATTTTTGAGATCTGGAATTCTAGCATCCGAACTCGAGGCCTCCAAGAGAGCAAATAAGGTAGTTGCGCCATTCAGAATATCTTTGGCAAGGTCAAAAGTGTTGACTTGCTGATTTGAGAGACCTGCCAAGGGATTGAGCTCGGCAAGTTCTGTGGTTTTCAAGTCAAATATTGTATTCTGAAAGTCTTTGTTCAAGAAATTAAGATCTTGCCTCATTGCTGTATTCTTATCTTGACTTGTGAGGATCGCTGAGTCCATAGAGTCCATGGCATCTGTCAGACTATACATGGACATATCTCCTGACTGGATAAAGTCTACTTGTTCGAGTCTTCGAGTGATTTCGAGGAGATTGATATCTCTGTAGCAGGTGTTTTCGACAAGGGTGACGAGTCTCCAAGCTTGGGAGGTTTTGCTGTTGATATTTACCCAGATACAGATGAGGAAAATAATCATGACTGCATATAAAGTGACCATAGCACGGAAGATGACCCCGACCTCTCGATCAACTTTATTTGAATTGATGGCTTTTTCGATTTTCCGGTCTAAACTTTGAATGGTTTTCTTGGATTGAACACTTGATGCATCGTTATCATCTTCCTTTCCATCTCCATCTATTAATTTCTCAGTCTTTCTAAAGAGCTTAGCCAAGAAGATATTCTTATGTCCTCTCTTTTTGAGTTCATGTTCCTCATCCAATCCGATATTATTCTTTCTTTTATATTTTAGCCTTTTTTCTTCTGGCCTCAGGGATTTTATATCTGAATAAGTTGGCACCAGCTGGCTTGTATATTGTCCAGCACTGGGGACATTGAGATTATTCCCAGGGGCAAGGAGGCCAGGGCTTGTTGTCTTGAGGTCAGCCAAGGCAACTTTGGAGTGGATACTCGCATCATCGATATAGAAAGATTCTGAGGAATCAGAGGAATTATTGTTGTCATCGTTAAGTTTCTTTTCAGAGCTCACAAGAGTAAAGATACGGAGGATATCATGATGAACTTTTTCATCGTGAACTTTGACAAAATAAAAAAAGTCCTTGACTTCTTGTTTTTCTGCATCAAATTTCATAAATCTCAGCATTTGTCCTTGGTACAAAAATTGCTCATAAATGTTTTTATATTCCTCATGCAATGCGTTTCTTGCCTGTGCTGACAAATCCTTGGCTATTGGCGCAAACTTGTTGAATATCGAGGCCCTTTCAAGGAGAGATCTTCTCGCCAACATTGATTCTCTTGCGTAAAATTCTGGCTGATGTGTTGGAGCATAAGCCTTTGCGCTGTGTTCACTTTTCAGAACCTGTTGGAAATCCTTGACTAATTTCTGGCCATGTGTCAGAAAACTTTGCGTACTTCCTGCGTCACTCGTTCTTCCTGCTGAAGAAAACTTTGTGGGCAAATGGAAATATTCATGATTCGGCGCTCTAAAGGGTAAAGGGGAAGTTCCAGGGGTTCCAGCTTCTAAAGTTCCTGAATTAAAGCTTTGAATGCCTTTTTTGAGACCAGGGCTCTCGCGACGATTATATTTTTGAAAGATTTCACTTCCAAAATTAACAATCTTGTCATTGTACTTGTCATTATGGTGAGCTTTATGAATATTATCATTTGTTGGCGTATTCGTTTTTTCATCAGTGCTTTGGAACCGATCGTGCTCAGAAGATTTTCTAACAGAGGCCTCACGAAACTCTCTCTTGAACTTACTACTGCGAATACTTTTGAGAATTTTGCCACTATCTCTCTTTTCTCCGGAGCCTGCGGTTCCCATTCGGTCAACAAACAAAGTTGTGGTCTCTTCCACCATAATTCCTCGATTGGAATTCTTGTTTATATGGTCGTGCCCAATGGCAAGCAAAGCTTCGGATTTTTGTGCTAAAATCTGTTTGTCAAGCAAATCGACCTGCTCGTAAACTTTGATTCTGGATTGGTTGGACTTCATCTTGACATACGCAAAATAATTAAAGACCATGTTTATATTTGGAAACTTCTCGCAATATGAAGAAAGGTTTGCCTCTGGATATGTCTGAGCTGTAAGACCCAAATTGTCAGCAATGTCTTTGGTCAAACCTTCAATCATGCCAGTTGGGGAAACCATCAAAATATCTTCCCTATAGCTCACGCGTTTGAGGATGGCCATGATGGAATAATCAGATTCCAAGTGAGGGAAAGGCGTGATGTACATATAGAAAGGGATGAGGTATCCATTTTTATGGAGGCCAAAGACCTTTCTATTTTTATTAATGCTAGATTCTTTCCCGTTACTGAGATAGTTTCTGAGAATATCATCATGTCTGGAGCGAATAAAGTCTGGCATCAAAGCATTGACATTTTTATTGAGGAACGCGCTCGCTTCATACCCGAAATGGTCAAGGACGTTGTTGCTGATGGCAATGATCCTTCCAAAATTATCAGTTTGAAGACTAATTCGAACGACCAGGTTCGTTTCATTATAAAGTGTGGCTAAATCCACACCTTTATCAGCTTTCTGGTGTAGAGTGAGCACTCTATACGCATTCATTGCCCTTTTAAGAATCACATCGGATTCTTCTCGAACATTCTTGACCACTCTGAGAAAGAGCCCATAGAAGAAATAGGCTTTGAGGAAGGTCTTGTCCATTATTTTTTCTTTCCTATCCCAGATCTTTCTTAATTTTTGGTAGCTCTTTTCACACTCATTACTTGTGTCAAGGAGTTGGATCAAATGAGGTTCTGGAATATCGAGTTCTTTCCAGAATCTGAGATGGTATTCCACTTGTTTTGTGACATGAGAGCTCAGTTCATCAAAGAAGTTATATGAGCCAATAAACGACTTGATGTTCAGTTTTGATTTATACTCAAGCTCGTTTATTTCATCATTCCTGAGACTTTTCTCTACGAGCCATTTTAATTGAGCTACCTTGGTTTTGAGCAAAAACGAGTCTGTCTGCTTTTCAACCTCATACAACATGAGCAGAGCCTTTACTTTGTTTTCCCACTGCTTTCCAATCACAAAATTGGCAAGGGTTAGTTTTAAATGGTGCCAATCTGGAAACATAACGGTCATTCTCGACAGATAATCTTTCTTGAAATGATACATGAGCTCATCATGGAGCATATTTTGTTCATCAATGTTGAAATACCTCTGCTCCACTACATCTTCCGGTGACTTGGCCTTATTCCCGTTCAATGAATCGTATTGTTTTGGGATATAGAATTTACATGCGCAACGGGACACATGACATTTATTGCTATGCTCTTTAATGATTCCCATCAGGTAATATGGAGTTATATTTGGGGCTTTGTAATCATCAAACTGCGGGTTGTATCTTCCCTTTCCAATAATATTCTCAAGTTGGGCAAAGTGCATAAAGATATCGGTTTCAGAGGCCAACTGTCTGACTGACTTGGTAGAAACGGCTCGAATTTTCGTTTCAATGATATTGCGAGATAGCCTTGTTGAGTAAATCACAATAAAAATAGTCAAGAGCATCACCAAAGACAGGTCAGTGCGGCCAGCAAGCCCACCAAGAAGGAGATTAAGGAAGCTGATGAAGAAGGAAGATAATCGAATTGCCATTTCAACCCTCAATGTAATGATTTTATAATAAGGCATGTCTCTGTAAAATGATGCAAGGGCAATAAGATCAATAATCGTGGTAAAGACTGAGGCAATCAAGGCTTTGTCATGAGAGCTCTCAACAGAGGCAAGGACGATAACAACAACTGTTTTTTGGAGAAAAGAGAGGAAAGTGGGGAGATTGCTTCTTCTAGCCGTAATATCTGAGGTGAAGTGAAGAGGCTCTGAGGAGAACAAGACAAGCATAAGTGCGGTAAAGAAGTTTATTGTAGCAAAGATGAGGACGACCAAGAACATGGCAAGCTTGTAAGTGCTTGAAAACTCCAGGGAATTGGGATTATCTTTGAGATTTACCAAGCACCCCACAAGGATTGTGTGGATAATTGTGTAGAGGATTCCTTGATAAACAACGCCTATTCTTCTTAGAATACCAGCGATAGTCGAGATGGCTTTCTGACTCGTTGAAGTCTTCCAGAAGACGAAACCAAAGTAGATCCATATGAATGCAAGGAAGGCGAGAATGAGACCAACAGAGACACCGATAAGGGTTTTGCTGCGATTGATCTCTGTAATGAAGTAATAAGTCCCCCAGTAAATGATTTTGACGAAAGGAGCTGAGAAGCCTGTATGAAGGGTAAAGTAGTTAAATGTGATTTCACAAAGAAAAAAGATCCTTTGAAGTTCTGAAAGAAAGAGGGCAAGTATGGCAATGAAAGGGGTGGCAAAAGCAGGCCCAACGACAGCAAGCATGCAGCGATCAAAGATGGATTTTTTGGTAATTGGGACATGGTAAAAGACTCCGGGACTTGCCATACTTTACAGAAAATAAAAGGTTTCAATAAAAGCTTTTAATAATTCGTAGTAGCCTAAAGGAAATCAAGCTGCTGGTATGAAAAATAAAAAATTTTGACCAACATAGATATATGAATTGAGTAATTTTAATTGAAGATCATCCATTCACTGAGTTGAGAAATATCCTGAATTAAAAACCAAAATTCTGGAAGAGAGAAGGATAACTTTTGTATTGAGAAAATATTTGATCAATGAGGGAAATAAATCCTGAGGTGATCAAATAAATAACTAGAATTGAGAGATAGGATAGATTTACTGGCTTGATGCCATTTTTGAATATGAAAAATTGGAGGGCTAGGGTCAAAATCGAGCTATCAGAAAGGGACGTACAGAAAGAGGGTGAAGGTATCTTTAATCCTCAGATTTGATGAGAAAAAAGAAGCAAGTAAATTGTGGTGAATTTACCTTAATTGAAATTTCTATATAAAGGACTGTCAGGTATTTTTTGTTGAATTGATGAAATCACAGTTTAATTATTGTCAAATCCAGTCAGGAAAAAATACGATTCTTGACATTTGGACAATTGATTGTCTTCAGAAGAATAAGAAATGGCTTGGTGGAAGTTTTCTAAATTTTTTAATTCCAGGCTTGGAGAAGATTTCCTCAAGCCTTTTCTGCTGCTCAATCAGATGACGATATAAAAAGAGCAAGGATGAAAAAAACACAGGTCAAAAGACTGAGATGAAGAGTTCTCTCGTGTTCCAATTTTGTTATGGCAGAGGCAAATTTTATATGATAAAAGTTTTGGAGAGAAAGAACTTATTTTGTTTCTGTTGTGAAAACAACTGAATTAATTCATCTGTTAAATGAACCAATTTAATACATCCAGTCTAAACTTGTTTCATTATCATGGCAGAGACTGAAGCAGGTTTTTTTAAAACTAAATTCTTTGTTTTCCCAACGAAAATGACTGAACAACCAAAGATTTGAAAGTTTCTGGTTGATCATTTTTTTCAATTAGAAAAAATTTATCATTATTGACAAAATTTACATTGCAAAAAAATAATTCTCACTCTCTTAGATGGAAAGAAACTCTCTGTTTGTTTAGAGAGAGGTATAACTTCTTTCGCGATTGAAATAAAATAAATCAAGCCAGTAACCGTTCACATAAAAATCAGTTTCCTCATGATTTTCTGCAAATAAAAATTAATTTTCACAAAGATTAACGTCGATAAGGGGATTTCTGCAGTAAAATAACAAGAAAGACGGAAAGGTTTTTGGAGTTAGGTTTCAAGAAATCTTCTGAATTTCATAATGAAATTGGAATTGGAAGGAATTCACAGAGATAGATGAGGAAAAATATGAAGAGAAAGACAAAATGTAAACAATCAGCAAGGTGATAAAAAATTTGAAGAAGTCTCTCATCCAATCTGGAATTGAAAATAGAGCCAAACCTCTCTCTTTTTACAATTTACAAAAAAAAAATGAGGATTTCTTGAAATTGTAAAATACAAGAAAAGTTTGTAAACAACTCATAATAAGAATCAAAACTTTTTGCTGATTGTAAAAATAGATGAAACTTCTTTCAACAAAACAAACTTACCGTATGGTGCCGAAAACTATGGACAAAAAAAAGTGCCGCCCGTTTCTGGATAAATATTTTTGTCTATCTCTATTTGGCACTAAATCATTTTCAAATTTCGAAACATGGAACAAAAATGAGGTTTGTCCATTTTGCAAAGGTAAAAAAAAATTCTTTCGTCCAAATCAACAGGAAAAATTTCCCACTTTTATTACTACTTGATCGGTAAATTCAAGCAAATTGATGATATTTGAGAAAAAATTCTTGAGCCATGCTTCATCAAATTTCTAATGTCTTTGTTTCTGATTGAGTAATCCCCTTTAAAATTGGACAGATATTCATAATTTGTGCTTCTAACATTTGGACAAATTAGAAAAAGAAGTGCCTTATGAGTTTGGACGATAATTTTTTGGTGCCAGTTAAGAAAGGATAATTTTCGGCACTATACGGGATTTCTGAAAAATTTGGTATTTTTGGGGAGAAATATCCTTCAAAAAATCAGAGTCTCAGTCTTTGGAAATTTCGAAGGGACAATAGTGAAATTTGAATCTGGTGGAAAATTATTTTTCTTCCTAAATTTTTGCATATTTGTTCTGATGAGAAAAATGCCGAAGATGTGAAAGCTGAGTTTTTCACCAAAGAACTTTTGAGCCTTCGTTCATGTGCCAATCGAGAATCTTGACACCTAAACTCATTTTTCTGAGCATTGTTGTAAAACTTCTTGAAGGTTCAGAGGAAAATGAGAGAAGCATGAGATTTATCTTGAATTCCGTCCTATCATGAGCAACCACTCAAGGGAATTTTCAAATTTTTTTTTCTTGAGGAAATGAATTTTCTTCCAAGAAAGAAGATGGTTTCCGAGATTTGGGTTGAAGTTTTTTTTTTTTTCCACTTGAACGCAGAATATACTTCAACATCTAAAATTTTAAGAAATATTTAGATAAGCTTTCAGTTTCATATTTTGAAATCTCATGTCAAAATTTTTTTTCAAACTTTGAATCTTCCCAAGTCTTCCATAGGGATTCACTGTATCCTTGAAAATTTGAATGAGCATTCTTTCAAAAATATGTCTTGAGAAACAGTCGTCGAATTCAATTTGAGAGAGAATTCCTTTTCATGTTCAAGCAGCTGGATGAGCGAAGATATCGGCTTAAAAAAATTAGATATCATCTTGTGAACAAATCAAGGAAGTGTTTAAAGCTTCGAAGATTCATATTTCTATTGAAGTAAGCTTGTCAAAGAAGTTTCTTTATCATTCTGGTTTTGCGAAAGATGGCCTGGAGTATTGGGATGGCATGTTTCTGTCCTTGCTTATTCTTCAGTCAGTTTCAAAAAACTCCAAAATTTATCTTATTAAACTTTTTTCGGCCTAGAGATTTTGCTTTTAATATTATCAGTTTAATTTCTCAATGTAAAATTATCGCATTTTAGATTTCAAAATTAGAATGAATCTTTCAAATTCTTTGACTTTTTTATTGAACTGCCGGAAGAACCAAATAAAATCATTCTTTGTGTGGAAACCAAATTTTTGAGGAAGGGTATTCAATAACACACTTGTCGTTCATTTTAACTTCTACTGATGGTAATTTAAAATCTCTG
>Ga0182738_1008582_pt1 | contig 10129 bp, 8 predicted proteins | sample eDN5th30CBELigMG_FD_128876 | JGI IMG/M metagenome (GOLD analysis project Ga0182738, IMG submission 128876) | Enriched Miracle-Growth compost microbial communities from Emeryville, California, USA - eDNA 5th pass 30_C BE-Lig MG (version 2)... ... | reverse complement strand
TTTTTTTTGTTTTTTTTTTTTTGTATTCTAATTTATTACTTTTTTTTTTTATATTTATTTAATAAAAAATTAAAAATTTCTTTTCCCCCCCCCCCCCCCCAAAAATAGTTGCTTCTGTGTTTTCCTTCAGAAAATGACTTCATTTCTTTCGAGATGAATTATGATAAAAACTATAACTATTGCCCATAAAAATTATTCTCGAAATGAGAACTTTATTTCTGAAGAAAAACAAGCCGAATCTAATTTTGAGATCAAAGTCTGAATGAACCACGAGAGAAAGAAACCTTTCTTTGAAACAAAAAACCCCTTGCTCAACTTTTATTTGAAGGCAGCAAATTAAATTGCTTTTTAAATCTAAAAAACTCATGTCCATATTTGGACCTTAAAATTTACAACAGATTATTAATTCAAAATGTTTTAGTTGTTTGCAGGAGAAAATCTAGGCAGCTTAATGGATTGCTAAGCATGTTACCTGAAGTAAACTTCACGATTTCCAATTTCAATTTCGGATTTCTATATAAAAAAATATTCTCCGAAAGAGGGAGGCATTTCTTCGGCATTCCCAAATTTGTTTTGAGAAAGCACAGTTTATCACCCTCAAAGATTTATTCTTAAAAAAAAAAACAAATGAGAACATTTTTATCCAGTTTAACCCTGATTAATATAGAAAATTTTTCAAGGAGGGCCAGAAAGAAACTGATTCAAAAATACTGTAAAAACTTTTCCTGAAGGAAATAACTAAATTAGTAAAGTAGGTTTGAATCGGCCAAAAACACAATAATTTATTCAGATTAATATCGTCAAATGACAGTTCGAGAAAAAGGCCCTTTTAATTTGCTTGACAAATAATATTTTAAGATTAGATTATGAAGAGTCACATTCCGGCGCTCTTGAACATAAATTCCTCAAAAAACTAGTGCTGAAACTACCTCTAAGACTGCCATAATTAAAAGAAAACTGATTTGCCGTGATATATTAATCGCCTCTAACAGTAAAATATATTCATTAAATTTGATTTTAATTCCAGCTTTCCTTAAATTTTTTATGTCAATATTCTTTGTCGAGTTTTTGCCTTAATATATAAAATCGATTCAATCAATCATATGAATAGAAATTCATAGATAAATGTAACTCTCTAGAGCCCCTACGTCCTATCATTGACTAAAAATGATTGCAGCCTAAGAAAATCCCTGTATTCGAAGGAAATCAACATGCCACCACCCTTTGATTTTCCTCTTGATCTGTCGGAGTCCATTTCTTTCTCCCCAAAAACCGTGAAAAGAGGGAATTGCCTATATCGTTCACTCGTCAACTAAAATCATATTCGATCAAATATTAAAACCTTTCCTTAAAATTTTTTTTGATTGATCTATAAAACTGAAGCCCATCTTCAATATTTATAATCCTTAGTCCCTGAATTTCATTTAAACCAAACTCAACTTATTTTCTCCGAATGCAAAGTCAAACTCAAGTTTCTCCTCAAATCCAAAAGTCCCAGGACCAATCTATTGAGCTTTCATGTGATATAATTGTCAAACAATCGGAATCTGCTACGGTTGATAATTCTTTCCATCAACAACCTTTCCAACAAGAAGAAGATAGTGAAGACGCCTCAAGTTTTGGGTCTGGGTATAAGCCACCTATCCAGTATGGTGAAACAACAGGTTTCGTCAAGCCATCAATCAAAGAACAAAAGGAGGCCAAATTGACTGAAGAGCTCAGAAAGATTGATGATGAGCTTCAGAATGGCTGGTACTCGTACTACAGCTTTGGATTGTATTTAATGATTGCCAACAGCATTTTCCTTATGCTTATTGGAGTCGGATATTTGCAAGATTATTCTTTTGTTTTATACGGAGCTTTTGCTGTTGTTGCAGCATGTTTTGTCCTCAGTTCCATCAAGAATAAGAATTCAACAAAAGCATATTACGGATTGATTTTAGGAGTTATTGGAATAGTCCTCTTGATTCGTGCTTTATATGCAACCTATCATCACATGGGAGCAGCAGATGACCGAAAGAAATTCAACAATTTTGTCTTTAGAGTGCTCGTCGCCTCATTCCTTTACATCTTTGGACATGTGTACGCACCCTATAAAGTCAAAACTTTGATGCAAAAAAGAGAAGTTTTTTCCAAAGAAATCCAAGCTAACGACTCAATTCTCAGCATCTAATGAAAACTACTGCTGTTGTATTTCAATTTTAAACAAAACACTCAACTCTGCTTTTAAAAATCATCAAGTGCATAGCTAAACAAACCCTTTATATGAAAAACTTTTTTCCTTGTTGCTTTTAACTTTGTATAATTATTATTATATCCCATAATAAAATTCCTTCCTCCTTCTTCAAAAATTATTTTCAAAACAACTGGGAATATAAGGAATTCTTTTCAATGACGATGAGTCATCGAAACATCTCGACCATGTTTTTGAATTCTCTATTTGAATCAATCAATCATAATCTTGATTTCATTCATCTAATTTCTTTGAAAACATCGGATTCTCCGAACGAATATTCAAAGGCGATATTGACTTCTATGATGTATTATTCTCTTTGAATACAAAGCAGATGAATAAAATGTCAAATAGGTTGAAGATCAGATGAAGAAAAGAGGCAAATCGCCAAAAAAAAAATATTTTCTTCTTATTCTCCTTCATGAAACCAAAATACGATAATGAAACCTTTTTATGAATGTGAATTTCTCCACTGATTGATGATGGCTCAAGTTCAAGTCAAAAAGGTCTTCTCAAAGTTTTAAAGATCTTGATTGATATAGGTCTGTTTTTTCTTTTCTCATCCCAAAAAGAATCTGAATATCAAATCCCAATCATTCTTATTATCAATCCAACTCTATGGCTTTTCAAGAATCACATTCTCTCGAATGCAAAATAGGAAAGATTGGTCATGTCTATTTTAATTTATTTTCAAGATGAATTAAAAAATTCCAGATTGGAAATCAACCCACACTTTCTGATTGAAATAATGATAACTCGTGTCAATGATATTCATTTTGGGGTGTAAAAATTATTTCATGTCAAGATGGATTTTATCCAAGTCTGAATTCAAAAGCAATTGGTGAATTTTCTTTTTTTTTAAAAAGGGCTCAATCAGGAAAAAAATTTTACAGTTTTACGTTTTATTTTATTGTCTTTCTTAAGGAAAAGGAGAAATCTTCAACAGACAGACAGAACCTAATTTGAAAATGAAAAAAACTTTGATTTGATTTGGTTTGGTTTGATAAGATCTGACCAACATACAGAAAAGAGATAGCTTAATTTTGATTGAATCAAATAATTAAAAGTACTTTAAATAGTAATACTAATTCAGGAATAAAAGTTTTAATTAATCAAAGTGAAAGAGACAAATTTATTTTTGTGAGCGAGTGGAACTCGTTTTTTATTAGAGTAGGTGGTTATAAACATAGTAGACTCGAAATCGAGTCAAACTCTTATGAAACAAAAGCGGGACAAAGAAAAAAGATGAATTGAATTAAAATTTGTTCATACACTGTTTTCTGCAAGGACTTTTTGTTTTCCTTTCCTTTTAGCCAAGCAAGCCAATTTTTAAATAATTTTCCATTAGAGCTTTCAGCGACCAACAGAAAAGAGAAACAAGGGTTCTCTCAGAAAACGAGATATTCATATGATAAATATTCAGGTCTTCAACTGTTTTTTAGTAAAGTTGAACGCTTTGGCTCAAGGGAAAGCTATTGTACATAAAGGGGTTTATGTTGTGGTTTTGGAGGAGCTTTTCGGTCTTTTGGCTTAACTTGCTCAAATGCTCGATGTTTTCCTTCAAGATCATGGAGTAATATTCGAGGGTCAATCTCTCATATAAGGCGGCCGAGATGTCGTTTGATTGAATCATCATTGGGGTTTCAATTTTGGGATTATTTGCCGCATTGTCAAACTCTGATAAATTAATTAAACTGTGTTGTAAATCTTTAAATCCCTTCATAAAGTCATCTTGAACGACCAATGGTTGTTCGACGACCTTCTTTTCGACCTTGCGGGTCTTCTTTTGGGAAACCTTTTCCTCGACGTTCTTCTTTTGTAATCTCTTTGGCAATTGAGGAACTCTGAACCCGTCTTTGTCAATTTGCCCGGATTGAACTGGAGCTCTGCCTTGAGGCTTTTGAGGAGCCTCTTGCTTGACAACCTCTTCCAATCCGTTGTTGAGTCTTTGCTTCTTGACTGGTTGGGAAGGTTCGCTGTGGCCTTGGAGGCTGGGATTGGGGTGAACAATGGCAGTTTTGCGTTGCTTGTAAAAAGAACCAAGGGGGTTCAATGAAGGGAAGATCTTGGAGTTAGAAGTCTTGAAACTGTTGTCTTCTTGGGTTTTAGCGGCCCATTGGGGGAAAGCTTGAGTGGAGTTATTGCAAAACATCTTGTTTAGAGGACTTCTTGTTTAATGGAATTAAGCTTTGGATTATTAAAATTGAAAAGCCTCAGATCAGTATAAATACTCTAAATTTAGGAAGTCATTAGAGTAAAGTCCCGATTATTTAATTTTGATCAGATGTGGTTTCTGTCAGTTTTAATCAGATTAACTCATAACTGGCCATTCAGTTGATCCATTTCTCCCATTATTAACTTTGTAGACCGTTAAAGCCCAAACTCTATATCTGATCTCCCTCAAGATAATGTTTACTTGTTATTTCTCCAATAACTTGATCAGATTCTCCGAATTTTATATTCGATTTTTGGAATTTTCGAGATTGGAATTATTATAATAAAATGGAAATTGAGCTTTCTTGGATCAGTTGAAAAAGAAATGGATTTTTTTGCCCTTGTCTTGTCTGTATTCAGTCGAGAAAAGGTTGAAAACGATGATGTTCTCCTGGGATCTGAGGCAGGCTCGTCGAGAAAATTCAAAGATTTGGGATTTTTTAACCTGTATAATTCAATTTAATAAAAGTTGCTGATCAGAAATTTACACGAGTAAGTAAGACAATCCAGAAAATATTTTCGACAAGAGGAATGGGAGCCTCGCTACCCTCCTTTCTTGCGGGGAGAAAGATTGAAGATCAACAACAAAAGGAAGGAAATTTTGTTTTCATAGCAAATTCGCTCGTTCAAAAATCCTCAAAAAACCAAGACATTATTGATTTAAAAAATAAAAAAGGTAAAAATCTAAAGTATATCATGGACTCTTTTGAACCAGTTTTTCTCAAGAGATTCACTTAAACCCCTCTCTTTTATTGATTCAAAGTTCAAAAGGTTGCCTCGATGGTCAAAATCTTGTTTGGAGGAAAGAATAATTTTGAATTTAAAAAGAGTTCAACAAATTAAAATTTTATTGGGATCTTTTGATTAAGATACGCTTTGACAGCTCAGAATATATTAGTTTGATGGATTTTTCTGGGATAAATTGAAGGTTAACCTTCAGGTTCAACTCTCTTTGAGAGCCCATCTTTTTAGGAAAGAAAGGAAGTGAACCAATTTTTTTTTTCAAAATTGGCGCCTGCATATTCATTTAAAAAATTGTAAGCGGGAAAAGCGAGACAAGAATTTTTTCAATGAACCTTTGAAACATTTCCAGATCTTGACCCAGAAGAAAAATCTTTCAGAGCCATGGAAGAAGGAGCTCCTTGAGATTGTTCTGAAATAATTAATAAAACTATAATAATTTACTGATTTGATCTGATCAAGAATAGCAGTCATTATAATTCAATGTTTCATTAATTCTTTAGGTATTTACCCAAAGGCTGAGAAATTTAATTTCTGATTCCTTTTTTATAAACAAGGGAGAACTTTTTGAGATCAGAAAAATATTTTCATTCAAGTTGCTTTTTTTTTTATTTTATCATCATATTCTGAGAGGGATGGGGGAAAATTTTTCTTTTCTTCTTGTTTCTTCACTTGAAAATTTTCTGAAACAAAGTTCATGTCCCTGTTCCTGATCCCAAGTCACGTCTATTGATTGAGAATAGTTTGTTTCGAATTCAAAATCTTGCACTCCAGAATTTCCTCGAAATTAACATTTAAAAAAAATTGAAGCAAAGAATGTAGATTCCATTGTGATTGAGTTTTGCTGGGATTAGGGTTTCAGCCTTGCAATTTTCAAAAAGCAAAACATTCAGAAAGTTTGAAAAGATTTTAAAGGATTTGAAAACATCTAGAAAGATCTAGAAAAAATTCAAGCTCCAGAAAAATCCTTGTCTATATATAGGACTAAATCTGATATTGCTATTCTCGATTTAAAAAATTTTTGGGAAGAACTGAGAAGATGAAAGGGGAAATAATTGTTTCAGAACGATCATAGCTTAATATATACTAAATCGTGATTTTTTCACATTCTGGTGTTGCAAAAAAAAAATTCAATATTTCAGAATTTTTTTCTCGAACTGACAGATAGAATCAAATTGGATCCAAAATTCTGGACTTGATTTTGAAAGATGATGTGCAAGGAATTTTTTTTCAAGTTTGAGAAATCTTGAGACTTTTTGAAAAAAAAAATGATTGATTTTTCTTCAAGAGTGAATCATAACAAATTTTGAAAAATATATGAATTCCTCTGGGCCTCAATCAAATTTATCCCAGAAATCTAAAAGAAAAAAGAGATGGTTTGGGGGATAATTTTCTATTGTGAAATTTTTGAGGAGAACAACTCGAAGACACTCTTGTGAAGTGAGTTTTAGTAATGAGATTGAAAGTTCCTTTGAAGGCTTGAGGCCCTTTTTCAAAACTTTGATCCAGCATTCTCACAAAAATTTTCCCATCCTTTTCTTTTTTAAAATTCCACTCTGATCAATCTAAAAATGCATTGAAGACTATAGGAAGATTTTACTTGGGATTTTTTTTAATTTTTCCCGTCTAAAGTTTTTAAAAATCGACTTTGAAAGCTTCAATTCAAAGATGAGAAATGAACAAAACTTGACAGACAAACATTCAAAGTCTCAAAGAAAGGAATACTTGGGGAGGATAAAAAGTAGCTTTTCAAAGCCAGAAAAACGTCTGAGTCTTATTTTTGTAATGCTTTTTGAGAAGATTATCTGTTTTGAAAATTTTAAATTAACGAATTTTAGGTCAAAAGGGAAGCTCATGAATCCGGGATTTACATCTCTTTTGATGAAAAAATTCATAAAAAAATGTTGTGATTTTATTTGGAGGGAAAAAATATTTTTTTCACAACCCTTCAAGACAAGGATTCAGAAAAATCTCCTTGGATTAGCAGAATTTCAAAGCTTGGTTTCTTTGCTTCGTTTGGCTGATCAGTCCAAGATATGTATTTTGCAATCAAGAACAGAAATGTTATCTGCTCTAAATCTCAAACTGCCCTCATGTTACATTGTGAAAATGAATAAATTTTCGAGAAGGAGTTTGCCCTTTTCCAATCCTGAAAAAACCTCTCTTCAAAATCTACATTCCAGGATCCTTCCCGACTATGATTCAGAAGTCCACCTCTGCAAACTCAATAAGCTTCTCTCCTTTCCCATTCCTCAAAAAAATTGGTTCGAGACTTGTAATTAATTTTATGTGAATTGAGCGAGAATTTTATTAAAAAAGAAATTGGCAAAGTTAATTTTAACTGTATAAAAGTCGCAAAACATGAAAATTTATCCCCGAAAATGACAAATTTCACATTGGCAAGGTCAATTCAGGTGGCAAAGTGGGAAACTAGACACTTCTTCTTGGACCAAAGCCTGAAATACTGAGAAAAAACCCTGGTTTTTTATCATTTTATTGACGTTTAGAAAGAAGTTTATTTTGCCAACCTCTCCTCTCTTTCTCTCCCCTCAATCTTCTCTCTCTAATTCACAGCAACCTCTTGCTTGTATGCTTTCTTTTAATTTTCCAAAATCAGGCTAATTTAAGGATCAATAATTGTCTCTGAATAATTTTAGTTGAAACACCTAATGTTTTGTTCAATCCTCTGATCGATTAATTATAATTAAAAAATAAATCCTGACTATTAAGCGAGGGTATTAATTTAAATCATTTCTTCTGAATGGATCAATCCCAGAATTCTTCCTCATTCCAGGCTCAATTTATTCAAGATCCTGACACCCAAAAACATGAAAAAGAGAATAGAATCTCGCTCGAAAAAGACGCAACTCGACATTCAGACAAAGACACCACCACCAACAGCATCAAGATTGAAGAGGAAAATAGCGAGTCTGATGACGATTTCTCTCTCTATGTGGGTTGGATGTATTTCATCCTCGGCCTTCACCTTTTGATACTTCTTTTATCAATTATTTATAAAAATACTGCCGGTATAATAGACGGAGTGATTGGATCAGCTGCAAGCATCCTGATGGTTCTTGGCATAAAACGCACAGATGCAGGAAAAGCTAAATTGGCGAAATTCTTATTTCTCATCGAAACTTTGGCTATCATTTTCCTCATTTACTCCTATAACAAAAACTTGGACCTCTCTTATCTAAATTCAGATGAGGACATTTATAATGAGCAAGAGCCAACGACACCACTTATTGACGCCGGAAAAGGAGCAATAATCATTCTGATTCACTTGGTTTGTAACGTGTATACAGCAAACAAAACAGAAAAGTTTTTGAAACACAAAGAAGACCAAATCAGAGAAAAACTCTGCAATGATTCTGTTGTTACTACAATCTAAGTGAAAAAAGATATAGATCTCTGTTGCTATTTACTTATTTATTTATTGCTCCTAAAATTATTCCGTAATTTTATAATCTATGATCCGGTTTTCATTCAAAAGAAACCCATACATGAATCCAATAGTTCTCAATTACCATAACACAAAAAGATTAATTTTCCTAGCATCATTTTCCTTTTTTTTTTAATATGATATTTCTTTTAATGCACTTTTTCTAATTAAACCTCTTTTGTTAGCTTCTTCATAATATGCAGAAAACTTCAGACAAATACAGCACATATCCTCTTAAGAAGATTGACAAGAAAAACGAGTCACTAGCCGCAGATGGTCACTCTCGAGATGTTAAAAGTTACTTTAGATATACTCCTCCAGACGAATCTTCTTCTTCTTATTTTGATATCAGTCGGGAGATAATCACCAGTGGACAAAAGGAGAAGAGCCAATATCTTACAGAAAAGACGGAAAAGGTGGATTCAGCCATTTCGAACTTTTCAAACTACTTTACATTGTGGATCTATCTGTTGATGATTATTTCAATTGCGGAAGTAAAGAATCGAGCAGAGGCCCAGGCGAGTCTGAGCGGAAGTTGGATCTTTGCGAATATAAGCATGACCTTTTTAAGTGGCTTATATGTCTTGAGTGCATTCAAGAATAAAATCATGCAACATGCTACAATTGCTTGTTATTTATTCTTGATTCAGATCTTTGTGAAAATCAAAATCTACTTGAACGATGATCCGAAGCTTCTCTATCAGATTTTTATCGACATGTTTGAGAAAATTGACATTGATTTCGTGAAAAACTTCAACTATTTTGCAATAATCATGATAGTAATTCACTTACTCGTGACAACAATGGGAGCATTTAAGCTCAGATCATTATTAAAGCAAAGAGATGAGTTACAAGATCAATTAGAGGTCGAAAATAAGATGATTGAAATTTGGTAATTATCTATACTGATTCATTGTTATTGTTATACAATTTTTTTTATTAAGGAGTGAGTGTACTGAGAAAAGAGTCTTTCCTTTGTATGAAAATAACTTGTATGTATTTTGCTAAAATTTGGAGGAAAATCCTCTGATATCCCTTCTTTCAACAAAAACTTAAAAAAATGGAAAATACTCTCCATGAAGAAAAAAAACAAATTGAATTCATCATAAAAAATATATTGAGAAGAAATTATTATGCAGGAAACGAGATGTTTTTGACAGTTCAGTTTTTTTTGGAATTTCAGTTCAGATAACTCACAAAAAAATTCTTGATTCTTGAAATTCTGAGTTGTAAGCAAATTCTCTTCTCGTCAAAACTTTTCCAACAAATTTTGCAAAGTTGTACGTAGCAATCTCTTCTAAATATTTTGTTCTCATCAAATTCTTTGTCTTTAACAATGGTCGAAAGTGATCTGGCTTCGTCACCTTTCTTTCGACTTATTCTTGAAATATTATTTATCATCATCATCATCATCATCATCATCATCATCATCATCATCATCATCATCATCATCATCATCATCATCATCATCATCATCATCATCATCATCATATTCT
>Ga0182738_1008580_pt1 | contig 10130 bp, 4 predicted proteins | sample eDN5th30CBELigMG_FD_128876 | JGI IMG/M metagenome (GOLD analysis project Ga0182738, IMG submission 128876) | Enriched Miracle-Growth compost microbial communities from Emeryville, California, USA - eDNA 5th pass 30_C BE-Lig MG (version 2)... ... | reverse complement strand
AATTAAAAGGTTTTTTTTAGAAAATATTCAATATTCATTTGGGCCACCAATGTAGTTTTCTCCCTGTAGATATCCCTGTTATCGAGAAAAGCTTCAGAAATCTTGTGAGTCATGAGAAAAGCTTTAAAAACTCCGGCTTCATTGAACAAAAAATGACATTATGATTGAAAATTTTTCTTGACTGACGCAAACTCTCTTTTGAAGAAAAATATGTTTTGTTGATTGATTGACTGAATAAAAGAGTTCTCTAGAATTTTCTGAAGGTTTTCACTTTTTTTTTTGAGACAGACTTTTTTTTTTTATAATTTCTAAAAGAAATCAATTATTCCATAATTTATCCAGTTCTGCAAATCATACGTAATACCCTTTATATCCAAAGCATTTTTTTCACCGCTTTATCTTTCCTCAGACCTTCTATTTCCTCATACGTTATCTTTGTTCTCGGGAGATATAATCCAATTTCTCCAATATTCTTCATCTCTCTTAAGACCTGAAACAGGCCATGATGTGACGTTATTTTTTTACATCTCAAAAAATCCAATCTCACTGCATACAAACACGGCAAGCTTTGCAAAGCCTCTTGGATTTTTTCCATCACTTCATTATCAATTTGGTTATTATGTGCAAATCCTAACTTCAACCCAGACAAATTTTCCAATGTTTCAATGGCATTAATTATCGTTTTGACTCCCTGATTCGTTATAAGATCTGCATGAGTAAATTTCACCCGGATATTCTTCAAAAACCTCAATTTTCCAATGCTCTTTGCAAGGGTCTCAAGGTGACTGTCTGTGAGAAATTTCGAGTCCTCAAAATCGATAGCAAGAGATTTTAGAGATTTCAATAGCTCAATCTTTGCAAACAGTTGTGTAATTTTCTCGTTTTTTCTGACTCCTGTCTGGCCGACAAAATGTAATTTCAAGTAATTCAGGCTCTTTAATGACTCCAAAGCCACAACTATATTCTCAAAAATCCCTTCAGGATTGGAGTATAAAGGAAAAGTTATTGAGAGGTATGAGAGAGAAGTCAGCCCTGCTATTGTTGAGCCCAGAACAGCGAGATCAGCGAGATCTGTGTCTTGACTCTCCCAAGCATCAGAGAATTCTAAACGAAGAGTCTGGAGTGCATTGAAGCTTTTCAGTACTTTAGACACGCCTCTGATCAATCTTTCCTGAAGTTTTTCATCAAAACCAAGTCTTAACTTCCGGATTCTTGAAGGATCTAGCAAAGCAAAGCTTTCAGCTAGCAGGTCTACAAGGTACGCATCGCGGATTATGTTGTGTAAAGTAAGGTCTGAGAGGGCTTTAAGACTGTTGAAGCTTGTGAAAAGAGCCTTCATACTCGAATCCTCAATAGGTGAAAGTTGAGGAGATCCTCTCAAAGAGAGCTCAATTTTTGTCAGCAAACGAAGGTCTAAGAGCATTGAAGCAAGGCTTTGGAAAGCGTGGTCCATATCTTTAGGAGAATTAGCGAATTTTAGCCTGAGGGTTTGGAGGTGAGAGAGTCTACTGAGAACTGTGGACAGGATTTGAATATGGGGGATTTTGAGTCCAGGAAAGCTGTCAAAGGTGAGAGAAAGAGACGCCAAGGTGCTGATTTTGAGGAGATATCGAAGGAGGTCTTGGAGTAGTTTAGGGTCGTTCATGTCAAGAGAGAAAAGTATGTGTAGATTGGTGAGATTTTTGAGAGAAGAGAGGCTCTTCATGAGGATTTTGAGATAGGAGTTGATGTCGTATTGGTTAGATTTGATGAGATTTAGGTTGAGAGTAGTGATATTGGTGAGATGTTTGAGATTTGAGGAGAAATTGATGAGTTGAAAGGGGTTGGTGTCGATATAAGGCCCGATGGCGTAGTCAAGTTTTGAGAGTTGATGTTGAGATCGAAGGGCTTTGAGGAATGGTCTTTTGAAGTGTAGATTGTATGTGATACGGGATTCTTTTAGAGAGGAGGTTGAGGATTTTCGGAGGTTATTCTCGTTGAGGCGGTGACCAGAGGCGAAGTTTTGGATGAGGATTGGTTTGATTTTCGGGTGGTTTGGAGCGCTGGAGTGGGACATTGGTGGGAGGGAGGCCCAGTTTATTGTGTGTGAAATTTAGACGAATAAATTGAAAGATTATAATCGATGTGATTAAGATAATTTTATGTAGAGTTAAAGCGAAAGAAATAGCTTTGAATTCTTTTCTCTAAATATCTACTTTTAGCTATGAACAAACTTGGAACACTTTGTCCATTGATTTATGAAAAATATTCATGAAAGACGAATTTAAATTTTTTTTCGATAATTTTAAATGAAATTTTTTGAGGTTCTTGATAGAATTTTCACAGAAATACCACTTAAATTGCATACATTCTTTTCACAATTTTACTGTTCATCAGAGAAGTGCTCTCTTTCGGAATTTTTGCCTGTCTTGAAATATTTATTGCAATTTCTCCAATATTCTCCCTCTTGAGTTCTCTAAATAAGCCTTCAAAATTTGTCATCTTCGGACATGCCACAAAACTAAAATCCACTGAATATAGCCTATGGAGATTGTGCAACATATTTGTGATAATATCAACTGTCTTGTTATCGAATATGTTATTACTCCCAACAGACAAAGTTAGCCCAGAGAGATTGACGAGGGTTTTTATTCCACAAGCTAGGGCTTCTATCCCTTGGTTTGTCATAAAGTAAGCAAACTCCATACCCAGGGAGAGACCCCGTAAAAGAGTAAGCTCTTTTAAGCTTTCACCAAGAGTCTCAAGATTCTCATCATTAATTCCTTCGTGACACGAGTCCAAGTCCAAGAATCTGAGAGATTTCAAACATCTGATCTCCGAAAAGAATTGTTTGATCTCGTCGTTATCGATTTTGCAGACACTTCCGACAAATTTCAATTGAAAATTTATCAAATTTTTCAGAGATTTCAAAGAAGGAGTAAGGTATTTAAGGATACCTCCATCAAAAGGCCTTGACGGTAAGATAATTCTCAGAGACGAGAGACCGACGAGACTGCTTAACATCAGGCTGAAAGCAGCTCCGTTTTCTTCATTGAAGTCTGGATAAACCGAGAAATCAAGATGGAGAGTGTGTAAAGAAGTGAAATTTTTCAAGGTGTGAGTCAGCTGAGCCAAGAAATTCTCATTGAAGTTCTTATATAACTGGAGGCTCAGTCTTCGTATTTTAGAATGATCTAACAAAGCCAAGCCTTCTGAGACAGGATCTGAGGTAGGTTCAGTCATGTTAGCATCATGAGTTAGGTATCTTTTTTGAAGGTCTAGGGCGAGATCTGACAAGCCTTTTAGAGCTTTGAAGCAAGAGAAGAGCGCAGAAACCTCAGAGATTTTCAGGCCAACAGTGATTCCATTGATTCGCAGGGTAAATTTTGATAGAAGGGGAAGGTTAGGGAGTGTGAGGTTCAACTGGCGGATGAGATAGTTATAATGTTTGAATAAACTGCAGAAACTCAAGTTTAAACTGCGAAGTTGAAGGAGTTTGGTCAGATAAGATGAGATGAGGTCGAGATGGGGAGTGGATAAGTGATCACACTTGGAGAAAGAAAGGGAGAGATTCGTTAAGGAGCTGATTCTGATGAGGTATTTGAAGAGAGTTTTGAGGAGTTTTGTGTCTTTCATGGGACGGAAGAATATGTGAATATTCAGATGAGTGAGATTCTTGAGAGAAGCGAGGCTGATCATGAGGGCTTGAAGAGAAGGCTCCATGTTTAATCTCTTGGGGATATGAAGCTGGAACGTGAGGGTCTTGAGAGAGGAAAGAGTTTTGATCTTGGAAAAGAAATATGTGATTGAGGTTGGAAAGGATTTGAGAGGGTTCTCGGGGTTAAACTCGTAATGAAGTGTTGAGAGTTGGTGTTGGGAGGTGAGGATGTTTGTTGATTGCTTGCTAAGTAAGAAATCCTCAGAAGAGATCTTGGACTCTTGGGAAGAGTATGTTGAATATTTTTTGTGATGGGCTCGATTGAGGTTTTTGCCTGAAGAGTATTTTTGAATGGGGACCGGCTTGATTTTGGGGTGATTTGGGAAGTTCATGTTGAGAGTTTGAGGAGGCTGGAAGGGGTATTTCTTTGGAGAAGATAAAGGCAGTGATTTTTGTTATTAAAGAATAACTGAATTAAGAAAGGGCCTGTGTGAATTTTAAATTCAATTCTTATTAGATTTTGTCAGGAGTTAGTTTCGCTCTTTAGCGGAAGATCTTATTGATTCAAAATAGCCTTTTTAAAAGTTTTATTTCTTGAGAACAGGAGAAATAAAAATTTAATTTGCAAGCTTACAAGAGATTAGCTTTTTATTGAGACAATTCAAATTTTGAAAGGAAAGATTTCTTGAGAGAGCATTCCGAATAAACAAGGGAAAAAACCAACATTTTCAAAGCACTTTATTATAAATTGGGTAATCTAAATTGGAGTCTGAAATCAGAGTACTTTTTCTTAAAACAAGGTATTTTCGACGAAAAATAGAGTATCACCTCCAAAATTTTTGGTTCTCATCTCTAAACATGCTCAGAGCATCGATTCTAATGAGGAGCATTTATAATTAGATGAGGTTAATTCTTATTCACAATTCTTTGATTTTTAGTGTTATTAATCTTCTTTAAAACTCTCTTTATACATAACTAGAATCAAGACATCTGAAATCCCAGTCCAAAAAGAGGTCCAGGAAGAAAACCAGGAAAGAATTAGCGTCAGAAGTCAGTTGTTGAAAAATCTGCTCAGAAAAATTCTAAGAGAAAAAAAAGCCAGCTCCTTCAAATATTCAAGAAGAAACAAGTATTGAGGCTCTCCAGGCTAAAACTCAATACAACCAAAAGAAGATCAAGAAGAATCAATAAATTTAAATTTATATTGATTGATTGTAATTATTTCCAATTTTTTTTTTTAATAGAAAAAGGGATAGAGATATCCTTATCTCAGTTTTATACAATTGCTTCAAAGTTTATCTCAAGACTTACAGGTTTGGATCATTCTAACTCCAACTTATCGTATACTAGACAAATCACCCTATTTATGAGTCTCTTGCAAGATGCGCCATAAAACTTTCACATTTCGCCTCTCTTAAAGTTCCCCTTCTCATCTTTTATCTTCCTTCTCCTCCCCTTGACTCTATGTTTATCTGTTTGAGGGGTACTGTTGGGTTAGGAATACCTATCATATATAACAAAAGATTTATTTCTAATTCAATTCTGGTTTATTATTTTCTTTTCATAAAAATCTCAAGAAATAGACTTTTTATTAAGAGATAAATTAATTAAAAACTCCTCGAACCGTCATTCAGATCCAAATTGAGTTTATGATAAGCAGAAAAGATTTTAGAGACAATACTCTATTTTTCGTCGAAAATACTCTGTTTTTAAGAAAAATACTTTGTTTTGAGAAAAAATACTCTGATTTTATACTCCAATTTAGATTACCCTTATAAATTTCGACGTTTGCCAGAAACCCTTCAGACGGGTTGAAGTGAAGAAGAACTTTTCTGCAAAACAAAATTTTTTGAAAGTGAAAGATTCATTGTTTTTGGAGAGTCTGTTTTGTTGACTGAGAAGGGGAAAAAGGGAACGAGTAACTAAATTGAAAGGATGTGATGAAATCTGCTAAACTTAATTTTTAAATTTTGAAAAAGATAAATTCAAAAAATCGAAAAATTGATGAAACCTTTTTTGACAACCAAATTTTCTTTAGATGCAAATTTTTGAAGTTAACCAAAAAATGATTAGATTTTGATCTTTTGGGAAGGTTTTTTTGTCAGGTAAGACCTTACTACATGTATTATAGACTGAATATCCAGTTTAGAAACTTTCTTTGTAAAATGTTTTGAGCCATATTAGAAGTGTGAAGATTTAATTCAATCTCCATTCTTCAGCTTTCATGAAGTCAATTATTTTCTTGTAAAATATCCAATAATACACTCCGAGTGTTCTAGGTTAAAATGTGCTTGGATCATACTTTCAGGCTCAAAAGGAAGAAATTCTTGTCAAGATTGTGCAGTGCAGTGAAGCTTTTGATATCTCAGTTAAACGTTAGCCATTCTTTTCATGATTTTGTTTTCCACAAGATGAATGATTTCTAAAGATCCCATTGCTTCATCTGGAAGTGTTAATGCAACTTCTCCAATACCTGCTCGTCTGAGTGCTCTGAAGAAGCCATCAAAGTCAGTCATCTGAGGGCATTTTCCCAAGCAAAAATCCACTGAATATAAATTTTCGAGATTTTGTAAAATCCTTATGATGTGATCAACTGTCTTGTTATCGAGTTTGCTATTAGCTTGAAGCCTTAATGTAAAGCCAGAGAGATTCTTGAGAGTGAGAATTCCAGAAGTTAGAGCTTCAAAGCCATCGTTGGTTAGCAGATCTGTAGAAGAAAAATCCAATGAGAGATTCTGAAGTTGAGGAAGTTCTTTCAAGGTTTCACCAAGGGTCTCGAGATGCTGATTATTGATTTCTGGAAGTGGACAATTCAAGGTCAAGAACCTGACGGATTTCAAGAGTCTGATATTTGAAAATAATTGTTGAATCCCTTGCTCATGAAAGAACGCACTTCCTTCAAATTGTAGTTGTAAGCTAACCAGGTTTTTCAGAGATTTACAAAGAACCGAGATCCTTTCGACAATCTCCTTATCTTCATACTTCAAGAGTAAAATGATTGTAAGGGAGGAGAGGGAGACAAGGCTGCTGAGCGTTGAGAAAAGAGCAGTCGGCCCTTCCTCTTCGAGGAGCCGGTGACTAGTGAGGACAATTTGGAGAGTTTGGAGTGAAGTGAAGTTTTTCAGAACTCTGGAGAGCTGAACAAGGCAGTCGCTATCAAAATGGTGGTATGGGTGAAGGTGAAGCTTTCGTATTCGAGAATGATCTAACAAGGACAAGCCCTGAGATATTGGGTCGTTAACATAATTTGTCCAGGCGCTTTGCAGAACCAAAGTGATGTCTGACAAGGCTTTCATCTTGCTGAAACATAAGAAGAGATCTGGGGTGATGTCTGCTACTTCGGAAGACTCATTGAAACGAATATCAATTTTCGTCAAAAAGTGAAGCTTTGGAAGCGCGAGAGTTAATTGGTTTATGAAATAGTGAGAATCTGTGAATAAAGAGCAAAACAGGAGCTCCAAGCTGTGGAGTTGACGGAGTTTAGAGAGGCCTGATGAAAAGATATCAATATAAGAAGTGGAAAGGTTGCGACGAGAATTCCTGAAAGAGACTGTGAGGTCCTTCAAAGTCTTGATTCTTTTCAGATATTTGAAGATTATTTTGAGCCATTCGGGATCCTTGGTATGAGTAGTAAAGAACATCATGCTGAGATTCGAAAGGTTCTTGAGAGAAGTGAGACTCATCAGCAGAGGTTTTAAGTAGAAGTTTCTCTTGGAAAGAATGACTTGATGAGCCTGTAAATTGAAGATGGTTAGAGATTGGAGGGTTTTGATTTTGGAAAAGAAATGCGTAATTGTTGTTGGGAAACGTTGTCGAAGTGATTGTAGTTCATGCAGGTGAAGTTCATATTCAAGCTTTGAGGGTTTCTGTTGAGAGGTGAGGGTTTTTGTAAAGTGTTTGGTAAGATTGCAAGCCTTTGTAAGAGTGAACTCTTTGGCAGAGGTTGGGGATCTTTTTTGGAGATTCTTTTCATTTTTATTTTTGCCAGGAGAGAGCCTTTGAACGAGGATAGGCTTGATTTTTGGATGAGGTGATGATGGTTTGGAAGGATCCATGGGATTAGGAAGAAAGAGTGTTGTTGTTTTTTAGGAGAGGAAGGTGATTTTGGTTGAAAAGGGTTTTCAATATATTAAAATTGCTAAATTTAGTAACTCTCATAGAAAAAATTTAATTCGAATAATTTGAGGAAAAATTCTTTGCAAGAAATTAGTTACTCCCAAGCCAAAGACCGGTATAATTTTTCTATAAATCTAGTAGAAAGAGAGAGTTTCATGAATTTTTCCCGTCAGAAAGTTTCTGAGATTGATATTTTCAAACTTTAGGAATTGAATTAATGAATCAATGACAATAAACTATCTCCCTTAAAAACTAGTCATTCTTTGCACAACCTTAGTTTCCATAAGTTGAGTGATTTCACGAGACTTGACAACCGAGCTTGGGAGACTGAGTGCAACTTCTCCAATACTCTTCGTTTCTATTAACGCTTTCAATAACTCATCAAAGCAGGTGATCTTGGAACATAACAGAAAATTCAAATCCACTGAATATAAACAAGGAAGGCCTTGTAAAATCTCTACTATTTGGTCAATTGTCTCATTGTCAACATTATCATTTCTTCTAAGCCATATTTTGAGGCCAGATAGACTGCGAAGGGTCTTGATTGAAGAAGTGAGAACTTCAACTCCCTGATTCGTAACAAGACTTGCACAAGAAAAGTCTAACAAGAGATTTTGAAGCAAGGGGATTTCTTTCAAGCTTTCAGCAAGAGTCTTGAGGTTTTCATCATCGATTCCTTTCTGAGGATAAGCAAGGGTCAAGAACCTGAGAGATTTCAGGAATCTGAGGTTTAAAAATAGCTGTCGGATATCTTCATTCGTAGCTGAAGCTGTATGTCCCAAAATTTGTAGATCCAAGTGAACCAGAATTTTCAAGTGTTTGAAAGGAATAGAAATCCCTTTGACAATTTTATTACAATTAGGTGAGTTCAAAAGAATAGTCAGAGAGCAGAGGGAAGTCAGACCGCTCAGTGCTGAGATTAGAGCAGTCGCAGCTTCTTCCTGAGAGGGTTGATAGCTCGTGAGGCTAAACTGGAAAGTGTGGAGAGAAGTAAACTTTATCAGAGCCTCAGAGAATTGAATAAGGCAGTTGTTATCGAAATGTTGATATGATTGAAGATTTAGCTTTCGGATTCGAAGGGGATCTAGCAAAGACAAGCCTTGTGATATTGGCTCTTTGGAGTTATTTGCTGACTGGGATTGAAGGGATAAGGCGAGATCTGATAAGGTTTTTATGTTTTTGAAGCATGAGAAAAGCTTTAAAACGGCATCTGAGGGAATCGATTCCTCATTAAAGTGAAAGCAAATTTTGGTCAGAAAATGAAGCTTGGGAAGCGTAAGAGTCAGTCTGTTTATCATATATCCATGCAGTTCGAATGGTTCATCAAAGCTTAACTCTAAACTGCGAAGTTGAAGGAGCTTGCTGAGACCTGAAGAGAGGATGTCAAGATGGGGGATGGAAAGAGTATTGAGAATTTTGAAAGAGATTGAAATGTTAGCCAAGGTCTTGATCCTTTTCAGATATTTGAACAGCATTTTGAGCAGTTCAAGATCTCTAATGCTAGAACAGAATTTTATACTCAGGGAGGAAAGGTTTTTGAGGGAAGCAAGACTCATCATGAGGGGTTGTAAACAAGATTGGACGCTAAAACGGAAGGATTGTGAAACGTGGAGACTGAAGGCAGTTGTAGACTGGAGGTTTTTGATTTGAGAAAAGAAGTTTTTGATTGGGGTTGGAAAGGGATCGCTTTCCGGAAAGAAATTCGGTTTGAATTCATATTCCAGTTTTGACAGTTTGTGTTGGGAAGCCAGGGTCTTTGGGAGTTGTTGGTTGAGCTGAGAAAGGTCTTGAATCCTGAATGTTTGGGAAGAGGATATTGAATATTTTTGGAGATGCTTTTCATTTCGGTTTCTTCCAGAAGCGTATTTTTGGATGAGAATTGGCTTGATTTTTGAAGGTGGTGATGATAGTTTGAGAGATTCCATTGAGTGGTAAAGGTGTTGAGCAGGAGAGATAGTTTTTTGTTGAGAAGTGCTTGCAATGAAAAAATTATTAAATTTAATAATTGTCTGAGAGAAAAAACTGCACTAGCTCCAATAAACTTATCTGAGTGTTTTGCTCCAGAAACAAGGCTTCTCAAAAGGCTTATTTGCCCAACTTTGTCACATCTTCAAACTCACTCGTTGGATTTTTTGGCAATCTCTACCGGCAGATTCATCAGATCCGACCCTTGTCTTGAGAAACAGACTTGTTGAAAAGGCAAAAAAAAAAACCATCCACGGCCAGAATCGGGGAAAAGTGACTGTTTCAAGCTTTCCTGTCGTCTCTATTGTCAATAAATTTCTCGAGAAAAGTAGTTTTCACGAAAATTTCTTGAATGAAAAATTCTGAAATTTTTTTTCACTATTTTGTTTTTTTTTTTTGAAAATTGAGTTTT
>Ga0182738_1008578_pt1 | contig 10132 bp, 7 predicted proteins | sample eDN5th30CBELigMG_FD_128876 | JGI IMG/M metagenome (GOLD analysis project Ga0182738, IMG submission 128876) | Enriched Miracle-Growth compost microbial communities from Emeryville, California, USA - eDNA 5th pass 30_C BE-Lig MG (version 2)... ... | reverse complement strand
TGAAGGGTTGTTTGAAAAAGAAGAGAATCTCTCCACAGTACATACAAGTGTTTTTGCTGAGTCGATCCCAGGATTTCTTGGGGTTAGGGATGACAAAAGACCCCTCAGCACCTCTCATCTTCCCCAACCTCAGCCTCAGCGCGAATCAAGAGGTGTGCTGAAAATTATTGTCCAAGACACAGGACTTGGAATGAAGAAAGAATCATTGGATAAATTGTTTAAAAAATTCTCTCAAGTATCTGAAGATGTCTCACAAAGAAATATTGGTACAGGACTGGGATTATTTATTACAAAAGAAATTTGTAATGCAATGAATGGTGAAATCAGGGCCTATAGTAAATTTAACAGAGGAACCACCTTTGTTGTTTGTATTCCAACAATATCTGTGCCCATGAATAATGTTCAAAAGATTGATTCGGAATCTATTCTCCAACTACTGACTACAAAACATCTCAAAGCTCTTGTTGCTGATGATTCTCCCTTTAATGTAAACTTGACATGCAATTATTTCGCTCAATTTGGAGCTTCTGTTGTTTTTATTGCCTACAATGGACATGACGCCTTTCTGAAATACAAAGAATGTCAAAGCAAAAATATTAATATTGATATTGTTACCCTCGATATTGATATGCCAGTTATGGATGGGAGAAAGGTTTGTGATGGAATCAGAGAATATGAAAGAGAAAAGCGACTCCAACCTGTCATAATTATTTTGATAAGTGGAAACTATGATAAAGAGCAGATTGAAGAGTACCTGGACCCTCGCAGAGGACGTAAAGCGGACTGTTTCTTGAGAAAACCCATTTCGTTTTCAGAGTTTCATCGTGCTGTTTATAGTCTAGTCAATGAGAATTTATAATAGATAAGATAACTGATTGTACTGTAAAGTAAATTTTTGAGTACATTATTATTGTACAATTGTAAAAAATAATTTGAGAGAACATTTTTGAAATCAAGGGTTGAAGATTCACCCAGCTCATCTTCTGAAGTCTCTCTCCAAATAGGTGATCGTCACATAGAGAAAAAAAAAATAACAGATGTAGAGCATGAGTTTTCTACGAGAAATAATAATCATAAGGAGAAAAGCAAAGACTTTCTGTTTTTTGTTTTCCCGATTTAGGAAGGAAAATTTCTTTTATCACAACAAAAAATTAAACATCCTGATCGTCGATATAAAGAAAAAAAAGACTCACAAAAGTGATTTTTGCTTTGAAGATCAGGTCATTTGAACAAAGTCTCTCACAAGATAAAGATAATGAAGGATTTATTACTGTGATTTATGAAGGGAGACTTGATTTTTGTTTTCATAACTCAGCAGTCAAAACCCTTGAGGACAGAGGAAATAAATCTTTTTTACTGAAGGAAAACCTCGTTTCTTCGAAAAATCTCCTTATCAAAAGATGAAATGGCAGGTTTCCAAAGAAAGAGAGGAACTCAGCCAAAAAAGATGAAAGAGAGAGCGGATAAGTGAGTCTGATGAGAGAAATTTGAAAGAATTCCTTTTCAAAATGGAAATTCAATTTGGAAAGAAAAGAGAGTGTTTTGCTCACTTTGAAAAAAATATTCCTTTGAAAAACTGATGAAAAATAGTGAGTGAATTCGAACGAGCCCATAAAAAACTCTCGAACATTGATAATGTCTACTTTTTTTCAGAAATTTTTTTCTGAAGAATTTTAGAACAATTTACTCGGAAAAAGATTAAAATTATTCTTTTATCTCAGACTTTTGCCGAATGCAAGCCCGAAAAAAAGGTTCTCAACATCTCACAAAAGGCGCATGGAAGCCAGTATCAAATCTCCATCCGTTGTCCAAGTCTAGAAAACAAAAAGGGAAATCTACTTTTTCTCAGCAAAACCCTCTTCTCGAAAAATCTCCTTTCAATGAACAAAATGAAGAGAGTATCGGAGATTCCCAAGTCTCATTTGAGCATCCTCAGCAAATCAAGGAGAAAGGAAAGGCTCTTCAGAAACATGCCGAAAGGAAAGTTTCTCAAAAAGATGAGGAAATAAACTCTAGAAGCAACAGATTTTGCAAAATGGAATCCCCAAAGCCTCTTGCAAAGCCGGTCAACGAGATATTTGGAAGTTTAGAAGATTTTCTCAAATTCTTGTCTTATCGAAGCCGTAAAATCTTCGATTTCGCAAAACGATTCAAAGAAATAGAAGATTCCAATAATGTCGATGGACTGAATGGGGAAATATGTCCTAAAATAAAATATTGCATCATTCAAGAATCTATCAAGCTTAGTCCGGACAAACCGAAGCTTTCAGCAATACAAAAGAAAATTCAAATGAAGAAAATAACGAGTCAAGAAAAACTGATCTGATCGTTCGAAGAGCGCTTTGAGAGCTTTGAAGAGTTTTTCGCTCAAGTTTTAAGAGTCTATACAATGGATACTTTCTTATTCCGAAATTTAAATCAATATTTGAGAGATGAAAGTTGGCAAAAAATAGACAACCTTTTCCCATATGCTTTTTGTTTATGCAAAGCATTTTTTCAGGCGAAACTAATGGCAGATCTCAGTTAACTTTACGATATTAAATTTCCGAGTTTTCTCACATTATATCGGGGAACTGTTCTGAATGAGGCAGCAATAAGCATCTTCAATACTCATACTCTCAAAAATTTCTCTTGGAATGCTTTAACTTCAACAACAAAACGAAAAGAAATTGTTGAAAAATTTATCCAAGAGACGGATCAAGGCAAAAAATTGTCGTGTGATTTTCGTCATTCAGGTCCCTTTTCTAGATCCTAATACGTCAGGATACCAAAGATATCTAGATATCAGCAAACATTCAGTGTTTCCCAAAGAAGAGGAAGTTCTTTTACCACCTGGAAGCGTCTTTGAACTTCTGGACAATGAAAAAGATGAAAAAGAAACAACAATTATCACGATAAGATTGATAAGCGATATAAAATCTCTGGCTTATCAAAGACCAATAATGCCAGGTGTGATGCAGAGTGAAATGATGACAGATCAAGGAGTAAAGATCGTATGCCAAGGAGGACAAGAGTTGTGCGGAGCCCTAAAGAATATTTCTGGAAATACTTTGATCGAAGAGGTTGAATTTCATCTATGTACATTTGATCATCTATCACTTGGAGAAGTGATAAAAGTCCTTCCAACTCTGAAAAGAGCATCCAAGCTCAAGTTTACATCGTGCTCGCAGAAACACAAAGAGAAAATATCAAATAATATATTCGGAGAAGTCATAGATTTTTCAACATTGAAAATTGAAATTTGTGAAATTAACAATTTCTACAAAATATTTGGGACTTCAAGACATTGGATGTCTTTGGAAAATTTGGATATTAATTTCAGAATGTTTGACAAAGTTGAAAATCAAGATTTAAGCAATCTAGCCTTGCAAGGACTTCAGCACCTCACCTCTTTAAAATCATTAAATCTTGATTTCTCAAGTTGCTTTTATACTACAAAGAAAGGAATCAAGGATCTGGCCTTCCTAGGTCTCAGATATCTCACTCAATTAAGATCTTTGAGCCTTGATTTCTCTTATTGCTCTAAAATATCTGATGCTGGACTCAAGGCCCTCAGTTCTAAAGGGCTCCAGTATCTGACTCAGTTGACATCTTTGAGTCTCAATTTCACAGATTCCTACAAAATTTCAATGAAAGGAGTTCACCATTTGGTCTCTCTAGGACTCAAATATCTCACTCAGCTAGAGTCTCTGGACCTTGATTTATGTTGGCATCAGAAACTAACAGAAAACGACGTAGAATATGTCTTCTCTCAAGAACTCAAACATTTAACCAGGCTCAAATCGAACTTCACAAAAAGACACGTCCATCAGGAAAAGAATCTTCAGCGGATCCATTCCGCCAATCTCCCTTACAAATCAACTTGCAGGAAAGCTCTTGATGGCTCAGATCGGTTTCAAAATTCTGAGAGCGAGATCTTGCCCAATGAACAAGAATCAAAAAAGAAAAGGGTCCAACGATTAATTCAAAAATTACTGAAAAGTGGAACAATTTATTCAGAGAAAAAAGAAGAATCGGTTGATGACAAAGTTCCGAAAAATGCCATTTCTATTTTCCACTTATGTTATTCGGCACCATCAGACCCTGGCCTCTTGGGATGCAAGAGAATTAAGAAGAAGAAAAACGCTCAGAATCCTAAACTCGAATATCTTCTTTACTTGAAATCGTTAGATCTCAATTTCTCTGACTTTTCTGGCATAACAGGTCAAGATATCCATTTTATATTTTCTGAAAGGCTTCGACATTTCAGTCACTTGAAAGCCTTGAGTCTTAATTTCGCTCATTGCCCCCAAATCGAAGATTTCTTCATCAAAAAATTATCTTCTGAAGGATTCATCCATCTTGCCCAGCTAACATCACTAAATCTCAACTTTTCTTATTGTGATCACTTAACGGATAAAGGAATCTATTATGTATGTTCTGAAGGGTTAAAAAATCTCAATCAATTGACATCATTGATTCTGCTTCTGGAAAAATGCTCTCAATTAACAGATAAAGCAATAAGTAGCCTGTGCTCTGAAAATCTCAAATCCCTCGCTCATTTGGCTTCCCTAAGTCTTAGCTTTAAAAAATGCTCCAAAATAACGTATGAAGGAATGAGGGATCTCTGCTACGAGGGACTCAGATACCTCACTCAGTTGACCTCTCTGGATCTTAATTTCTCTCTTTTGTCCAAAATAGAAGATGAAGAAATAAGCGCTCTGTGCGTTGGAGGACTGAAAAATCTCGCTCAATTGAAATCTTTGACTCTTAATTTTTCTCATTGCTCTGGCGTAACAGATGAAGGAATGGATTACTTGAGCTCTCAAGGACTCCCATGCCTTCTCAATTTAACTCTTTTGAATCTCAATTTCTCCTCTTGCCAAAAAATTACTGCTAAAGGAGTCAGTAATCTATTTTCTCAAGGACTAAATCACCTTGCCAATTTGACATCGTTGGATCTTGATTTTTCCCCTTGCTCAAAACTTTCAGACAAAGAACTGCATAGTCTTAACCTCAAACGATTCAGTGAGTTGACGTCCCTAAGTCTGAATTTGTCTTTTTATAAAGGTATAACTGATAAAGGACTTGCTAATTTAAGTTGTGAAGGATTCAAGCATCTTAAACTGTTGAAATCCTTGAATCTTGATTTCAGCAAATGCATTGAAATAACAGATGAAGGAGTGAATAGCCTCTACTCAGAAGGACTCAGACATCTTGCTCAATTAAGCAAGCTGGATCTGAATTTCGAAGGTTGTGATAAGATCACCTCATTTACAATGACAAATATCACCAAAGCTTTGAAGTATTTTGGTTTCGAAATCCTTTAGAAATTTGAATTCTATTGTTAACCTGTAAATCAGTTCATACTACTGTAAATTTTTTATTCTAGCTTCCCAGTGTAAATTTACTCAAAATAGAATTTTTATTTCTGGGCTGAAGGGGGATGCTTCTATGAAGTCCAAGTTCAATTCTAATTTGAAAATACTTTTTTCATCAACTCATTAGTTGAAAAAATTTCATAAAATATTTATCCTCCCAATTTCTCATCTTTCGAGAAAAATTGCTGAGCGAAGAAAAACATGAAAATTTCATTTTGATTCTGAAGCCGAAGAGATGCTTCCTCAACCATCTCTGCTCAAAACGAAGATTTTCATGAAAGTTGATTAAGTCTCCGGTTCTTCTTTTCAATCGTGCATTCTTTCACTTCTCATAAAAGATTCTCGTTACAAATTTATTTACCTTGAAATGATCTAGATGTTCATTTTGATCGTTTATTATTATTACTAATCGTGGGGACACGCCCACTGACCATCACAGAATACATATACTGTTCATTTTGATCTATTATCAACTTTTCAAACAATAAACTTTACAATTTAAACATTTTTTCTGAACAAATACTTTTCCCAAAAATTATATTGATTCAATTTAGCAATATTTACAGCTATTCCTATTAAAATAAAGAAATAAATTGCTCAAGCCAATTTAATCAAGACCAAACCTTTCAACAACATAAACAACAATCTAGTCCTATTCCCATCAATATAACCGACTCCTATCAACGACTGCTCTTTCAATCGCCCAGCAAAACTCTTCAAACACCAACGGTTTCTTCAAAAAATAATCAGCCTTCCTTCTCCCACCGTCCAGCCATAGCTTCTCCACATTCTCTTCTTCATAATTTCCACTAATCAAAATAACCACACACGGTTTCTTCACCTCATTTTTCTCTTCATACTCTCTAATCTTCTCACAAACTTCCTTCCCATTCATCAAAGGCATATCAATGTCCAACGTTACAATATCCACATCTCTCCCTTCCCCAACACACTTTAAATATTTCTTATATGCTCCTAGCCCATTATTCGCCAACCCTAGCACATCAATCCCAATTTTAGCATAAAAGTTCTTCACTAAAGTCACATTGAATGGCGAGTCATCAGCTATTATTGTCCTCAATCCCTTCGCTTTTAATCTGCTGATAAACTTCTCATCACATCGCTCCAATTGCATCGTCGGCAGCCCTACACAGGGAATACACACAATAAACGTTGTTCCTTTGCCAGGCTTGCTGTAGGCACGAATTTCTCCTCCAAGATTATTGCAGATTTCTTGTGAGATAAACAGCCCAAGACCTGTTCCTTTTTGTTTTTTGGAGTTATCTTCACCTACTTGTGAGAACTTCTGGAACAATTTGCTCAGTTCTTCTTGGCGAATCCCACATCCTGTATCCTTTATTACGACTTTCAATGTGCCTTTAGTCTCTGTGAGCATCTGGGCAACTCCCTCAAGGTTAAATTCCTTCACATTCCCTGTCAAAATAAAATTCTCCTGGTCTCCATTATCTCGCTTGATCGCATAGAAATTCTCTTCTTTTTCGAAAATCCCTTCACTTTCTGCATCATAAGGAACAGGCTCAAAACATTTCTGGCCCACTTCTAGCCAGCTTATTGTCATCGTAATCGACCCTGATTCCGTGAACTTTATTGCATTCCCAATCAAATTCATAAAGACTTGATTGATCCGATGACCATCAATCATCACTCTGGGAGGCACTTTCTTTGAGATTTTCAAATGGCCTTTCAGTCCTTTCTTCGTGATCAAATCATGGGAAATTCCCCAAACTCTTTGTAAAACATCATGAATTCTTGTGGGAACAGGGTTCACTTCCAACCTCCCAAGGCCTAATTTCCCGGCATCCAGCACAGTATTTATCAAATTCAACAAAAGAACCCCGCAAGTCTTGGCTGTCGCAATCATTTCCCTGATTTCTGGAGCAACCTGGGCCATCAAAGCAAGGTCCAAATTCCCAAGAAGGCTGTTCATTGGGTTCCTCATTTCATGCGAGAAGCTATAAACGAAGGTCTTTTGCTGTTCTAAAGCATCTTCTGCTTTCTTGTTCGCTTCGGAAAGCTCTTCAGTTCTTTTATTCAGCGTGTAAATCACGATGACATACAGAATCTGAGCTCCTACATACATTGTAGCGAACGTCTTGATAAACTTCTCAACAAATATAGAGGGATCTGAAAAGCTTATTGCTTGAAATAAATTGCTCTTGAACTTCGTAATCACAATATTAAGCTGAAAACAGCTGGTTATGGCGGTCAAGGCCACGTTCTGGGTCATGCAGAAGATCGTTAAAGGAAGTCCATGAGCAAGGTTCAGACTGTAATAAACACCTTCTTCCCTGAAATGTAATCCTAATCCCACAATATTGTAAAGAATCGTATTGATAGTCTGGCCGAGGCCAATATGAGAGCGGCAGCAGAGCATAAAGACGGCGATCAGGACGAAACTGATGGTGAAACGGATGATGTGGGTCAATAAAGAGAAAGGGGAGAAGGGTGTGAGGATGATGGTCAAAGCGATGATCATTAGGTGAACGATAAAGATGAATTTGTTGCGTTGGAAGATTGTAGTAGCTTGGATAGGGTCAGGGTAGGCTTTAGGGTTGGGTCGGCAGATCGAATAGTAGAGATCTTTAAGCTTTGGGTGCATTTAACGATGTAAAATTGAATAGAGAGATAGTAAAGATTCTTAATAGAAAGTTTGATATTCAGCCAGTTTTTGATATTTTTGATCGGACTTTTGAGGTGTCCAATAAGGCTTTTATTTGTTCTTGCTCAACAGAATCGCAAAGATCATGGCTTCAGGGTTTGAGCAGAAGAGGATTCTCAAAGATTGAAGGGGATATCGTGGAAGTTTTTTGAAAAGAAAAAGTCTGGAACAAAAATGAAGGAAGAAAATTAAATAAAGTTAAATTTTTAATAGGAGCGTTGAATTTCGGCCAAAATCTCACTTCAAATTATCTATCAGTTACCTTTTCATTTCATTTCATAAGAAGCACGATCCACCTAGTCCACTTTCCTCACGGAAACCTCTCTTCCATTCATTTGATGAGGTCTTGAACTAATTATAAAGAAATTTGACTATTTACTTTTCAAAAAGAAAAATCCTTCATTTCTTCTTAAAAAGCTTTTTTTCATTGAATCTCCAGATGGGTTGAGGTGGAAGGATATGAGAGATGAGATTATCTAGAACAGGAGTTCAGGTGATTTTTCTCTTTCTCAAAAAGGACAGTTTATTTCTTTCTTCAAAATGCTTCTCTCAATTTAAATTTTATTCTATTTCAGCTTTCTGTTAATTTGACCAAAACTGATAATTTCATCCTTTAAAAAGGGGGCCTTGCAGTTCGCGTTTAACTTTGCCCATTCAATTCCCCCAGCCCCTGTGATATGTCAGCAGGAATCGATCAACATCCTAGCAGAAAAACTTTGATTGAATTCAGAAAAAATGTCTTCAGAAGAAGAAAGCTACATGTTGGCTTTTGGGGAGAAAAATACAAGAGAAATGGTTTCTCGGTTTCGCGAGGGTGATTCAAAAGGGATTAGCTTGGGCTTTTTCTTGCAAGGTGCAGATTTAGGAAAACACTTTTTATTAAGAAAAATGCAACTAGGGTTTGGTCCTTGAAAAATTATCAAGAAGTTTTTGAGAGTTTTTTTACATGACATCCCTGGGATTTTGTTGTCTTTAAGAACTAGGCTCGTCCTAACGAGTGTCCATATCTAGAAAATCTACATTTTTAAATAAGATCTCAAGGGTTCACTTATGATCACTATCCAAAAAAGGGGGTTTAAAGTCTTCAAAAAACTACAAACTAAGAGATAAGAGCAAGACTTTGGAAGGTTTTCTGCCCCCTTCCCTTCAGAAGTTTGGAAAAAAACCTTTGAAACATTAAGGAAGGGATGGATCCTTTGAACCTGTGAACCGAAAAAATCAGCTTTAAAAGTGTGAGCAAAGGAACTGTTCAGAAAGGGAGAGAGGAAAAAAAAAATAAAACAGAAAAAATGAATGGAGTTCTTTTGACGCTCTCTGTTCACCTGTTTTTTTTGTTTGGCAAACGATCAGTATTCAGTAAATTTGGAAGAAAATTTTTGACTCAAGGATTGAAAAGAAGATTTTGTCAGGTTTCTTTTTTTATGAAAAATATTTGTCTGATGACGACATGAAAGTTTTTTCAAAAATTGCTTTGGGAAGTCAGCTAGAACATGCTGAAGGTGAATCCTAAGCTTCAAAAAAGAGCCCAAAAGAGTGAGAATCATCACAAATAACAAAGAGTGAATTTTACAAGGCATAATTACTTCGCTCATAATTTAATTTTTTAAAAAGGATAAAAATATTTAAAGAGGAGGGTAAATTAATTTTTTGTCTTGGATATTCCTCTCGATTATTTTCCATCATAAATATTGATTCCAGAACACTTAATATACAAAATAATTAAATATGCCAAAAATAAGTAAAATCTTTAAAACGCCCAAAAATACTTTTTAGCCTAGCTTATTCACAGAACAAAAAAAGTCTTCACGAACTAGGAATCTAAAGGAAATACACAAAGGTTTTGTTCTCTCATTAACTCAGCCGACCTCTCATGTTCTCCAACTGAATAAAAATCCTCATCAATTTGGATCTTTCATAAAGCATCCATATTTATAGAGAGCCCAGCATAGCTCTCCAAAAACTAACGGTTTCATCAAGAAACAATCAGATCTATTCTCATTGTCTTGACTTAACAAATTATGCATATCTTCCTCTTCATAGTTCCCACTGATCAAAATAACCGCTGGTCTCTTAAGGTTATTCTCCCTTTCAT
>Ga0182738_1008576_pt1 | contig 10132 bp, 9 predicted proteins | sample eDN5th30CBELigMG_FD_128876 | JGI IMG/M metagenome (GOLD analysis project Ga0182738, IMG submission 128876) | Enriched Miracle-Growth compost microbial communities from Emeryville, California, USA - eDNA 5th pass 30_C BE-Lig MG (version 2)... ... | reverse complement strand
CGGGTCATCCTCATTGGACCGCGCGCATCCTGCGCGCTCATGATTCTGAGCGCGCAGGATGCGCGCGGTCCAATGAGCATGATCGGGCAAGGCTACGCCTCGGCCCGACCGGGCGGGTCCAGCGGCGACTCAAGCAGGCCAGGCTGGAAGGCCATCCGTGCGGGCCATGTCAGGAGTTCTGAACTTTGGTCCGCCGGGAGCGCGGCTCCGGAGAACCGCGCTCATAGGCGCTAACTCGCCAATGAGCTTGCGTCTCGGGATGGCGGCCCGAATTGTCGAGTTCGCCGTGCTACCAGCCGTAGCCGTAGCCGTAACCGCGCCCGTAGTAGCCGGGCCCGGGACCGTAGTACCCGGCGCCCGGGCCGTAGCCATAATAGCCGGGCCCATACCCGCTGTTGTTGTTGCTGTTGCGGATCATGGCGCCCAGCAGCGGCGCAATCTGCTGCACGACGTTGCCGACCTGGCCCGATGCGGGTGCGGGTGCCGACGCCGGGCCTTGCGCTTCGCGGCGCGCGTTCGACCGCGCGGCGACCTGATCGTAGGTCAGGCGCGGGCCGGTGTCCTGCTTCAGGCGAGCGAGCAACGCGCTATCGATCGACACGCTGCCGCTGCCGCCGCGGCTCTTGTCGTATTGCTGTGCCGCGGCGATGGTGGCCGGACCGACGCGGCCATCTGCCGGGCCGGGATCGAAGCCGAGCGCTATGAGCTGGTTCTGAACTTCAAGCGTGTCGTCATGGCCGAGCGGGAGCGACGGTGAATTCACGGCCGCGTCGGTCGCCGGAAGTGACGCCTGCTGCAACGGAAGCGATGGGTCCGGATCGGCGGCCTGCGCGCCGCCGATCGGCGACCAGCCAGTCAGGAGGGCAGCGACCGCGGTGCCGGCGAGCAGCCTCATCGGCGTCGTGCAAGGGCGGAACAGGGGAGCGGACATATTGGCCACCTCATTCGAAGCAACGGCCCCGCGAGGGTCCGAGTTCCCTGGCGTTTCGGCCGCCCGAGTTCACATTCTCCACGGAAGCCTTGAGACTCATTCGCAATCGCGCTAGTGCCATTGGGTCGACCCACGGGAGCCCATGGCAGACGAGCGCCACCGATTGCTGTCCAGCTTTGCCGAGCATCGCGAGTCGCTGCTGCGCTTCCTGCAGCGGCGGCTGAACAACTTCGCGCTGGCGGAGGATCTCACGCAGGAAACATGGGTGCGCGCGGCGAACACGCGCAACGCCGCCGCGATCGGCAATCCGCGCGGCTTCCTGTTCCGGATCGCCTCCAATCTCGCGCTCGATCACCAGCGCCACGTCGGCCATCGCATCGAGCTGGCCGCCAGCCCCGCCGTCACGGAAGCCGTGCCCGACCGGCAGCCCTCGCCGGAGACCGTCACGCTCCATCGCAGCGAGCTGGCGCGCCTGCTCCGCGTGGTCGACGGGCTGTCGCCGCGCTGCCGCGAGGTCTTCGTCCTTGGCAAGTTCGAGGGGTTGAGCCTGGCCGAGATCGGCGCCCGGCTCGGCATCAGCCGCAACACGGTGGTCACCCACATGGTCAATGCGCTCGCCGCCATCGAGCGCGAGATGGCGGCCGACAAATAATCGTGACCGCTTCCCACCGGTTCGCCTCCCGGCCGTCTAACGGGTAGAAATCGCATCGACGGGAGCGCCCGTCGCGGAGAGGCATGACGGATCGCGCCGAAGACCCCCTGATCGAGGAAGCCCTGCGCTGGTTCGTGGTGCTGCGCGACGGCTCGCCCGACGAGAACGATCGCCGGGCCTTCGAGCGATGGCGCGCGACCGACGCCGCCCACGAAGCCGCGTGGCAGCGCGCGCACGCCGTCTGGGCACAGGCCGACGTGCTGGAGCCGGTCTATGGCCGAACGGACGGCGCTGTCGTCACGGCTTTCCCCGGCGCCACGCGGGCACCCCGCAGGCTCGCGAGGCGACGCTGGCTGCAGGCGGCGGCGGTCGCCGCGATCGCCGCGCCGGCTGGGTACATGGCCAGCCGGCCGGAGCTGTGGGCGGACCATCGCACCGCGGCAGGCGAGCGGCGCATGGTCACCCTGGCGGACGGCTCGACCGTCGAACTGGCCGGCGGATCGGCGCTCTCGGTTTCCTTCGGCAAGGACCAGCGCCGGCTCCGGCTCGTCGCCGGCGAGGCCTTCTTCACCGTCGCCGCCGATGCCGCGCGGCCGTTCATCGTCGAGGCCGGCGAAGGTCTCAGCCGTGCCCTCGGCACCGCCTTCGACATCAAGCTGTCCGGCGAGTCGGTGACCGTCACCGTGATGGAGCACCGCGTCGAGGTCTCGACCGGCCCCGACCGCAAGGTCGAGCTTGGGCAGGGCCAGCAGGTGCGTTACGTCGCACGCGACCTGCAGGCTCCGCATGCCGCCGACATGCGCGTCGCCGAGGCGTGGCGGCGCGACCGCCTCGTCTTCCAGGATGCACCGCTCGGCGAGGTCGTCGCCGACCTGGAACGCGCCCGCGGCGGCCGCATCGTGCTGACCGATTCGCGCCTGCGCGCCCTCCCCGTCACCGCCGTGTTCGACGCGCGGCAGGCCGATCTCGCGCTGGCCACCATCGCCGGCATCCTGCCGATCACCCTGCACCGCGTGACCGACTGGCTGATCGTGCTGTCGCCAAGAAACTGACCGCGCCGCCCAAGGTGCGGCGTAGCCTGTCCAGTCATGATCATTGGACCGTGCGCATCCTGCGCGCTCATACGCACATGGAATGCGCCAATCATGAGCGCGCAGGATGCGCGCCGTCCAATGACGACGTCAGGCGCTGAAGCCTCGACCAGAAAATTCGACCCTCGCCTCATACGGCCGCCGCTCTCGTCCGTCCTAGGAGCAGAGACTGCGTGAGCATCGGGGACGGACGTATGCATTCGACGAAGAAGGCGGCTCGGGCCGCGGCGATCGGCCTGGCGGTGGCGCTCGGCGGCGTGGCGGCGACGAGCTTGCCGGCCGTCGCCCAGAGCAGTGCGGAGCAGACCTTCGATATCGCCGCCCAACCGCTCGGCTCGGCGCTGATCCGCTTCAGCGACGCCACCGGCATCCAGCTCTTCTTCGATGCCTCCCTCACGCGCGGCCTGCAGTCGCCGGGAGCCAGCGGCGCGCTGTCGCCCTCCGAGGCGCTGTCGCGCCTGCTCGCAGGCTCGGGCCTCACCTTCCGCTTCACCAATGCCACCACGATCACGCTCGAGCGCGCCGCCGTGCCGCCCGCCGCCGGCGCACAGGGCGGGGTCGAGATGGCGCCGGTCCAGGTGGTCGGCACGCGCGAAACGGCGACCGGGCCGGTGCAGGGCTTCGTCGCCCGCCAGTCCGCGACCGCGACCAAGACCGACACGCCGCTGCTCGAGACACCGCAGGCGGTCTCCGTCATCGGCCGCGAGCAGATGATCAACCAGAACGCCCAGTCGGTCGCCGACGCGATCCACTATTCGCCGGGCGTCACGGCCAATGCCGGCACGGTCGACACGCGCTTCGACACGATCCGCGTGCGCGGCTTCCTGGCACCGCTCTATCTCGACGGCCTGATCCTGCCCTCCGGCACCACACAGTTCGGCCGCCCGCGTCCCGATCCGTGGGGACTGGAGAGGGTCGAGGTCCTGCGCGGACCTTCCTCGGCGCTCTACGGCCAGATCCCGCCGGGCGGCATGCTCAACCTGGTGAGCCTGCGGCCGAGCGCCACGCCGGTCCACACGGTCGAATTGCAGGGCACGAGCTTCGGCCAGTTCCAGGGGGCGGTCGATCTCGGCGGCAAGGCCAACGAGGACGGCTCGCTGCTCTACCGCCTCACCGCGCTCGCCCATGCCGGCGGCACGCAGATCGACAACGTCGACGACAATCGGGTGATGATCCAGCCGGCACTGACCTGGAAGCCGGGCAAGGACACGACGTTCACCATCCTCGGCCAGTTCCAGCGCGACGCGAACGGCGTCGCCACGCAGTTCCTGCCGGCGCAGGGCTCGCTCTGGTACAACCCGAACGGCATGCTGCCGTCGAGCGCCTTCCTCGGCGATCCCAACGACAACAGCTATCAGCGCAACCAGTTCTGGCTGGGCTACCAGCTCGAGCATCGCTTCAACGACGCGATCACGGTGCGCCAGAACCTGCGCTATGCCTCGGTCGACACCAACCTCGCCGCCGTCATCGCCACGTCGCTGCAGCCCAACCAGGCCGTGGTCAATCGCGTCGCCTACAGCGTGCCCGAATCGGCGCAGAACTGGACGCTCGACAACGAGGCGTTGTTCAAGTTCAACACCGGACCGCTGCGCCATACCGCGCTGCTGGGCTTCGACTATGTCTGGTCGGGCGGCCAGACCAAGCAGGGCATCGGCGCGGCGCCGACCCTCAACATGTACCAGCCGGTCTACTGGCAGCAGATCACCCAGCCGACCATCACGGTCAGCACCGGCCAGAAGCAGAACCAGTACGGCATCTACCTGCAGGACCAGATCGCCTTCGACCGCTGGCGCCTGACGCTGAGCGGCCGCCACGACTGGGTCGATACGCTGACGCAGAATTTCGTCACCTACCGGAACACGTTCCAGGCGGTCAGCGCCTTCTCCGGCCGCGCGGGCCTGAACTACGTGTTCGACTTCGGCCTGTCGCCCTACGCCTCGATCTCGAGCTCCTTCCAGCCGACGATCGGCGTCGACTTCTCGGGCAACCCGCTGCAGCCGACGCGCGGCACGCAATACGAGATCGGCATCAAGTACCAGCCCGAAAACGGCAACGTCTCGGCCAGCGCCGCCGCCTACAAGGTGATCCAGACGAACGCGCTGACCGCCGATCCGGCGCATCCCGGCTTCAACCTGCAGAACGGCGAGGTCACGGTGCAGGGCCTCGAGTTCGACGTCACCGCCAGCCTGGCGAGAGGCCTGAACCTGATCGGCTCCTACAGCTTCACCGACGCCAAGATCACCCAGAGCAACGGCGCCGATCTCGGCAGCCAGGTCGCGACGATGCCGCAGCACCTCGCCTCGCTGTGGTCGGACTACACGATCCAGGAGGGGCGGTTCCGTGGCCTCGGCTTTGGCGCCGGCGTCCGCTACGTCGGCAACTCCTGGGGCAATGCGCCCAACACCCTGTTCATCCCGGGCTACGGTCTGTTCGACGCGATGCTGAGCTACGATCTCGCCGGGTTGAACCCGCGGATGCAGGGCGCCAGACTGATCCTGAATGCCAGCAACATCGCCGACACGCGCTATGTCACGACCTGCTCCAACGTGACCGGCTGCTTCTACGGCCAGTCCCGGCTGGTGACCTTGACCATGCGCTACGACTGGTGACCCGCACATGACCGCGCGCTCGCTCAGGGCCTGGTACCGCGTCCACAAGTGGACCAGCCTTGCCTGCACGCTCTTCCTGCTGATGCTGTGCCTGACCGGCCTGCCGCTGATCTTCAAGGACGAGATCGGCATCTGGTCGGGCACGACGGTGCTGCCGCCGGAGATGGCGCCGGACACGCCGCTCGCCAGCGTCGACCGGATGATCGAGGATGCGCGCCGCCGCCGGCCGGACGACAAGGTGATGTACGTCTCGCGCAGCGACGACCAGCCGGCCTGGTTCGTCGGCATGGGCAGGACGGTGGATGCCGCGAACCCGTCGGCGGTCTTCAAGTACGACGCGCGCACCGCCCGGCTGATCCACGACCTGCCGCAGCAGCAGGGCGTCATGTACGTGATCCGTGCCCTGCATGTGGAGCTTCTCGCCGGGCTGCCGGGCACGCTGTTCATCGGCGCGATCGGCCTCTGCTTCGTGGCCGCGCTGGGCTCGGGCGTGGTGCTGTACGCGCCCTTCATGCGCAAGCTCGGGTTCGGCACGCTACGCGGGGCGGGATCGTCCCGCCTGCGCTGGCTCGACCTGCACAATTTCCTGGGCATCGTGGCGACCGCCTGGCTGGTCGTGGTCAGCCTGTCGGGCATCATCAACACCCTCACCATTCCGCTGATCGGCCTGTGGCAGCGCACCGAGCTTGCCAGCATGACGGCCGAATGGCGCGGCCAGCCGCTGGTCACCGACCCCGCCTCGACGCAGGCCGCGCTCGACACCGCGCAGGCGGCCGTGCCGGCGATGGAACCGGCCTTTCTCGGCTTCCCCGGCAGCTTCTTCGCCACGCCGCACCACTACATGGTGTTCATGCGCGGCGACACCGCGCTCACCTCGCGGCTGCTGAAGCCGGTCATGCTCGACGCCGTGACCGGCAAGCTCACCGACAGCCGCAGCCTGCCGTGGTACCTGACCGCGATCCTGATCGGCAAGCCGCTGCACTTCGGCGACTACGGCGGCTGGCCGCTCAAGGTGATCTGGACGCTGCTCGACCTCGTCAGCATCGCGGTGCTGGCGAGCGGCCTCTATCTCTGGCTCTGGCGCCGCTCCCCGGTCGAGGCCCGCATCGCCGAGCTCGAAGGCCTGGCGTCCTCGCGGTGATGCGCGTCGGAAACGGAGATCGTGCCGTCGATGGCTCTACGGGATGATCTCCAACTGCCAGCCGGTCACGGACATGCCGATCTGCGCGAATGAACCCTCCGGAGCATAGACCTCCGGATTCAGGTTGATGTGGCCGATCTCGTAGTCCGCGGGATCGTCCGAGAACCTTGCCGCGCGATCCGGATATCTCGACTTCAGCATGGCCACCGCCGCCCTCACCTGTGGCGCGCCGATCACGAAGGCATAGGAGCGCCTCTCTGAGAACGGTTGCCAGCCAAAGGCGGCCGTCGGATATCCGCGATCCAAGAGGTTGATCGAGCGCGCGGCAGTCGCCTGGACGATAGGCTGGTCGGTCTCCCGATCCCACATCACGCGTTCGAAGCCTTGGCTCGTCTGCGACGCCCAGCCGCGCGAATCGAACAGCACCATGCCGAACCAGAAGCCCTGCCTGCGGGCCCTGTCGCGCAGATTGTAGTAGGCCACGGCCTGGGACACGCCGCGGTTGGATTGGCGTGATCGCGGGATCCGGGCGGCGAACGAGTATTTCGCCTTCCTGCCGGACGCAAACGGCCGGGCCGGCGTCGCCAGGTTGGCGCCCAGCACGATGGTGCCGAGATCGAACCTGCCGGCCAGATTGGCCGCGATGCTGGCGCTGTGGATGTTGAGCCCGATCTCGCCGCCGCAGGCCTGGATGGCCGTGGCGCCGGGCGACGCCGGGTCTACGGAAAGCTGGCAGTTCCCGCGCGGAGGCGGCGGCGAGAAACCGGTGTCGCCGCCGAGTGTCTCGTCTTCCGTGGGCCGCAGTTGGTAGTGCGAGCCCCAGAGCGTGACGCCGACCGCTCCGCGCGGCGGGTTCGCGTTCACGTACGCGATCGATCGAACGTCGGTGACATCCGCCGGCTGCTTCAGGAGAACCTGCGCGCTTGCCTCGGACGCGGCGAGCAGGCCGAGGACGATCACCAGACGAATCGGCCGCAGGGAGAGGATCGATACCACCTGCACGAGGATAGCGATGTTGCGGGTCGATCGCATGGAACCTTGGCGTCTCCGCCGGCGCGACTCTCGTTGTGCGGGCCGCAGCGATATCGGCGCCTTGATCGCTTCGGCATTCATGCCGATGCTGATCCGCGACCGGCGGCGGGACGCACCCGCTGCCTGCGAGCAGGACACGCCCATGGAGATCACGCCCCAGCCTTTGACGACGGAAGCCTTCGCCCCGTTCGGCGACATCATCGACATGCCGACGGTGGATGGACGCTTCTACCACGACGGCGCGCTGGCCAACCTGCGCGGCGGCGCCGGGCCGAGCCTGTCGGTCGCGCTCAAGGCGCCGACGGCCGACCGGCCGTTCACGTCCGGCATGCTCGAGCGCCACGAATTCTCCTCGCAGACCTTCATCCCGGTCGATGTCGGCCGCTGGCTGATCGTCGTGGCGCCGCATGCCGCGCACGGCGGCCCCGACATCGGCAAGGCGCTCGCCTTCATCGCCGACGGCCGCGTGGGCGTGACGTACAGGGCCGACACCTGGCACCACGGCCTCACGACGCTCGACAGGCCCGGCAGCTTCGCCATCTTCATGTGGAAGGCCGGAGCCGGGGACGAGGAATTCGTCCCGGTCGAGCCTTTCACGGTCCAGATCCCCGGATGAAGAGCTGGCCTCCCCAGCCTGGCCGTCCCGAGCGCAGCGAAGGACGACAGCGTTCCATCGAAGTGCGCGACTGGCGCACGACGGAGGCGGCGCTGCGGATGGCGCGCGAGGACGGCACGGCGCCGACCCTGGTCACGCCGGAGGACGCCGCATCGTTCTACGGGGCAGGCTATCTCGCGGCGCTGCAGGAGCGGGCGCGCCGGGAATTCCCCGACGTGGCCTTCACCCTGGTCGTCGATTGCGGCGATGCGCCAGGCCATGCGCTGGCCTGTCTGCGCGCCGGCGTGAAGCTGATCTCGATGGACCCGATGAACGGGAAGATCGCCGACATCGCCCGGCAGATGGGCGCGGCACTGGTAAGGAGACCGACATGAGTAGTTCGCAAGAACATTGGCAACCGACGAGAGACTTCCACGGCTACGGCGAGAAGCCGATCGACCCGAAATGGCCCAACGGCGCACGTCTCGCCGTCAACTTCGTGATGAACTACGAGGAAGGCTCCGAGCCGTCGGTGCAGGACGGCGAGGGCTTCAGCGAGACCGGCCTCACCGAATCGACCACGTCGCAGGTCGGCATGAAGGGCCGCGACCTCGCCGCCGAGGGCATGTTCGAGTACGGCAGCCGGGTCGGCTTCTGGCGCCTGATGCGCGCCTTCCAGGAGCGCGGCCTGCCGATGACCGTGTTCGGCTGCGCGCTGGCGCTCGAGCGCAATCCCGCCGCCGCCGCGGCGATCAAGGCGTCGGGCTTCGACGTCTGCAGCCACGGCTGGCGCTGGATCAAGCACTTCATGCTGAGCGAGGACGAGGAGCGCGAGCACATCGCCAAGGCGGTGAAGTCGTTCCAGCAGACCGTCGGCCAGGCGCCGGCCGGCTGGTATTGCCGCTATGGACCTTCGGTCAACACGCGCCGGCTGGTCGTCGAGCACGGCGGCTTCACCTACGACAGCGACTATTACGGCGACGAGCTGCCGTTCTGGCAGACCGTCGAGGGCAAGCCGCACCTGATCATCCCCTATTCGCTCACCAACAACGACGGCAAGTACGCCAACACGATGGGCCATGCCGACCAGTGGTTCGGCCTCGTGAAGGACGCCTTCGACGTCCTCTACAAGGAGGGCGCGACGGCGCCGAAGATGATGTCGGTCGGCATGCACATGCGCATCATCGGCCACCCCGGCCGCGCCGCCGGCCTGTGGCGCCTGCTCGATTACATGCAGAAGCACGACGGCGTGTGGATCACGCGGCGGGTGGACATAGCGAACCACTGGGTGAAGACGCACCCGTATCCGGGCAAGGGGTTGAACGAGTAACGCACCTCGCAGGAGCGCCAGCGGCCTCGCCCCGGACAAGAGAACGAGGCGATCCTCAGGGATCGCCTTTTTTCTCGAACTCGGTCGGAAAGGGTGCGCTCAGGCCCGTGCCCGCTCTCGTTTCTTGTCAGTGCGCGGTCTGGGTGGCGCCGCACGCTTTGCTCCAACGCTTCGATGTCCCGCGACTTCAGCCAGACCGCGTGCACGAGCGACGATGCCAGGCGCATCCCGAATTTCTTCCGAGTCACCTGTTTCGAACGCTGCGGTGAGATAGGCTGCGCGGCGCGCCGGCGTATCGAGCAGTTCGGATGCATCAAGACGTGTGGTTTCCATCGCACGTACTCCTACTTTCCGGCCAGCATCGGCTGCCGCCAGCTCGACCCCGTATACGGGCGTATCCGCCCGCGTAGCCGACGCCGACAGCGGCTTCGGCTTCCTGGACCTGGAAAGATGCGACGCGGTGGACATGATGAAGCGCCAATATGGGAAGCAATATATCGAAGGTCACTTACGTAAACCTGGTCAACAAGACACTAGCGACGCTACGCCTCGGACCAGCAAGACATGTTTTCGTCCCCCGACGAGAGCGTGCGCCGGGTCATCCTCATTGGACCGCGCGCATCCTGCGCGCTCATACGCGCCGATGAAGGCGCTCGATCATGAGCGCGCAGGATGCGCGCGGTCCAATGATCATGGTCTGGCAAGGCTACGCCTCGGCCCAACCGGGCAGGTCCAGCCTGGTTCGGCGTTG
>Ga0182738_1008575_pt1 | contig 10132 bp, 7 predicted proteins | sample eDN5th30CBELigMG_FD_128876 | JGI IMG/M metagenome (GOLD analysis project Ga0182738, IMG submission 128876) | Enriched Miracle-Growth compost microbial communities from Emeryville, California, USA - eDNA 5th pass 30_C BE-Lig MG (version 2)... ... | reverse complement strand
CGCGCCAGGTCGCGCACGGTGTCTTGGCGGAGGCAAGCAATGCTTCTGCCACTTGTAGGGCCTTGCCGGAGGCCGTCAGCCGTCCCTTGGCCTCGGTGACGAGCTGGGTTCCGGTCAGAGTACTGATCGCGAGTTCGGCCGACCGGCGAAATTCGGCGCCTGGAATTCGCGGTGCAAGCAGTGGCGCCACGTCACGCTGCAGATCGGCACGCGTTGCACTGCCAGCGGAAATGCGCAGCAGCACAAGGTCCCGGACGCTGAGCTGTGGGGACTGTGGTTCGAATTTTCGCTCAGATTGTCCGATGGTTGCACTCATCGAAGGTCTCCCTGCGCGAATCAAGTTGCGGCGACGACTGTTGATGATCGATCGGGCACTTCCAAGAGGTTTGCAGGCGAAGATTCACAACTCGGGCGCCTTCGATAAGTCGTTCATCCTGCTGGCGTGGGCCGTTTCGGTCAGGCTTTTGCCGCCGCGCCGCCCAACTCGCGTCACGTTGTTGAGGCGAAGATAGGTGGGGCGGGATTGGGTTCTCGAGGGATCCGTCATGAGTGTGTTTGGGACATCGGCATGTCGCGCCGCTTCGCGCGATTCGCGGTCCATTAGCATTAACGACGGGTTAACGGATTTCCGGCAATGGTGAGTTTTCGCGCACGTCTCGTGCCGGGAGTAGTTGTTATGTATCGCGTCGCGCTCGCCGCCGGGCTGACTACGGCATTGGCCGGTTGCAGCCTCGGCTCATCATCCATCACATCCGGTTTTGCTGAGCAGGAAACGACGTCCTCGTTGTCGGCGCCCGCGTTGTCGCCATCGATCAAAAGCGTCGGTCTTGGCGGTGAACCCTCTGCGCCGCGCAACGTCAAGGTTGCGTCTATCGACAAAGCGCCGAATGGCAGCTTCGAGAAGGCAGCGCCCGGCGTTCTTTCTGATCGCGATTATTCGCGTACGGCGCTCAACGCAGAGATGGCGCGCGACATCATCAATGCTTATCGCAAAAAGCATAAGCTGAAGCCGTTGAAGCTCAATGCGGAGCTGACCGAAGCCGCGAAAGCGCACTCGCGGGATCTGGCGAAATGGGATCGCATTTCGCATTATGGATCCGATGGCTCGAACCCGTGGGATCGGGTCAAACGTGCGGGCTATCGCGCGCGCTTGGCGGCCGAGAACGTCGGGACAGGGCAAGTCGACTTCAAGGAAGTGATGCGTGGCTGGGAGGAAAGCCCAGGCCATAACAAAAATCTTCTGACGGCCGACGCGACCAACATGGGTATTGCGCTGGTGCAAGATCCGAAGACAGAATTCAAATCCTTCTGGACACTCGTCATCGCCGCGCCGATGTAGGAGTTTTTGTTAGTGCTTGCGACTCCGCTTCGCGGAGCCGGCCGCGAGCGCGGCCTCGTGGCGAGCACTAGCGAATTCAGTTCCGCGAATCGGCCCCGTATCAGAACTTCGGAAAGTTCTTCCAAATGGCGACGCTGATGCCGAGGCGTCGCCAGACCACGACGGCATTCGTCAGGGCAGCAATCGTCAGTGACGCCGCCGTCGCGCTTGCGGCGCCAACGATGCCGAATTTCGGCACAAGCATAACATTCAGCACAATGTTCAGAAGCGCGGCTCCAAACAGCACCGCGGCGCAGAGTTTCTGTTCGCCAAGCATGTTGAGCAGATAGTCGGCGGGTCCCATCGCCGAGCGCGTGAGAAAGCCGATAACAAGAATGCACATCACCGGATAGCCGGTTGCGAATTGCGGTCCGAACAATGAGAGCAGCGGTTTGCCAAGCGCCAGAATAACGAGCGCGCTGGCGAGCGATGGCCAGAACGTCCAGTTGACAGCGTCCCTCACGAATCTGCGAAGCCCTTCATGATCGCCTCGGGCATGGAGCGCGGCGAACTTGTGGGCCACGGCACTGCCGACGGCGTAATGGACGAACATGATCAAAGCCATCGTCTTGCCGGCGGCGAAATAGATTCCGACGTCCGCCGGGGACATGTAGCGTGTGACGACGAGAATATCGGTGTTTTGAAGGAGCAGCTCGGCGCTCATCATCACGAGCAGCGGCAGCGAAATTTTGAACCACGCCGGAAAGTCGCTCAGGCGCGGTCCGGCCGGGATGGTCGCGTGCATCCGCCGGTTGAGAAACACAGCCTGCAGAAGCCCTGTCAACCATGTCGCGACAATCGCCGCTGACGCGGCGGTCACCGCCGTCATCGACAGTCCGGCTGCATAAGCGACAGCCATCGCCGCGAGCAACAGCAGGGGGCGAAGAATATAAGGCGGGATGAGTGCGATACCCATCCAGGCATTGCCGCGTCCGATACCATCTTGAACGTCGGTCAAGGCGTAGAGTGGGACGCAGACCAGGGCGAGATAGATCGGCAAAACAAAGTGATTTTGGATTTGATCTTGGAAGATCCATACGCCAGCGAGGCCAGCCACCATGATGATTGTGCCACCAGTGAGCGCGACACATCGGACCCCGCGAACTAAGCCGCGCAGATGTGCGAAATCATGGGTTTCCCGATAAACCGGCGCAAGGCGCAGCGATGCGAGGTTCAATCCGAGATGGGACATCGCGCCAAGGATAAGCACCCAAGTCCAAACCGAGACATAGACGCCGTATTCGAACCCGCCCATCCAACGAGCAAGGACGATTTGCGTAAGATAAAGCAGCCCGGCGCTGAACACGCGTACGGCGAAAACGAGGAGAGCATCGCGCTGGGTTCTTGCGCGTTCGCCATCGGAAGCGAGAACGCCGATGGCTTGTTGCAGCAGGTTTGCGGCTATGTCCCAAGTTGTCGCTGTCGGGGACTTCTTGCGGCTTTCCAATTGCGCATGGGTGGTCGAGGCCGGATCGAGGCTATCTACGGTCGCGGTCTTCACGCTCATCAATTCCCGTATTCCAATCAGCTTTCGAGACGGGCTCGCTCGCGACAGCGGACGAGTTCGGCAACTCCGGTCCAGGCCCAAGCCCGGCCAGCGTCTCCCTTCTCGCCGTGATAGGTGGCGAAAAAGTCTGCAATCGCCGCGGCGAAGGATCCGTGGCGACCCTCCAGAACCTCGGCCATAGCTCCGACGTCTCGTGGAGTCGGCGTGAAATCTGTGTCGGGGGTCCGAGGGGCTCTCGACGTCGAAGACATTGGTATCGTCCTACTCAAGGCTTAAATGCGGGTTTACGGAACCGGGAAAGCAAGTTTGACGCCACGGCGCGGACGGCTTCCTTAACCGGCGCGTCCGGCGTAGGTTAATGGACAGTTGCGCATGCCGACGTGCGCTGACGCCACGAAAGACGCGAAAGCAGGGCATGATGATTGCGGTGGCTATATCGGCAGGTTGGTCGCTTTTGGCGCTAATGGCGGCTGCAACTCCCGCCACCGTCCCACATGCGGATCAACAGCGTTTCGCAATAGAACAGGTGCAGATTGGCGCCGGGGCGGTTCAGCATCGCCGGCAGCCCCGACCTGATGCGGATCAACAGCGTCCGCGTCACCAGCCGCCAGTCGAGCGGAAGGACGAGGACGATGCTCGGTCAAACAACGGGCCGCCGGCAGCAGACCCTCCGGGCTGCGTGTACCGAAAGGGCCCGCTCGAGCTGATTGTTTGAAGACGACTGGGTGTTGTCCTACTCGGATGCCGCTTCGGCAGCTTTTGGAGCGGGCTTTGCGACTTCGGCGGCATTTGCCGGATTGGCCTTCGCCGTCGAATTGTCGCTCGCTTCGGATTTCTTTGCCGCTTTGCTCTTGTGGCGATGATGCTTCGCCACCTTGCCGCGATGGTGCGCGCGAGGATGGTTACCGCAACTCCAGGCAACAACCGTATCGCGGACGGACCTGATGTTCTTCGCATCGGCCTCGACCGGCAACGCGTCGAGCGTCGGCATACCGAGATAACTTTTCCAGTCGTAGATCTGGAAGCCGTACTCAAGCAGGGCGGCGGATCGAATTGCGCGTTCGTTGCCGGAGGATTCGCCAAGCACGATCGCCATCAGCCGATGACCGTCGCGGGTCGCCGTCGCGGCGACGTTGTAGCCTGAATCGCAGGTGAAGCCGGTTTTTAGTCCGTCGGCTCCGGGGAATGTACGGAGCAGTGCGTTATGACTGCCAAGCCGGCGCTTGCCTATGTACATCGCCGGCATCGTCCAATAGCTGGCGTACTGCGGGAAATCTCGAATGACGGCGGTTGCGATCTTCGCAAGATCGCGGGCCGAGGTGAGCTGTCCGGGAGACGGCAAACCATTGGTATTGTCAAAATGTGTCCGCGTCATTCCGAGGCGCTGCGCTGTCTCGTTCATCTGCGCGACAAAGGCGGCCTCGCTGCCTGAAATGGCTTCGGCCAGCATGACTGTGACGTCATTCGCCGATTTTACGATCACGGCCTGCAGTGCCTTTTCAACGGTCAACGTCTGGCCGACCTTGAGGCCGGCTTTGCTCGGCGGCTGCAACGTCGCAACGAGCGAGCATGGAATTTTGTCGTCGAGGTGAATTTTGCCGTCTTTGATGGCCTGGAAGGCGATGTAAGCCGTCGTCAACTTGGTGAGCGAAGCTGGATACCAGACGTCGTCGATGTCCTCGGAATAAAGGACCTTACCTGTCGACGGTTCGAACAGGAGGGCAGGATTGGCTGACGCGGAGGCGAGTCCTCCGAGCCAAAACAAGGCTATCGCTGCGATCTGAGCCGCCCGTGCGCGCATCAAGAACTCCGGATTCAATTTTGTTCGGCTATCATATTCGCACTGTCGGCGCCAACCGAACCTCGTTGAAAGCCTACCATAAAGTGAGTTGTGTTGCTTATGCGGCGCTTGGTGAGGCAAATGTCCAAAAAATCGCGGCCTCGCGGCGACAATCGCCGGCGACCGAGGAAGTGACGCAGTGACGTAACTGAACACTTGCAAGCTGGTTCCGAATTCGGCCTTTCTTTGATCCCACGCGATTGCTTATCCCGCAACGGATGCGGGAATGACGAGGTTTTGTGGGGAGCATGACCATCGAAGCGGTCAAGCGTTTCTCTACAAAGCGACGGAAAAAGCCGACCAGAAAGTTGTGACGACATGCAGCGCTCGAGCGCCGACATCACCGACGAGCCTCACACCGATTCGCGCGAGCGCATAGCGATCTTCTCGGCTCTGGCGCTCGTCCTGTTGTTGGCATCCCTCGATCAAACGGTCGTCGCAACGGCGTTGCCGACTATCGTGCGCGAGATCGGTGGCATTTCGCATCTTTCATGGATCGTTACTGCCTATCTTCTCGCGACTACCGTTGTCGTGCCGCTCTATGGTAAGCTCGGTGATCTGTTCGGACGCCGGATCGTTCTTCAAGCGGCGGTCATTATTTTCCTCATCGGTTCGGCACTTTGCGGCCTCGCGCAAAATCTGCCGGAACTGATCGCATTTCGCATTGTGCAAGGATTGGGTGGCGGCGGATTGATCGTGACGGCCATCGCCGTCGTCGGAGACGTCGTGCCGCCGCGCGAACGTGGACGCTATCAGGGGTTTTTCGGTGGCGTCTTCGGACTGTCGACGGTGCTTGGTCCGCTCATCGGTGGATTCATCGTCGACAATCTTTCCTGGCGTTGGATCTTCCTCATCAATTTGCCGTTCGGGATTCTGGCGCTGATCGTCATCAACCGGACGTTTCGGCCGCACAAGCGAAGGACGCGCGTAGAGATCGATTACGTTGGTGCTGCGTTGCTCGCGGTTGTCCTGACAAGCCTCGTCGTCATCACGAGTCTGGGCGGAACGCTTGCGAATGAAGCGCCGGTTAGCATGTTCGCGATTTCGGCGCTCGGGGTCGTGGCGCTCGCTTTATTTCTCTATGCCGAAACGCAAGTTCCGGATCCATTGCTGCCGCTTTCGCTTTTCAAAAAGCGGGCATTCGCCATCGCGACGTCTGTCGGGTTCATCGTCGGCATGGCGCTCTTTGGCTCGATTACGCTGATGCCGGTGTATTTGCAGGTCGTCAAAGGCTTGGACCCGACGAGCGCCGGTTTACACATGACGCCTATGATGCTTGGCGTGTTCGTCAGTTCGGTGACCAGTGGGCAAATCATCAGCCGGATTGGCCGATACAAGATGTTTCCGGTCTTCGGGACCGGCTTGATGACGCTCGGTCTTATCTTGCTATCTCGCATCACTTTGGAAACCTCCGCCGGGATGGCGTCGCTCTACATGGTGTGCCTTGGTCTGGGGCTTGGCATGGTGATGCAGATCCTGGTCATGTCGGTGCAGAACGTGGTGGCCTACGAGCAGCTTGGTGTTGCGACGTCGGGCACGACGCTTTTCCGTTCGATCGGCGGCGCTGTCGGGGCGGCGCTCTTTGGCGGCATCTTTTCGTACACGTTGCAGAGCAAGCTCGCCGCTGCGGCACCACCGTTGGCAGCGGCTGCAAACGATCCCACCGCCATTGCCGCATTGCCCGAATCTTTGCACGCGGAGTACCTGCAGCTCTTCATAGAGTCGCTGCATCCCGTCTTTCTGACCGCCACTACGCTGGCTTTCTTAGGTTTTCTGCTGACGTTCGCGATCAAGGAGGAGCCGCTTAAGACGAGCCTCGCGCCGGAGCCGGTCAACGATCCGCTGCAGATGCCTCGCGATGCGACGTCGCTGGAAGAGCTTGGGCGTATCGTGGCGCGCGTCACGGCGCGGGAAAACCGGTGGCGGGTGTACACGCAAACGGCGGCGCGTCTCGGGATCGATCTCGAACCTGATCAATTCTGGCTTTTGGCGCGGATCGGAGAAGAAGATGGCCGCGCCAGCAAGGCGGAGCTTGAAAAGCGTCTGACAGTGGATGCCGGGGATCGGAAACGGCTATTTGCTGCCCTTGTTGCCGCCGGAATGGCACGCGAAACGGGAGGCTTCATGGAACTGACCGCCAAGGGCAAGGCCGCTTATGCGCGTCTACTGGATAGCCGGGAAGATACGCTGAGGCATATGCTGTCCGAATGGGACCGCAACGAGCATCCGGAAGTCCGCGCGTTGCTGCACGAGATGGCGTGCTCTTTTGCCAGCACGCCACCTTATCGAACCGAGCGGTCAGCGGCGTGAGACTATGGCTTTTTGAGTTCGCTGAGAGTTGCGAAATCGTCGTCGCTGAGACTGATCCCGGCTGCCGCAACATTTTCCTCCAGGTGACGAACCTTCGAGGTGCCCGGGATCGGGAGCATGTTGGGGCTGCGCCGCAATAGCCAAGCGAGCGCAATCTGGCTCGGCGCGGCATCGTGTTTCCTGGCGATGCTTTCGAGCTGTGAACCCGGTTTTGCCAAATCACCTGCCGCGAGCGGAAACCACGGAATGAATCCAATTCCGTTCTTTTCGCAAAAGTCCAAAACGTCCTCACTCGATCGGTCGGCAAGATTGTAAAGGTTTTGAACGGTGGCGACTTGAAAGTATTTTTGTGCGGCCTGGATTTCCTTCACACTAACTTGGCTAAGGCCAACATGCCGGATGAGCCCGTCGGCCTGTATCGACTTGATGGCTTCGAATTGCTCGTCCTGAGGAACTTTGGGATCGATGCGGTGCAACTGCCAGAGGTCGAGACGTTCGACATCGAGGCGGCGGATGCTGAGGATCACCTGCTGGCGCAGGTATTCGGGGCGGCCGAGCGGAATCCAAATTCCGGGTCCGGTACGGACGAGGCCAGCCTTCGTAGCAATGGTCATTCCGCGATAGGGATGCAGAGCTTCCCGAAGAAGACGTTCGCTAACCTCGGGGCCATAGGAATCGGCGGTGTCGATGAAATTGATGCCAAGCTCGGGGAGCTTGCGTAGCGTTCGCAGGCATTCGGCCCTGTCGTCCGGTTCGCCCCAAACGCCCGAACCGGTTACCCGCATGGCTCCGAAGCCCAGCCGGACAACCGGCATGTCGCCGCCGATCGTGAAATGTCCGGAACGCTCGATCATTTCTGCCGTCACCGTCATCGCCGCCGCCTTTCTGTTCGTTCTGAGACTTTCAGAAGTTGCCTTGGCCGAGATGTAGTCTCTGAAAGACGGCCTGTGGAGGTTGCCAGGGCCGTGTGGAGCGATATGCCTCGCCGCGTGGCGTTAACGTCTGAGCAAGAGGCGGTAATGGTTGACCGAAATGTGAGGGTCTGGCGGGTTTTGAGGCAAAACGCAGCCGAATTTAACGCTCGCTTCACAGGCGCTAACTAAACTCGATTGCGTGAACGCCGAGTTTCCGGCACGATTCAGTGGTTGATGTATTCGCGTCGGGAAACCACGCGGACTGGAACGCAAACGAGGCATTAAGAGTTTAGGTCAGGCTGAGGGGGAGGGCAGATTGGGCTCTTCCGTTTCGTCTACGGTAGGGCGTCAGAAATGTTTAGCGTATCGTCGTTCGCGCACGTTCGGAAATGCGCCGGCGCAACTCTTATCCTGCTGGCCGCGGGAAGCCTGTCGGATGCGGCGGAGGCCCGGAACCGAAATCGGGACGCCGACAACAATCAGGCCGTTGAAAGCACATTATCCGGTCGACCGGTTGTCGCCGTTGTTTCCATCAAAGATCAGCGGATTTCCGTCTATGACGCCAAAGGCGAAGTCATGCACGCCGGCGTCTCGACAGGCCAAACCGATTATGAAACCCCGGTCGGGGTGTACAGCATTCTGCAGAAGCAGGAAGAGCACTACTCAAATATCTATGACGACGCGTCGATGCCGTTCATGCAACGGATTACGTGGTCGGGGATCGCGTTGCATGCGGGTGCGCTGCCGGGATATCCGGCGTCGCATGGCTGCGTTCGCATGCCCTATAATTTTGCAAGCCGTCTCTTTCCGTTGACGAGGCTGGGTATGCGCGTGGTTGTCGCGCATGACGACGTCGCGCCATCGGATGTTTCTCATCCGTTGCTGCCGAAGCCCGTGCCTGCCGGAGACGTTGCGATCGCCGTCCCGGCAACGTTCGAAGACGGGGTTACCGACCAGGACCAACCCGACGTCTTCGTACCCGAGGTTTCGAAGTGGCCGGCCCGCGCTGCCCAGATGCAAGCGCTCAAATCGATGGCTTCGGAAAAGAGTCTCGAAGCGCAAACGGCGACGTCGCAAGCCGATGAATTAAAATCTGTCATGGACGGTAAGAAGGCCGCTCACGCGAAAACCGCCAAGCATTTGAAGCGCGCTGAGGCTGTCAAGAAGCGCGCCGATAAGCAGGCGGAACTCGCTGCCAAAAAGCTGGCAGCGGCGACCAAACCTTCGGTCGCCAAGCGTGCTGAGGCGCGGAAGGAAAAGGCTGACGCCGCCGCGAAGATTGCCAATGACAAGTTCGATGCCGCAAAAGCTGCCGCCGACGCCGCAGAGCAAGAACTGACGGCAGCGACCAATGAGTGGAAGAAGGCTGACGAGGTGAAGGCCGCGGCGGTCGGGGCGATGCAGAAGGCGAAGTGGAAGACCTATCCTGTTTCGATGTTCGTCAGCCGGAAAACGCAAAGGCTCTACGTGCGCCAGGGCAATGAGCCGGTGTTCGATGCGCCAATTACAATCTCACAGCCGGACGAGGCAATCGGAACGCACGTTTTCACGGCCGTCGACTACAAGGATAAGGGCAAGGATCTGCGCTGGCAGGTGGTGTCGATCGCGCGTCGTTCGGCCGAGGACATCGACGCCGTTTCGTACAAGAAGCGCCGGAAGGCCGACGTCAATTACGATGCGCCGGCTACTGACGTTGCTTCCGCTACGGACGCGCTAGATCGAATTACTATCCCGCCGGAAGTCGCATCGCAAATTTCCGGTTACGTCTGGCCCGGCTCATCGCTCATTGTCTCGGACGAGCCGTTGAGCAAGGAGACGGGAAAAGCGACGGACTTTGTCGTTGTGATCAGCACCGAGCCGCAAGGCAGCCTGAAGAAGCGGCCCCGTAGGCCTGCTCCGTCGCAATACGTGCGCGACGATCCTTATGACTACTACGACGAGCGCGGCCGCAATTACCGGTACGACCCCTATGATCGTTATGATCGTTATGATCGCTATGATAGGCGCTACCGGAACAAGCCGACGTTTTTCAATTGGTGGTGACAGGTCATTCGTGGCGGCTCTCAAAAGCCGCCACTATTTTGATTTGGCGTCTTGTTGAAGGGTCGCGAAGGCTTCTTGGACGGTCGACATAAACTGCGCCGGGAAGAAGATCGTCGAGTTCTTTTCGGTCGCAATTTCGG
>Ga0182738_1008574_pt1 | contig 10133 bp, 9 predicted proteins | sample eDN5th30CBELigMG_FD_128876 | JGI IMG/M metagenome (GOLD analysis project Ga0182738, IMG submission 128876) | Enriched Miracle-Growth compost microbial communities from Emeryville, California, USA - eDNA 5th pass 30_C BE-Lig MG (version 2)... ... | reverse complement strand
TGAGCAACAGCCGTCCAGCGGTCTGTGCCGCAAATGAAGATCATGAAAAGGGTTGCGAGAGCCCCGCCCCCCTTTCATGGGGTCGGGTGTCCCAAAATGGGGACATGACGATTCGTTCGGACATTTTTTCGCGAGAGGCGAGCGGGGCTTTGCCTCGCTGACTCTTCTCCCGGGATTCGCCGGGCGATGCCCGCCCGCGGGGTCGAAGGCGTGGGCCGAAAGTCGCTCAGCCCCGGGAGAACTACCGCGCGCGACTAACATTCTCGGCGGCCGAGCCCGACGAATTGGGTTCGTTTGGCGCGGCGGCTTGGGAGATGGTTTTGGACGCAAATTCAATTGGATTGGACGTTTGCGCCGTTCGGACTCGGCGCGGAAATTGGGTTCGTTCGACCAAAATCGCGCGATTCGCCGTTTGATCTCGGCGCGGAGATTGGCTTCGTTCGATCAAAATCGCGCGCTTCTTCGGTCGGCCTCGGCGCGGGACATTGGCTTCGTTTGCCCAAAATCGCGCGGTTCGCCGCTCGGCATCGGGCGCGGAGATTGGGTTCGTTTGGCCAAAATCGCGCGATTCGCGGCGTCTTCATGATTTGTCGAATTATCAAAGAGCGAGGGAAGGCGAGATCCTCCCATCTCATAGGATCAACGGCGGAGGGGGCCGGATTTCATGATTCTGGAAATCGCCGCCGGATTTCGGATTTTTCATCGGGAGGGTCGGAATCCCTGGCGGCGCGGGCTCGGCGTTTGCCACCGATCCGCGGGCGATCCGCCCGCGCCACGGAGTTCCGCTTCGGAGTCCCGGCGACGCGCTCAACGCAAATTGCGCCGGGGGTCGCCTCGGACGCTTGGGGCGCAGTGTCGCCTTGTTGGGACGGGATAAAAATCGTGATGTCGGGCGAAAACCCGCGCGCCGCCAGGACATTTTTATGTCGCGCGGTTCTCGGTATCTTTCAAGGCGCCGAGGCCGACGAAGCGAGCCTCCGCCCGCGTGGCCCAACACCAAAATTGAGTGGGACGCCCCTTGACTTCGACGGCTCGAACCACTAGATTATGTCCGTGCGGCATGAAGCATGCTTGGGGATGTAGCTCAATTGGTTAGAGCACCGGCCTGTCACGCCGGAGGTTGCGGGTTCGAGTCCCGTCATCCTCGCTTCCGAAGGGAATACCTCTCGATCGTCCTTCGCGACGGTCTCTCCCGTCCTCGGGCGCTCGCCGATCGATTTTGACAATGCGTTGGGGATGTAGCTCAATTGGTTAGAGCACCGGCCTGTCACGCCGGAGGTTGCGGGTTCGAGTCCCGTCATCCTCGCTTTTGCGAGATTCTCCGCCTCCCGCCCTTCGAAGATATGGCGCGATCTCCACTCGCCGGCGAGGGCTTTCCGTGAAGGTTCCCGAAAGCTTCCTGGCGGAATTCGAGGCCGCCAAGGCCCGCGACATCGCGCAATCCGGCGACGAGGATATTTACGGCGAGCGGCTGTGGTCGTTCGCCGAATCCCGCCACTCCCCGGATGTCGCCTATCCCCCTTTCGGGTTCGTCGCGTTCCCAGGTTTGCTGCACCTGGATCACGGCCAGGGTGATTATGACGGGTTCTACTGGCCGATCGGCCGGGAAGACCAAGAGCCTTTGGTCGCTCGGACGGCCCACTATCAGTTTGGCATGATCCCCATCGCCTCGTCGTGGGAGAAATACCAGGAGCTTCGCGCCTGGGGGGAAGCCCGTTACGAGGAGGAAAAAGAGCGAGAGGAGTTCGGCGAGGAGGCTCGCTCCATCAATACGGAGGAGGCGCTGGCCGAGCGGTTGGCGGTGGACCCGGGCTCGCCCTATTTGCTGACGGCGATGGCCGACGTCGCCTCGGCCGCCGGAGACGTCGACCGGGCCGAGGCGCTTTACCGACAGGCTCTCGACCGGATTCCGGAGTACACCGCCGCCCGGATCGGCCTGGCGCTTTTGCTCCGTCGAAATCGGCGAGGGGTCGAAGCCCTCGGCCAGATGCTCAAGGCGCTCCGATCGCCGATCCCGCTCTGGGGGACGTTCGGGTTCTCCAACGAGGCCCTGCCCACCGATCGGGTGAACCGCGACGACTACCGCCGCAAGTTCCTCGACTGGATTCAAAGAACAAAGCCGACGGCGGCCGGTGAGCACGCCGACGACCCGCTTTATCAGGCCCGCGACCGCCTGACCTTCGCGACCGGCGTTAAAGAAAACGACGACTACAAGGTCTACGGCGAACTCATCGACGCCTACATCGCCCGAGGCGAGCCCATCGAGGCGGTCGGCCTTGCGATGGTTTACAACGAACTCATGGTCGGAGAGACGGTCAGCTTCCGAGAGCGCGAGGCCGACACCGAAACCACCCAGCGAGCCCGCCTTATGAAGACTCTCCAAGCAGCCGGCCTAACCCCCCGCGCCGAGTGGTTGGCGAGCCTTCCCGAGCCGAGTTCAACCTCCGGGCCACGGATCGCGTAAGGCGCTCGCCCCTGTGGGGGAGGCCCGGGGCGAGGATCAGCGCGGGCTTCTCACGTGTCTGGCGGCGGCGGTCTTGGGATGTTTGGCGGCGGCGGCCTTGGCTTTCTTTTCGGCTCTCTCCTCGAACTCCCTGACCTCGTCGGGCATGCTCGCCTTGTATTCGGCTTCGGTTGCGGGAGGACTCGGGGCGGCCCCTTCGCCGCAGCCCAGGGGACAAAGGAGCAGGAGGAGCGCGCCAAGCGGCATGAGCTTTTTCATGGCGTTGGAGATTGTCGCAAGGGGTGGGAAGGGGAATCGTTGAACGGAGAAGCGGGGGCGGCCCATCCGAGGTCGGCCCCGCGCGATAACCGGGTCAGTACGAGTCGGAACTGATGACCTCGCCCCCGGCGCGGCTTCCCAGCGCCCACCAGGTTTGGGGGCTGATCGAGTCCTTGATGAAGTGAACCGAGCCGTCGGCGAACGCCACGTTGACGCCTCCCGGATGGTTGCTGTTCGGCGGCGCGCTGCCCAGGGGAGCCACATAGTAGCCCGCCCAGGTGGAGTTCGAGTCGATGCCGGAGGGCTCGCCGGGGTTGGTGCAATTCATCTGGTTGGGCGTGCCGAAGTGGTTGTAGGAGTTGATGACGAGGTAAACCGGGAACGTCGCGATCCACATCTGGCCGGCTCCGGGACCAAACCGCGTCGGCGTCGAGCCCGGAATGTTGTTGCAGGCTTGAACGAAAGACAAGGCTCCGACCTGCCCGCTTCCCGCGGCGACGGCGCCCCCGGGAGAACGAAAGCTTCCCCGTTTGGCTTGCTGGCTTGCGCGCGTGAAGTTTGAATCGGTCCAGCCGATCAATCGTTCGCTAATCAACGCCGTGTTCGACGTGCCGTCGGTGATCGACGCGATCTTCACCGGGCCGTAGGAGCCCCCCGGATAGAGGCAGCTTCCGCTGGGGGGGCACATGATGGCGTTGGTCGGCACGATCGTCCCGCTGGTCAATTGGATGACGCCGGGGCCGCCGTAGTTGCCCATGTAGTTCGTCGTGCCGTAGTAGGCCGTTTGGCCGTTCGACCCCGTCCCCCAAAGCCGAATTTTTTGCGTCTGGCTCTCGGACGGGCACGTTAGGAACGACAAGGTTGTGGTCGAGGCGGTCGTGTTCGACCAACCCCCGACGGCCGTTCCCGCCATTTCGACCATGAAATTTATGGCGTTGAACATGGCGGTCTGCTCGGTGAACTGAAGCAGCGGGGGGATCCAGCTCATCGGCAGTTGCGCGGCGGCCCCGGGCGGGTAGGTCATCGAATGCGCTGGGAAGGTGCCGTTGGCGCTCTCGTAATTCATGCACGCCAAGGCCAGCTGCTTCATGTTGTTGGTGCATTGCATCCGCCGGGCCGCCTCGCGGGCGGACTGCACGGCTGGGAGCAAAAGGGCGATCAAGACGGCGATGATGGCGATCACCACCAGAAGCTCGATCAAGGTAAACCCGCGTTCGGGCCGCCGTTTCATTGTCCGGTCTCTCCCTAATGCAAGGTGGTCGGACGAGATCCAAATCCGCGCGTCGCGGAGATCCCGCCGCGCTGGTCGCGCCACCGACTTGGCTTTGTGAAGAACATCACGACAGTCTTCGCCTCGCGAAGGCCCGCATTCGCCCGGTCGCCGGCCCGAGCCCTTCGCGCTCGCTCTTAAACAATACGGAGACGCTTTTCCGAAGTCCATTGGGGAAATCAATAAATACGGAGGTATAGAGTTTGCGGACTTGGGCATGCATGCGAAATCCGATGTGTTCCGGAGCGATTGACGGGTCCGGAGATCGAACTGAATCTCGGGAACCGCGCCTCGGTTGGAGCGCGCGCTTTGGCGGCGGTTGGGGCGTGGCGTCAGCGCCGGGCGACGGGCTCGCGGCCCGGAATGTGCGGCGGTTTCGCCTCGGTCGGCCGAGTTGACCACGACTGAAGAGGAGGACGCGCCATGGATCCGAAAGCCGCGCTGACGGTTTCGATCGCCCACGATCCCAACGACATCGCCAAGGCCCTGAACCGGGCCCTCGCCGGGATTTCGCTGGAGGACTTCAAGGATCGCGTCGTCGCCATCAAGCCCAACGACACCACGGCGACGGAAAAGGACAAGACCGCCTGCACCCAGGCCGACACCCTCCGGGCGACGATCCAGTTCATCAAGGGGCTCCACCCCAAAAAGATCATCGTGACCGGCGGGGCGGGGGAACGGGAAACGGATGAGGTTTTTCAGGTGATGGGTTACATGGAGGTGATCGAGGCCGAGGGGGTCGAGTGGTTTGACCACAACAAGCCTCCCTTCGAGCCGGTCATCCTGCCTTTTGGCCCCCAGCGCCAGGTGATGGTCAACCCTCGGATCTTCGAGTACGAGAAGCTCGTTTCGCTCTCGCAACTGAAGGTCCACTCGACGGCGACCGTCACCCTATCAATCAAGAACATGGCCATGAGCTACCCGGCGGCCGATTTCTACGGTCATCCTCGGGTCGGCCAGGAGCACCACCCGCACAACATCCTTCAGGACAAACACGCCTTCCTCGTGGGTATGCTGATGCGGTTTCCGATCGACTTGGGCATCATCGTCGGCCACCCCGCGATGATCGGCAAAGGGCCGCTTGGAGGCAAGGCGGTCGAAACCGGCCTGGTGCTCGCCGGCCGCAACCCCGTGACCGTCGACTCCGTCGGCGCCTTCCTGCTCGGCTTCGAGACCCTCGGCGTTCAATACCTCCGGCAGGCCGAACAGCTTGGCCTGGGCGCGACCTACATCCCGACCAACACCCGCGAGGGCGAACCCGGCCGGTTGAACATCGAAGGCGTCTCGGTCGAAGAGGCCGTCAAAATCTTCCGGCTCGCCGCCTATGGAGAGGCGTTTTGACGCCCGGGGCGAGGATGATTCCCTCGGATACATAAGTTGAAGCGGGTCGGATCGATCCGCCGATTTGAAGGGATATTGACGGCCTCGCCGCGCGCGTTTCGTTGGATCGACTTCGTAATACGGAGGCCCCAAAACCATGAGGACGCGGCCATCCCGTGGCGTCTTCTGGTTGGCGGCCGGAGCGGTTGTCCTCGCGGTCGCCGGTGCTTGGCGGGCCGACACGCGGGCGCAAGAGCCTCTCGACTTCGCCACTCTCGCCGGTGATGGGCCGATCGTCGACGAGTCCGCGCCCGCTCTTTACGCGCGCGAGCTTGGTCCTCCGCAGCGGGCCGCGATGACGTTTCGCGAGGTCGCCCGAGAATCGGTCTTCGGCCCGGCCTCCGAGGACGACTGGAAGCCGCTTTCGCTCTCGACGTTCTTCACCGAGGGCTGGGATCGGCCCTTCGCCAACGCTCCCAAAGGGACTCACGGCGCTCCCCGGGGGAACTGGATCGGCGCGCCCGCGGGGGTCTTCGGCCGGTTCGCCACGCTGGATTTTTTCTACACGAACCACATGAACCCGGTTACGGGCCTGTTCCTCACCGCCAACGCCCCCTACATGCCGGTTCACACGCTGACGACCGGCGATCAATACGCCGGCTACGCGACGGTTCGCTTTCCCCTGAGCGCGCGGTTGGAGCTGCAATTTGGAACCGTCTTCGTTGACTCCCGCAAGTCGAGCCCAACCGGCGGATACGTGGCCAACTGGGGCGACATCGGAGTTCAGGCGCGCTTTCACATGATCGATCAGCGCAACTTCAGCCTGGTGAGCTTCCTCGGCGAGCGCATTCCCACCGGCAAGGCGGTCAACGGCTCCGGCATCAACTTCGTGACCCCCGGGCTCGAATTCTGGTGGAACTTCGCCCCCCATTGGGTGGCGCGCGGGGGAACCCTGATCAACATCTCGACCGGCCGTCAGACGGCGACGAATGTTTACGCCAACCAGCTCTCGGTCGGACGTTACTTGACGACTGAGAACGCCGCTTTCTTCAAGGCGCTTGAGGTTCACGTCACGGCCTCCGTCCTCTCGGACGTCGCGGGAAGGAAGGGGTATATCACCGACGTGTACATCTTCCCCGGCTTCAAGTTCAACCTCGACAAAGACGGCAAATGGGCCGTCCTGGGCGGAGCGCAAACCCCCCTCGCCGGCCCCCAACCCTATGCCTGGCAGCCGCAGTTTTCGTTGACGAGGAAGTGGTGAGGGCGGGCGGCCGTTGAACGGCCCGGCCGGGAGCCTCTCTTCGAGAGTCCGCATGAGGCATTGATGAAGTTTGACAAAGTTTGCCATGGCGACTACGCTGACGCTGGGATGAGCCCTCTGGATGAGCGAGGTTGATTTCCATGAATGTTTCCCTGACGCCCGAGCTTGAGCAACTGATTCATGAGAAGGTCGAGACCGGCCTCTATCTTTCGGCCAGCGAGGTCGTCCGGGAGGCCCTCCGGCTTTTGGAGGAGCGGGACAAACTCCAAGCCCTGAAGCTGGAGGAGTTGCGCCGGGAGATCCGGGTGGGCATCGACCAGGCTGACCGCGGCGAATTGCTCGACGGTCCCGAGGTTTTCCGCGAACTCCGCCGGAAAGCCGGCGGCCGGGCGTGAGATGAAACGCTACCGCCTGACTCCCGAAGCGGCCCGCGACCTCAACGAAATCACCCGCTTCATCGCCGGAGACAACCCCCGGGCGGTTCTTCGCCTCATCGACAACATCGAGAAGAAGTGCCAGGCCGTCGCCGAGATGCCCGGCATCGGACGGCCCCGAGAGGAACTCGCCCCCAATCTCCACAGTTCGCTCGCCGGGAAATACGTCATCTTCTACCGGCCGACCGCGGAAGGCGTCGAAATCATCCGCGTCATCCACGGGGCCCGCGATATCCCGAAACTCTTTGAGTGAGGCCGGGATCGGTCAGTGAGGCCGGGGGCGGTCGTCGCTGACGCTACCGGCTCTGTTGGGACGGGACGATCCGAGACGGAGGCGCCAGCGACGGCCTCTGGATTTTGACAATCGAAAGAACCGGGGCCGCCCGCTCGGTTTCCCCGGTCGGCATCGCGGAGTAAGACGCCGGGATGGATTCTCACCAAGACGACCCGAAACCCTGGGAGACGTTGGCCTCGACCCATCTCAGCCGCAAACCCTGGTTGACGCTTCGGCAAGACCGCGTTCGGTTGCCGAATGGGGCGGTGATTGAGGATTACAACGTCCTTGAATATCCCGACTGGATCAACGTGATCGCCGTGACGAAGGATGCCCGGGTCGTACTGGTTCGGCAGTATCGGCATGGGCTCGGGGCGGTTCATTATGAACTTCCCGCGGGGGTTTGTGATCCCGAAGACTCGGGGCCCGAGGAGACGGCCAGGCGCGAGCTTCTGGAGGAGACCGGCTTCGGCGGGGGCGATTGGGTTCGCTTGATGACTCTCTCGGCGAACCCGGGAACTCACGCCAATCTGGTCCATTCCTTCCTGGCGACCGGCGTTGAATGGATCGCCGAACCGCGCCCGGAGGCGACCGAGGATATCCGGGTCCATCTTGTCGACGTGGAGAAGCTTCGCGGCATCCTCGCCGGTGGCGGGTTCGTCCAAGCCCTTCACGCGGCTCCGCTTTGGCGCTATTTTTATGGGCTGGCCGCGGGCGGTTAGCGGCTTGTTGCGTTTCATTTTGTTGGCGGGCGGGCTCGGATGGTTGGGAGGGCGAGGCTCCCGCCGAGCCGGCGCCATGCGTGGGGCTCGGCGGGAGCCTCGCCCTCCCGAATTCGGATGCAAGGGCCCACTCGTAGCCGACCGGATCCAATGGCTGGCGTCGGCCGTTGGTCCATGTAAGAATTAGGCGGAGTCTTCAAGTCTTCCTCGATCACTTCCCGCAAGCGAGCATTGGGAAAGGATGGACCTCCGGTGACGATTGCCGCCGCATTGGCTTGTTGTTTGTTGGCCGCGAATCCGTCGGCGTCCTCGGCCCAGGCCGAGACGGGTCCGCCGCCGATCCCCCGCGAGTTCCGCGCGGCTTGGGTGGCGACGGTTGAAAACATCGACTGGCCGAGCCGTCCCGGGCTGTCGGCGGACGTTCAGAAGAAGGAGGCGATCGCGATCCTCGATCGCTGCGCCCAGTCGAACCTCAACGCCGTGATCCTTCAGGTCCGCCCGGCGGCCGACGCGCTCTATGAGTCGAGGCTGGAGCCGTGGTCGGCCTATCTGACCGGGGCCCAGGGCAAGGCACCCTCGCCCGGATACGACCCGCTTCACTTCTGGGTCGAAGAGGCCCACAAGCGGGGGCTTCAGCTTCACGCCTGGTTCAACCCGTTCCGGGCCAAGCAGAAGGGGGCGAAGTATCAGGACGCGCCGAGCCACGTTTCGAAGGCCCACCCCGAGCGCGTTCGCGACTACGGCGGGATGCTCTGGATGGATCCCGGCGACCCGGCCTCGCGCGCTCAGACGCTTGAGGTCGTGCTCGACGTGGTCCGCCGGTACGACGTCGACGGGATTCACCTCGACGACTACTTTTATCCCTATCCGATCGCCGACCCCAACACCAAGGCCGAGATTGATTTCCCCGACGACGCGAGCTGGAGGCGCGAGCACCAGGGCAACGACCCGAAGGCCCGGGCCGATTGGCGCCGCGACAACATCAGCCGGATGGTCCACGACCTTTACGAGGGGATCAAGAAGACCAAGCCTCACGTGATGTTCGGCATCAGCCCCTTCGGCATCCCCCGGCCGGGCAAGCCGAAGGGCGTCGTCGGCTTCGACCAGTACGCCAAGCTCTACGCCGACACCGAGATGTGGCTGCAAAAGGGCTGGTGCGACTACTGGACCCCCCAGCTTTACTGGAAGGTCGACGCCCCCGGACAGCCCTACCGCCCGCTTTTGGAGTACTGGATCAGCCAGAACCAGCAAAAGCGCCACGTCTGGCCGGGGCTGAGCATCAGCCGGATCGGCAAGGGAGACACCGGATATGCTCCCGAGGAGATCTTCCGCCAGATCGAGATCATGCGCGAGACACCCGGCGCCGACGGCGTGGTCTTCTTCAGCCAGAAGGTTCTGAACGAGGATCGCCGGGGCGTGGCGACCTCGCTGGCCAAGGGCCTGTTCAAGGAGCCCGCGCTTGTTCCCGCGTCTCCCTGGCTGGGCGACCAGACGCCGGCCGCGCCGAAGCTTAAGGCCGGCAAGGCGGGCCAAATTTCCGTCGAGCCCGGCGCGAAGGCGGCGCCCGGTTGGTGGGTCGTGCAGACTCGGAGCGGCGACGCCTGGAGCACGCGCGTGGTCCCCGGCTCGGCGAAGCTGATCGAGCTTGGCCCCGACGCCGCCGACGAGGTGGCCGTCTCTCGAATGTCTCGAACCGGAGTCGCCGGCCTTCCGGCGACCTTGAAGTTGAAGGACGCCTCGGCGACGCCTTGAGCCCGCCGTTTCATCGCGCCGGTCAGATGGGCTTCGCCGCGCGAGCCCCTTCCGGCCGGCGATTCCGATTCCTGGGAATCGGCCAAGGTGGTAGAATCCAAATCTGTTAAGGCGGGGAGGTCCGCGGAACGGTTCGTCGGCTTCGATACTTTCGATGAGGGTTGGCCTTGGAAGCGAAAGAGACTCGTCCCAAAATCGTGATCGCCGACGACAACCCTCAGAACGTCGAGCTGCTGGAGGCGTACCTCGCCGACGTGGATTGCGACCTGCAAGTCGCCCGCGACGGCGAAGAGACGATCCAGGTCGTCGAGGAGTTCAAGCCCGACCTGCTCTTGCTCGACGTGATGATGCCCCGGCTCTCGGGCTTCGAGGTCTGCC
>Ga0182738_1008573_pt1 | contig 10134 bp, 9 predicted proteins | sample eDN5th30CBELigMG_FD_128876 | JGI IMG/M metagenome (GOLD analysis project Ga0182738, IMG submission 128876) | Enriched Miracle-Growth compost microbial communities from Emeryville, California, USA - eDNA 5th pass 30_C BE-Lig MG (version 2)... ... | reverse complement strand
GCCGGCTCACGACCTGGTCCGGGAGCAGGTGCAGGTCGACCGCGGTCTCGAGCTCGAACAGTTGACCTCGGAACAGTCCCTTCACCGTGCTGGTGGAGTGTTCGACCAGTGGGATGGAAGGGGGCTTATCTTCCGATTGATCAAGCTTTGGGCTCGACAAGGTACAAAGAATGGGGGCTTCCTTCTTGGGCTCAATCGGCTGGGGAATCCGGTGCCCTTGCTCTGGAGCGAGGGCCTTCAGATCCTGGCCGGGCTCGATCCAGAAGACTGGAACGCCCGAGGCGTCGGGGAGATTGGGATCGGGCTGGAGACGGTACTCCGCCTCGACTTGCCGCTCGCTGGTCAGGACCAGGCGGTCAGGCCCCTGGAAAGTGAATTGCCCCGGCCGTTCGATCGCGCTTTGGGCCGCGTTCGCCGAAGTTTTCAAGGGGGTGGGCCGGGGATCGATGCGCCGGGCGTCCTCGACGAAGCGAAGCCCGGCCGTGCGATAGTACGGTTCGAGCGCGGGGTCTTCCGCGTACCAGTGGTCGGCCAGGGTCCGGCTCGCTTGCCAGAGGAGCAGGTCGCGCAGGAGCAACTGCTGGTAGAGGTCTGACGGGGCGTTTGGGGAGGTCAGGCTAATCGAGCCGTCGAGCTGTCGCCAGAGCCGATCAGCCGCGCTCAAGGCGGCTTCGTCTTTCGGTTCCACCTCGCCCAGCCCTTCGGTCGTGTTTTGCTCGATCACCGAGGCCATTTGCAGGAAGGCGACTCCAACCTGGTCGCCGATCACGTTCAAGGTCTCGGCCCAGGAGGGGTCATCTTCAAGGTGGCTAAGCTGGCTCTGGAACCGGGCGAACCGGTTGGGCTGACCCTTCCCCGACGTGTCGAACCAATCCTGCCCCAGGACTTCCAGGGCGAGCATGCCTTGAATTCTTCCACGCGCTCGCGCGTTCCAGGAACCGCTGGGCTCGGCCGCCGGGAGTCCATGGGCGGTTTTCCCCCCTTGGTTGTTGCTTCGCAAGAATCGCGACTCGATCCTCTGGAGATTATCGCGCAAACGCTCGCGGGTTCGCACGTCGTCGAACGGGACCGAGAGTGAGACGCGGATCTCCGACCAGAGGGAGCCGAGGTCGCTCTCATCGATGGCCCGGAGGTCTCCCTCGAAGTTGGAGACCACCGATCGAAGCAGGCTTCGGACGGTCTCGGTCAGCCCGACGATTGCCCCCGCGCGGTCGCTCTCGCCCGAGGAGGAGCGGATTAGACGCGGGTCGGCGGGACCCTCGAGATGCTCGTCCAGGCGGTGAAGCGCGTCCCAGAGCCGAGTAAAATCCGCCTCCATCTTACGGAATTGGGCGTCTCGGTTCGGTTGGATCTCGGGGCGAATGGAGGCGATCCATCGCGAGTAGTCGGCCAGCGACTCCATCCCTTGGTCCCGCGCGTCGAACGCGGCGCGGATCTGGCTGGCGTCATCCTGGGCGGCCTGGTAGGCCAGGTCGGCCTTTTTCAAGAAGGCATCGGCCTCGTCCCAGCTCGAGGGAACGGTGGAGAAGAGCAGGTCGACCCCTTGGCGTCTCAGGGCGTCGGCCTCGTCCATCCGAGCCCGGACCCAGGGGAGGACCTGGCTGGAGTAGGAGGGAGTACCTTGCGAGGCCGAGGTCAGAACCACGCGCTCGGCTTCGCGCCGCAACCGGATGGCCAGAGCGACCCGTTCCTCGAGCGCGGGGGGAGGGGGGGCGGGCCGGCCCGGGAGGTCGCGCTCGATCATGATCAGTTCCTGGACCTCGACCGGGAGCGAGCTCGCGGGATCGGCAATGGCCTTGGCCAGGCGGACCGCCCGCGCGAGCTGTCGGCCTGGGTCATCCGCCGCGCGCTGGATTACCAGGTCGAGCAAGCCCGCGCGCAACCCTTTCGGGTCGGGGCTGGCTCCTTGAAGCTGGAGCCAGAGTTTTCCCTCCTCGGCGGGCGAGGCCTCCCAGAGCTTTTCAAAGGGTTGGCGAAGCGACTCTGAATCGACCGCGGCCGTTCCCCGCTGCAGGCCGCTCATCGTCAAGGTTCCCTGGCTCGAGCTTAGCTCCAACGAAAACCCACGCTGAAGCTCGTGCGCCAGTTGGTCGAGGCTCAAGGCCAGCTCGGCCGCGCTCCCCTGGGCCCCCGCCCGAATCAGTTCGTCGTATCGGATCAGCGTTTGCTTGTAGATGCGCCACTTGTGGGGGTGGAGGATCCAGGGCGAATGGTGATCGTTACGTAGTTGCTGGTAGCGTTCCCAGGCGGCCCGAAGTGCGTCTCGATCGTCGTTGCTGATGGCGGTCACCGCTGGAGGCGTGCCGCCGGTTCCCGCTCGATCCGGATTCAGCCCGTGGGCTCCACAGAGCTCGATCGCGCGCGCCCGTTTTTGTCCTTCGTCCCCCGAGGGGAGCAAAACAGGGGTCTGTCGCTTTTGCAAATGCGCTCCCACCCACCACTCGACCTGGTTTCGGACGTGGAGATAGAGGTCTTCCACGTCGATCCGGCCGTCTTCGTCCGCCGCGCTCCCTCTCAGCCCGTCGATCATCGACGAGGAGAACACGGTCTGGCCGGCGGAATCCAGGGCCCACGATTGCTGACCCACATCGCTCGCGCTCAGGACGACCAGGCGGGGGATCGCCCTGATTCGGGGCTCGAGCTTGGCCAGTTCGCGGGCGAACTGGTTCGAGAGCATGCCGAGTCCCCAGTGGCTTCCAATCTGGGTCGCGTCGAGGATCAAGACCTTGTTCAAGCTTGCGGGCAGCTTGGCCAGCCGGTCGAGGATGCTCGACAGCCGCAGGCGGCTCTTCGCGGCGGGGTCGGCGTTGGTGTCGGCGTCGTCCGGCAGCAGATAGGCCCCTTCCGAGTCGCTCCCACCGTGAAGCGCGAAGTAAAGGGCGAGGGTTCGCCCGCGCACCTGGTCGAGCCCCTCATCCCAATCTTGCTCCCGAGTCTGGATCCGAGGGGGACGTTGCAGCCGGAGCAGCCCCGACCCCCAATCGGCCTGAGCATCGGGGGGGAGGGCCAGGTCGGCGAGAATGCGTAGGCTTTTGCGACCATAGGCATTGTGCGGAATCGCGAGGTTTTGCTCATAGCCCGCGCCGATCAGGAGCAGGTCGGCGGGCTGGGGAGGCCAGAGCCAGGAGCTCACCCAGACGAGAAGGGCTCCCAGCAAGCCAAGACCGAAGGCGGCGAGAACCACCTTGTAACCCCGGGTCCGCCGCACCTGTCGAGGAGCGTTGGCAAGCGTTCCGCGGCGCCACCTGGGCCCGGAGGTCCCCCGCTCGGCGGGCGCGCCGGGGCGCCGCCAATCGCCTTCAGTCGAGGGGGGCCTTTGGCTTGCCATGCTCAGATTACCTCTCCCTTTCGTTGTGGGTTAATCCGCGCGGTGCTCGTTTCCCTACGTAGCTGACCATACTATACTTTCCATTGTCGACCGGGGTGCCCTCTCCGCCTTAAAACCACCAGCTCGAGAATTGTGCATGCCATTTCCGGCGTCGAGACTGACGGATATCACGGTCACGGGGGACGTGATCACCGCTCCAGGCGCCCCGACCGTCATCATTGTGAGTCGGCCCGCGACCCAGATTACCGGCAACTGATTGAAGGCGTTCCATCGCCTGGGCGCGGGTACTCGACCAGCACCCCTCCCGCGCAGTCGGTGCGTGGCGCGGTTGCCCCCAATGATCTCCGAGGCTGACCCGTCCGAAGTCGTCGCCTCGCTCCAGGTCGATCAATTCCCGGCTTGGGCGATCGGGTAGCCCCGGCGCGCGAGCCATTCGAGGGCGGTTTCTTCGAAGATGGATTCGGTGAGCGTCAAGATGCCCTCTGTCGCTACTCTTCCAAAACGCTCAGGTTGGATGGATCACGTAGCACGTAGCCTCGCCCCTCCTTGACAAGTGTTCCAAACAACTGGAGCGATTTGCCCTGGTCGTGTGCCTGAACCGCTTTGTGGTAGTCCAATTCACCCAGGTCGATGGAAACTCGGGCCTGTCGTTCGTCCACGATTCCCACGACGGTTGCCTTGCCGGTCGGGGCGCCTTCTTCGCGATTGAGGCGTACCACGGGGCCATTGAGCTCAAAGTCTGGAAATGGCGAGAGTTCTCGCATCTGACGTCCTGCCTCGCGGATGACAGGCACCCGATCCGCCCCGATCGAGACACGGCGCGCGATCTTCGGCGAACCCGGTCGCGACGGCGCCCAGGTGAAGGAGAAATCCAGGTGTCGCTGGAGATGATCTCCTCCCCAGAGTCCCGCGACGGCATCGCAGAGGTTGGCGTTAACACCTTTGGGCACCGCCTCGTCAAAGGCGCTCATCCGTTGAGTCACCGCGGCGTGCGCGGCGGCTTGCTCCAGAGCTTGAAGCGACGTCGCGAGCGTCTCGGTCACCCGGCGTTCATAAGGCGAATCCGTTTCGAAGAGTTGGCCGTTCCCCGCGTCGAGGCGGGGAGGCACTCGGCTTAGCACCGTGACGATGTAACTTCCTCGCTCGCTTTGCCCGATGCGCACCCGTCGAACGTGGTCCATGGCCTGGCTAGGCTTTCGTTTGTGCCAGACCGCCCGGTGTTCGGTCGCGGCGCACGCGGCGGCGAGAATGAGATCGCGTGCCTTTTGCGCGATTTGCGCGTGCTCCTCGATGGGCAATGTGCCGTCACTCAGGTCGGGATCGGCGATGCGGATGCGGATGACGTCGGACCCGCTTGTCAGAAGGTCACGGTAGACCTCCGCCTGAGAGCGCTGTTCTTCCACCGAAAGGACGTCCAGCAACTCCCCCATGCGAAGGGCATAGTCCTTCAGGGTGGCATTCATCGGTAGGAGGGCTTCAAACGTTTCGCCTCGCGCCTGCTTCTCCCAGATCGTTGCTTGACTCGTCGAATTCTGGACGGACGACCAACCGTTCGCATGAAGGTAGAGGGCGGCGTCGACCGGCTGGATCGCGCGGACCGCTTCGGCGTCCCGAATATCGACGATCATGGCAATTCTCCGTTCCCTATTCTCTCCATCATATTCCGCAGTGAGGCGACATTGAACTGGTTTGTCCGCGATATCCTTACCGTTTGACCTTGGGCATTCTCGCTGGGACCAAGTCCACGCAGGCTGTGCCAGTAACCGCAATGACGCAGCGCCATTTGGGGCTCCTGGTGATCAATCCACTGGTTGACGTCCTCGGGCACCAACACCACGACGAGAATCCGAGGAACCTGGACGTTCGACTCTCTGAGGTCGTCGTAATTCTTGATCTTGAGGGAATGGGAGAAGCCGTTGGGATCGTCCGGTGGGTTGCTCGCTTTACACTTGAGTTGAAGATCGAGACGCGGCGATCGAATCGTGCCGCCTCCACCGCGCTGATGAAGACAGAGGTCCACGCTGTCGTCGTCCACGCTCGGTTTGCTCCACGCGAAGCCAGCGCATGCGGCAATCGCCTTCACGTAGGCATGGCTGAACTCTTCTTTTCGCATGTCGAGCGTCATGGACATACGGAACACTCCGCGCGGGAGTTCGAAGCTCGCCGAGGGTCCGCTTTCATTTCAATTCAATCCGCGCGGTGCTCGCTTCCCTGCGTGGCTGACCATACTATACTTTCCATTGTCGACCAGGGTGCCCTCTCCGCCTTAAAACCACCAGCTCGAGAATTGTGCATGCCCTTTCCGGCGTCGAGACTGACGGATATCACGGTCACGGGGGACGTGATCACCGCTCCAGGCGCCCCGACCGTTATCATCATGGGGATGCCGGCATCCTGCATGGGGGACGCGGTTGCGGGGTCCGTGTGCGTGGGAACCGTCGTTCTGGGCAGCCCGACCGTCCTGATCATGGGTCGGCCCGCCACCCGGATCACCAGCAACGTGGTCGGAGCCAACCCCGAAACCGGCATCCCGGTCACCACCGCCGTCGCCACCGGCGCCCCGACCGTCCTGGTCCCTTGACCAAGGGCGTTGAGTTGGCCCGGCCGGGTCAATCTTCAACGGTCTTATGATAGGTTCCAAAAAGAGTTGCGAGGAATCAATGGAGTGGCCTGGAATACGGGCCGCTCTCTTCTCGTGTGCCGTAAGGAGGCTTTCGGGTTCCTGGCTTCTTCCAACTCGAAGAGCCATGCCAGCCGGTTGATAACCAAAATTGCTAGGTTTTGTTATCAATGGTAGAGTGGCTCCAAAGGAGAGCACGACCATGAACGTGTCACTCACCAAGGAACTTGAACAGTACGTCGCTGGGAAGGTGGAAAGCGGCCTCTACCATTCGGCAAGCGAGGTCATCCGCGAGGGCCTAAGGCTCTTAAAGGAGAAGGACGAAGTCCACGACCGGAAGCTCGAAGCGCTTCGGAGCGAGATCCAGGTCGGCATCGACCAGGCAAGCCAGGGGAAGGTGAAACCGCTCACCGATGAGTTAGTCGCCGATATCAAGGCCCGTGGCCGAGACCGCCTTGCGAGACGCGACGGCCAACATCGGTAATGATTGAACCCATTATCACCGAGTAGGCCCAAGCCGATTTAGATGAGGCGTGGGATTACCTTGCCGAGAAGTCTCCCTCCGCGGCCGACAAGCTCATCGACCGTTTCGTTGCCGCCGCTCGCGTCCATGCCCGTTTCCCGGAGAGTGGAAAGAGCCGCGAGGAATTGAAGCCAGGCCTACGGAGCTTCGTCGTCGATCCCTTTGTGGCCTTCTATCGACCCGTTGAAGGCACGATTGAGGTGTTGAGGTTCCTCCATGGGAAACGGGATATCAAACGACTTTTGAAAGACGACCGATAAGTCACAGAAATCTGAAATAAGCTGGAATGCGGAGAAGAGCGGGCGAGACACCCGCGGTCCCAGGGATCGATGAGAATCTCGACATCCTCAGTCAGACACCCCAATTTCGCGGTGGGTGTAGAGATGCGTACAACGCATTCTGGCCAAGGCCCAGACCGATCTCACCCGCCTCGATAATGCTTTTGGCGGTTAGTCGAAGTCGTACACCGTGACCTCGATTCCCTTGGCGGAGACTTCCTCGAGGAGGATTGGCTCGATGCGCTCCCATTTCCCGCCGGCCAGGCCGCAGCCGATGCGGGGCATGTGAAGGGTTGCGTTCAGGTTCTTGGCTTCGAGGGCCATCTTTCGCAGGCAGGAGCGGACGGCTTCGTAGCAAATGGGAGGCCCGTTCGAGCCGGTTTTCATGCCGCGCTGGGCGACCATGTTGGCCACCCAAAGATAAGGTTCCACCGGGATGACCTGGACCGCTCCTAAAGCGAAGTCGTTCTTGGCACGTCCACGGTGCCAGGCTCGGTAAGCGGTTTCCGGCGCTTTCCAACGCTTTGAGATGGCCAGGACGAATCCCTTCCCCCAGCCACCGAGGTCGTTGCAAATGTGGGCGATGATCTTGTTACCCTTGGCCCGCGGCTGAGTGGCATCGCCCTTGAGGTAATGGATCGTCGACATCGTACCGGCCCTCCGTTCGCTTCGATGCAACACGGTGCATCGAAGGTAGAGGCCTCAGCACGCCTCGGGTTCGGGGGAAAGCTTCGCCCTCGCCTGCTCCAACTCCTTTTCCTTTTCGGCGGCCTCGCAGTTGAGACGGATCATGGCACCGTCGAGGTGGATGTCGTCCTGGGTCTTGGCCCGGAATTCCTGGGCCTCGACGTTGACGCCGCCTTCGCTCTGGAGGCGAACGGCCTCGGTGGCCGAGACCTCGAAGCGCCGGCAGTTCACGGCGACCGTCTCGGGGGACTCGAGCTCGATGCGGGCGGCCCGGAGGCGAACCAAAGGGCCGGCATCGGTCAGGGTGATGCTGAGCTCGAGTGTTCCTTCGCGGTCGCGCACCTCCAGTTCGTCTCCTTCCGGACTGGCGCGGACCACAAGCATCCGCCCCGAGGGCAAGGGCCTGGTGAGCTCTGTTGAGTCAGAATCTGGTTTGGAAGTCGGTTGATGTAATAAATTCATGAAAAGCTAAACTCTTGAAGGAAATTCATGCCGAAAGAGGGGCGCCGATGATCAAGGAGCCCGAATTGGCCGGCTGGATCGCGCGAGCGGCTACCGTGTTCTGAGTGGCGATGTTCATTCCCTGCCTCCTTTTTTCTTGAGGCTGGGTGTCTTCTTCGGCTTCGGCGCGGGGGATGATTCGATTCGTTGCAACTCGGTTTCGATCTGATCAACGGTTGGCAACACCGATTGCACCTCGTCCGGGAGCGAGCGTGTGAGCTCATACGTTGCGATGCCGATCGGCTTGTCGATCCCGGCAAAGCTGTACTCGGCGAGCGTCTGCCCCTTCGACTGGCAGAGGATCAGGCCGATGGTGGGGGCGTCCGTGGCATGCTTCAGCCGGTCGTTCACCACGTTGCAATAAAAGTTTAGCTTACCCGCATACTCCGGCTTGAACTTCCCCTTCTTCAGGTCGATGACGACGAACGCCCGGAGTCGCAGATGATAGAAAAGCAGGTCGATGTAGAAGTCTTCGTCGCCGACATCAAGACGATATTGCCGGCCGACGAATGCGAAGCCCTGACCGAGTTCAAGCAGGAACTGCTGAACGTGCTTGACGAGTTCCGTTTCCAGTTCACGTTCGTGGAAGGGCTCTGCAAGGGTGAGGAAATCGAAGATATAAGGGTCTTTTAAGGCTTGCCTTACCAGGTCCGATTGCGCGGGGGGCAGCGTGTCGGAGAAGTTGGAAAGCGTCTTGCCGTGTCGGGCATGGGCGTTCGCGCCGATTTGCAACGCGAGGATGTTCCGGCTCCAACCGTTGGCGATGGTCTGCTCCATGTACCAACGGCGCGTGGCAATGTCGGACAACTTGTCCATGAGGATGACGTGATGAGCCCACGGAATCGCCCAGAGGAGCGAGTCAGGTAAAAGTGCCACAGCCTGTGGCACTTTTGAATTCGGAGCCCCGTTCAAGACGGATCGCGGCGTTTCGGTCTCCGAGGGCAATGGCGAAATCGACCCTTGCGCCATGTCGCCGGGGTCGGGGTAATCGCGATGGAAAGCCAGCATTCGCTTGATGTTCCGCTCGGAGAAACCCTTCAACTCCGGCAACTCGTTCCTGAGTTCATTCGCTAGCCGAGGGATGACGGCCGCGCCCCAACCCTCGCGTTTTTGACGCAGATCAATCATGCGGCCGATGTCCCAGTAGAGGCGCACCAACTCCGCGTTCGCCGCCAGCACCGCCCGAGCCTGCGCGGATTGGATGCGTCCCTTCACGTCGGCGAGAAGTCCCGCGAAGTCGTCCACCTTCTTCGGCCGCTTACCCGCCATGGCCGTTTACCTCCAAATGAGCCCAGATGAGCCAGTCCAACGCGGCGGGCGGTCTTGTCTGTTCGCGGAGTTTCTCTTTTAGGTGTTTCATATTGAAATTTAAAATAATTAAAAATGTTTGAAAGAAGATTATTGTGAAGAACGGGGGTCGTAGTCGATCAAGGAGCCCGATGATCCGGTGGAGGGGGGAGTGGGAGGATCGACGCGGGTGCCGAATTCCTCCAGGAGCTTATCGCGCAGCCGGGCGCCGAGCTCGGGGTCTTCGGGTTCCGGGCGAGGTTGCTCACGAGCCTTGCGGGCCGCGAGCTTGGCGGCGCGTTTCGCCAGGGCCTCGTCTCGCGTCTTGATCGCCGCTTCCAGATCCTTCGCGGCCTTGGCCTGGCGCTCCTCAATCCGTTTGGTTCGCTCCTGGTTCTGGCTCTGTAGGCGCTCGAGCGAATCTTTGAGGCCTTCGGTGGCGACCTTCATGCTGTCGTGGAGTTTGCCGATGACGTCGCGAACGGACTCCTGGGATGAGGCGTTTCGCAGCCTGGCGTACCGCTTCTGGTAGTCGGCCATGGCCGCGTTCAGGTTGAGGAACGGGTCACCGTCGGCCATTGCGAGGGCCTCCTTTTCAGTTTCAGAGAGAGAAGAGGATGATTGGGCCAGGGTGAAGGGGAGGAGCAGGGCGCTACAGGCGGGACAGAAGATTCGGGCCCAGAGGCGTTCCGCGCATTCGAACCGGGTGCAGCCCAGCAGGTTGGCCGGGCGGAGCAAGATCGGTTCGCGGCAAACCCGGCAAGGGGGGGCCTCGGGGATCGGATGTTCGCAGCGCGAGCAGTGGTACGAACCGACCGGGGCGGAGGCTGTGACGCCCGGATTGTGGGCGATCACGAGCATCTCGTGGGGGTTCGCGTGCAGGTTGCCGAAGTCGGCGTTCCAGAGTTCG
>Ga0182738_1008572_pt1 | contig 10135 bp, 8 predicted proteins | sample eDN5th30CBELigMG_FD_128876 | JGI IMG/M metagenome (GOLD analysis project Ga0182738, IMG submission 128876) | Enriched Miracle-Growth compost microbial communities from Emeryville, California, USA - eDNA 5th pass 30_C BE-Lig MG (version 2)... ... | reverse complement strand
GTTTTGTACGTGTCGTTGCGCGTCGTGATAACCATTTGGTTGTAGGCTGGCAGGCGGTGGGACGTAACGTATCCGAGCTGGCGGCGGCGTTTTCGCAGTCTCTGGAAATGGGTGCACGCTTGGAGGACGTAGGCGGTACGATCCATGCGCATCCCACCTTAGGTGAAGCCGTCCAAGAGGCCGCGTTGCGTGCGCTGGGGCAGGCGTTGCATATTTAACGGGTCGCACGAGCGTCAACATGGCGATCATGGGGGGACGTCATGTTGACACGAAGACGCTACGCCAGAATCCCTTTGGCAATGGTATTGCGCTGTATTTCGCTGGTGCCGGTCACAATGCGATAGAGCCTCAGCCGACGAAAAATAAATTCCACCGGGTGATTTTTTGTCACGCCGACATTGCCATGGATCTGCATGGCTTTGTCGGCGATCTCAAAGCACCTCTCTGAGACGAAAAGCTTGCACATGGCGCCCAACTGCCGCACGTCTTCACCCGCATCGGCCCGTCCGGCTGCTGCCAACACCATTTGCTCGCAAGCATAGAGCGACGTTGCCATATCGGCCAGCATGTGTTGAATGGCTTGAAAGCGGCTGATGGGACCACCGAATTGCTGGCGTGTCTTGGCATAGTCGACCGCCATGCGAAAGGCCTGCCGCGCCAGACCTATCATGGTAGGGCAATGCAATAACCGATTGACACTGACGCGGTTCATCGCGATGCGGAAGCCTTCGCCGGGCTTGCCTATCAAGTTCTTTTTGGGCACACGGACCTGATCCAGCACGATGTCGGCATCGACATACTGGCCGGTCATCGGCACGCAATCATGTTCCAGCCGTACGCCAGGCAGATCCAGATCGATCAAGATCGCCGAGATCCCATCCATGCCTTTTTCGGGATCGGTGACACACAGCGTGATGGCGAAATCGGCAAACATCGATGCGGTGATAAAGTGTTTGACGCCTGTGATGATGTAATCATCGCCATCTTCGATAGCAACCGTACGCAGGCTGGTCGCATCCGAGCCCGACTGTGGCTCGGTCATGGCAAAGCATGCGCCCCGCTCGGCATTGATCACCGGCATGATGTAGCGTTCCAGCTGATACGGCGTGGCGTAACGGACCAGATTGCCGATCCGCGAAGGCCCGCCCCAATCGCCCAATACATGCGGAAACAGAATCGCGCCTGAGGCGGCCGCATCGTCTTTCAACTGGCACAGATCACGATACGGTAGGGCTTGTCCACCAATATCCTTGGGCAATTGCAGCCCATACAGGCCCAGCGCCCGAGAGCGTTGCCAAATCGATTTGACGAGTTCGCGCGGAAATTCATCTTCGTATCCCAGGCCGCGTGAGCGTTCCATGGGAATCAGTTCGTCATGCAAGTAGTGATGCAGGCGTTCGCGCAGTTCGGCGAGAGGTGGGGTGTGATGGGTCATGATGTCTCCAGGAATAAGACACAGCTTGACAGGGTCGCGACGCTTGGTGATTATCCTTTCTTTAGATCCAATAACCAGGCGGAATCATGCGGCTCGAAGATTTGAACTATTTTCTGGCCGTGGCGCGTGCAGGGCATGTCGGGCGTGCGGCCGACAGCATGGGTATTAGTCAGCCTGCTTTGACCAAGGGGATCCGGCGCCTTGAGGATGAGCTGAAACTGCAATTGTTCGTGCGCACTCCAAAGGGGATGGAATTGACCATGCCCGGTAAAGTTTTTTATCAGCGCAGCCTGCAGGCCCGCCGGGAATTGGACGAGGCGCTACGCGAGGCGGGCGATCTGCACCGGGGAAGTGTAGGGTTGGTGCGAGTAGGGGTGACGCCGCTACTGGTAGAACCCGTATTCAACCAGGCTTGCGTGGAGTTGATGGCACAGCGTCCCGCAGCAAAGATCAATGTCGTGGTTGCGCTCAACGATGCGCTCATCCCTGCTTTACGCCAGGGAGATCTCGATTTCTCGATCAGCTCGTTGCATGATTCTGCCGCACCGGCGGAGTTTGATCGCATTCCGTTATTTCGAGACAGCCTTTTTGTCGCGGCGCGCCGAGCGCATCCCATCTTTGGACGTGCTCAGATCCGTTTCGAGCATTTGCTGGGTTATGGCTGGATGCTACCGGGTTTGCAGGTCGCTTCGCGTCGCTGGCTGGAAACACGATTCGAGCAGCACGGGGCGCCGCCGCCCAATATTGTCGTGGAATCAAACTCGTCGGTATCCAGCTTGGTGAGTATTTTGCAGAGTACGGATCTGCTGACGGTGATCAGCGAGATCACCCTTCGATCCGAGGCGGGGCAGGGCTTGGCTGCAGTGCCGCTTGATGACGTCACCTGGCATCGCGAGATCGGCATCATGACGCGGCATGGCAGCTATCAGTCGCCTCTGGCCGAACGCCTGATCGAAATTCTGCGTGAACGCGCAAGAGCGCGTTGAGAGCTACTCATTGCGTAATCCGAGTTGTTTGATCAGCGGCCCATAGCGATCCGATTCTGCTTGAATCAGCGCGCGAAACTCCGCCTGTGTGCCAGCGATGGGCGTAAATGACTGCGACTGCAGCGCTTTTTTGACTTCTGCCTGGTTCACCACTTTGACTAGCGCTTGATTCAAGCGTTCGACGATGGCTGCAGGGGTGCCTTTGGGGACGGCGATGCCTCCCCAACTGCCGCTCTCAAAGTCTTTATAGCCGGCCTCCGCCACGGTGGGCACGTCGGGTAGTGAGCTGGCGCGGTCGTGGCCAGTCACTGCGATAGCGCGTACTCGGCCGCTTTCTATAAATGGCAAAGCGGGCGCCACAGCGATAATGCCCACGCCGACTTGGCCGCCGGCCAAGTCGTTGATCATATTGCTGCCACCGCGATAGGGCACGTGTACCGCGTCGATGCCGAAGTGTTGCTTGATGGCTTCGAAGGTCAGATGCATAGAAGAGCCTACGCCGGGGCTGCCATAGCTCAGCTTGCCGGGATGCGCTTTCGAATAGGCAATCAACTCGGCCACATTATGGATGGGCAAGTTGCTATTGACCAAGACGACATGGGGCGACAAGCTGATGCCCGAGACGGGGATCAAGTCCGTTATCGGGTCGAACGACAGATTCGGTGTCAGATGTTTGGCAATGGCGAAGTTGCCTCCGTATTCCAGTAGCGTATAGCCATCTGCAGGCGAGTTCGCGACCTTCGCCCCACCGATACTGCCGCCGCCGCCACCTACGTTTTCAACGATGATGTTCTGACCCAGCTCCCGCCCCAGAGGCTCAGCGACGAGACGGGCGATGTAATCGAATTGGCCGCCGGCGGTAAAAGGCACCACCAGACGTATCGGCCTATCTGGATAGGCGTCTGCCCGGGCCGTTGCGGGAATCAAGACTGACAACCCCAAGACCAATGCGGCCAGGGTTTGCCAAGGGCGAAAGTCACGTCTTTGCACGAATGTCTCCTAAAAATCATCAGCAGGCTGTCGAAGGCGCCTGTCGTGGTCAGATTTAACCTGTCTGGTTTGATCGAGCGATGCCGTATTCGAGCATCTTGATAACGATGCGGCATGGCCGGGACACGATAACTTTGCGGCATCAGAAACCTCGTCCAGGTTATTTGCGGGGCACGACTGTGGTTGCACCATGCTGTCATGCAAAACAACGGAGGCAATCCATGAATCAAGGACGATATACCAGCCGCAATGCCATCTATTGGCGTGATCGGCCAGCTATTATCTACGGCGAGAAAACAATCACTTTTGGGCAGTTGAACACGCGCTCGAATCGCTTGGCCAATGCGTTGTTGGGATTGGGGCTGACCAAAGGAGACCGGGTAGCAATTCAGGCCTGGAATTGCCCCGAGATCATCGAACTCGAATGCGCCCTGTACAAAGCAGGTCTGGTCAAGGTGGCCTTGAACGCACGGCTGTCCAGCCAGGAAGTGGTCGATACGGTGAACAACGCACAGGCGACGGTATTCATCGTTGACTCAGCTCATAGCGAAGGCGTGGCCGCTGTACTGGGAAACTTGGCCAGCGTGCGTCACATGGTCGTGACCGGCAGCGACTCGATTGAAGGATGGCGTCCCTATGAGTCGTTTCTCGCCGCTGGCGCTGATCGGAGTCCGGATATCGACATGGCAGAAAGTGATCTGGCCGTGCTGCATTTCACCTCTGGGTCCACCGGCAAGCTCAAGGCTGCGATGCAGACGGTGGGGAACCGTATGGCATCGTTGCGCAAGGTCGTCATGGGCCGCATGCGCGCCAATCCGGGCGAGGTCCTGGCGCTGGCCGGTCCAATCACACATGCTAGCGGCATGTTCATGCAACCCTTTCTGTTTCAAGGTGGAACCATCCTGTTGCATGATCGCTTTGATCCCGAAGCGTTCCTGGCATCAGCCGCGAAGCATCGCGCAGCGTTCAGTTTTATGGTACCTACGATGATCAATATGTTGATCGCCGAGCCTAGTTTGCACCGTCATGATCTGAGCGCGTTGCGCCAGATCTCTTATGGCGGGGCGCCTATGGCGCCTGCTCGCGTGCGCGAGGCGTGGGAAGCACTGGGGCCTAAGTTAAGTCAAGGCTATGGCACGGGAGAAACTACTGGTGGTTTGGCTTTGCTGAGCACGGCCGATCATGCGTTTGCATTGGCGTCGCGTCCCGAGCGTTTATCGTCCTGCGGGCGGCTGTTTGGCGAGGGTGAGTTGTGCCTGCTCGGCGACGATGGGCAACCGGTATCGCAAGGCGAAGTGGGAGAAATCACCGTACGTGGGCCCGATGTGTTCGCGGGCTATTGGGGCGAGCCCGAGTTGTCTGCCCAGGCGTTGCGCGACGGCCGTTTACATACCGGTGACCTGGCGCGCATGGACGAAGAGGGCTTTGTGTATATCGTCGATCGGAAGAAAGACATGATCATCACGGGCGGATTCAACGTCTATCCGACCGAGGTCGAGCAGGCACTGTATCAGCATCCCGATGTGTATGAGGCATGCGTATTCGGTATTCCCGACGACAAATGGGGCGAATCGATCAAGGCGGTGTTGGTTCTCAAACCCGGTGCGCAGACAGGCGAAGCGGCACTCATGGAACATTGCCGGGAGCATCTGGCCGATTTCAAGAAACCGCGCAGTATCGATATCGTGACCGAGTTGCCCAAGAATGCGAATGGGAAACTGGCACGCAAGCCGCTGCGCGATGCCTATTGGGAGGGGCATGACCGCAAGGTAGGTTAATCGGTTGACTGCCAGGAGCGAGGTAGACTAGGCGTTTCACCGGGTGCTTTGGTGCATAGTGCCCGTTAAGCCTCGCCGACCAGCGGACATTAGGAGTCCTGATGCGAACCTTACTAGACCACATTGCCGTTGTCGCGCCAGATCTGGCGAGCGGTACGCAATTTGTCGAGCAGACGTTGGGCGTATCACTGCAAGCGGGTGGGCAGCATCCGCGCATGGGCACGCACAACAAGCTACTGCGGTTGGGCGAAGGTGTCTACCTGGAAGTTATCGCAGTGGATCCCAACGCGGCCGCGCCACCGCGCCCGCGTTGGTTCGAATTGGATAAACTGCGCCCCGATGCATCGCCGCGACTCGCTACTTGGGTCGTGCGTACTGATGACATCGTCGCTGCTCGCGAGGCGTGTACGTGGGATCCAGGCCCGATCGAGAGCATGACGCGGGGCACGTTGGCCTGGCGTATTACGATTCCTGCCGATGGCAGTTTGCCGCAGGCGGGGGCTGCGCCCACGCTGATTCAATGGGATGCTGAACCCCATCCCGCGAGCACGCTCGATGATGTAGGCTGCACACTGGAGAAATTAGAGATATTTCATGCCGCGCCTGATCAGTTACGCGTCGCGCTGACTTCGTTGGGACTCGTGAGCGATGTGCAGGTGCGTTCGTTGCCTAGTGGTGAGTCTACGCATCTGCTTGCTCACATCCGCACACCACAGGGTTTACGCACCCTGCCTGTCAGCTTTGCAGGCTAAGTCATAGCCTCGGTCCTCGTCGATGCGCGAGGCATGCAGGGCCTGCACCGATGATACGCGTCGCATGTACGGCATTAGTGTGCCATTTTGGGTATCGCCATCAACGTAAATCCCTGTGCAGGCAAACGCATCGAGACAAATGCTGCGATCAACAGAATGACACCTGCGCTGCCAAAAGCCACCCAATGCGTGCCAAAGGTTTCATAGCCCCAGCCGCCGAGCCACGAGCTGATCATGGCGCCGACCTGATGGCCCAGATAAGCAGAGCCATACAGGACGCCCACAATACGCACGCCGTAGATATCCGCCAGAATGGCTGATGACATCGCGATGCTGCCTGCCCACACAATTCCGCCAATGGCGGCGGCCAGATACAGTTCCCAATGTGTGCCAACCAGTAGCAGAGCAAAAAATCCCAAGCCACGAATCAAATAAATCGTTGCGAGAATCTTGCGTCGAGGCAAGGTGTCCGAGATGCGCCCCAGTACGAGCGTGCTGCCTATCGCCACCAATCCAATCAATCCGATGCCTAGCGAACTCGTCGTAGCGTCGAACCCGTGGTCCATCAGCATGGGCATCCCATGCGTGCCCAGCAGGTTCATGCTGAACCCACAGGCAAACAACCCCAGCGTGATTTTCCAGAATGGTTGCGTGCGTGTAGCCTCGCGAAACGTGAGGCTCTCTGGGACTGCCGCACGACGGGTGTTAGTGTTGCTAGCAATTTGCTCAGGCGTCAGGTCGGTATGCTCGGGCGCGTGGTCGCGAATGACAAACAGCGCAATGGGTACCGTAATGGCGGTAAATACCACCGCAAAGCCCAACATCGTAGTTTGCCAATGGGTGGACTCGATGGCATAGGTGAGCACGGGTGTCATGACCGCGATACCTGCCATGGATCCCGTTGATAAAAAGAACAGTGCCATACCACGCCGCCGCGTAAACCAACGGGTGAGTACCGGTGTCAAGGCAACCGGACTGGTAAAGCCTAATCCGATAGATAGCAACACGCCAAAGGACAGAAAGAAACTGAACGCGCCACGCGCATTGACAGACCAAATAATGGACAGGACCACGATCGCGGTGCCTAACAGCAGGACAAACCGCGTACTGTGTCTCGCTACCAACATGCCCGCTATAGGCATGGCCAGCCCGTAACACAACATCCCGATGGCGACGATGCCCGATAACAGGCTGCGGCTAAAGCCAAGGTCTCGTGCGATAGGCAGAAAAAAAGGGCCGACGCCCATGCGCATGCCCACCGTCAACAAGGTCATCAGGGTGGCTGCCGCTACGATATTCCACCCAAAATACCAACTGCCACTTCGTGTCCCAGCCAACGCCCTCTCCATATTCTGTATGTGGGCGGCTTACTATTGCGCGCACCCTGGATAGGATTATCAACGATTTCCAGCGGGAGGGTGATTGCTATCACCGTTTCGTTTGGCGTCGGGCGACAAATCGTCGTACGGCTACCGAACAAGTACGACTGACGAACATTTCAGGCGCCTATCGCGGCTCAATCCCTCGATGATGCACGCTCGCGCCATTCGGTTTCGGTCATACGGGGAAGTTCTACCAGCGTTTCCTGGATGCTGTACCAGCCACGGCCATGCATTCTGCCCACCAGATCTAAGCTGGGGGTGTCGATATAGCAGCGTTGCGCGTCCAAGACGGCATTGTCACGGATGTGCATGGCCAGGATTTCAGCCACGATGATGCGTCGATTGGAGGACACGTCTAGGTGTTGTTGCACTCGGCATTCCATGGCAACGGGGCTGACCGCAATGCGCGGTGGCGAGACTTTGGTTGAGGCGGAAATCTCCAGCCCCGCCGCTTGCAGTTCATCAATCCCTGGCGCGAAATCGACTGCGGTGACATTCATCTGTGTCATCAATTCGGACGACACCATGTTGATTACAAACCCCGAACCGACAGGAAGGTTTGCGGCGGTGTCTTTATGTGCGCCCGTTGGCCGCGTGCCGATACCCAGACACACAACGGGAGGGTCGCCCGACATCGCACCAAAAAAAGAAAACGGTGCGGCGTTGTTGCGGCCTTGCTCATCCTGACTGACAACCCAGGCAATCGGGCGCGGCACAATGGTCGCCGTCATCAGCTTGTACGCGTCGTTACCGTTCAATGTCGAGATATCGAAATACATAATCAGTGTATGAGCCTGGCAATGGAGGAGTTAGCAGATGGTTAGCGCCATCGTGTCAGCCGTCGCGCTGCGGGATATATGCGCTTACTGTACCAGCGATAGTCCAATCCGGAACTGCGACTCATTACGTTGGTTGTAGCCCAATAAGGTCTCACCATACCCGTTGAAGTACTGCAGATGCAGATAGCCGTTCATGTTCAACCAAGTGCGTTTCAGCGGCCATGCAAAATCCAACTGAGCTGTGCGGTGTTTGCTAGAGCCTTGGCGGTACAGCGCAGACACGATAGCACCATCATCCTGGGCCCAACGCAGGTTCCAGTCGACATGGCCAGCGTAGTTGGAGTAGTCCGCGTTTTCCTCTTCGACCTTGAAATAGGCTTTGATTCTGGGGGCAAAGGTCAGCGTGCTGCCATTGTCAAAGCGATAATTAATACCCGGCTGAATGTAGACGTCATTCAGCGAACGGGAGTCGTCTCCGTCCTTGCCGTTGGACATGTGCTCGACCCCGGTGTTCAGACCCAGACGCCAGTGCTGGTCTGCGGATTGCCACATGTTGTCGTTCAACCAGAAAAAGCTCGGGTTGAACGTCGTATCGATGAAAGGCATGGAGTCGCCTTCCAGATCCCATAGCGAACGCTGTGTGTAGCCGAAGTATAAGTTCTCGCTAAAAGATGGCTCACGCCCAGTCGGCGGGTTGAACAAGCGGAATTTCGCGCTGATCTGAAAACGGGCGGTCGTACCGCCTCGCGTCCCAACGCTGAAATACATCGGTTCGTACTCGGACAGCGCGCCGCGGAATGCGTCGAATCCGGAATACTGGTGCTGCTGCGATTGCGCAAGCGCTACCTGGTCGGGAGAGGGGCCCGAAGCGGGTTGTGCGCCGGCCGCTTGCACCGTCGCGACGGGCACAGGCTGGCCGGTACTGGCATCGACCACAGGGCTATTGGCCGGCGTGCTGGCCAATGTGCCGGTTTCCCGGCCGGTGACGTCCAGGGCCATCATCGTGGATTCTCCCTCGATGGACAGCGCCTGCAGTCCCGTGGCCTGTGTGGGCACGACGGCGGTCCACGCCATGCGGGCGAAATTGTTGACGGGGACATTCATGGCGGCCTGCGGACTGGCCAACGTCGCGACGCTGCGCACAACGCGACCATCCGCACCACGCCACTGTACGACCAATTCGTTGGGAGGGTTCCAATGCGTGGCTGCTGTCCCATCATTAAATAGCACGGCTTGAATACGCACCGCCTCGCCTGGCGCCGCCGAGGGGCGCTCCAGTTGATACGTGATCCCAGCGCTGGCAGGCGCCGCCGCAGCGAGTAGCGAGGCTAAAACTAGGGGGCGCAACGCGCCAGAAAAGGAATTAGACGTGTCCAAAAACATAATCAGGCGGAATTAAGATGACGAGGCAATGTAGCACTGCCGAGGCAAATCACTGAAACGGCATGTAAATTTTAATAATTGAGTCGCCGTTGAAAGGCATTAAACGCTTTTGTGAGATATTTGCACCTCGGTTGGCGGTTTGTGGCGTTGGGCAGTGAGCTGTGCCTGTAGCGCTGGTACAATTGCCGCGCGTTTCTTCACAGCCCGCCCTTAGCTCAGTTGGATAGAGCACTCGCCTTCTAAGCGAGCGGTCACACGTTCGAATCGTGTAGGGCGGGCCAGAATCTCAGCATTTTTCTCAGATCATGTCGTCAGGGTGGCAAGCATCGCGATGCTTCGCCTTGAAACGAGCTCTCAATCTCACATTTCACATCAAAATCTGTTGAGCAGGCGGTCGATTTCGACATCGAGCTGATCCTCAGTCACGACTCGTATGGGATATCCGAACGCCTTGCCCAGTGGAACTACTATCACACGCAGCGGCAGCGCTATCGCTTCGGACGATACAATCAGGATGCTGCCCGCGCAGACATGCTTCAATGATTCGCGATTGTGTTTGACCCAAAGCGCAAACCGCTTCCGATCTTCGCCACGGGGGCCATGCTCCCTGTCGGGCCTCTCGCGTGTCAGCAGGACGAAACGCTCATGCT
>Ga0182738_1008571_pt1 | contig 10135 bp, 10 predicted proteins | sample eDN5th30CBELigMG_FD_128876 | JGI IMG/M metagenome (GOLD analysis project Ga0182738, IMG submission 128876) | Enriched Miracle-Growth compost microbial communities from Emeryville, California, USA - eDNA 5th pass 30_C BE-Lig MG (version 2)... ... | reverse complement strand
GGGAATATGCCTACTTCTTTTTTTCTTTTATACTCTTCTTATTTATGGGTTTTCTGAAACAAAAAATTTAAAAAAAAAAAAAAAATTCAAAAGACAGCATTCTTGCATCTCCTTCACTTTCCTTTGATATTCAAAATTTGCCCCTCAGAACTTTTGAATAACCAGGAGAAGCTCAGATGATGAACTTTTACCAGACTTGACTCACTATATCTTTGAAAAAGAGAACACCTTCAAAAATCCTGTGAGAGAGAGAATCATCTCTTTAGAAAAATGGGAAAAACAATTTTAGGCGTGAATTTCAGGTGAATTTCAGGTGAACCTAAAATTTCAGTTCATTCACCTGAAATTCCAAAAAAACATCTGAAAAAAAATGAACAAAATTAAAACGCCAGAAAGAGTGATTTTGATCTTTATTGAATTATAGATTTCGAGATATTGCGTCAGCATGACTTTCAAATGACTCCTTCTGTCCAATTCCTTTCCACTCTTTTGATTTCGCTTCTAGCCATAATCTTCTGGTTTTTCAACTCATCACTCTCCAAGAGGCTTCGAGGCTATGTCTCTCAATATTTCTGTGAATTGCCAATGTTTCATGCTAAAAAATTTCTCTCAAATTTTCACTCTGACTCATATGGAATGATTTCTCAAAATGGAGGTTAAAATAAAAAATTTTTGATTTTCGATGGAAAATTTCTTTTCTTGAAAATGGGTAAATTTCACGAAAAAAGAAAGAAAAAAATTTTGGCACAAAAAAAAATTTCCTCAAAAATCCCACAAAAAAAGGTGAAAGTGCATTTTTGTCATTTTGAGAAAAGTTTCAGTCACTTTCAGAAATTTTTTTTTTTTATTTTGAAGAAAAAGTTTTTCTCAAGAAAATTTGTTTTTATTTTTTTTTGGTTGCAGAAAATTTTTTTCTTCCCACAAAATTCTTGTCCCCCTTTTTTCTGATTTTCTAAAAATGATCTCTTTGATTTTGAACCAATTTCTCCTTCCTTCCCTCTACCTGAAAAAAATTAGAGATAGATTGATGACACGAAATAGTGAGAAAGAAAATATTACTTCTTTTGAAAGAAGACGATACAGAAATTTATTTCTCCGCTTTTTCTCTAAAAACTGGCTAGATATTGGGAGAATTATATGTGAGGTTATTTTCAAACATCCCTATCATCAAAATTCTCAGATCGGAGCTTTTTGGTTACAGGGGGGTCCCTCCGTTCAATGCATATTTTCTCTAGGGGTCAAAGGACGGTAGTGTAGTCTGATTAATCATCATTTCATTTTCTTAGTAGAGATATGTATTTATCGATAAAACATGGGACCCAGATGAAATTCACAATGATTTCAAAATTTTATGTGATTTTTAAACAGTTTGGGTTTGAATTTCCATCTTGGGAATTTAATTTGATAAAAAATAACATTTTCTTTAGAAACTACATCTATTTCATATCTAAATATTTTCGCTTCAATCTCCAAAAGATTTAAATGAACGCAGACAAGAGTTTGCATTTTTCAAGAATCTTATTGGAAAGAAGAGTAAAGAATCTATTCGTCAGAATTGTGAAATGATTAATATGATTGTTAATGAGAAAAAATTTGCGATAAAAAGCATCATGATTAAATTTATGAAACATGATGAATAAGTTTTATCAGTTTTCAAAGCGGGTTACTGGGGGGTCCCTTGAGACCCTTAGTATTTTATATGAAAATGTAGGGATGGGTAGTAACCCGGATATTTTCTTGAGTCATGAATCCCTACCTTACCCCTCTAGGGACGTTTGAAAATAACCTCTTGCATATGAAATATGATGTTAAAAGGTTTTTTTTTTTAATTTTTTTCAGTTTTTTTTAATTTCAGGTGAATGAACTGAAATCTCAGGTTCACCGGAAATTTTCACCTGAAAATTCAGTGTCCCTTGAAAAATTTGTGGTGGGAGGAGGAGGACATTTGTGAAAGAAATCTTTGGAATAAAATTCAGGAAAACAAGGCCTTGGAAAAAAAAATATTTCGTTTAAAAATTTCCATTCTCGGAGTTCTTCACTTTTTTGAAAAACATCTTCCCCGGTAATAGTTTGAGATGTGTCACGAATATTATATCTCCATAAAATTCTGAGGAAAAATCGTTCAATCTTTACTCAACCGGCAAAAGGTTTGGCCAATCCAAAAGAGATGACAAATTGCTTTCTTCTTTAAAGAGTCAAAATAGTTCCGAAAATTTAAAAAGAAAGTGTTTGAAAAATCATTTCAAGGCTTGTTTTCATTCTCTCAAAAAAACAATGAAAGCTTTCTTCGAATCCAATGACTTCTCTTCTGAAGAGTTGAGCCTCGTTTTTCTTTTGTTTAAATAGGCTCTTTTCAGACTTTTGCAGCTTTTAAATATTTCACATTCTAAAAAATGCTTCAGAATCTTGACTTAAAATAATTTCCTCTAAGGATAACTTATTGGTATTTAATGTGCCAAGCGTTAGTAATTGCGTTGTTTTTCCCTCTCACCCAGTTTATAATTAGCATTTATGAATCTTAAAACTGAGTTTTTGAGAAACCACAGTGTGACTAGCAAGATATTTTCCTCTTTCTAGAACAAATGAGAGCTGATTCTCTTCACATTTTGAATGATTTGACGACATTATAACTCGATTTATTGTTTGCTTTGGGGTTGGTAGCTTCATAGAAGAGAAGCTGATGATTTGAAATTTCAAGAGGATCCAAGAATTTATTCAATCCTTTTGCCCCTTTCTCTCAAAGAACTCGACATTTTTCACTAATCAAAGAAAGTTCTTTTTCTAAATTGTCAAGGGTTTTCATGAGCTCACTTCTCTTCTCCTTCTGTTCCTATCCCAAAGAGAAATATGAGCCAGGAGTCTCGAATCCCCTTCTTCTTTTTTGTCTGCCTTTGAGAATATTTTACCATTATCCATTTTGAAATTACTATTAGGAATTTATTCTAGATGCCTTCAAAAACTCCCTACATTTCTCTTCTTGAAATGAGCTTCTCTCACTGGTTTCAAGGTCAAAAAAACCCTTTCAAGGGCTTGAGAATTTTCCTTGCAATTGTCGAAATAGCTTCTTCATGTAAACTCCAAGGAAGGTTACTTATTCGAGTGATTTTCAACCAACAACCCACAACCTTGACAGAAATAGCTATCGTTTCTCGGCTGACAAAATAGCCATTCATTAGTTCATTCCAACAAGAACACCATCCAACTTTTGAAATTGAAACTTTAAAAAAAATCAACAGCTTTGCTAAATGAATTCTTCTTGCTCTGAGAGTGACTCGAGGGTCTTCTACTCTTCTTCCCTTCCATCTTGGCCAACATAGGATGTTAAATTATCTTTGCTTAGGCCTTCCAGCCTCGCCAAATGAAGGCTTGGCCCTTAAAAATATGGCTCCTTGAGTCAACTTCCTTTCAACCAAATATTTGATTGAATAATTTTTCGCTCTTTCTTTATAATGAGCCAGGAGAGTTTCTTTTTGAAAAAACCACGAAGGCTTGATCTGATTTGCTCGTTTAAAATGAGAGAAACAAAATCGTTGTCTTAAAATAATGCTAAAGCTATCAAGAAAAATTAATAAAGAAGCATTTGATTCGGGCAATTAGGCGTTACCTCTGCTTTTAATCATCACTAATTTTGTCCCCAAACTACCGAACTTTTTAATTTCAAAAAAGAAAACGCAACAGTCTCCTCTCTTACTAACTTTAAACCAGATTAATTTCTCTACATAAATCTCCATCTCCAAGCCCTCTCAACAATTTTTTTCTTTGACAAAACTCTCCTATTCTCTTCACTATAAGAACCAGGTGATATGAAGGCATTATTTTCTCCCTTTGATTCGATAGTCTTACCTTCGCAGTCCTCAGGCTTTTTCTCTCGAATTAATCTTAATTGAAGCGCAAGTTAAAAAACTCAAAGGCCAACAAACCACGGAAAACCCTTCAATCTCTCCCGAAAAACGCTCTTATTTCGAAGATTCCCTCTTATATTTTGCATATCTAACGGCTATCCCCAGTGTTTTGTCCAACTTATTCCTCAAAGCTTGTAACGCTCGTCAGCTTTTTAAAAATCAAAAACCCCTGGATTTTTTAATAGGAAGTTCCAATTTCAATAATCAGATCCAATCTCAATGTTTTTCCCCTTCCCTAGCTGCTCTCATTTCCTCGTCTCACTGAAATCCAGCCACTGCATTGTCGTCTCCTGTTTTCACTGTCGGAAAAACACCAATAAACGAGATTACCTCCGTCTCACTTTTTTGGGTTTTAATAAATGGCTGATTTCTGTCTCTTCATCCAAGTTTTGCCATTTAATCAAACCCTCTCTAACTTACCATGATTTCCCTTTCTTCTTCTCACTCTCAGTCCTTATCTCGTTTTCTTTGACTAGTCTCCAATCTCCCAGACTTCACCCTTCAGATCCAAAATCCCTCTTTGGTCAACAAAATTTGACAAAAACTGCAGCCAATTAAATTTTACTAATTATCGAACCAATGCGTCACCAAACCGATATTCTCTATCACTCCTATATTTATCCAATTAGAGATCGCAATTAGCCTTCTTATTTAAATACCTCCACTCATATCTTCAAATATTAAATAATAGTCATCTTTCTCACTCATTTTTTTTTATTCAAACCTCCTCTCCTTATTCCCCATTCTCCCTATTCATAATCCCCTCAATGTTTAGCAATTTCCAACATTCCCAAACCCACAATCCCCTTCAGCAAAACAGTTATTTCCACCAATTTAATCATTCCACCCTCTCCCATTTTCCACATCCTTCTCCCATTTCTCTTCACTTCCCATCAGTCAAATCCCCTCTCAGCCCAGCTCTCTCCCCTGAAATCAGCCCTCAGAGCAACATTTCCTCACGACTCACCTCCCTAACTCTCAATCCTGATCACTATGATGATGATCTTTTTGAGGCCCAGGCCCCTTTATTATCGCCTGGGAACTTCTTTGAATCCTTTGATAAGCCCTTTGAAGAGAAAAGTCCATGTTCTGTTGACGGTTATTTACCAGAAAAAGGCCCAAAAATGCCATCTAATATCATGAAGAAATCCAAGAAGATCTCTAAAAAGTCAAAGAAGAAAGAGGTATTTCAGGTGGTGAAGGAAGAGAAAGTCCACAAAAGAAGAAGAAATCCATGGTCTTCTGAAGAGGACACCAAGGTAATGGATTATATAAAGATCCATGGGACAAAATGGTCAAATATAGCACGATTGATAGAAGGAAGGACAGGGAAGCAGGTGAGAGACCGTTATTTGAACGTGTTGATGCCGAATATAAAGAGGACAGACTGGACTGAAGATGAAGATGAGATGATTTTGAGGTTGTTTGGAGAGATTGGACCACAATGGTGTAAGATCTCGGATAGCTTGAAAGGAAGGACAGAAGCTCAGGTGAAGAATAGGTATTATACGTATTTAAAGAAGATGTCTGAAGGAAAGAAAGTTGTGCAAAGACCAAAGAACAAACAGAAAGTTTATCGAGAAGAGGTTTCTCTAGAAAAGAATGGCCTTTGTAAAAGTGAAGAAAAGCAAATAATAGAGAAGTGCGTGATGGACACGGATGTTATTTCGTTTGAAGATTATATAAATTTTGGTGGAGGGACTGTGACTTTCCTTGACCAAGATCCAATTTTTCTGTGAGAAGGAGAGACGAAAGGCTTCTCCTATGTTATTTGTACTTTTTGTTGAAGTTTTATTTCGTGCTTAGATTATATCGTATTACGTTTTTGTTGGCCATTATGTGGCAGTTTTACAAAAGAAACAATTTTTCTATTGGTATTTCTTGTCGAAAAAAGAACTCTCAAAGGAATTGAAACAATTTGTTCTTCAAAGAATGTCTCACGGATTGAAGGGAATTTGATTTCAAATTATTTTAATAATCACCAAATATGCAGAGGTGCGTTAGGATTTTAGGAGTTTTTAATCGAATTATAAGCCTAAGCAAAATCAAAAATGAAACTGATCAATTCTTAAGAGTGTCAAAAAACTTCAAAAAACTCTCTAAAGGTTCGTTTCAGAACACGTCTGCCCAATAGAATCTTTGACTTTAGTTTCGGCTCAGGTTTGAGCGTTCAAATTTGTGCTCTACTTTTCAAGAGATAAGGTTCAGAAGGATCAAATCAAAAGCCTCATGAAGAGGGAGTGACATAGAAATTCTTCAAAGAGGTCTCAAAGTGTAACGATTCATTTATAAGGGATTCTTTTATTCATTCGGTTTTTATTTTTGATGAGATTTATTCAATTACTCAAATCTCTTTATCACATACAAATACAATCCAACATAAACCCAAAGCAGTATTAGACCTGCTTTTCCAGACAAAATCCAAAGACAAATTTGTTCTTTCCCTTCTCTAGCTCTCCCCAACAGTAAACTCCTTTCTCCTTCGAACTCTCTCTCCTTTCCAGAATGCCCTCATAAACCCCATTCCAAAAACCTAACATCTGTGTATCTCTTTAAACATCGTCAATCTTCTAAAATGTCCTTTTCATCCTCTTCTATTACATTGATCTTTTAAAGAAAGACTCCTATTCTTCCTTTGAAGAGTACTTGAGACGAAGTCGAGCATTTTTCTTCTTCTTGTACTTTATATGCAGAATGTCCAACATCTTTCAGCATAAAATTTTACTGATTGAACCTGAGGAATCCTCCTTCTTTCGAATAAATATGAATGGCTGAAGCCACGTCTTGCGTTTAGGGAGAAAACAGCCAAGCGAATTTCAGAATTTGGCTTCCCTCAATTCATTCCGATGGCCTTCAATGTCAGATGCGTTTACTCAAAAATTAACAAAAACTCGCAACAAAAACACGTCCCTTGCCTTAAAATTCTATTTAACGTTATTATTAAACATCCCACGTTGATCTTTATTAATTTCGAACCTTTCCTAGTGTCTTAATTCTCATAGAATCTCTCCTTTCCACTTCTCCTTACCTCAAGTTTCCCCCTTATATCTTCCTTTTCCTCACCCTCCCTTCACATAGTTTCTCATCATATATTCTGTTCTCGCCTTAACATTAATTCTCTAATCCACTCTGACAAGATCTGGCTGCTCTTTGCTTCACTTAACTCCTTTTCCCGACCCATCCTGTCAGGTTCTATCAGAGCTGAGAAAAGCGTTTGGCCTTCTTCTTCCCAAAAACTCCCCACAAACCCTCAGAATCTCTTCAAACCTGTCCTCGACCACTTGACCTCGGACGATTTTTCTTAAAAGCTCCTTCAGAGGCTATCTCAAGCTTTTAGTGATGGATCTTCTTTGTCAGAGGAAATTAGCTCAAGATTAATGATCAGGAGGAGCCAGTTTAAATCGAGACAGCCTGAATAAACACGAGTCCCAAACAAACCCGCCCTCAAAGGGAACTACTTGAAAAGTTTGAAATATTATAGAAGGAAGCCTTCACTCAAAAGTCATGAGAGAGAAAAGTCTCTGAGATGGGTTTATAAGGAAGAAAAATTCTCTCAAACAGAAGAAAAATCATTGAAAAAGGGAAAAATTTTCAACATTAAAGGGTACAAATAACCAAGAAATTTCACAACTTTACACGAGAATCATCAAATTTACAAATTCATCCTTTTCACATCCCTTATTATCTCCGTCAAGATCAAATTCCTTGCTCCTCTTCTTTCTTCCAAGGCCTTCTAGACTCTCAAAACACCCTTACAAGCCCCCAAAAGGCTCAATTCTCTTGTCTCGCTGTGAGCTCTAAGAAGATTATCAAAAAGCAAGAGAATAGATCTGAGACTATCTCCAAGAAAAAGAGATCAGGATGGTCATTCAAAGAAGACGAGCTGGTCTTGGAACTAGTCAAGAAATATGGAACTAAATGGTCAGCCATTTCTGCCAATATGGAGGGCCGCACTGGGAAACAAATAAGAGACAGATATCTTCATGTTTTGTCAGCAAGTATGAAGAAGATTAAATGGACAGAAGCCGAGGACCAATTTATCTTGTATATGTATAAGCAGATTGGGTCGCAGTGGACCAAAATCTCGGAGTTTTTGGATTCAAGGACAGGCCTGCAAGTGAAAAATAGGTTTCATACTTATTTAAAGAGAAAAGAGGAAGAAAAGAGCGAAGGTGGCGGAAAGGAAAGTCAAGCGAACAAGCTTGAGATTGAAGATGGGTTTATAAAAGAGAACTTTTTGGATGGGTTTAATGCTTGTGGAATTCTCTTTGATCCTAATGAAAGAATGTAAGGAGCTGAAGGAATGGCGTTGTGCTTAATTCATATAATATCTGCTGTATTTGTAAAAGTTTTATGCTTTATGATTAGCTTCGCTAAATTGTTGTATCCCCTCTAACTTTGATTCAGAGAGAAAGAGCAAAAGGTTTCTGTGGAAAAATGAAAAGATCTCAAGTTTGAAGAAATCACATGGGAGAAAACGGAAAATTGAATATTTATGAGATTTTTTTGTTCACAAAAAAAAAAGAAAAGAAAGAAGAAAACAAAAAATCTCAATGAAAAATTTTGTAGATTTGGAAAAAAATTTTTTTTTTGGCCTTTTTGAATTTTTCTGTAAATAATTTTTTTAAATCAAGTTTGAAAAAAGAAAATTTATTGATTCGGAAAATAAGCCCAAAGAAAACATCTCATGGCTGAATCAAAAGTTCTCAAAGACAAAAATTTTTTTTTTGAAAGTTTGAATTCAAAAGGACCCTCAAATTTCATTTTGCTCAGATCTCCTCAATATATTTTCCCTAGCTTTTGAGGAAAAAAGTTTCTTTTGAGTTTTTCAACCAAAAATGACAAAGAGAAATAATTAAGTAAGAAGTATAATTGTGCGCATTTTTAAAAGATATACACAAACATGCTAAATTCTTGAAAGTAGATGCAGGTTCAAATCCAAAGAAAAACATAAATACAGTTTTGGAACAAGAATAATCCCTCATAATCTCTCTAAATTATTCAATTCAAACAAATAAAATGACCTCTACTTGAAAAATTCAAGAGATGAAAAATATTTCACTCTCTTTTTTACTGATATGAAACCATCTCAGCCGGGTCCAGTCTTCTCAGAGATGTTTCTTCTATCGTATAAGCCCTGTAATCTGACTATTCACACCATCACTTGGAGATATTATCCCATGCTTCTTTTTCAGATGCAAATTATATCTATTCTTCACCTGCATCTCCGTTCTTCCTTTCAACGTTTCCGCAATCCGACACCACAAAGGGCCATACCTTTCCAGCATAAACAAAATCACTCGATCCTCCTCTTCCGTCCATGGATCTTTCTTAATATTCTCGACCAAGACATTCAGATAACGATCCCGAACCTGTTTCCCTTTGCGATCCTTCATCTCTTTTGCTATCCTTGCCCATTTAGGACCATAGACGCTGTAGAGATGGAGAAGTTGCTCGTCTTCACTGGAACTCCACGCTATTCTCTTCTTTTTGGTGGGCTTTACTGATGATTTCTTGGGCTCTATGTCAGATTTCTTTAGCTTCTTGGAAATCTTTTTAGTTTTTGTGTCAAAGCTGGAGGTCGTTGTGCTTAAAGGCGTTTTTGGGGTCAAATCCATGTCTTCAGAGAAACTCACATAAGATGGTGAATTCTCAATGCCATAGTCAGCAGAATCAAGACTGAAGTCTACAGAAACAGGAAAATGGGTGTTGTAAAGGTTGAAATCGCCTTGAGGGCCAGGGGATTTAGAAGGTAATGGAGACAGTGGGTTTTCCGTGAGTAGTAAAAGGGAGAAATATAGGAGTTAAATTTAATTGTTTTGAAGTGAAGGTGAGATCAACTTATATAGGAAAATTACTGGATATTTCAATTTTCAATTGAGAGAGATACGTCTACAAATTAACCAAATATCTCTACTAATTAAAGTCAAACTTGGATATATAAGGCTCTCATGAGCTTCAACCCTTTGAGTTGGCTCTGATCCTTCAGAAAACAAAGGCGTTTCCTCTCTATCTCCTCAAGGAAAGAAGGCTTTTTTTCGTAGTGAACCTATTTTTCAGAGTGATATTTCTGATAATTTTGAGCGACCAAAAGCAGGAATGAATCCTTTGACCAACCTCTTTGAATGATTTTCTTCATTTAGATTATCCAAAAATTTTGCTCAGATTTTTTCTCATTCAGAAAGCGATATAATTTTTCATCTGCTTGCTCCCAGGATCTCATCATGAATCCG
>Ga0182738_1008569_pt1 | contig 10137 bp, 8 predicted proteins | sample eDN5th30CBELigMG_FD_128876 | JGI IMG/M metagenome (GOLD analysis project Ga0182738, IMG submission 128876) | Enriched Miracle-Growth compost microbial communities from Emeryville, California, USA - eDNA 5th pass 30_C BE-Lig MG (version 2)... ... | reverse complement strand
GTAGTTCGCGAGCGGCAGGTCGAAGAACTTGTACTGCTCGCCCTCAGGCTCGAACAGCGAGGAGACGATCTTCTGGATGTCTTCCTTGTTCCACTCGAGGGTGACCTTCTTGCGCTGCTCTTCCGGATTGATCTTCTTCAGCGCGTCGGCGCCGATGAAGTCGTGGTCGAACTTCACGAACGGACCGTAGCCCAGCTCCCATGGGTTGAGGTAGTAGTCCTCGATGTTCTTGCCGACGAACGAACCGCCGATCGCACCGGTGGCTTCGTACGAGTCGGCGCCGAGCCACTCACGGTAATCCTTGAGCTCGTCACCGGTGTAGACGGCCGGCAGCGGCGAGGGGATCCAGCCCGATTCAAGGGTGTTCGACGGATAAGCGCGCGAACCGACCGGGATGAGGCCGAATTCTTCACCAGCCTTGAGGATCTCGTCGCGGATGTAGTCCTGCTCTTCGTACGGACCCCAGATTTCGAGACCCGGCGAACCGGCCATGCCGTGACGCAGCGTGCGGACGGTCTTGTTGCCGATCTTCATCTCGCTCATGTTGAAGAACTTGAGCTTTTCGAGGCTGCCGCCGTTGAGCTTCTCGATTACGTCCCAGGCGCGCGGCCCCTGGATCTGGAAGCGCCAGGAGATGCGGTTGACCGGCTTGCCCATCGGGCGGCTCGGCGAACGCGGATCGTTGATGATGTCGACGTTGTAGCCGCCCTTCTCGGCCTGGAAGCGGAGCCAGTTGGCAGCCGGCGCACGGCCGACGTACACGAACTCTTCTTCTTCGAGCCAGAAGATGATGCCGTCACCGATCACGTGACCATACGGGGTGGTCGGAACGTACTGCTTGGCCTTGTTCTTTTCCCAGCCCTTCGGCGAGTTGATCATGGTGTCCGACAGCAGCTTCAGGGCATCCGGGCCCTTGATGTACAGGTCGAACATGTGGTGAGACTGGTCGAACAGCACCGCGGAGTGCTGCCACGCCCACTGCTCACTGCGCCAGTTGGAGAACTCCGGAGCGACGACCGGGTACACATAGGCACCAATCTGCGAATTCCGCAGCGTGTCGACAATGTTGGTGGAGTTCTGCAGAATTTGCTCGAGATTCTCGGCCATCGGATTTCCTCTCACTTGTGAAAGAATCATATATGCGAAAATAGTATGCGGCACATACAATATCTGGCTCGATGGGCAAGCCCAAAGGCTCGGCAGAAGCTGGGGAAAATGCGCTTCGGGCGGCGAGGAGAGGTGGCATGAATGTCGAAGCGCTCGATCACGTGAACATCATCACGGACAAGCTCGACGAGACGGCTGAATTTTATGCAAAACTGCTAGGGTTGGTGCGCAAGGATGCCCCGCCTCCCCTCACGCCGCAGACGGCCACGTGGATGTTCGACGGGCAGGACCGGGCCATCATCCACATCAATTCGCTGGATTGCCCGCGTGCCTACGACCGCGAGGTCGAGCCGGGTTCTCTCACCGGCGCCGTGCACCACGTCGCTCTGAAATGCACCGGTTATGATGACGTGAAGGCGCGGCTCGACGCGATGGGCGCCGACTACCAGGAGAACCTGGTGAGCGCGATCAACCTGCGGCAGATTTTCACGTCCGATCCGAACAACGTCCTGCTCGAACTCAACTTCTTCGCGGACTGAGCCGACGCAAGGTCAGCCCGCCGCCTCCACGCGCCCGCCGGCAGTGGTGGTGCGGTACATTTCGCGCCTGAAGCCGTCGTAGTCGTTCGGGCCGAGGTGCATCGTGGCGCGATTGTCCCACAGTGCGACCATGCCCGGCTCCCACCGGAGGCGGCAGGTGAAGGCGTGCTGCGTGGTGTGAGCCACGAGGAAGTCGATCAGCGGCTTCGCTTCGTGCGTTGTCATCCCCTCGATCCCCGCGGCGTAGGTGTCACAGATATAGAGTGACTCCTCGCCGGTTTCGGGGTGCTTGCGGACCAGCGGATGGATGGTGCCGCGCTGGCCCTGTTCGAACTGCTCCTGGTCGGCGAACTGGATCGCCTTGCCCATCAGCTTCTCCTGCGTGCGGTAGTTGTTGGCCGCACTCATGTGCACGCGCAGCGGGCGCAGCATGTCCTGGTAGGTCTTGCTGAGGTGGTGGAAGGCGAGGGCGCAGTTGGCCCATGTCGTGTCGCCACCATAGGGCGGGCCCTCGACCTGCCGTAGCGTGGTGATCGCAGGCGGCTCGGCGAGGAAAGGACTGTCCGTGTGCCACCCGCCGCCGAACAGGCTCGCGGCCCTCGTGTCCGCTTCCTTGATGATGGGATGGACATCCCGGTGGCCGGGGACGCCTTGCGTGTAGGCATCGACCGCGAAGGGCCCGAGCCGCGCGGCGAATTCTTCGTGCTCGGCATGGGTCAGGTGCTGGTCTCGCAGGAACAGCATCTTGTGCTTGTAAAGCGCCTGTTTGAACGCCTCGAAGGCCTGGTCGCTCAGCTCCGGCAGGCGGATGCCGACCACTTCCGCGCCCATGGCCGCCGATAGCGGCTGGACGCGGAAGTGGTTGGTCTGGAACGGATGGTTGTCGAAATCACCCGCCGGGGCGACGCGCACTTCCCACATGGCCTGGGGTCTCCTCTCCGCCCTACCTTAGCCGGGCCGATCCCGCGACGATACTAGCCAAGCTCGATCACGGTCTTGGCGAAGCTGTTCGGTCCCCACGCGTGGGCATAGGCTTCCTTGGCCTGCTCGAACGTGAAGCGCGCGCCGATCAGCGGCTTGATGCCATTCACGTCGACCGCAGCATTGAGCGCTTTCGCCATTGCCGCCGAGCCGACGAAAATGCCCCGCAGTGAACCGGCGGTCATCATCAGGGCGCGCGGGTTTGGGGCGCCTTCAGGCGAGAGCACGCCGATCATCGCCACCTCGCCCTGCGTCCTCAGCGCCATCATCGATTGTTCGGCAGTGCCGGCGCCGCCAACTTCGACCACCTTGTCCACGCCGCCAAGGTTCTGCGCGATCCACGGCCCCCACTGGGGCACGGTCTTGTAGTTGATCGTATGCGCCGCGCCGAGCTGCCTGATCTGCTCCAGCTTCTCATCCGATGAGGATGTGGCGATCACCTCGCATCCGCTGGCGCGGGCGATCTGCAGCGCAAGCATTGATACGCCGCCGCTGCCGAGCACCAGCACGCGCTGGCCAGGCTTGAGCGGGCGCGGACCTTCGTGCAGCGCATTCCACGCGGTCACGCCCGCGCAAGGCAGGCACGCGGCTTCCGCATGATCGAGCGTCTCCGCCATTGGCACCACGCCGCTCTCCGGAAGCAACACGAGTTCGGCCAGCGTGCCCGGTGCCTTCCCGTCACCCAGTGCAGGCCCCATCCGGGGCGGGCCTTCCTCCCAGTGAGTGAAGAACGAACTCTGCACCCGGTCGCCTTCCTTGAAGCGCGTCACGCCCGGGCCGACGGCTGCAACCACGCCGGCGGCGTCGCTGAGCGGGATCGCCGGAGTGTGCAGCGGGCCGCTGAAGTACTTTCCCGCGGCCACCGCGAAGTCACGGTAGTTGATCGACCACGCGAGCATCCGGACCAGCACTTCGCCCGGGCCGGGCGTTGGATCGGGCAGTTCTTCCAGATAGAGCTTGTCGAACCCGTCGGATCCGGCGGGAAGCATCCATGCACGCATCGTCTCTCTCCTAGCTGTGTTCGCGTCCGTCACCGCTCCAGGTGCGAAGGCCGGGCTGGGTCCGATCTTCGCCGGCAAGAGCGGCCTGCACGACAGGCCGATCGGAAATCGCCTCCCTCCACCGGACGAGATTGGGGTAGTTGGTGTCCACCTCGAACTGCGGGAACATCCGGTTCACGCTGAGTCCGCAGTGAGCATAGAAATTGATGTCAGCGAGGGTGTAGGCATCGCCCGCGAGGTAGGCGGTCTTCGCCAGCTGCGCCTCGACCTTGTCCAGCGCGAAAGCGATCTTCTCGAGCGCGTGGTCGAGGTCTTTCTGCTCGAACCCGCTGCGCGCCGTCATCCACTTCTTCCGCTGGTCGGGAAGGGGGACGTGACTCATCAACTCCTCGAACTTGCCGTCCTCGATGCTGCTGGCGATCACGCGGATCATGCGATGCCAGCCGTGCATGGAGACGTAGTTCATCACTTGCTCGTCAACGAACTTGTTCCAGTAGCGCATGCGCGCCGCGCCGACCGCGTCGCGCGGACGCAGGGGGCCGCTCTCCGGCTGGTCGTCAGGGAAGACGTCTTCGAGGTATTCGTTGATCACCGTGGTGTGCGTGATGATCGTGCCGTCGTGATCGAGCACCGGCACCTGCCCTTCCGGGTTGATCGCGACGAACCAGTCCGAATGCTGCTCGAACTTGTGCAGGTCGACGTAGACGCTCTCGTAGGCGAGCCCCTTCTCCTTGAGGGGGATCATCGACTTGAGCGAGTTCGCCAGCGGCTCCGCGTGGTAATACTTGAGCGCCATCGTCAGAGTTCGAAGGTTTCAAGCGTGCCCCCGTCAACCGCCCAGTCCTGTGCGGTAACGTGGCTGGCGGCGTCGGAAAGCAGGAAGGCGGCAACCTCGGCCAATTCCTCCGGGGTGCCCATGCGCCGCTGCGGCACGCGTGCTTCGATCTGGCCTTGTGCTTCGGGCGGGATACGATCGAGCGCCTCGGTGCGGATGAAGCCCGGGATGACGCAATTGCAGCGGATGCCGTGGGGCGCCATCTCGACCGCGATCGCCCGCGACAGGCCCAGCACGCCGTGCTTGGACGCGACATAGGCCGGGTTCATCGGCATCCCGCGCTTCGATGCCATCGAGCCGGTAACGAGGATCGCGCCTTTCTTCGCCTCGATCATCGAGGGCAGGACTTTCTGGATTGCCCAGAACACCGAGGTGAGGTTCACCCGGATCGTTTCCTCGAACACCGCCGGGTCAAAGGCGACAACGGGGGTGAAGCCGCCGGTCAGGCCGGCGTTGGCGAAGAGCCCGGTGACAGGGCCAAAATGTGCGGCCGCGGCATCGAGCGCGGCGTCGAGTTGTGCCTTGTCGCTGACGTCAGCCGCGAAGCCCGCAGCGTTCGTGCCGATCCTTCCCGCCGCTTCGTCCAGCCGCTCCTTGCGCCGGGCGAGTAGCGAGACGTTCGCGCCACGTTTCGCCAGCAATTGCGCGGTGACGAGCCCAATCCCGCTCGATGCTCCGGTAACGGCAATGTGATGGCCGTCGAAATCGTTCAATTGCCCTCTCCTCTCACAAACGCTGCCCATTTGGGTGCGTCCTTGTGGTTGTTCTCATCCGGAGACCATATCTGCTCCATCTGCCTGCGCGCTTCGCGCTCGTCCATCCCGTGTTCTATCCGGTAGCGGCAGAAAAACGCCGAAACGCGCCAGTTCATGATGCAATGGACGTGGACCGGCGTGTCGTCCGCTTCGAGCGCGGCGACGAAGGCGCGGTAATGCTCCTCGGTAGGCGCGTCGAACGGCACCGGGATGTGCGTGTAAGCGAGGCCCGCGCCGGCCATCAGGCGCTCGGCGTCTGGCAGCGCCTCCGGGTGGTCCGCAAGTGCGAGATTGATCACGCGCTTCACGCCGATTTCGGCGAGGCGCTTCGGATCGCCGGGCAGCAGCCGCCCGGGAAGTGGTCACGCCCTCCGACAACCGCAGCCAGTTGCGAATGTCGGTGGGGTCACCCGCCATACTTACACCCGTTCGCCCTGAGCGCGTCGAAGGGCGGCTATCCCTTCGACCGCCCATTCCGGGAGAGAGGGCACGGGTCTCCCGAGCGTCACGCCAGCCCCAGTACCTTGGCGGCATTGTCCTTGAGGATGCCCGGCATGACTTCTTCCCTGAAGCCCACTTCCATCGCCGTGGATATCCACTTGTCCGGGTGGATCAGCGGGAAGTCGCTGCCGAACAGCATCTTATGCTTCAGCTGCGTGTTCGCGTACTGGATCACCTGCTTGGGGAAATACTTCGGGCTCCAGCCCGATAGGTCGATGTAGACGTTGGTCTTGTGCAGGGCCATCGACAGGCTCTCGTCCACCCAGGGCCAGCTCGGGTGGGCAAGGATGATCTTCATGTCGGGGAAGTCGACCGCGACATCGTCGATCAGCATCGGCTGGCCGTACTTGAGGCGCATGCCGCCGCCGCCGCGCATGCCCGTGCCCATGCCGGAGTGGCCGGTGTGGAAGATCACCGGCAGCTTGTACTCGTTGATGACCTCGTAGATCGGATAAGCCATCCGGTCCGCCGGGTGGGCGTTCTGCGCGATGCCGTGGAACTTGAAGCCCTTGACCCCATAGTTCTCGATCAGGTCGCGTGCCTCGCGCGCGCCGTACTTGCCCTTGTGCGGGTCGATGCTGGCGAAAGCGATGCAGATATCGTCGTTCTTGAGCGCCTGCTCGGCCACTTCGTAGTTGCTGACGCGCTTGGCGCCCATGCCGCTCTCACAGTCGACCGTGAACAGCACGAGGGCGATCTGGCTCTCTCGGTAGAGCTCGATGATCTCCGGCATCTTCGGCCGTTCGCGCGGCGCCTTGAAGTAGGCGCTGGCGGCGTCGAAGAACTGGCCCATCACCGGGTCTTCCGGATCGTGGCACGAAACCTCGGCGTGGACGTGGACGTCGATGGCGCGAATCTTGTTCAGGTCGATGGGCACGGATCTGGTTCCCGGAAAAGGAAAGGCCCGCCGCGCATGGTGCGAGGCGGGCCCATGGTCAAGCCGCGAGGCTTACAGCTTCATCAGCACCGACTTGGTCTCGAGGTACGCCTCAAGCCCGAGGCGGCCCTGCTCATGGCCGATGCCGCTTTCCTTGTAGCCGCCGAACGGCAGCGCCGGGTCGATCATCGCATGGCAGTTGACCCACACGGTGCCCGCCTGGAGCTTGCTGGCGATGCGGTGCGCGGCGTTGACGTCCTTGGTCCACACGCCGGCGGCGAGGCCGTAGCGCGTGTCGTTGGCTTCCTTCACCACCTCGTCGAGGTCTTCGAAGCGCTGGGCCACGACGACCGGGCCGAAGATCTCCTCGCGCACCACGCTCATCTGCGGGTTCACGTCGGTGAGGATCGTCGGGTTGACGTAGTAACCGCCATTGTTGGCCGGCTCATCGCCACCCATCAGGACGCTTGCCCCGTCGCGCTTGCCAGCCTCGATGTAGCCGAGCACGCGCTCATGCTGTTCCTTGCTGACCAGCGGGCCCATGTGGGCAGCGGGGTCGAGCGACGGGCGCGGAGCCCAAAATTCGGCCGTTTCAGCCATGCCTTCAACGACTTTGTCGAACACGCTCTTGTGCGCGTAAAGGCGGCTGCCTGCGACGCACACCTGGCCCGAGTTGAAGAAGATCGCGCCGGCAACGCCCGGGGCAGTCTCAGCGGGATCGACGTCGGGCATGACGACCACCGGGCTCTTGCCGCCGAGCTCGAGCGTGACGTGCTTGAGCGTCTCGGTGGCGTTGCGGTTGATCAGCTTGCCGATCTCGGTCGAGCCGGTGAAGGCAACCTTGTCGACATCGGGGTGCTTCACCATCCGGTCACCGGCGGTATGGCCGTAACCGGTGACGATGTTGACCACGCCGGCCGGAACGCCAGCTTCGTTGATCAGGTCGGCAAGACGCAGCGCGGTGAGGCTGGTTTGCTCGGCCGGCTTGAGGACGGTGGTGCAGCCCGCGGCAAGCGCCGGGGCAATCTTGAGGCACGCCATCAGCAGCGGGAAGTTCCACGGCACGATCTGCGCGCAGACGCCGACCGGCTCCTTCAGCGTGTAGGCGAACATCATGCCGCCCGGCATCGAGTAAGGCGCCTGCGTCTCGCCGCCGATCTTGCCGGCCCAGCCCGCCATGAAGCGGAAATGCGCGGCAGCGCCGGGCACGTCGACGACGCTGGCCATGCCCTTGGGCTTGCCCACGTCGATCGCCTCGAGCTCGGCGAGTTCGTCCGCATTGGCCTCGATCAGGTCAGCGATGCGGTGCATGATCTTCTCGCGGGCGACCGGCGGAAGGTCGCGCCAGCGGCGGTCATCGAAAGCGGTGCGCGCAGCGGCAACGGCGCGGTCGATGTCCTTGTCGGTCGCCTCGACGAAGGTGGAGATGACCTTCCCGGTGGAGGGGTCTTCAACATCGATAGTGGCGCTTCCGCTGGAGTCGACCCACTCGCCGTTGATGTAGAGCTGGGGCTTGCGGGCGAGCGCCTTCTTCACCGCATCGGAGTACTCCGGCTGCACGCGCGAAATGGTGGTGACTTCGTTCATCTCTCCGGGTCCTTTTCTGACTGTTGTCCACAGCCTAGCAAACGCATTCCGCGCTGCCTACACGAGTGATTCTAACGGGCGTTACGATAGCGAAGGGTCTTGCCGAGGGCCAGATCGACTGGGTCTATCCGGCTCCCGCTCCCAACGCCTTGTCCTCGTTCGCCCGCTTGATCACGTACTGGCGGATGGCCTCGATACGCTCCCGACTGAGCGAGGGCGCGAAACTGACCATGCCGTTATCCTTGAGCGCGCCATCGTGAACGATGGCTTGCCAGGTGGCCTCATTCTCGAGCGCTGGGCTGCGCCGCAGGTCGGGCGTCACCGTGCCGCCGCCGATCGCGGCATCGTTGTGGCACTGGCCGCAGTAACGGCCGTAGTCGTAGCTTCCCGAGGAGACCTGTGCCGCGGTTCCGTTGAACGGCGGCGGGTCTAGCGGACGCTGGTTGAACGGCCTCTCTGGCAGCGTCGTCTTGCTGCCAAGCTTGAACACCAGCAGGCGTGAGACGTTCGGGAGCGGTTTTTCCTGTCCGGAAAGCACGCCCGCAGGCGACAGCGGCCATACGCCGCCCCACCCCGCTAGGACCGCGACATACTGCTCGCCATTGATCGAATAGGTGATCGGCGGGGCGATGATCCCGGTCTGGGCGAAGAAGGACCACAGCTTGCTGCCGTCCTTCGCCGAGTAGGCGACGAGATTGCCCTGGGCATTGCCCTGGAACACGAGCCCGCCGGCAGTCGCCAGCACGCCGCCGTTCCACGGCCCGGGGTGAGGCACGCGCCAGCGCTCCTCCTGCTTCACCGGATCCCATGCGATCAGCGCGCCCTTGGTCGCCGCTGCGGTTGCGGAACGTACCGCCGGATCGGCGGGCAGTGCGCTGGCTCCAAGGTCGATGCCGGTATTCATGCCGCGGTTGCGGTCAGGCTTCCAGTTCGCTTCCGGGAAGTAGGGGAAGCCCGCTTCCATCGCCGGGATGTAGACCAGCCCTTCGGTCGGGTGGAACGCCATCGGGTGCCAGCTGTGCGCACCGCCCGCGCCGGGAATGCTGACGAACGGCTTGCCCGTCAGGTCGAAGCGCGCCTCTGGCCGCACGATCGGACGGCCAGTGGCCATGTCCACACCGTCGGTCCAGTTCTGGAACACGTAGTTCTTGGCGCTGATGAGTTCGCCGGTGGCGCGGTCGAGCACGTAGAAGAACCCGTTCTTCGGCGCCTGCATCAGCACCTTGCGCGGCTTCCCGTCGATCGTGAGGTCCGCCAGCATGATGTGCTGCGTGGCCGTGAAGTCCCACGTCTCACCCGGCGTTTCCTGGTAATGCCACACGTACTCGCCCGTTTTGGGCCGGATGGCGATGATCGATGACAGGTAGAGGTTGTCGCCGCCGCCCGGCGAGCGATAGGCCTGGTTCCACGGGCTGCCATTGCCGACGCCGATGTAGAGCAGGTCCAGCTCCGGGTCGTAGGCCATGGCGTCCCACACGGTCCCGCCGCCGCCCAGCTTCCACCACTCGCCCTTCCACGTCTCGCGCGCCTTGGCGAGGTATTCAGGCTCCTTGCCTTCTTCCTCCGGGCCGCCGGGAACGGTGTAGAAACGCCAGAGCTGCTTGCCGGTCTCGGCGTCGTAGGCCGTAACATAGCCGCGCACGCCGAACTCGGCGCCGCCATTGCCGATGATAACCTTGCCGTCGATCACGCGCGGCGCGCCGGTGATCGAGTAATCCATCGACTGGTCGGTGGTGACCTGCGACCATGCTTCCTTGCCGGTCTCGCGGTCGAGCGCGATCAGGCGGCCGTCCAGCGTTCCCAAGAACAGCTTGTCACCCCACGCGGCGAGGCCGCGGTTGACGACGTCGCAGCAGACCTTCGCGGCCTTCTCGCCCGGAACCTCCGGGTCGTAATCCCACAGCGGCTTGCCGGTGACGGCGTCGTAGGCCTTCACCTTGCTCCACGCGGTGGT
>Ga0182738_1008568_pt1 | contig 10138 bp, 8 predicted proteins | sample eDN5th30CBELigMG_FD_128876 | JGI IMG/M metagenome (GOLD analysis project Ga0182738, IMG submission 128876) | Enriched Miracle-Growth compost microbial communities from Emeryville, California, USA - eDNA 5th pass 30_C BE-Lig MG (version 2)... ... | reverse complement strand
GGAGCCAATGGCGAGTCGAAAGATGCCAACCACAAGAACTGGACGGACATCATTTCGTTCTCGTGGGGCGCCACCCAGCCGGGCAACATGGCCAGCGGTGGCGGCCTGGGCGCCGGCAAAGCCAGCTTCAATGACCTGCACGTCGTTGCGCGCATCGACAAGGCGGCCCCCGCCGTCATGAAGCACTGCGCCAGCGGCAAGCACCTGGGCAAGATCGAGCTGTCGGTGTGCAAGGCAGGCGGCCAGCAGGTCGAGTATTCCAAGATCACGCTGGAAGATGTGCTGGTGTCGTCGGTGCAGCTGTCGGGCGAACTGAACTCGGAATCCGTCGTGGTGAATTTCGCGTTCCAGGCCGCCAAGGTCAAGCAGCAATACTGGGAGCAAACCGAGCAGGGCGGCAAGGGCGCGGAAAGCCTGGTCGCCTGGGACATCAAGCAGAACAAGGAAGTGGGCTAAGGCGTTTTACCGGCCTTCTCTTCCGGACGGCGGGCGGCCCGGGGCCGTTCGCCGGCTTTCCGTTTCTTTGCGCGGTGCTTCCATGACCAAACCCGCAGTTGCGCTGCGCGAAAGCAGCTTGTCCCAGCACCTGGATACGATCCAGGGGCAAATACGCCGACAGCCGGCCGATGCCGACTTGCGTGCCCAGCTGTTCCAGCTGATGGCCGTGCAAGGCGACTGGAGTCGCGCCTCGGAACAATTGAAGCTGTGCGCGCAGTTGAATGCGCAGGCTCAACCCATGGCTATGGTCTACGAGCAGGCCATCGCCGCAGAGCGCCAGCGCGAGAGCGTGCTGGCCGGCCAGGCCGAGCCGGCCTATTTCGGCGCGCCGCCCGCATGGTGCGCCGACCTGGCGCAGGCCTTGCGCCTGGACGCCAGCGACCCCGAGCAGGCGGCCGAATTGCGCGCCCGCGCCTATCAGGCCGCCGAGGCGCGGCCCGGGCAGTTGCAGGGGGCCGCCGACGCGGCGCCCGCGGCCTTCGAATGGATCAGCGACGGCGATAGCCGGCTGGGGCCGGTGTTCGAATTCATTTCCGGCGGCCGCTATGGCTGGCTGCCGTTCAGCGCGCTGCGCGGCGTGCGGCTGCTGGCGCCCGAGGGCCTGTGCGATGTGGTGTGGGCCCAGGCCGAGATCACGCTGGACGACGGCCGCACGCAGCACGGCCTGGTGCCGGCCCGTTATCCCGCGCCGGCGGGCAAGGCCATGGCCGACCTGCCCGACGGGGCCAGGCTGGGCCGCATGACAGACTGGCAGCCGCTGCATGGCGACACCTACGCCGGGGTGGGCCAGAAAATGTGGATGACCGACCAGGACGAATACGCGCTGCTGGACGTGCGCGCGCTGGAGATGGGCTGATGGCGCAATCGGAGACGGCCAGCCTGCGCCCCTGGGAGCAATTGCCGCGCAGCGAGCGCGTGGCCCGGGACCGCCTGCAGCCGTCATTGCTGGACCGGTTGATGGACAACGATCCGTCGAAGAAGCAAGAGGCCCGCGAGTCGGCCATGCTGACGCATGCCGAACTGCGCCTGGCGGTGCTGCGCGACCTGCGCTGGCTGCTCAATACGGTCAACCTGCAGACCACCGATGATCTGTCGCCGTACCGCTACGTACCCGAATCGACGCTGAATTTCGGCGTGCAGGCGATGGCGGGCAAGCGCATGTCGGAAATCGACTGGGTCGACGTCGAAGACTCCATCCGCAACGCCATTGCTTCGTTCGAGCCGCGCATCCTGGACTCGTCGGTCGAAGTGCGTTGCGTGACCGACACGGGCACGCTCGAGCACCACAACGTGCTCAGCCTGGAAATCAAGGGCATGCTGTGGTGCGTGCCCCATCCCATGGAATTCCTGTTCCGCACCGATATCGACCTGGAAAGCGGCCACATGGATCTGCGCGACCTCGGGGGGGCTGCCTGATGGATGCGCGCCTGCTCGACTATTACAACCGCGAACTGGTGTACATGCGCGAGCTGGGCGCCGAGTTCGCCCAGATGTACCCCAAGGTGGCCGGGCGCCTGGGCATGCACGGCACCGAGGTGGCCGACCCGTACGTCGAGCGCCTGCTGGAAGGATTCAGCTTCCTGACGGCGCGCATCCACTTGAAGATGGATGCGGAATTTCCCCGCTTTTCGCAGCGCCTGCTGGAAGTGGTGTACCCCAATTACCTGGCGCCGACGCCGGCCATGGCGGTGGTGCGGTTCACGCCCAGCATGAACGAGGGCACGCTGGCGCGCGGCTTCGAACTGCCGCGCGGCACGCTGCTGCGCGGCAAGGTACCGCGCGGCGAGCAGACGCCCTGCGAGTTCATGACCGGCCACGCGGTGAAGCTATGGCCCTTGCGGGTCACCGAGGCCGAGTTCACCGGCACGCCGCCCGACCTGCCCCTGGCGCGCCTGGGCCTGGGCGGGCGCAACGGCCGCGTGCTGAGCGCCCTGCGCCTGCGCATCGAAGTGTGCGGCGGCGTGCGGCTGGAAGACATGGAGCTGGACCAGCTGGTGTTCCACCTGGCGGGCCAGGACCTGCAGATGCAGCGGCTGCTGGAAATCATCATGAGCCACACGGTGGCCGTGCTGGGCCACGATAGCGCGCGGCCGGTCGGCTGGATCAACAAGCTGCCGCCCGCCAGCGTGCGCCACGAAGGATTCGCCGACGACCAGGCGCTGCTGCCGGCCGACACGCGCGTGTTCCAGGGCTACCGCCTGCTGCAGGAGTATTTCGCGTTTCCGCGCCGCTACCTGTTCTTGAGGCTGAACGACCTGAAGCGCGGACTGCGCACGCCGCCGCTGGCGGGCGGGGCGCGCCGCGAGACCCGCTCGTTCGATTTGACGATGCTGTTTTCGGCCGCGGCGCCGGAGCTGGAAGGGGCGATTGCCGCCGAACACGTGGCGCTGCATTGCGCGCCGGTGATCAACCTGTTTCCGAAGCGCGCCGACCGCATCGCGGTCACGCCGCGCACCCATGAATATCATGTAGTGGTGGACCGCACCCGTCCGCTGGACTATGAAGTGTTCGGCGTGACGCGCGTGCTGGGCCACGCTTCGGCCGAACGGCCCGAGCAGGAATTCCGGCCGTTCTACGGCACGCTGGGCAGCGATCCCGACGACTACGGCGCCTATTATTCGTTGCGCCGCGAGCCCCGCCTGCTGTCGGACCAGGCCCAGCGCAACGGCACCCGCACCGGCTACACCGGCAGCGAAGCCTTCGTGTCGCTGGTGGACCGCCATGAGGCGCCGTTTTCGGGCCAGCTGCGCCACCTGACCCTGGAAACCCTGTGCACCAACCGCGACCTGGCCATGCTGCTGCCGCTGGGTACCGATACCGACCTGACCCTGCGCGTGTCGGCGCCGGTGGCGGCGGTGAAGGTGCTGCACGGCCCGACGCGGCCGCATACCGCGCTGGCCGAGAACGCCGCCACCTGGCACCTGATCAGCCACCTGGGGCTGAACTACCTGAGCCTGATCGACCTGGACGCCGAGCAGGGCGCCCAGACGTTGCGCGAGATGCTGCACGTGTACGGCAACCTGGCCGACCCGGTGGTTCGCAAGCACATCGCCGGCGTGCGCCACGTGATGGCCGAACCCATGCACCATCGGCTGCCGGTGCCGGGGCCCATCGTGTACGGCCGGGGCGTGCGCATCGGCCTGCAGGTCGACGAAACGGCGTTTTCGGGCATCAGCCCCTATCTGTTCGGCGCGGTGCTCGAGCAATTTTTCGCGCGCCACGTTTCTATCAACATGATGTCGGAATTGACGTTATCTACCTTGCAGCGCGGCGAGATCGCCCGCTGGAAGCCCCGCATGGGGGCGCGGCCCGTCGTTTAGGGCCGAGATCGAGAGGAAACCCTGCCATGAAAAGCGCCGCAGCCAATTACCCGTATCCCGCCTACGATCCGGTCCACCTGATCGGTGCCGTCACGCGCCGCGCCGAGGACGGCAGTTATGCCGTCGAGTGCGACGGCCGTGTCTGGCATGCCCGGCAAGCCGCCAGTTGCCTGTTGACGCCGCAGTCCGGCGACCAGGTGCTGATCAGCGGCCCCGATCCCACGCGTGTTTATCTGATCGCCGTGATCGAACAGGCCGACCCGCGCAGCGCGCGGCTGGAGACCGCCGGCGACATGGTGCTGCATTCGCGTTCGGGCAGCGTGTCGCTGGAAGGGGCGCAAAGCGTGCGCCTGGCCGGCCGGGACGCGGTGCATGTCGAGACGGCATCGCTGCGGTTGCAGGCGCAGGACGCGCACTGCGTGACCGAGAAAATGAAATACCTGGGCGCCGAGGTGACGGCCACCGTCGGCACCACGCGCCTGGTGGGCAAGGTGTACGAGGCGGTGATGGACCGCCTGTCGTTCTTGTCGCGCGTGACATTCCGCGCGGCCGAAGAGGTGGAACACGTGCGCGCCGGATCGCTGGATTACCGGGCCGACAAGAGCGCGCGCGTGCACGCGTCGTACACGATGATTACCGGCGAGAACCTGGTGAAGGTCGACGCCAAGCAGATCCACATGGGGTAGTGTTGGCCAGCCTAGCGACCGAGCCGGCAGAAACCGCGCCCGACACCGGGCCGGCGCGGCCGCAGGCCGCCGCGCCCGCGTTCGCGCCGGGGGCCGGCCTGCCGGGCTTGCCGCCCGGCTTCTGGCGCGCGCTGGAACAGGCGCCCTATGCCTACGACCTGTTCAATACGCTGCGCTGGATCGACGCGCGGGCCGGGGCGCGCGCGCCGCTGGGCCGGGACACGGTGCCGCGCAACGAACCGGTGCGCATGCGCCAGGAACCATCGATGGCTTTCGCGCCGTCTACCCTGGCATCGGCGCGGCCGGGGCAGGCCGGCAGGCCGCCGGAACTGTCCATCTACAGCTTCGGGCTGTTCGGCCCCAACGGCCCGCTGCCCCTGCACCTGACCGAATACGCGCGCGAGCGCATGCATCATTACGGCGACCAGACCTTGTCCGGGTTCGCCGATGTGTTCCACCATCGCCTGATCCTGCTGTTCTACCGCGCCTGGGCCGATGCGCAAAGCACGGTCAGCCTGGACCGCAAGGAAGAGCGCTTTACGCGCTACGTGGCCAGCCTGCTGCACATGGGCGTGCCGTCGATGCTGCGGCGCGACGCGGTGATGGACCACGCCAAGTTCTACATGGCCGGGCACCTGATCCGGCAGACCCGCAATCCGGAAGGCCTGAAACACATTCTTCAGACGTTTTTCTCGATACCGGTGCGCATCGCGGAGTTCGTGCCGCAATGGATACGGCTGGAGCCCTCGCAGCGCCTGGGACTGGGCGGTACCCAGGGGCTGGGCCAGGACACGATTCTGGGCGCGGCGGTGCGCGATGCCCAGCACAAGTTCCGCATCGAGCTGGGTCCGCTGGGCCGCGCCGACTACGCCAGCTTCCTGCCCGGCGGCCGGCGCGCGCGCCAACTGACGCACTGGGTGCGCGACTACGTCGGCGTCGAACTGGCCTGGGACGTGCGGCCGGTGCTCAAGCGCCAGGATGTACGCGGCATCGAACTGGGCGCGCCGCAGCCGCTGGGCCTGTCGTCGTGGCTGGGTAGCCGCCGGCCCGAGCAGGGCGACGCCCGCGATCTGCTGCTGGACTACGAAGGCCGCGAGCGCGCCGCGCGGCGCACGTCAACCCATAGGCAACCTCAGGAGGTGAGCGCGTGACCCACGACATGATCTATGACGGCCAGGTGCTGCGGTGGACGGGCCACGGCAGTTTTCGCGCCAGCAGCGGGCTGCCCGGCTTCCAGGCGCCCGGTGAGTCGTGCCGGGCGGACAGCGGGCCGGTGCCGCCGGGGTTCTACAAGCTGTACCTGACCGACCAGGGGGTGGCGCAGGACGACGGCCGCGACGCCTGCAACCTGAAGCCCGCATGGGGCATCCAGTCGATTCCGCGCGGCGCGGCCGCCGGCGACTGCGAGGAGTTCTGGGTCAACTGGGGCAGCAACCGCGCGCGCCTGGAACCGGCCGACGCCGCCACGCGCAACCGCTGCGCGCCGGCGCGCGGCGGTTTCTATCTGCATGATTCCACCAAGGGCTACAGCCACGGCTGCATCGAAGTCGAAGGCCGCATTTTTCCCTTGCTGCAGACTTATGCGCGGGGCAGCCGCAGCGCCACGATGATCATCAAGGTCGAGTATGTGAACGACCGCGCCACCAACGGAGGCACGCTTGTCGAATAATTTCCTGCGCCTGGCCGCCGTGCTGGCCGCCGCGCTGTGCGGCCTGGCCGCGCGGGCGTCCGGGTCGGTCGAGGTCGAGAATGCGCTGGCCGCCTGCGTGGACGTGCGCCCCGGGATGCGCGCCACCACCGACGGGCAAGTGTTGCTGCAGACCGGCCTGGACGTAAAGCAGTCCATCGGGCGTTGCGGCTGCAAATCGGCCATCGCCACCTACACGTCGCAGGTCGAGCTCGACGGCGGACAGCGCGGTTTCCTGCAAAGCGGCTCGCTGCGCGTCAAGCAATCGGGCACGCACACGCTGACCCTGGCCAGCGACGAAAAGCTGGTGGGCGATCGCAACGTGGTGTTGTCGCTGGGCTGCGCCCGGCCCGATTGATTTTTTCTTGACGCTGAGCCCACAACAATATGTCCGATATCGGCCGCCTTGATCTTTTCGGCAAACTCGATCCGCTGCTGTACCAGGCGCTGGACGGCGCCACGTCGTTCTGCAAGCTGCGCGGCAACCCTTATGTCGAGCTGGTGCACTGGATCCACCAGATCGTGCACACGCAAGACAGCGACCTGCATCGTATTGCGCGCCGCTTCGATCTGGACATGGGCGTGCTGCAGGCGGACCTGACCCGGGCGCTGGACCAGCTGCCGCGCGGCGCGGGTTCGGTGTCCGACCTGTCGGAACACATCGACCACGCCGTCGAGCGCGCGTGGGTGCTGGGGTCGCTGCGCTACGGCGCGGGGCGCATCCGTGGCGGCCACTTGATGGCCGGCCTGGTCAAGACCTATGCGCTGCGCAATGTGCTGCTGGGCATGTCCGACCAGTTTTCGCGCATCGTGCCCGATGTGCTGCTAGAGCAGCTGGAAGGCATTGTGCAGGGTTCGCCCGAGGACGCGACGGCGCAGGCGGCCGGCGAGCAGCCGGATGGCGCGCCCGCGCAGGGCGGCTCGGCGCTGGCCAGGTATGCGGTGGATCTGACCGCGCGGGCCCGCGCCGGCGAGATCGATCCGGTGTCGGGCCGCGATGAGGAAATCCGTCAGATCGTCGACATTCTGATGCGGCGCCGCCAGAACAACCCCTTGCTGGCCGGCGAGGCCGGGGTGGGCAAGACCGCGGTGGTAGAGGGCCTGGCGCTGCGCCTGGCCAGCGGCGATGTGCCGCCGCCGCTGCGCGAGGTATCGCTGTATCTGCTGGACATCGGGCTGCTGCAGGCCGGCGCCGGCGTGAAGGGCGAATTCGAGCAGCGCCTGCGCGGCATCATCGACGAGGTGCAGGCCAGCCCCAGTCCCATCGTGCTGTTCATCGACGAAATCCATACCCTGGTGGGGGCGGGCGGCGCGGCGGGCACCGGCGACGCGGCCAATTTGCTCAAGCCCGCGCTGGCGCGCGGGCAATTGCGCACCATCGGCGCCACGACCTGGTCCGAATACAAGAAATACATCGAGAAAGACCCCGCGCTGACGCGGCGCTTCCAGGTGGTGCAGATCCACGAGCCTTCGGAGCCGCGCGCGCTGGGCATGCTGCGCGGCCTGGCGGGCACGCTCGAGGCGCATCACCAGGTGCTGCTGCTGGATGAGGCGATCGAGGCGGCCGTGTCGCTGTCGCACCGCTACATTCCCGCGCGGCAATTGCCCGACAAGGCCGTGGCGCTGCTGGATACCGCCTGCGCGCGCGTGGCGGTCAGCCAGCATGCGGTGCCGGCGGCGCTGGAAGACGCGCGGCGCCGCATCGAGGCCCTGGAGATCGAACAGCGCATCGCCGCGCGCGAGGCCCATCTGGGTGCGGGCGACGACGCGCGCGTGGCGCAGGTGGCCCAGGCGCTGACGTTGGCGCGCACGCACGAGGCCGAGCTGGCCGCGCGCTGGGACGCCGAGGCCGCGCTGGCGGCGCGGGTGTTCGAGCTGCGCCGCGCGCTGGACCCGGACGCTGCCGCAGCCGAGGCCGCGCCCGAATCACAGCCCGAATCACAGCCCGAATCACAGCCCGAATCACAGCCCCGGCCCGATGCGGCCCGGCTGCGCGCCGAACTGGCGCAGGCCCAGCAGGACCTGGCGCAGCGGCAGGGCGAAGCGGCGCTGATTTACCCGGCGGTGGATGCGGCCGCGGTGGCCTCGGTGGTGGCCGACTGGACGGGCATTCCGGTGGGACGCATGGTGCGCGACGAGGCGCAGTCGGTGCTGCGGCTGGCCGACACGCTGGAGCAGCGCGTCATCGGCCAGCGGCACGGCCTGGAGGCCATCGCGCGGCGCATCCAGACGTCGCGGGCGCGCCTGACCGACCCCGGCAAGCCGGTGGGCGTGTTCTTGCTGTGCGGCCCCAGCGGCGTGGGCAAGACGGAAACCGCGCTGGCGCTGGCCGAGGCGCTGTATGGCGGCGAGCAGAACCTGATCTCGATCAACATGAGCGAGTTCCAGGAATCGCATACCGTATCCACCCTGAAGGGCGCGCCGCCCGGCTACGTGGGCTACGGCGAAGGCGGCGTGCTGACCGAAGCGGTGCGGCGGCGCCCGTACAGCGTGGTGCTGCTCGACGAGGTCGAGAAGGCCCACGCCGACGTGCACGAGATTTTCTTCCAGGTGTTCGACAAGGGCTGGATGGAAGACGGCGAAGGCCGCTATATCGATTTCCGCAACACCATCATCATTCTGACCTCGAACGTGGGTACCGAGCTGATCGCCAGCCTGTGCCGCGATCCGGCCTTGATGCCCGATCCCGACGGCCTGGCGGCGGCGCTGCGCGAACCATTGCTGAAGGCCTTTCCGGCGGCGCTGCTGGGGCGGCTGGTGGCGGTGCCTTACCTGCCGTTGTCGGACGAGATGCTGGCGCGCATCGTGGACCTGCAATTCGAACGGGTGCGGCAGCGGCTGCGCGACCACCATGGCATTACGCTGACGGTGGCCCCCGAGGCGACGGCGCTGGTGGTGGCGCGCTGCACGGAAGTCGAATCGGGCGGCCGCATGGTCGATGCCATCTTGACGAACACGGTGCTGCCGCAGATCAGCCGCGAGTTGTTGACGGCTTCGATGGAAGGGCGCGCGGTGCGGGCCGTGACGCTGGAAGCCGCCGAGGGCGACTTCCGCTATCGGTACGAGTAGCGGGGCAGGCCGCGCGGCTAGCCGCGGCGCGGCTTGCCGGTGCCGGGCTCACGGTCGGGCTCGTCTTGCGGCTGGACCCGCGCGGGCCGCAGGTAGCCGCCGTACTCGCGCAGATGATCGCGCGCGGCGCGCGCATCGTCGGCCTGCCGGGGTGGGGCAAGGGTGTCGGTGACCGGGTCGGCGCGATGCGGGGCCAGCGGGTCGTGCGAGGGCAGCGTTGACGGGCTGGGGTCGGAAAAAATGTCATGGGCCGCGTCGGTGTCGGCGCTGCCCAGCAGGTCGAGCGGATCGCGCGCGGGGCCGCGCACATTGGCGTCGCCGCGCGGCAATTGGCGCAGCGGGTCTTCGGGGTTGCGTGCCTGGGCGGATTCCATGTCGAACGGATGGGCCGAGACATCGGGCACGCTGCCCACCGGCAGGGTGCCGGGGCCGAACAGGTCGCTGAATACGTCGGTGGTGTCGGTGTCCGGGGCCTGCGGGGCGGGCTCGGAAGCCTCGAGGGGGATGTCGGGAAGGGTTTCCGGCGCGCTGGCGGTGTCTGACACCCTGCGGGAGTCAGACACCTGGTTTGACGGCTGGCTGGCCTGGCTCGAGGTGTCTGACACCCTGTGGGAGTCAGACACCTGGTTTGACGGGTTGGTCTGGCTTGAGGTGTCTGACACCCTTGTGGTGTCTGACACCGGTTGCGATGCGAAGGCGCTTCGTTCGGCGCTCGAGGTGTCCGGCACCGGATGTTGCGCAGGGCCGGGCCGTTCGACGCGCGCGTCGGCGGCGGCGGTGCCCGATACTGGGTAGTCTGGAGAGGGAGTGTGATGAACGGTGTGCGTGTCGGGGGGCGCGAGGTCGGCGCCTTCGAGCAGCGGGCTTTCGAGCAGCGG
>Ga0182738_1008567_pt1 | contig 10138 bp, 5 predicted proteins | sample eDN5th30CBELigMG_FD_128876 | JGI IMG/M metagenome (GOLD analysis project Ga0182738, IMG submission 128876) | Enriched Miracle-Growth compost microbial communities from Emeryville, California, USA - eDNA 5th pass 30_C BE-Lig MG (version 2)... ... | reverse complement strand
TAAATAATAATAATAATAATAATAATAATAATAATAATAATAATAATAATAATAATAATAATAATAATAATAATAATAATAATAATAATAATAATAATAATAATAATCATCTTGATTTTTATTATTCCTCATCAGTTCCAAATTTTCAAGAAATCAGAACAAATTCTTTTGAGAATAGAAAATTTGATCGCATTGAACAACTTTAATAAGTTTGATTTCATTGTGATAGTTTATCTCAAAGATTAAAAAAAAGCCATTAAATTTTCTCTCTAATCATGGACTATCACTTTTACATGAGATTATTGCTTCAGGTCCTTCTAATTCCGAAGATTTTAGGAAGGTTCGGAAGTTTCGCTTCACTGTTTATGAGTTTTAAAATTTGGTTCAAAGTTTAAAAATAATTTTAATTCATACTTGAGAAAATTTCAAATCGGGACACTCAAAGAAGTTTCCAATAAAATGACTTTGAAAGACGTTTCAATAGGACGAAATGAATTTATTTGAAGGACTTTGGAGCCAAAATGCTTATCAAAATCACAAATTATTCCTCCAAAGCTCTGAAAAATTGAATGAAAATAATTATTCGAAAGTTCTTTGAGGGAACAAAATAACTTGTGAGAGAAATTTTTCCTCAAATTCTTTTGAAGGGCAAACTCTCTTTCTTGTTTTTTAATTAGACAAACAAAACTCGAGGGAAATTATCTCGTTGCCAATTATCCTGGTTTTTTAGCAACTTAGAACAAACTTTTAATGACCAGATGGTCATAAAAGGCTCTGGAAGTCATAACTTCTTATGGAATAAATCTCCAAGTCTTCTACACTGCGGGAGAAAATGCGGATGAATTAGTTTATTGAAAGAACAAGGCATTCTGAATTACTCCAGAAACCTGAAAGGTCATTTCAAATCCCCATCTTTGAATCTCAAAGAAATTGAATCATTTTTTTTTGCCATCCTCAAAGTGAATTCGACAAATATTTATATTCCATAAACTCAAGACATGCTCCTGAAAGGTCCTATCTTCACATACCTTTCCAAAGAAAGAGTTTAAGTTGTATGCAAAGTGAAACTGTCATATTTTGACAGGTCTTGACTTTAAAAAGTCCCGATATTCTGATTCAGAAGTTTCTTTCAATAATTAGAATTCGTGAACGAATTCAACAGTTATTAAAGTTAAGATAACCAAATTTCGAATTGAGTTCCTTCATTAATACGGATTTGAGTTTTAAATGTAGCATTATATCAACTTTCTTTACAAAGATCTCTGATATTGATTAATGAGTTTATCTTTCAGAAGAAGAGTCAATAAACTTTGAGATAGAAACATTTTTAGCATGGAAAGAGATCAACAAGTCGTACTTTGAGAAAATCAGTTTGAAATAAATTATTTTAATTTAGTGAGCTTGAAAAAAACGGTTAGATGAATCAATTTCCACAAATCAGAGATTCAACTCTTTATTCTGGTTACTGAGAAAAATTGTTGATTACATGACGCTGGTTTCACTTTAACAAAAGAAAGCACATCATTTCAAAAAAAAAACCTAAACTGTTAAAGTAGTGTTTAAAATAATTTTTCAGTTTCGATATAAAATAAACTTTTCAGAGTGTAAAATTAATTATAATAGGAGTCAGTTAGAGATTTAATATTTCGATAATTTCTATTCCTTTTTGAATCAAGAAGAGGAGCCATTTTGCTTATTAGGCTCGAATATTTCAGGAGTATTTCTTGTTTCCAGAGCTAAAGAATTAAAGGAAGTAAAACCTTGATCAAGAGAGGCTTATGGAAAATAGAAAGGAATAAGATTGCTTTTGAATACAAGGATTAAACAAATCTCTTGTTACATATTTAAATAATTTTTTTTATATATTTTGAAACGTTAGCCTTTCAAAAAACTGAAAGCTTTTTCCATTCCCCTCATTTTTTTAAAAAGAGCCTAAGCCACCACTTAGCTCCAAATCTTCGAGATAAACATTTTCACAATTAGAAGATTTTATTGCTCAAAGTAATGTTTGACCAGCCGAGACTATTCAAAAGATTTATCGGAGAAACCTTTCTCTGAAACTGAAGATAAAGGTAACTGAAATCTTCTAGCTCAAATCCTCGATCATAAAATTTTTAATATATATTTCTTTTAAGATTTTGTAATAAGTATGAGCACGCCCCAAAAAGTTGTTCCGGCGAAAAAAGATACCAAACTTGGTCAGCCTTCAAAGAACACAGTAAAGAACGGAGAAGAAACGCAAATAGCTTTGAAAACATATGAGAGGCCCTCTAAAACCAAACAAGACTTGAAAAAACCAAGCACACCTGAAGACGATGAAATAACTCCTGATCTTTCCATAAATTTACAAGAATCAACGGTTCAGACGCAAAGTCTCAAGATTTCGAAAACAACATCTTCCCTTCAAGGTGGCATGAAGCAAAAAATTCCAAGCAGCAAGAAGCCACCTCAAGAGAGCAGAGAATCTGAGAAAGGGGGCATCAATTGTCTCATCAACAAAAGGAAAAGAAAAAATACGAAGAAGAAGAAACGGTTGATAAGGCAAAGTATGAAGAAGAAAAGACAGACAAAAAAAAATCAGAGAGCCTTCCGGTTCAGTTTACGAAGAGAACAAGTGACTCATCTCCTCAAAATCTGGCGCCTGATCCAGCAATTAAGAATATCTATTTTGTTATAAATTGTCCAATCTATATTAAAAGAGGCCAGAATCCGAAAGAAATCGTTGAGCAAATACTCAAAAAAATTGAGAAAGAAGGCTGTCGAGATGAACATAAAGAGCAAGCGTTGAAAAACATTAAGGTTGTTTTCGGTTTAAACCGCAGCCGCACTTCTCAAGATGACGAATGGGGAGAAATTGATAAAAATATCGAATCCAAAATAGGGTTTAAAATTATCAATTTCTTTTGGATCCCCAGAGGTGATGAAAAGAGAACTCCAATGAGAGAAATCAGGCAAAGAATATTAGAATCGAAAGCCACAGAAGACTTTTTATTTCCAATTAGATTTGGAAATCCTCACTCTACAATTTATTTCATGACTATTGATGGTGATACTGTAGATTTTAACAAAGTTTTCAGTTCCTATATTGATCATATCCTCGAGTGTTCTCGATTACCAGCTGTGATGACGACAGGATATGAATTTGTTAAAGATATGAAAACAGAAAATTCGAAAAAGGCATGGTTTTCAAGTAGAATCGACAGAGTTGTCAGACTCTCAACAACTCGCCTCATTCCATACGGAGCTTATTATCCAGAACCGAATTTATGTATTCTTGTAGAAGAACTTCCATTCAAGGAAAAATTTTGTTCGAAAAAAGAGGGAGAATATGATTGGAATGAAAGGAATTGTAGCTTAGAAGCACCTTTGATCTTAAGGCAAGTAAATAAAAGAGAGAACAAGAGCTTTGCATTTTTAGATAAACCTCCACTCATCACAGCAACTCCAATCGAGGTTATCAACGTGTTAAACAGAGAGAACACAATTAAGAAACTTCGACAGAATCATTTTCACCCAAGAAATTGGGCACAAGGCTTGTTTTGGAATAAAAGAGATGAGACTTTAAATTCCAGAGATTTGACTCATATCACAGGGAAACTCCAATCATTCTTCACAACATTAGGTGCTCAGGCTATTTTGAAAAAGAAAAGCTGGATTAAAGATCAATTTGAAAACTTTGCTTTTACTCAAACAACGAGAAGATTTTGCAAAAATCTAAAAGACATTGTTAGTGCCGCCAGGATCTCACAAATTAACGCTCTACTTGCGTTATTAGCATGGGAGTATCCTCTAAAGCAGCTGGAGGATGAAATTATATCTTCTGAAGGAATTATATTTTTCTTGGCCTTTTATCTGATGAACTTTTTTAAAGATGAAGAATTGCTTCGGGGATATGTCAGACTTATAGACGAAGATTTCGAAAGTCTTCAAGAAAGAATTCAAATTCAAAACGTAAAGTTCAAAAAGCTTCCTACCGCCCAAGATCTGAAAACTTTGAAGGAAATCCTTTGGAATATGTTTAATGCTACATCGTCTTTGGGAGATGAGTCAGATGAGAGCCAAATTTCTTCTGAATCTGAAATTGTTGTCGTGAAGAAGAAAGAAACACGAAAAACTGAAAAGAAAAAAATATCAAGAAGTGAAGAGAGCATTCAAACTGACGAAGAATAAATATGCTCATCCTAAAGAGTGCTTCAATCAAAGGATGATTATTGCTTCAGAGTTTCGATATGAGATTAAGATCCACAAGAAGTTTTTTATGTATGTCAAAGCACACTTTTTTTCTTCTCCTTATTGATTCATATTTATTCATATGCATCTCTGTTGTATGAATTTCTAACTCTACGAACTCAAATAATGATATGAGAAAAGAAAAACCTAAACGCAAACCAGAATAAAGAAAAATTTAAGAAAAAAAAAGAAAGAATAAGCAAATGAACAGACAACCCTTCAAACAATAGTATCTTAAGAATTTGCATCTTATTCTTCGTGATGAACATATTTTGTGTATTTTGAGTTCATTTACTGAGCCACAAATACACCATATATTACCATAACTTACATCATATACAGTATAGATAGACTGCGATGGTCATTGGGCGTGTCTCCACGATTAATAATAATTTTTATAATAATAACTCAAATAACAATAATAGCAATAAAAAAATTTCGAAATCTTCTTCAAAATATATGATATGGGACTTGCATATTCTAAAAGAAGGTTTTGGTTGAGTTGTTTACTCAAAATGAGATCAATCGGATGAAAATCCCTCGAACTGTTGCGAGAAAACGGCAGTTTTACCAACCTGGGATTCTTAAAAGTGATATTCTAAATCAACTTGTAGTCAAAAAGTTTCATCTCTTCTCAAAGTAAACCTCGAGAGAAAGCTCTAGAAAACCTCTTTTCCACCACAAAACCAAGATGATTCTTCTTATTTTAGGGATATTCCATCTCAAGACTCTTAAATTTTGTTCAGGAAGCTGGATTTCTTTAGCTTTTATATTTTACAAATATCTAATGATAAATGGGATCTCACAAGGAGTGGCAAGACTTTCAAAGAAAAATACAGGTAAGAATGAGAAGCAAAGAGAATACTAGTCCATTCCCTCTCGATGGAAATTCTTGTTCACCTATTAAACCCAAAGAGGTTTCAGTCTCTTACAAAGATGTTTTATTTTCAGAAGATTTTCAAATTCTACATTTCTTCTGCATAAAGGGCAAAGAGGAATCTTTAGTAACGGCTCTGTGATACATTCAGCATGAAAACATGGCCATACTTCGGTAAGCAAATGATGGTTATAACCTAGCAAGATTCTCTACAACGTCGACATGTTGTCGACTAATCGTTACAAATTGTTGACAACATGTTGAAGTTGTAGAGAATCTTGCTCGGTTATAACCCAAAAGATTTATGTAATTTGAACAAAGAGGACATGGCTTGAAATGATTTACAAGAAGAAGAGATGGAAAAGTTTGTGAGAATTGTCTTATTTCTAACCTCTCAATATCCAAAGGAAGCAGTCCAATCTTGTTGTTGAGAGTTCCATCTTCTAATATTTTGTGATTTCAGACAACAAATTCTTCTCCATATTTGGAACTTTGACCAAATGACAATATTTTACTTCCTCTAAATCTACATTTTGCTAGGAATATTAAGCCGACAACAGACAACCGTCTTCTCAAAAGTCCTCCGAGTAAAAGGGCAAAGATAGCTGCAAAGTAAGCGGCGGGGCTCCATCATTCTGGAGAATGCTTTTTATTCATCATCTACCAAACCAATCCTTGAAAAGAGAGGCAAAAGAAAAGGGGCCACAAATCCAATCAAGAAAAAATGTTGAATATTTTCGAAAAGAATGAGGGAGATCTGGGACTGCTAACGAATGAGAAATCCAGTAAACTGGAGTTTAGTGAACGGCCATCTCATTTTCAATTTTTAGGAAGAGCAGAAGTTTAAAAATCAAATTTTAATTATGTACATTTTAAAAAGAGAATTTTGAAAGGAAAATAAATCGAAGGGAAAATTCTGAAAAAGGACGTTGATACTGAAAATTGAATATGTGAAAATACGGGATAAGAATTTTAAACGAGATTTGAATTCTCAAAGATTTTTATGCATTGTCATAATCAATCAATAATTGGATACAGGGGTTAATATCAAATCCTTCAAGAACAATAAGTGTTGAATAACAATAATAGAAAAGTAAAACTCTCTGAATACAATAATACACTTTTCTCAGAAAGAATTTTCGATGAGAAAATTTTATACATGCATTATCTTCAGAGGGATTGTAGTTCAACACCCTCTAAGAGATTTTCACATTCTTTCGGCATAAAGTAAAGAGAACTCCTCGATAACCACTTCAAAACGGGTCTGTCATAGAAAATATGCTGAAATTTTAGCAATTAAACAGCCTGATCCCCAACTCTAGAATCATCATAAAAAACTGAACATATCTCGAAATGACTTACATGTAGCTTATTTCCACAAGACTGAGAAGTTTCCTGCTGTAATTTCACAATTGCCTCAGATTTTCAAGTTCAAATCCCATTTGATTGCGGTTTAAAAGTCTTTCCCTCAGTTGTTCCACTCGATGATTTTGCCGCCACCATTGCAGTTTCTGATATTTGATATCTGGACTATAAACTCCGAAAACAATCAGGACCAACATCCCTGAACGAGGGTCTAAATTGTTTTTCTGTTCCCAGCTCTCCTTACAATTCTGAGAATAATGAAGGCCTCTCAATCCTTGAATAAACAATGAAATGAATATTGGATAAAGGAGAAAATCATTGAACCAGGTGAAATAAAGCAAACAACGAGGAAAACCTCTTCCTCTGTCAACTTCCCAGATGAGCGCCAAAAAGATCCAAAGAAACTCGAAGACCATAATGAGGAGACCAGGAGGAATGACTGCGAGGCTCAAGACTAAGCAATCTGTGGTAGGGTCAATCCAATAGAAAATTTTAAAGGCAGTGTAGATGCCGATGGTAAGGAGAAGAAGAATGGGGGATTTATCAAGATGCCATCTCATGGAGCTTCGAGATGTTATTTTATTGTTTGAGTTCGAAATTTTTGGAAGAAGGCGAAAATTATTGGCAGAAATTGGGGGTTACAGTAAAATTCTTGCCAAAAGATTAGACTCATTACAGCAATAAATATCTGCCTTCATATCTATATAACTGTAAAAACAGTTAGTTAGGGATCTTAAGCATGTTAAAACAACGCACAAGTCTCATATTTAATCAGTTTTTTTGCACATAAGCTAAGGCGATTCAGAAGCGTTTTCAAGATTTTCCAGCCTTGGCAATTCACTCAATCATCAAAGCACTTCGCACATTCCTTCTACACAATGGACAAACTGGAGTCTTGCCTAGCCACTTTAAAACGCATTCACAATGAGAAACATGGGAGCACTTGGGCAATGAAACAATCTGCTCTCCAATTTTATAATCTTCCCAACATATTGAACATGCTTCTAAATGATTCGCATTGTACGAATGTGAGAACTCTCTTGTTAATTTCTCTCTCTCTTTTGTGAAGAGTCCTAATTTATCTCAAATACTAGTAAACTCAACATTGAAAACAAACTGGTCAAGGTGGAAATTTTGTCTTTCTGGTTTTAAATGACGGTCAGCCCAATGGATTTGAAGCAGATTCAAGAAGTGTCCCCAAGTATTTGAAGGAAACACTGTGACGCCATTACACTGAGGAGAGAGCTCGATGGTAACGAGCACTCCTTTGACTAATGAGTAAATGAGCAGAGAAAGAAGAAGACATGCAAGAGAAATCACCCATTTTCGATAAGCCTGAGGAAGGTCTGGTGCTTTGAAAACATCATAGCTGACCACGAGAGCAAAAGTGCATATGAAGAAACAAATGCAACTTGGGCGTAGAGCGGTTTCACAGTCAGTGGAATTGATCCAAACATATCCCAAAGCCAATGCAGATATCGAGAGTCACAATAAAAAGAGGAATTCGGAGTCTTTCAGAGAGTGGTCTCATGGTTGATTTTTTTAATGAAGAGAGAGAAATTTTTGGTTTTTGATTTTTACTTTGAAACTTTTGGCTTTATAGATTGAGAATTGGTTCTAGTTTTTGGCAAGAGAATTTTTTGGAGACTTTGAAATTTTGTTGAAAATCTCTAAAATTGGAAGAAAATAAATTATATGAGGCTGATTTTTAGAAAAGGTGCGAGATCGAAAAAAGATTTTTTTGAAGGATATCAATAGGTGCTATCTCTCAACATCTCTCAAGGAAAATTTCGCACTGACGATAGCATCTTTTAGAAAAACTAGCCTTTAATGCTATTTTATAGGAGAATTTTAGAAAATAAAGAAACAAAGGAGAGATTCGAGAAAAATATTCAAATAAACTCTGATAGAAAATTCATTGTGTGAATTTAATTTTTACATTTTCTTTTTGAATGTGATTGAAACAATGAATCAAGGTTTTATCCATGAGTCAAAGGAGATCAAATATTGAAGAATAAGACATTCAAAAAATCCAATAAATTTTCTATAAATATTTTTTTCAACATGACAATATCATTTATTATCTTGAGAGGGGCTGTGATTCCACATTCTACAAGCCATTTCTCACACCCTTCCTGCACAACGGGCATATAGGACTGCTCAGCAACCACTCCGAAACACACTTGTGATGAAAAACATGCTTACATTTTGGCAATGTCACAATCTTATCTCCAAACCAATAATCCACCCTACATATTGAACACGTTACAAAATGACTTGCATCTCGCTTCTTTGAGCAAAATCGCAAGAAACCTCCTCTTCTTAATTTCTCAACGTCTTCTGGGAATCGTCCGACGCTACGCCTCAAATCTTCAACCTTGAATCTTCTTCGGTTTTGGCTTGAAAATCTCTCTCTAGGCTCTCTCATTTCGAAGTTTTCCCACAAATAGTCCCACTTTTCACGTTTAATATTTGGAATTAAAGTTCCAAAAAGAAAGACTATCAACAGTTCTTCCGCAGGCTTCAAATCTTTTTTCAAAGTCCAGATCTCCTGACAACTCTCTGAATTGAAAAAACCTCTAAATCCTTGAATAACCAAGGCAATGAAGATTGGATAGAAAAGAGGATCGTTGAAATAAGTGAAATAGATGAACCAACGAGGAATTGGTGGTGCTTGATAAATGCTCCAGTGGAGCGCCAGAATCAAAGAGAAAGTCTCGAGGAGAACGAATAGGAGACAAGGAGGAAATATTTGCTGACGGAGAGCTGCGCAATCTGTGGGATCAATCCAAGAGAAAATTTTGAAGGCAACGCAAAGACCAACAGCAAGAAGAAGAATTTGGAGCTTCTGAGTGAGCCATCTCATGGGGGGTTTTTTATGAGAAGCGAGAAATTTTGAATTTTTTATTTTTGTATTAAAACTTTTGGTAGGAGAAATATGAGCAAAATAGGGGTTTGGTTCCAACTTTTGGCAAGGAAATTTTTTAAGAGGCTGTGGAGTTTTGGCAAAAATCGAGAAAATTTAGGTGCTACAAATTATACTCAATGAGAAGTGATAGCCAGATTTGAACTCACACAGGATAAGAATTCAAAAGACAGCTCAATTATCTTTTGAGGAGAAATTTTTTTTCAGTTCTTATTAAAAAAACTTGTTGATCTTGATGAGTCCTGCTCTGATCTTTGTCTATAAGAGAGAAGAGAATCTTTTTCTCTTTGACGATCTTGATGAATTGATCACTTTGAAACAATATGAAATGTCCACAGCTTTTGACAAACAAGAAAAACGAAAGTTCTTGTTGAGAATATATTGAGGTCCTTCGAAAGGTGGCGAGAATTTTTGTATAAGAAGAGGAAAGATTTTCGGATTTCTTCATCCAGGAAAGGAGAAATAGAACTGAATAGTGAGATGAAAGATAAAAAAAGTTTTGATTTATTTTATTTAACCCAGAAATAAAGGATCGTCTGTCTAATCTCTTCAAAATTTCAAAGCAAACTTCTGGTATGAACTCAAGAAAGCTCAAACTTATCGGCTCTTTTTTTTAGAATATTGCCAATTTACAGGGTGAAAATATAAGATATATACTGCAAATCTTGAATAAAATATTTTTTCTTCTTCATTTCATAAGCAATCAATTCGAGAACTATCCAAGAATTTTTTAATAACTT
>Ga0182738_1008565_pt1 | contig 10140 bp, 9 predicted proteins | sample eDN5th30CBELigMG_FD_128876 | JGI IMG/M metagenome (GOLD analysis project Ga0182738, IMG submission 128876) | Enriched Miracle-Growth compost microbial communities from Emeryville, California, USA - eDNA 5th pass 30_C BE-Lig MG (version 2)... ... | reverse complement strand
TATGCGCAGGGCTTCAACCAGATTCAGGCCGGCAGCGCCGAGTACGGCTGGAACGTCACCCCGGGAGACCTGGCGACCATCTGGCGGGGCGGCTGCATCATTCGCGCGAAGTTCCTCAATCGCATCAAAGAGGCCTTCGACGCCGACCCCGACCTGGTGAGCCTGTTGGCCGCGCCGTACTTCCGCAGCGCGGTCGAGGCCGCCATCGACTCCTGGCGGCGGGTGGTGACCACGGCGATCAGCCTGGGTATCCCGGCCCCAGGTTTCTCCTCGGCCCTGGCCTACTACGACGGCCTGCGGACCGAGCGGTTGCCGGCTGCGCTGACCCAGGCCCAGCGCGACTTCTTCGGTGCGCACAGCTACGGCCGGGTGGACGCCGAGGGCCAGTTCCACACGCTGTGGAGCGCGGACCGCAGCGAGGTGCCGGTTTAGCCGGCGGACAGCTCGTTAAGACTCCCGGGGCAGCCGCACCGGGATGCGCGCGGACATGCGCAGACTCATATTCCTGGTCCGGGGTCATATCAGCAGTTATCGGTCTCTCCGGCAAACGTCAAGCGTTTGCATAACGCTGAAGTTATACTTGCCTAGCGTGGGAGGTCGTCCTGGTCGAGGAGGTGGACGCGTGGTTCCTCTCCCTCCCAGCGACAACCGCTGAAGCGGTGGCCGGTGCCACCGATTACCTGCAGGCCTACAGCCCCACCGCCGGGAGACCGCTGGTGGACCGGATCAAGGGGTCGAAGGACCACCACCACATGAAGGAGTTGCGACCGGCCGGGACCAGCATCCGGGTGCTGTTCATTTTCGACCCGCACCGGCAAGCGATCCTGCTCGTCGGCGGCGACAAGGCAGGTGAGTGGAAACAGTGGTACTCGGACAACATCCCCATCGCAGAACAACGCTACGAAAACTGGCTGAAATCAGGAGGTGAATGACATGGCTCGCAACTGGCGAGAGATCCGTGCTGAGGCGGTGTCGAGCGGACTTCTCGACCCGCAGCGCGTCGAGAACGTGCGCAAGGAAGCTGAGGAGGCCGTGCGCGCTCATCGCCTCGCCGAACTACGCAAGACGCTAGGCATGTTGAGGCAGGCTGACATCGCCAGCCGAATGGGCGTGTCCCAGGCCCGGGTATCCAAGCTCGAACGCGGCGACCTCTCGCATACCGAACTAGGCACACTGCAGTCCTACGTCGCTGCGCTCGGCGGGAGACTCACCGTGACTGCATCTTTCGGCTCGGAGTCGATTGAACTGAGCACGTAGGCACAGTCGGCCCCAGCATCTGGAGGCGTTTCGTTTCGGCCGTTCAGCGGGTCGTTTGCGGCCCTTTGTCGTCGATCTTGGCAATTAGGTGCCGTATTTGGCCCTCTAAGTCTCAAGGTTGACGCACGGGCCGAGCCCCAGGAAACACGCGGCGCCCGAGCTTCTCGGCGTATCCGCCCGCCCCAGCTTGGCCCAATCAACCCCTCAACGCCCCGTTCCCCCAGTCCATTTCAGCGCCTCGCCGATCTGGCGGCAACTGGTGGCCATGGCTGTCATCTGGGGTCGGGTCAGTTGTCCCAGGAAGTGGGTGCGGACAGCGTTGGCGTAGGTGATCATGGCTTGTTCCAACAACGTTCGCCCCACGTCGGTGATGGCGGCCACGACGCAGCGGCGGTCGTGCGGGCTGACTTCCCGCAGCACCAGGCCCCGCTCTTCGAGCCGCTTGATCTGTCGGGTGAGCCGACTGGGCAGTGCCGCCAAAGCCTCGGCCAGCTCACCCATCTGGACACTGCCGACGGGGGCATGGTCCAGCAGATCCAGCAGCTGCACATCAGCCAGCGAGAGCTGGTGAGCGTCGGTGAGCTCCCGGTTGAGCAGCGTGGACATGCGTAGGACAGTCGCCAAGTAGTTCTGCCACGACTTGTGTTCGGCCAGATCCAATTCCGGTACCGTGCGGGCGGTTCGGCCGGGGATGAAGCCGGCCATCACGCACTGCGCTTTCCGCGGTTCATGCGCGGCATATTCGCGCTTGCCGAAAAATGGAGCAGCCCCTGGGTGCCGTAGCTGTCACCAGGGGCCAGATCAACTGTCAGGTATACATCCCGAGGGTTGATTCCTTGCTCGTAGCCAGCGTAACACCCCGCGGCCACCAGATTCATCCCGCTGCTCATCATAGGGCTGGGTCGACGAAGTGAACCGCGTGACGTACCGGCGAAAACAGCGAGTCATCGCCGTGGGTGAACGTCCGCCGGTAGGCCAAGGCGACAAGGTCGGGCAGCCACAGCAGGTGTTCATATTTCGGCGACGTCAGCACCGTTTGCATCGAACGGTGGATGAGGCCTTCGACCCGCATCTGCTGGATGCTCTTACGGTCGAGATTGCTGAGGTTCCTCGGATTGCGCTGCTCGATCACCAACAGCGAGACAGGTGCGTGCAGGGGCGCTGTGCCGGCGGACAGTCGAGTGGCCACCGCGCGCAGACAGTCCCGGCGGGCATGTTCGAGGTCCGTGTCGGCGTCGTCCACCCGGATGTGGTGAGCGATCACGCAGATTTCGTTGCCGCTGCCGAGGAAGTCCAGCATCGCGTGAGCCCGTCTGCGGCCATCCTCGGTGAGCAGTTGGTCGGTGGTGTGCCAGAACGTGCTGCCCGCCAACTCACGCATCCCATCGCGCAAGGCCCGCATCTCATCGCGTTCCACCAGGACTGCGGTGATCACGTAGAACCGGTCGCCGACGACGGCAGCTCGGTGAAACGTCTCGTCTAGGTAGGCCACCGCGCCGGCGGTGTTGGCGTAGGCCTTCTCCAACACCGGATGCGATGGCGGATCCCAGCCGCGATGCGGTGGCGTCATCCGCCGGTCCCGGCTCTGTCTTGCCGAGCCGACGAGAACCCGACACGATTGGATACCCCGGCATCGTCCACCACGGCGCAGACGCCAGGATTCGGCACCCAGGAAATGGCTGAAGAAATGACGTGGTGGCCGTCGGATACCATGCCGCGAGGCTACGTTCAGACACCGACATCCGTCCGACCTGTGCGGTCCCGAGACATCGCCCGAGCCGACCCACGGAACACCGGCGTGAGGATCGGATTCGGCACCGAAACTGGCGACCGGTTCAGGCACGGTGGGGTACCCGCTGCCGGCGAGCGATGACGCTGTCGGTGAGGTTGACGACGGTGGCATCCCGCGGTTTGGATGCGGGGCCGACGCAGGCGGGTGCGTGCCATTGCGCGACGGTGTCGAGGTCGCCGTCCAGGTATTGGCAGCGGCAGGCGCCACGGCGGATCGCACCGCCAGAGGTGGTGGGCAGCCGCATCGCCGCCACCAACAGGATCGAAACCGCGGCAACACCATGGTGTTCACCCAACGCCGACTGGATCAGCTCCACCAGCCGATCCAGTTCTGCCTCACCAACTGCGCAGCGGACCTCGTGTACGACTACCAACTGCTCGGTCTCGTCGGCGAACGCCACACCGCGCCCCGTCAGCAACACGGCATGGCTGTCGGCCACCGTGGCCTCAAGATGCTGCGGGTAGTAGTGCACTCCACCGAGCAGCACCAGATCTGGGCACTGCCCGGTGACGAACAATTGGCCATGCCGGACAAACCCTCGATCCCCGGTGCGCAGAAACGGACCTCCCCCTCCGTCGGCGAGGAACGCCTCGAAGATCTGATCGCTCTGGGTGGGGGCGTTCCAGTAGCTCCGGGCGACGCCGGGTCCGCTCACCCAGATCTCACCGACTTCATCGGGCCCGCACTGTGATCGGGTGTCGGGGTCGACGATCACCACCGGTTGACGTGGCCGCCCACACCCCACTATCGCGACAGCGTCGAGATCATCGGGGTGAGCGTCGGCAATCCAGCCCGAGGCCAGACCACCGCGATCCACATGACACACCATCGGCGCGCCGGTTTCCGAGCCGCCGGACACCAGCCACGTCGCCTCGGCCACACCGTATACCGGCGTGAATGTTTCGGCCCGAAACCCCGAGGGGGCAAACGCTTCGGCGAACGCGTGCATGGTGGCGGCTGGCACCGGCTCCCCGGTCATCACCGCCGTGGACAGGCTCGATAGGTCCAGGCTGGCGCGCTGTGCGGGGGTGCTGCGCTGCACACACAATCGGTAGGCGAAATCCGGCGCCATCGTCAGGCTGGCCCGCCAGCGGGAGATCGCCTCCAGCCAGCACATTGGCCGGGCGATGACCGCCGACGGTGCCATCAAGATGGTGCTGGCACCGAGGTAGATCGATGCCAACACTCCACCGACCAGACCCATGTCGTGATGGACTGGCAACCACGACACCGCGACGTCGTGGTGATCACCCAGCCCCGCCGACCCGATGGCTTCCAGGTTGGCCATCAGGTTATCGTGGGTCACCACAACACCTTTCGGGGAACGTGGTGAGCCCGACGAATACTGGATCAGCGCAATACTGTCGGAGTCCACACCCGGCGCCACCCAGTCCTCGGCGTCCCCTTCATCAGTGCCACACCACCCCAGCGGTTCCCCACCGGCGCGATCGGCAAAGATGTCCACGGCCGAACGAATACTTTGGGGTGTCTGCGGAGAAGCGACGGCGAACCTCACGTGCGCATCGGCGATCACTGCCGCCAGGCTCGGGCCTACCCGCGCCGATACCGGCACCGCAATCGCTCCGGCATACAAGCACCCGAAAACACCTGCAATGCCGTCTAATCCGGGTTGCCAGAGCACCATCGCCCGCTCACCCGCGGCGCCCATCCGCTGCAGCGCCGCGGCAATCCCCCGTGCTCGCGTGTCGAGTTCCCGGTACGTTAACTGGCTACCGTCGCGGCCACCGCCGTCATAGGAGTAGCTGAACGCGACCTTCTCCCCCAATCGCGCGGCCTGCTGACGCAGCAACTCCACCAGGGTGTCCGCGGTCGGCACGAGGATGGGCTCACACGACACGTAAGCCGTCCGGGATATTGCGCGGGTCACGCCAAAACGCATCGTGGATGAAGCGGTTGAACAGATCCGGCGGCAACACGGTCTCGCGCGGTTCAGCTTTCACCTGCCCGTGCACGGTGTGCAGCCCGGGTGTCCCCGCACGTTCGTCGAACTCAGTCACGTCGTAGTCGACGTGACTGAAGTCGTGCTCAAACACCGATTCGCCGATGAAGTCGTAGATGGCGTGCATGACTTTGGCCGGTTCGGTGGTCAGGGTTTCGTACTGCACCAGCAAGAGCCGGTCGCGTTGGGCGCCGTAACAGGCCTGTTTGAGCGCGTCGTAGGGCGCACCGACCATGCCGTCTTGGGACGCAACTCCGTTGGCGCGGGTGTAGACGGTGCCGCCGGGGTGATAGTTGAAGATCGACGACGGGGAAAACACGTTGCGCTGGATCAGCCGCTCGATGCTGTCGAGCACCCACGGCATCTCACGCACGCAGGCAATCACTTTCGCCTCCGGGAAGAGCTGCGCGATCGCCGGCATCCGTGCACACCAGCTGCGATTCGTGTCGAAGACAACCTCCGCGCTGCACTCGGCGTAGTAGGTGTCGAACAAGCCGCGCAGGATGCGGGCCCGTTTGGTGTCGTCGAGGAACACCGAAAACTCGTTGCGAGCACTCATCTGGGCAAGCAGGGCATCGAAGAGACCGGCCAACGGGCCCGACATACCGGCCTCAAACCGCGGGTTCTGCCGCAGCAGAGCCGCCAACAACGTCGACCCGGATCGCGGTAGACCCGAGATGAAATGAAGCGATGTCAACGGGCACTCCCTCGAAATCCATGTACGAGCCGAAGGGTGAGGTGTACGGCATCCACAGCCAGCGTCGCCGAGCGGAGCAGCAATAGGCGAGCCTGCCAGCGACCGCCGCCAGTCCACGTCACCGCCAGTGCAGTCCTGAACACAACAACACCAACCAGGGTGTCCGCCATAGGTATTGAGTCCGTGTTCATTTGCAGACCGATACCTCGCCCAATGCGATCACGGCCACTGAACCCCAATGGGGTCCAGCGGCCGTGGTCATCTTCCATCGACTTCTCAGCCAGGCTGGCCGTCGGCTCCGGTCGCCCCGGTATCGCCGTCCTGGCCGCCGGGTGTGCCACCGGTACCACCGGCGCCGCCGCCACCGCCCGAGCCGGGTGTTCCTGCCGTGCCACTCCCGGTGGGAGTACCGCTGTTGCCGCCCGTACCACCTGAGCCACCGTCGGCACCGTTACCGCCGGCACCTTGGGCGCCGTCGGGGCCGCTGGTGCTCACGCCGCCTGCGCCACCGGTCCCACCGTCGCCGCCGGCCCCGCCGGTGCCGCCGTCGCCGCCGGCCAGGCCGTTGCCGGAACTGTCGACACCGCCAAGGCCGCCAACCCCACCGGTGCCACCAGCACCGCCCTTGCCGCCGGCGCCACCCGTGCCACCGCTACCGGTATCGGAGGTGCCCCCGGCGCCACCGCTGCCACCGTTGCCGCCGATTCCGCCGGCGGCACCGGTGCCGCCCGCGGTCGTGGGCGCGGCGCTACCGCCGGCACCCACGCTGGCGGCCCCGCCGTTACCGCCGGCTCCTCCGGCCCCGCCCGCAATGCCGTCGACACCGCTCCCGCCGGCACCACCCGCTCCACCGTCGCCGCCGTCGCTAGCGCCGGCGACGAATTTGCCCGCAGCGCCGTTACCGCCGTGCCCGCCGTTGCCGGCGTGGCTGGGCCCGAAGCCAAGGGTGTTGTCCGGAGTCGCCGCCCCACCACTGTCACCGCCAGCACCACCAGCGCCCCCGTTGCCACTCGGCGCTCCACCACCGCGGCCTCCGGCGCCCCCGGCACCACCGTTACCGCCGGAGGCCGTGCCGTCACCGCCGGCACCACCCTGGCCGCCGTCACCGCCGACGGAGGTGACCGAGTTACTGTTGTTTTGACCGCCGGCACCTCCGCTACCACCATTGCCGCCCACGCTGACCCCGTGGTCAGCGCCGTCACCGCCGGCGCCGCCAAGACCGCCCGCGCCGCCCGGACCGCCGGCCCCGTCGTTGCCACCACGGCCGCCGGCGCCGCCGTTGCCGCCTTTACTGAAGATGGTGCCGTTGTCGTTCCAGCCCGTGGGAGTACCGCCGGCACCGCCGGCACCGCCCACGCCGCCACCGGCGGTACCCAGGCCTCCCGCGCCATTGCCGCCGCCCCCGCCGTTGCCGCCGGCGAAGGTTCCGGTGCCACCGGCACCGCCGGCGCCCGCTACACCGGGAGTGACGCCCCCACCGCCGAGACCGCCCTTCCCTCCAGCACCGCCGCTGGTCCGCACAGAGCTGTCATCGGTGGCGCCGTTACCGCCGTTACCGCCGTTACCGCCGGCGCCTCCGCTACCGTAACTGTTGATCCCGCCGGCACCGCCGGCACCGCCGGCACCGCCCGTGCCAGCGGTGGCGTTGCCGCCGTTACCGCCGTTACCGCCGTCGGGTGCGACCACGTTCGCGGTGGTGAAGTACCCGGCATGACCGCCGTAGCCGCCGGCACCGCCGTTGAGCCCGTTGCCACCGTTGCCACCGTTGCCACCTGCACCAGCGATGTAGCCACTAGCGCCGTAGTAGCCGTTGCCGCCGCGGCCGCCGTTGCCCAGGTAGGCGCCGGTGACGGGATCTTTGTAGGCGTTGCCGCCGGCACCGCCGTTGCCGCCGGCACCGCCGTTCCCGTCGTGTCCGGTTTGGCCGAGGGAGCCGTAAATCTTGGCACCTGCGCTTCGGGCGAACCCGTAGGTGCCGCCGCGGCCGCCGTTGCCGCCGTTGGGGTGGGCGGCGGTTCCTGCGGCTCCTGCACCGGCGTTGCCGCCGTTGCCACCGTTGCCGCCGTTGCCGGCGTCGCCAATGAGGAACCCACTCCTCCCGCCGCGGCCCCCAGGGGCGCCGTGACCCCCATCACCGCCGTTGCCGTTGCCGCCGTCGGCGAAGGTCCCGGCGGCACCGTCGGTGCCGTTGGCACCGTTGCCGCCGTTGCCGCCATTACCGAACAGCCAGCCGGTCGCGTTACCGCCGGCTCCTCCGCCGCCGCCAGCACCGCCGACGGCTGCGGCAACACCACCGGCGCCACCGGCGCCGCCGTCGCCCATGACGGTGCCACCGACGCCACCGGATCCGCCGTGGGCACCCATGCCGCCGTCGCCGCCCACACCACCATTGCCGATCAGCCCGACCGCGTCGCCACCGTTGCCACCGGCAACTCCCGGGTCGGTGCTCGCGTCGTAGCCTGCCCCGCCATCACCGAACCACAGCCCACCGTCGGTGCCGTTAGGATCAGTCGCGGTCCCGGCGGTGCCGTCACCGATCAAATACAGCCCGGTCATCGAATTGATCGCATTGTCAACCGTCTCACCCAGCGGATTGTTGATCCAGGCCTCCAGGCCAGCGTGAATAGGCTGGTAGATCCACTGGTCGAAGAACTGAGCCGCATCGAACGACCCGGCGTCAGCGGACGCGGGATCAAAGGCCCCCACCAGCGCCCCAATATCAGCCCCGAGGGTCGGGGCGATGGCCGAGAGCGAATCGATAATCGGGTCGAGAACTAGGTCAAGTTCGTCGGCCTTGGCCAGCGGCGGCGCCGTCAGCGGGGCCAACCCGAACGCGAGGAATGCACCGACAGCGCTGCCGGAACCGATCACTCGGCTATGGCGACGGTCCTTGGTGCGCTGGGGATCACGCTGACTGCGGGAATGACTGGGGCTCATGAGCGAACACCTTTCGTGAGAACAGGTCGACAGACGATTTGAAATGGATGGGTGGCGTACGGCGGGCGTGCCCGGTCAGAACCAGGACAGAACGTCTTGGATCAGCGTGGACAGGTCCGTGGCGGTCGCCGCACCGCCACCACCGTCGGCGAGGAAGTCGGAGGCGATCGTGGGCAAGGTGACCCCCGTCAACGGCGCACTCACCTCAATCGGGTCACCGCCGTAGCCAAAGCCACCGCCCGCCCAGCCCGAACCGAGCAGGATCCCGATGATCTGTCCCCACGACTCCATGGCTCCGATCGGGCCGATCCCCCGGGCGGTCGCGCTGATCGTGTCAATGACGGGAACGCCGGTGAGGTCGATTCCGACGCTGTTCAAGATCGAGCCGCCGACCGGGGCGATCGGGTCGGTATCGGCACCGGACAGGTATTGGTCCGCCCCCACGACACCCGGGGTCAGGAGCCCACCGAACGCAATGTCGAGGTTCTCGACGTTCATACCCGCCGGCAGGTAACCCGATTGCTCGATCGCCGGGATCACGCTGTCGAGGTTGAGATCAGCCCCGTTGAAATAGGCCCCGACCATGTTGGCCAGCGTCGTATTGACGTCGTCGCCGTCGTTGAGGCTGTTGTACAACGCCACCCACGGGCTGATGTACGGGCCTAGCTCACCCATAATGATGCCGCTGGCCGGTGACGCCAAAAAGTTGATAATCGGCGTCAGCGTCGAAACCTGATCGGCGGGCAAGTACGAGGGCACCTGCTGGAACAGGAAAATATGGCCCGACCCCAAGCCCGCCCCCGGCGCCGCCCCGTCGAGGGTGTGGGCTCCCACCCAATACGTGGTCGTCTGGTCGGCATCCTGCAGGGTGAGGCCGGCCAACACTCGCGCAAGGTAGTCCTGCATGTCCGTGGCCACGCTGTTGCTGTTCGTCGGGTCATCCAGCAACTGCTGGGCGTAGCCAAGTTGATTGGCGATGAACTGTTGCATGCCCACGCCGGGGGCCAGGAAGTAGTTGTTGAGCAGTTGCGTGACGTTCGTGGAAGCGGTGTTGAACTGATCGATCCAGGGGGCAAGGAAATCGCCGCCGGCGGTAATAGCGATATCACGAAACATGGTGAGCCCAGGCATATTTCCCATACTCGGGGGCGTGCACATGACAAGGCCCGCCCCCACAAGTACAGCACCGGCAGTTGCGAAGGGGCGGAGCTTATTTGGGCGCGCAGACGGCCCCCGTTGAATGTCGACGTCGCGCGAGAACGCGGTGGTGTCGTGCTGACGAACCATCGATGCTGCCCCTTCACTGTGGTGGATAGATGCGTTGACCGTCATGGCCGAACCGAACGACGCCGAGCGGCCGGTGCTGGTACTGCGTGACAGGTTCACGACACCCCCTTCCGATCGGTCTCGACTCAGGCCAGCCAAGGTGTTCGCAAGTAAATCTGAGGGCTACGCACTTTTCGATAGCTTGCTCTTAATTCGTCTCCCAGGTTTCAG
>Ga0182738_1008564_pt1 | contig 10140 bp, 7 predicted proteins | sample eDN5th30CBELigMG_FD_128876 | JGI IMG/M metagenome (GOLD analysis project Ga0182738, IMG submission 128876) | Enriched Miracle-Growth compost microbial communities from Emeryville, California, USA - eDNA 5th pass 30_C BE-Lig MG (version 2)... ... | reverse complement strand
AGACACCACACCGCCGGTGACAAATACGTATTTGGTCATCGTAATAGGCGCCCGGGACGAGCGGGCGCATGCGGGAAATTTGGATTATAGCCGGGGGATCAGGGGAGCAGGGGTTTTCCCTGAGGTCTGATCTGGTAACAGGGGGGGATGCCCTTGGGGGCCTGCGGGTTTTCGTTGGTTCTTCTGGCGGCCGGGCTGGCCGGGGCGGGCGCCTTGGCCTCGGTGGCGTCCGGGGGCCCGGACGCGCCCTCACCTGCCTTACCGCACCTGCAAGGGCCGAGTCCTTTCCCGCAGCCAGTCCAGCGCCGCGCCCTCGACGAGCGGCGACACTCGCTCCCACACCAGTTGGTGGTAGTCATCCAGCCACGCGATTTCGTCGGGCCGCAGCAGTGAAACCTCGATGCAGCGGGTATCGATGGGGCACAGGGTCAGGGTTTCGAAGCACAGGAACTCGCCCAGCTCGCCCTCGAGCCAGCTGCGACAGGCCACCAGGTTCTCGATGCGCACGCCCCAGCGCCCGGGTCGGTAGATGCCGGGCTCGTTCGAGGTGATCATGCCCGGTTCCATGGCGGTGTGGGCGGTGGGCGCGGCCCGATAGGAAATGACCTGCGGCCCTTCGTGCACGTTCAGGAAGTACCCGACGCCGTGGCCGGTGCCGTGGCCGTACTCGGCCCCGCCCTGCCAGATGGGTGCCCGGGCGATGGCGTCGAGCATGGGCGACGGCGTGCCGCGCGGGAATGCGGCGCGCGACAGCGCGATCATGCCCTTGAGCACCAGGGTGAAATCGACTTTCTGGTCGGCGCTGGGCTGGCCGACCGCCACCACGCGGGTAATGTCGGTGGTGCCGCCCAGGTACTGGCCGCCGGAATCGATCAGCAGCAGCCCATCGCCCTCGATGATGGCGTGCGATTCGGCCGTGGCCCGGTAGTGCGGCATGGCGCCGTTGGCGTTGAAGCCGGCGATGGTGGCGAAGCTGGGGCATACGTAGCCGGGGCGGCGCGCGCGCGCGGCCGTGATCTGCTCGTCGACGGTCAGCTCGGTAACGGTTTCGCGGCCCAGGGCGTTTTCGAACCAGGCGAAGAATTCGCACAGCGCGGCGCCGTCGTGCGCCATGGCCTGGCGCACATGGGCCAGCTCGGCGTCCGATTTGCGCGACTTGAACAGCGTGCTGGGATTGATGGCCTCGACGCGCGGCACGGACGGGTCCATGGCGTGGAACACGCCGCAGGTGACGCGGGCCGGATCGATCAGCAGGGTCTGGTCGCGTTCGAGCGAGCCCAGGGCCTCGGCCGCCAGCCCGTAGGGCGCCACGTCGACGCCATCGGCCGCCAGGGCCGCGCGCAGCGCCGCGCCGATCTTGCCGTCGTCCACGAATAGCGTGGCATGGTCGAGGCCGACCAGGGCATGCGCCAGGAACACCGGGTTGTACGACACATCGGCCCCGCGTAGGTTGAACAGCCAGGCGATGTCGTCCAGCGTGGAGACCAGGTGCACATCGGCGCCGTGCGCCCGCATGGCGTGGCGCAGCTGGGCCAGCTTGTCGGCCCGCGAAACGCAGGCATAGGGCGGCTCGTGCGCGTACACGGGCGCATCGGGCAGGCCCGGGCGGTCGGGCCACACATCCGACAACAGGTCGGCCTGGATGTCGAGGCCCACTCCGGCTGGCGCCAGCGCCGCCGACAGCGCGCGAAACGCGGCCAGGCCCAGCACCTGGCCATCCACGCCTACCTGCTGCCCCGCCTGCATATGCGCGGCCAGCCAGTCGACATGGCCCGGCGTGTTGGCGGCGGCGATCTTCATGAGCCGCACGCAGGTGCCGGCCAGCTGGGCCTCGGCCTGCACCCAGTAGCGGCTGTCGACCCACAGGCCGGCGAAGTCGGCGGTAACCACCAGAGTGCCCACCGAACCGGTGAAACCGCTGGCCCACTGGCGGCCCTGCCAGCGGGCCGGCAGGTATTCGGACAAATGCGGGTCGGCGGACGGGACGATGTAGGCATCCAGGCCGCGGCGGCGCATGGCCTGCCGCAACTGGGCGATGCGGGTGTCGGTGGGGGGCATGAGTATCCTTAGCGCAGCATGGACGACATGGCCGACAGGCTATTGAGCACGCGGATGGCGGCCTGCATGCTGTCTGCAGTGAAACGCAGCGTCACGCCGTCCACGCGCTCGAGCGTGGGCCACATGCAGAACAGGTCGGCCAGCGCCGAACTCTGGGTCTGCAACCGGCATTCTATAGGCGCGGCAATGCGCAGGGGAACCGCCCCGGCCGCGCCGCGCACCGCGGCCTCGGCCGCGGCCGCGATAGCCTCGCGCGCGGCGGCCGGCGACAGCGTGGCTCCGCTGCCCTGTCCGTGCGCCACCTTGGTCTGCACCCATTGCGCATGCGGAAACAGCGGGCGGGTCTCGGCGATGAAGACATCGTCGCCGCTGGCCATGATGACCGGCACGCCCAGCTCGCCGGCCAGCGCGCCGTACAGGCCGGCCTCGCCCAGTTCATCGCCATTGATGAAGACGCGCGCGAAGGCAAAGCTGTTGATTGTGTGGGCCAGGACGCCGCGCGCCTGCGAACGGGCGTGGTAGCCGACCAGGCAGACTGCGTCGCAAGGCTCTTCCAGCCCGCCCATCATGCCCAGGTAGCGCGGCTTGCCCAGTACCAGCCGGGCGCGCGGGTCGAGCGCGTCGGGCAGCAGGTTGCGAAAGCCGCCATGCGAATCGTTGACCAGCACTTCGTCGGCGCCGCCGGCGAAAGCGCCCTGGATGGCGGCATTGGCCTCGCCCGTCATCCAGGCGCGGGCCCGTTCGTACTCGCCGTTGCCGGCGCGAGTCTGCTCGGTGTGGAATACGCCGGCCACGCCCTCGATGTCAGTGGAAATCAGGATCTTCATGAGAATGTCACCAGGATTGCGGCGGCCGCAGCCGGGCCGCCTACAGTTCAGTGCGCGCCAGCCATTCGCGCCATTGCGGCGCGGCTTCACGGATGCAGGCGCGGCGATGGCCGTCGCGCCCGCTGACCGATTCGGCGTGCCACAGGGCCGCGACGATAGCCTGCTCGGCCGCCTCGGCCGCCGCCTCGAACAACGGATCGATGCGGGTTTCGTGCAGCAGCGCCACGGCCGGCATGCCGCGCTCGGCCAGGTGGGGAACGGTATAAGCCGTAGAAAACGCCAGCGCAATGTCGCCGCTGCCGTGGCCGAACACCGAGCCGGTGCGCGCCAGGCCGGCGCCGGCCCGCAACGCCAGGCGGCGCAACTGGCGAGCGTCGAGCGGCGCGTCGGTGGCCAGCAGCAAGATGATCGAGCCCTGCTCGGGGCGCGCCGCCTCGGCGGCCTGGCCCTGGTCCTGCATGCGCGCCAGCTCGCGGCCGAACGGCCGGCCGGCGATGGTCAGGCTGGGCAGGCGGCCGAAATTGGCGAGCACCAGCGCGCCCAGGGTGTAGCGCAGGCCGGGCTGTATCTGGGCGATGCGCGAGGCCGAGCCGATGCCGCCCTTCAATGAAAACGACGACATGCCGCGCCCCGCCCCGACCGATCCCTGCGCGAAGCGCGCATCGGCGGCAGCCAGGGCCTGCGCGTAGTGGTCTTCTTGCACCGCCAGCGCCTGAATGTCGTTCAGGTAGCCGTCGTTGCATTCGAAGACCAGCGGGTTGACGGTGGGCCATTCGCGCCCGATAGCGGAGTTGGCGGCCACGGCGGCGCGGATCTGCGCATTGGCCACCGTGCCCACGCCAAACGTGTTGGTCAGCGCCAGCGGCGTTTCCAGCACGCCGAGCTCCTGCACCTGGACCAGGCCGATGCTCTTGCCGAAGCCGTTCAACACCGCCGCGGCCGCGGGCACCTTGTCGCGGTAGGCGTCGCCCGGATGCGGGCGCACCACGGTTACGCCGGTCTGCAACGGGCCCTGGGCAAGCGTGTGGTGCCCCACGGTGACGCCGCGCACGTCGCTGATGGCGTCCAGCGGCCCAGCCGGCAGCGCGCCGATGCGGGGGAGAATCGATTGTGTGTGCATCAAAGGCGCTACAGGCGGTCTATCTTGGGGTCCAGGGCATCGCGCAAGGCGTCGCCCAGCAGGTTGAAAGCCAGCACGGTCAGGAAAATGGCCAGGCTGGGAAACAGCGCCACGTGCGGCGCGTTGACCATGTCGGCGCGGGCCTCGTTCAGCATGGCGCCCCATTCGGGCGTGGGCGGCTGCGCGCCCATGCCCAGGAACGACAGGCTGGCCGCCGTGATGATGGAGGTGCCCACGCGCATGGTGAAGTACACCACGATAGACGAGATCGTGCCGGGCAGGATGTGGCGCACCAGGATGGTCCAATCGGACGCGCCAATGCTCTTGGTGGCCTCGATATAGGTCAGGTGTTTCAGGGCCAGCGTATTGCCGCGCACCAACCGCGCGAAGGCCGGCACGCTGAACACCGATACCGCCACCACCACGTTGGTCATGCTGCTGCCGAGGATGGCCACCACGCCCAGCGCCAGCAGGATGCCCGGGAACGCGAACAGCACGTCGGAGATGCGCATGGTGATGCGATCCCACCAGCCTTCGTAGTAGCCCGCCAGCAGGCCCAGCGTGCAGCCCACCAGTGCGCCCAGCAGCACCGACAGGAAGCCGGCGGCCAGCGAAATGCGCGCGCCCATCAGGATGCGGCTGAAGATGTCGCGGCCCAGCGGATCCACGCCGAACCAGTGGGCCGCCGAGGGCCCGGTGTTGAGCATGTCGTAGTCGAAGTAATTCTCGGCGTCGTAGGGACTGATCCACGGCGCCAGCACGGCGATCAGCACCAGCAGCAGCACGAACACCAGGGCGCCCATGCCCACGTGCTGCTTGCGGAATTTGCGCCAGAACTCGCCCCAGGGGGTGCGTACGTCGGTGCCGGTCTGCACGGCGGTCGTTTGCGTCATGGCCGCCTCACTTGTAGCGAATGGTGGGATTGATGAAACCGTAGAGCATGTCCACCACCAGGTTGATCAGAATGAATTCCAGCGAGAACAACAGCACCAGCGCCTGGATGACGGGGTAGTCGCGCATGTTCACCGAGTCGACCAGCAGCCGGCCCAGGCCGGGCCAGTTGAACACGGCCTCGACCACGATGGAGCCGCCCAGCAGGAAGCCGAATTGCAGGCCCATCATCGTCACCACCGGAATGAGCGCGTTGCGCAGGCAGTGCTTGATGATGACGATGCGCTCGCGCAGGCCCTTGGCGCGCGCGGTGCGCACGAAGTCTTCCTGGATGACTTCCACGAACGAGGCCCGGGTAAAGCGCGCCATTACCGCGGCCACTGCCGCGCCCAGCGTGATGGAAGGCAGGATGTAGTGTTGCCAGGAATTGGCGCCCACGGTCGGCAGCCAGCCCAGGTCCACTGAGAATATCTGCATCAGCAGCATGCCCAGCGCGAAGGCCGGGAACGATATGCCCGAGACGGCCAGGGTCATGCCCAGACGGTCGGGCCAGCGGTTGCGGAACACGGCCGAAGCAATGCCGATGGTCATGCCGAACACCACCGACCATGCCATGCTGACCAGCGTCAGCAGCAGCGTGGGCATGAAACGCTCGCCGATTTCCGCCGATACCGGCCGGCGCGTGCGGATCGACGTGCCCAGGTCGCTCTGCACGATGTTGGTGAAGAATCGCACGAACTGTTCGGGCAACGGTTTGTCCAGCCCCAGCTCTTTGCGCACCAGTTCAACGGTTTCGAGGTCGGCGTCCTGCCCTGCCGCCAGCCGTGCCGGGTCGCCGGGCAGCATGTGCACGAACAGGAACACCAGCACTGCCACGATCAGCAGGGTGGGCGCCAGGCCCACCAGTCGCTTGAGGAAGTAATTCAGCATTTTTCAACCTGATCGGCGATGCGCACGCCGGCACGTGGCGGCGCGCGCATCGGCCGTGTTGCGGCCGCGGGGGTCCGCTTACTCGGAAAGCGAGATGTCGCCGGAATTGATGTTGCCGTCGGGCATCACGTAGACGCCGTCCAGCTTCTTGCTGCGGGCGTACAGCATTTTTTCAGTGACCAGCGCCGCCCACGGCGCGTCTTTCCAGATCTGCTCTTGCGCTTCCTGGTAGAGCTGGGCCTTTTCCTTGTCGTCAACCGAACGCAGGGCCTTGGCGATGGCGGCGTCGACCACGTCGTTCTTGTAGTACGCCGTGTTGTTCAGCTTGGGCGGGAAAGATTCCGACGCCAGCAGCGGACGCAGCGCCCAGTCGGCCTCGCCGGTGGACGACGACCAGCCCGCGTAGTACATGCGCACAGGAGCCGTGGCGGGGTCCGGCGCCGACTGCACCAGCTCGGTACGCTGGCCCACTTCCAGGGCCTGCACCTGGACTTTCACGCCCACCTGGCGCAGTTGCTGCTGCACGAATTGCAGCACCTTCTGGGTGGTGGTGTTGCTGTAGCCGCCCCACAGCACCGATTCAAAGCCGTTGGGGTAGCCGGCCTCGGCCAGCAGTTGCTTGGCTTTCTTGGGGTCGTACGGCCACGGGTCCATCTTGTAGGCGTACATGACGCCTTGCGGAACGATGCCCTGGGCGGGGAAGGCGTAGCCGGCGAACGCCACCTTGGCCAGCGCCTCGCGGTTGATGGCGTAGTTGATGGCCTGGCGCACCTTCACGTTGTCGAACGGCTTGTGCTGCACGTTGAAGCTGATGTAGCGCGTGATGATCGAATCGCCGGTCAGCACGTCGAGCTTGTCGCTTTTCTTCAGCATCGCGGCCTGTTCATACGGCAGCGTGTAGGCGAAGTCGGCTTCGCCGGTCTGCAGCATGGCGGCGCGGGTGCTGTTCTCGAGCACCGGCTTCCAGGTGATGGTGTCGATCTTGGGATAGCCCTTCTTCCAGTAGCCGTCGAATTTCTTGCCGCGCACGTAGTCGGTCTGCTTCCAGCCGTCGAACACGAACGGGCCGGTGCCCACCGGATGGAAGGCGATGTCCTTGCCGTATTTTTCCAGCGCGGCCGGCGAGATGATGGCCGCCGAGGCATGCGCCAGCGAGTTGATGAACGGCGCGAACGGCTCTTTCAGGGTAATGCGCAGGGTGCTGGCATCCACCGCCTCGACCTTGTCGATGCGGTTGAACTGGTTGTAGCGCGCCAGGTGGTTGTCGCGGTTCAGCACGCGGTCCAGGTTGGCCTTGACGGCCGCGGCATTGAAGTCGGTGCCGTCATGGAACTTCACGCCCTGGCGCAGCTTGAACGTGTAGGTCAGGCCGTCGGACGTGACTTCGTAGCTTTCGGCCAGCACCGGCTTGATCTTCAGGTCTTTGTCGAACTCGAACAGGCCTTCGTAGAACGACTTGGTAACGGCGGTGGTCAGCGTGGTGTTGGTGTTGTAGGGGTCCAGCGTCTCGGCCTGCGAGCTCAGCGCCAGCACCACGTCTTTCGCGGCGAAGGCGGCGCTGCCGCAGGTCAGGGCGGACAGGGCCAGCAGGCTGGCCGCCAGGGTTTTTCGCTGGAACAGCGATTCGACTAGTTTATTCATGAACAGGCTCCTTGGGGTGTACAGTCGGCTTGCTTATCAATAGACGCCGGCAATGCGATGCCGGGCGACAAAGTGCCGCGGTGCGACTTGCACCAACGGTTGGACCACCGGTTCGTCGCCGACGGCCCGTATCGGGCTGGGAATTTCATCGGACAGCAGCTCGCGCGCCAGATGCCGGCGCGCCGGATCGGCGATCGGCACGGCGTCCATCAGCTTGCGCGTGTACGGATGCTGCGGATTCTCGAAAATGGCGCGGCGCGGGCCGATCTCGACGATCTGCCCCAGATACATCACCGCCACGCGATGGCTGACGCGTTCGACCACCGCCATGTCGTGCGAAATGAACAGGAATGCCACGCCCAGTTCGCGCTGCAGGTCGAGCATCAGGTTGACGATCTGCGCCTGGATGGAAACATCGAGCGCCGAAACCGATTCATCGGCCACCACCACCTTGGGGTTCAAGGCCAGGGCGCGCGCAATGGCGATGCGCTGGCGCTGCCCGCCCGAAAACTCGTGCGGATAGCGGCTGGCGTGCTCGGCCGGCAAGCCGACCTTTTCCAGCAGCCAGGCCACGCGCTGGCGCGCCGCTTCGCCCTTGGCGATGCCGTGCACCAGCAGCGGCTCCATGATGGAAAAGCCGACCGTGACACGCGGATCGAGCGAGGCGAACGGGTCCTGGAAAATGAACTGGATATTGCGGCGCAGGCTTTGCAGCGTGCTGACTGGCAGGTCGCGGATGTTCTGGCCGCCGAATTCGATGGCGCCGCTCTGGCTCTCGACCAGGCGCAGCAGCGAGCGGCCGGTGGTGGATTTGCCGCAGCCCGATTCGCCCACCAGCGCCAGGGTCTCGCCCGGGTACAGGTCGAAGCTGACTTGCTCGACCGCGTGCACGCGCCGCCTGACGCGCCCGAACAGGCCGCTGGCCACGTCGAAGCGGGTGACCAGGTCCTTGACGCGCAGAATCGGTTGCGCGTCTTCGCGCAGCGTGTCGTGGGGCTCGATCGCGGGCGCCTCTTGCGAGGCGTCGACGTGCAGCAGCGGGAACTTGGCCGGCAGGTCGGTGCCGACCATGGCGCCCAGGCGCGGCACGGCCGACAGCAATGCGCGGGTGTACGGGTGCCGGGGCTGCCCGAACACGGCTTCGGAAACGCCTTCCTCGACCTTGTCGCCGCGGTACATGACCAGCACGCGGTCGGCCACTTCGGCCACCACGCCCATGTCGTGCGTGATGAAGATCACGCCCATGTCCATTTCTTCCTGCAGCTGGCGGATCAGCTGCAGGATCTGCGCCTGGATGGTGACGTCCAGCGCCGTGGTGGGCTCGTCGGCGATCAGCAGCTGCGGCTTGCACGACAGCGCCATCGCGATCATCACCCGCTGGCGCATGCCGCCCGACAACTGGTGCGGGTAGCGGTCGAGCACCTGCCGCGCTTCCGGAATGCGTACCCGCTCGAGCATGCGCAGCGCCTCGGCGCGCGCGCTGGCGGCGTCCTTGCCCTGGTGCACCCGGATCGACTCGGCGATCTGGTCGCCGGCCGTGAACACCGGGTTCAGCGAGGTCATGGGCTCCTGGAAGATCATGGCGATATCGGCGCCGCGGATGCCGCGCATCGTGGCGCCCGAGGCCCTGGCCAGATCGACGGTGGCGCCGCTGCGCCGGCGCAGCACCATGCTGCCGCCGGCGATCTTGCCGCCGCCATGCTCCACCAGCCGCATCAGGGCCAGCGACGTGACCGACTTGCCGGAACCGGATTCGCCCACGATCGCCAGCGTCTCGCCGCGGTCGACGTGAAACGACAGATTGCGCACCGCTTCCACCGTGCGTTCCGACGTGGCGAAACGCACGGTCAGGTCATCGACCTGCACGACGCGGTTGTCAGGCAGCGCCAGGCTGCTCGCGCGGTCAACCATATTTCTTCATCCCTTGCAGGCTGCCGCGTGGGCAGCGGTTTTGCGCGGCGCTCATCGGTAGATGGCCGCCACGGGCGCCTCGCCGACGCGGGCATAGCCTCGATACATGCCTTCCGTGTTGAACGGCAGGACCACATTGCCGTGGGTGTCGACGGCGATCAGGCCGCCCTTGCCCTGGATGGCGGGCAGGGTCTCGAACACCACGCGATCGGCGGCGGCCTGCAGCGAGGCCCCGCCGTATTCCATTTGCGCGGCCACGTCGTAGGCGGCCACGGCGCGGATGAACATTTCACCGGTGCCGGTGGTGGATACGGCGCAGCTGCGATTGCTGGCATAGCAGCCGGCGCCGATCAGCGGGGCATCGCCCACGCGGCCGACCTGTTTGTTGGTGATGCCGCCGGTGGACGTGGCCGCGGCCACGTTGCCCCGGGCGTCGACCGCTACAGCGCCCACCGTGCCGAATTTCTTGTCGGCATCCAGGGGGTCGGCCGGCGCCGGCTGGCCGCGCGCCACCAGGGCCTGGCCGTCGTGGTCGAGCACCGCGGCGTCGGGGTTTTCGCGCTGCACGCGCAGCAGCTGTTCACGCCGCGCCTCGGTGGAAAAATAGGAAGGATCGACCAATTGCAGGCCCTGCTCGCGGGCGAATGCTTCGGCGCCCTCCCCCACGAAGAACACGTGCTTGCTGTGTTCCATGACCGCGCGCGCGCCCAGCACCGGATTGCGCACACAGGTCACGTTGGCGATGGCGCCGCAGCGCAGCGT
>Ga0182738_1008563_pt1 | contig 10140 bp, 5 predicted proteins | sample eDN5th30CBELigMG_FD_128876 | JGI IMG/M metagenome (GOLD analysis project Ga0182738, IMG submission 128876) | Enriched Miracle-Growth compost microbial communities from Emeryville, California, USA - eDNA 5th pass 30_C BE-Lig MG (version 2)... ... | reverse complement strand
TTTGGAACTTTAAGTTTAATTTACAAACTTAAAATTTCAAATTCTCGCGAAATTCTATATAAAAACAATAGTTTAATTTTTACAAAAAAAAAAAAGCAAATCTAATGCAAGTCAGCATCGACTCTAAATCCATCGAAATCATCAAGGACAAGCTCTACTGGATCTCCGACAAGAATCCTCCCAAAAACCAACCCAATGCCTTCTTTTTCAATATCGACAACGATTTAGTATATGAACCCTTCTTCGCTGACTTCGGCCCTCTTGATTTGGGCAAGACCTACCGCTTTGTTACTGAGCTTGAAAAGCTTCTCCAAGACCCCACCTACAACAAGAGCAAGTTCTATCACCATACATCCCTCGACAACGCCAAGAGAACTAATGCTGCTTGCTTAATGGGTGCTTTCCAGGTCATCATTCTCGGCAGAACTGCTGAAGAAGCTTGGGAACCCTTCACCAAGGCTCAACCTCCCCTTGCTGAGTACAGAGATGCCTCCTACACCAACTCCCCATACAGATGCAGCATCTTGGACTGCCTCAGAGGTTTGGAGTACGGCATCAAGCTTAAATTCTTTGACGTCAAGAATTTCAACCTCAGAGACTACGAGTTCTACGAAAAGGTTGAAAACGGTGACTTGAACTGGATCATTCCAGGCAAATTCGTTGCTTTCAGTGGCCCTTCTGATAAGCCCAGAGATGCTGAAGGCTACAGAAGATTCACTCCTGAAGATTATGTCCCTATCTTCAAGAAGTTTGGAGTCACCAGAGTCGTTAGACTTAACAATAAACAATATGATGAACAAAGATTCATCAAGAATGGTGTCAACCACACTGATCTCTATTTCTTGGATGGCTCTTGCCCTTCTGATGAAATCATTGACACCTTCCTCAAGATTGCTGAAGCTGAAAAGGGAGCTTTGGCTGTCCACTGTAAGGCTGGTTTGGGAAGAACTGGTTCCCTCATTGCTGCTTATGCCTTGAAGCACTACAAATTCTTGGCTCCTGATTTTATTGGCTACATTAGACTTTGCAGACCAGGAAGTATCTTGGGACCCCAGCAACAATTCCTCTGCGACAAACAAAATTCTTATCACAAGTGGAACGATATCTCTCCTATCTACAAGACTATCCTTCCCCTCGTTCAAGACTTCCACGACAGACGTGAAAACCAATTGTCCAAGGACTTTGAAAACATGCAAATCAATAAAAAGAGCCCCGAAATGTCACCCTTGGATAAGAGAATTGCCAAGCACGGAGACTTTGGTCAAGCCGAAAGACTTTTGGAAGCGAAATATAAAGGCAAGAGCCCCACTGACAGCCCTGTTCTCACTGCTTCTGGAAAGACTGGACACACCAGAAATCCAAGCAATGGAAATACTCCAGTTGACCCTAAAACTGGCAGCAAGGTTTACACCTACTCAAACACTGGAAGTTCTTACAAGTAAGGGTCATCACGCACACATGCATAGAATAATGCAGCAGAAATACTTTGATTTATTGAGTTTTTAATATTAAACAAAAGTAATGTTTACGAGCTTTTTTAAATATCTCATTAGGAGTAAAGAAGCTCCATTCTACATTTTTTTTGTAAATAGAGATGAAACTACGTCTTAAGTTATTGGTAGATCCCATGACAAATTTCTTTTAATTATTCCTCTCTAAAATACAATCTAAAAAAAAAAAAATCATCATTATTTCGTCATCAAAAATAAATTTTTCTAAAAAACTTTCTCGAAATAATCTAGATTTATCATACAATTTCAATGCTCCAAAAAGATTTTTCATTTCTTCTTGGAAAAAAGGTTTTGTCTTTTCCTTGCTGTTCAATTCATTATTGAAAGCCTCTTTCTTTATTCCTCTAATTCAGAGAGTAGGAAGTTGGCAAATGTCATTTTTGAGTTAGAATTAAATCCCGCCTTTCGAGTTTAACACATAGATTTTGGACAGCAATTCTGATTTTAGATACAAGTGAGATTAAAGCTCAAAGAACCAAACATAATGGCGGTAAAAGGACACTTTCATTTCACTCACCCAAGTCTCAATATGACTTCAATTGCATTGACTTCTCTAAAACTCCTCTCCCAGCCATTCATAAATGTATCTCAGTTGACATAAGCAAATATCAAATCAAAAGAGAGTTTTTCCATATGATTGCAAGCGGTTTAGCAAGAGAGCGTTGAATCTAATAAAATTATTCAGTTTACTTTGTCAGATAAAAATTTTAGTTAGTTTCAATGGGAAATTGTAACTTTAAGACCGAAGCACCTGAAAAAACTTCCAGTTCACCTGCGTCCGTCTTCTTTATCTAAACTCTTCAATAGCTCTCTCTGTTAATAACTTTGTGTTCCACTATGTTATCGGAAGAGGAGGTTTTGGAAAAGTAAGTCTATTTTTCATGCACAAAGCTAATTACCCTCAAGGTCTGGAAAGTTGAAAAGAAAAACCAAAAAATCCCTTTTGCTATGAAAGAAATGTCCAAAGCAAGGTACATTTCGTTCTGTTGCTTTCAAAATCGCTTAAAATTATCATAGAGTTATTTCAAAGAAAAGCGTTAGCTCCGTCATGAACGAACGTCAGCTCCTTAGCATCCTTTCTCATCCGTAAAATGCTCCAAGTCATCAGGATCTTTAATTTGCTCTAGTTTTCTTGTCAATATGAAGTTTGCTTTCCAGGACAGAGAGAATTTATACCTTATTATGGATTTATTGACAGGAGGGGATTTGCGTTACCATATTTCCAGAAAAAAACGATTCACTGAAGAACAAACAAGTAACTCAAATACCCTAAAGTACTGGTTTTTATCATTTCCTGTCTAGAATTTTTCATGGCTTCAATTCTTATTGGATTTGAGTATATTCACAACCAAGGAATTATCCACAGAGATATCAAGCCTGAGAATCTTGTCTTTGAGAAAAATGGTATATTCGAATGAGAGTGATAGTTTCTGAAAATTTTAATAGGTTACCTTCGTATTACAGATTTTGGTATCGCAAGAATGTGGAGACCTGATAATGCAAGTGACACAAGTGGTACTCCTGGTTACATGGCTCCAGAAGTTATGTGCAGGCAAAATCATGGTGTTGCTGTCGATTACTACGCTCTCGGGGTCATGGCTTACGAATGTATGATTGGAAAAGTAAATAATAGAAAAGATCTCAGTTCTCATCATATCAATATTTAGAGACCATATCTTGGAAGAAATAGAAAGGAAATTCGTGATCAGATTTTGGCCAAACAAGTTCAAATCAAGAGAAATGATATTCCTGAAGGCTGGTCCTTAGAAGCTGCAGATTTTGTTAATAGAGTACCTTATCTTTAAAAGCATAATGAAATATTCATCTTTCACCCGTAGTTAATTCAAAGAAAGCCAATGAATCGTCTTGGTCTTGAAGGTCCTGCTGAAGTCAAAAATCACCCTTGGTTCAACAATTTCCCATGGGATAAACTTTATAACAAAGAACTCTCTGCTCCATACATTCCCAATGTATGAATGAAAAATTCGAGATTTTCTCATCTTTTAATATCATAGGAAGAAGAATTGGAACTGAAGCAAAGTATGGGAAATAACAACAATAATTTTGATGATGAAGATTCTGAGGTTTTAAAACAAAATGCCATCCTATTAAGAAGAAATTCTATTCAAGGTAATGAACAAGTTATTTGCCACAATCTAACTTTCAAAACAGGATTGTTTAATGGATACAATTATGATTGTGGGGCAGCCCCAGCACCAAAGGAAATTGCAAGCTCACGTCGGGGAAGTAAATCATCCGTTAGCTATCTTGGAATTGGAATGCAGAACTCCTTCTCAAATCAGACAACACAATTAATGTCGGCTGCAAGTCCAAGCGAACGGCGATAAATTTGCTGGTCTTGAACCAAGTCAGCAAGGAGTTTTTTTAATTTTTTTAAAAACACAAGTGTCAAGATTTCAAGGGTGAATTCAAAAACAAAGAGCTAGTTACTTGTAAAATAAATCATAATCCAACTAAATTAGCTTTGTCGTTATTGAATAGAAACACAGTATAATTTTTAAATAGCACCTTTTTTCTTCATCACTTATATATCTCTAATTGTCCATTTGTTATTATGTTTTTTTACCTCTAATCATACTTCATATTAATTGAAAAACAAACTTTTCGCATTCAAACCACATACATAGTGATATTAAAATTCTATCAGAATAATTTGATAATTTAACGACCCTATTTAGAAAATTCAAATTAAATTCCCATCTCTTCAGAAAATGACGTGCAATCTCAAAAATAATTCCTCTCTCCATGAAAGTATCAAGACCTTCAATTTAGATACTGTTCAACGTGCCTTCAAAACAGATCCTTCCTCATTAAATACACTTGATCCGAATGTAACCTTTTTCTTGTGGAGAATTTGAATTTCATTCATTTTTCGAAAGATTGGATGGTCAACAGTTTACAAAGCTGTCGTTTATGAGCAATATGATATTGTCAAATTTTTATTAGAAAAAGGTGCTGATCCAAATCTTGCGAACAAGGTATCAATGCTTGCAGAAAACATTTTGTAATCATCTTTTGAAGATTGGAGAGACACCTTTACATTATGCAGCTGAGGTTGGAAAAGAAGAGTTTGTTAGAATTCTTCTTGACTATGATGCTAATCCTAACACCAAACAATCCGTAGAATATTAGAGTATATAGAAAAAATAATCAACCCTGATAATAGGATGGAAATACTCCCTTCCATATTGCTTGCAAAAATGATTTTTCTCGTATTGTAAAGCTTATGCTTCGAAAACAAGTGAACGTCAACATCCAAAACAAAGTAACCATATCCAGATTGGGACTCTCTTTTAATGTTGAAAAAGCTTGGAAGAACTGCATTACATCTTGTTTGGCAAAATAATAACCTTGAACTTTGTAACCAATTGCTTGAATATGGAGCTGATCCTGATATCAAAGATAAGGTACGATTGGGGGGTTTTTAAGTACAGAACTAACAAAACCCTCCATAGTTGGGAAGAAAACCTCAATCCAGAGTTTCCATCAGCACCAATCGAGAGCCAGAAATCAAAAAAGCTCCTCCAAAGCATCCAGAGCCATCAGTTGTTAGTATAACCAATAGTAGTCGAAGTAGTTGGAGAGATGAGACAAATAGCATTAGCGAAAAAACTGTTAATGACGATGACAAAGAGAATAACCAAAATCAGGCTCCAAGAAAATCAACACGAAGAAAACTTAGTTTAGGACGACCCAAAGATATCAAACAAAGAATGAGCATTTCCACCAAGTCTTCTTCAGAACAAATTGGTGGTGGTCTCCAAAGTTTTGTCAAACCTCCAGAAAGAATTTTAGGTGACATCACCAACGTCATGTCTCTCCATCATCAGCCTCTTGTCCGTGGACCTCAAATTCAACTCACCCATCATGACGAAGAAAATAAACCGGTTCTCAATAACAACCAAACACCTCGATTACTTGCAATTAAAACTCAAGTTCTCAAAACTCTCGATATCCATCCTTTGGCTGTTCAAAAGGCTCAAAGTCAAAATACCTCAAATACTACACCTCTTCAAAGTCCTGCAAATTCTGTTACGAATCAAGCAAAACTAACCCTCAAGGAAAGAATGGAAGCTTTGAAACAAAGTTGTAGTAATTTAGCAAAACACCAACCTCGAAAATCGATTTCAGAGCACACTTTCAATTCTCAAAATATCGATGCTGATCTCTCCTCAGAAGATACTCAAAGTACAAAATCATATCAAACTCAAGATGGAAAACCTTGGTCAAATACAAATAAGAATCTTGATGCAAAACCTCCCCAAACTGAGAGTCCATCATCTCCTGCTCCACAGCAGACTGACAACCATCACCTCATTACACCAAGACTCATTCAAAAAGAAATTCTCACAATCTCAGCTGGCAAAATCTTTAATAATAAACTCATCAATATTTTCTGTCCCACAAGTCCGACCAGTCCAAAAAGAGAAGATGATTTTGAATTCAGAAGGACAGAATCAGTCTATGAAATCAACCCTCTTGAACTTCAGCTCCAAACAACCGAGGTCCGAATGAGTGATTGGCTTGCAGATCTCGGCCTTCAAGATCTCAGACTCAACTTTGTGGATAATGGCTATACTTCTTTTGACAAATTTAAACGAGACTATGATGATTGTAAAGTCATTCTCAAAGATCTCTTATATCGATTTGGTGTTGATAAAATAGGTCATCGATGCCGTATTGTCATGAAACTTCGCGAAGGTTAAACATTTCATTCGAGTTCTTAACTCTAATTGTATTTCACTAGAAAGCGGTCAGCTCACAAGGAGAGGATTATTTAGATTCAATGGAATACATTCAAATTCGAGGTTAGAATTCCCAAAAATTAAAGAATGGCTTTCATCCCTTGGATATGAAGAATATCTCGAAAACTTTTTGGATAATGGCTTTGATGATCTAGAATACATGATCCTTCAAACTTACTTCAAAGAAGTTGTCCTTGATGAGTTTATGATGAGAGATGAAATTGGAATCAAAAATAAACAAATCAGAGATGATATCCTCAAAAGACTTCGCCATGGTAATATTTTTCTCTCTCTGATTTCATATTAACCTGACTATCCGTAGTTTATGAAATCGCAATTGGAATGGAACCAAATAATTTTGATTCAGATATTTTTCTGAATTTACTTTGTAACAAAGATTCAGATTCTAACAAGAATTGCAATATCTTTTGAGGATCAATCAAAAGACAAATAAATTCATCTTGGAGTTGATGAGATGGCTAGTAGCTTTCTTCATATATTTTTATACACTAGGATAGGATAGGCAAACAATTTTGTTGTTGTGATTGTGAGAAATTTATTCAGATATCGAGCTTTGTTTTTATCATATTATTTTATATAAATGTTAAATTCTATATTAATAAAGCATCGAACGAAAATTCCTCTTCTCTCAAATTAAATATCTAATAATTGTGCCCCCTTTGGATAAAAAGAGTCAAGTTGCTTTGACAAGTTCTTCCCATCCTCAAAGGTTGCATTAATTAAGGCTGCGTAGAAGTAAGCAGAATCTTTTGGATATCGGGTCAAATTATTGGCATAATCAATATAAACAAGTCCATATCTCACACTGTAGCCGTCAGCCCACTCAAAATTATCAATCAAGGACCAAGCAAAATACCCTCTAACATCAACTCCATCTTGAAGTACTGCCAACAACATGTTCTCAATGTATCCCTTATAAAAATTAATCCGAAAAACATCCTTCAATGCTAAATCTCTTGGAAGATTATTCTCATTTGGACAAGGAACCCCATTCTCAAAAACATAAATTGGAGGATCATTATATCTCTTCGAAATCCAATTTAATAACCCTCTCATTCCAAAGGGATGCACATACTGCCAATCATTTCCAGTTTTTGGCCCAATTGGCTCCCCATTCACATTAATGTCGCTTGTTTGAAATCTACCATCGTCTTGCCACGTACTTCCTGGGATTCCAGTATACTGCACAAAAGTGGAAGTGTACTGGTCAAGCCCCAAAAAATCATATGAGCCTTTAATCAGCTCACTCTCTGCTTCAGTGAATGTGGGAAGTCTTCCATCAGTCACATACTCCCTCATAATATCTGGGTATTTTCCAAAAACGAGAGGATCTGCAATCCACCCATAGTTAAATTCCATAAAAGTCTCGGTTGCGTTCCTATCATTTGCATTATTTGGATCAAAAGGTAGACCAAAGTCGCAGTCTATCGTCATCCCAATCGCTCCGTGCTGAGTGGGCTGATACTTGGTCCTATAAGTATTAACAGCTGTTGCATGAGCGAGAAGGGCATGATGAGCAACAATATAAGGTTCTGTGCTCGAGTTTCCTCCTCCTCCAATTTTCTCACACCAATCTGCCTGATCTGGACTGCAACGTCCAGGAGCAAAACTTCCATCTCCATAACCAGGCCATGCAATCTGCATAATCTCGTTAAATGTAATCCAATGCTTAACTCTATCTCCGAACGTCTTGAAGCAAAACTCCACATAATCATTATATTTGTTAATAATGTCAGGATTTAGCCAACCTCCATTTGAGGTCTTGTCGTTTAAAGCCGCAGGAAGATCCCAATGGTATAAAGTTACCCATGGAGTTATTCCAGCCTCAATCAGAGCATTGAAAACGTTGTTATAATACTTTATGGCTTTAGGATTGGGCTTATCTATTGTTCCTGAAGGCAAAAGTCTTGACCAAGCTATTGACATTTCGGAATTCTTTATCCCAAGTTTCTTCATTAGCTGGATATCCTCTAGGTATCGATGGTAAAAATCATCAGCAACTTGACCTGTTTCGTTCTTGTAAATCAGGTTTGGGTATTGTGTAAAAACATCCCAAATACTTTCTCCTTTGCCATCAGCGTCCCAAGCTCCTTCTATTTGATAAGCTGTTGTTGCAACTCCCCAAGTGAAATTCTTTAGTACATCTGAAGCGGATCTTCGAGACGATGATGATAATGCCTCATGGATAAAGCAAAATGATACCAAAAGTTGAAAATAAAACCAAGACATTTTGTTTTACTCCCTAATATTTAAAAATTAAATGAGCTACATAGCGAATATTCAGGATAATATATAGTATCCCAGCTCGAACTCTCAGAATTTTCTTTGTAATAATAATAAAGCGTGCGTGTGTTGTGTTGTGTTTAAATTGAGAAATATATTTAGATATGAATTATTTTTTTTCTTATCATTTTTCCAACTTTCAAAAAAAAACCTCAAAAATTCCGAAATTTCAAAAAATCATTTTTCTTCATTCTTTCTGACGAAATTCATTTGAAAAATCAGCAAAAAAACTTTGAAGAAGAAAATTTCAGAAAATTCCTTCTTTGGTCAACTCAAGGGGAAAAAAGTTTCACCATTTATCAAGTAATATTCTCTTTCATCAAGTGATCACTCACTCCTCAGTAAAAACCATTTTCAAGGATCAAGAATATTTTTGGGAGGATATTTGGGTTTGGGTGGAGTTCATGTTTTCTTTTTATGCAAAAAGCTCAAATACGAATTTACACATTATAAAATGTGTATGCACTCTGTGAAATGCTCTTTGGATTTGGAAAAATTCCTGAGATGATTTGCAATTAGATGATGGAGCCAGCAGCAGAAGCGACCTTGGGCCAGATATCAGCGCACTCTTTAGCAACGGGGCCAGTAATAGCAGATCCCTTCATTTCACCCTTGGGGTTAACGATGACACCAGCATTATCTAGGCAAAATTAACCTTCAATTTTCAAATATTCTATACCTTCACAGTAGATGAAAATACCTTCCTTTCTTCTCCAGGGCTTTCTTTGTCTGACAACGACAGCTTGTAAGACTATCAAATATTTAGCTTTCTCTTTTTACTCAAATCCACATACCCTTCTTTCTGAGTTCGGGTTTACCCTTCTTGACTGAAACCAAAACCATATCACCAGCGGAGGCACTGGGGAGTCTGCTCAAGTGACCCTTAATACCGAAAGCAGAAATGATGAATAAGTTTTTAGCACCAGTGTTGTCAGCGCAGTTGATCAAAGCACCTTGGGCAAGACCCAAAGAAACCTTAAGCTTGGTACCGACTTGACCGCCTCTTCCTAAAAGATTCCGTCATCAACGACCAGATTAAGAAATTGCGGGTACCTCTTTTACTAGCCATAGCTTGATTTTATTTTTATATTTAATACAGCGCTATCTCTCACATCAATAATACTTCCTAAAAATCATCTCGACAAAGTTTTCCATCTCCATCATTCTCAATCCTTTTTCAAAGAAAAAAAAAATTCTGATTCTTTATTTGTTGAGAAAAAAATTATTTTCAAATTGTTTTTTCCAAAAAAAAATTCATGTTATCGAAAAAACAATTTCTTTGAGCAAATATTTTTTCAATATCAAGTCAAAAGCTTCAAATCACATTTTCCAAGGTTTTTTTTTGCAAATGGCTATGAATTCAAATCAGAATGGCCAGTGAGAAAAAGTTTTCTTTCCAGTAATCAAAATTTTCGCTCCCCTCAGACATTCCTCAACAACCCCTGAGTTCATGATCTCTTTAAAAACTTAGATTTCGTTTTATAAATAATTTTGCCAGGTTTTAATTCTCTACTTGATCATTCCATTTTACATTTAAATTAATTATAATTAAACCTCAG
>Ga0182738_1008562_pt1 | contig 10140 bp, 7 predicted proteins | sample eDN5th30CBELigMG_FD_128876 | JGI IMG/M metagenome (GOLD analysis project Ga0182738, IMG submission 128876) | Enriched Miracle-Growth compost microbial communities from Emeryville, California, USA - eDNA 5th pass 30_C BE-Lig MG (version 2)... ... | reverse complement strand
AACAGGGAATTTTTGAAATTTTTGTTGAAAGTTGACTTTCCGCTTTTTAGTTGGTTCCAAAAGGAAACGAGAAAATTAACTTTTTGAACATGTGAATTTTGGTATAATAATTTTTTGAATTTTTTCATTTGAAAGAAAGTTAGCATTCTTCATAAAGTTTATTTTTAATAGATCCTTGGAGATTGAGCGTTCATCTTATAAATCTTTTTATACTTACAATGCTCATTTTTCGCAATTTTTGACATCGCCAAAGTCAAACCTAACTTCCGCAAAAAGTGGTGAAAATTTCATCTCACAAAATTTCAAGGCTTTCCCAATTTAATCCCATTGACTTAAATATTTCTTTTGAAGTCTAAATGTTTTTTGAAGGAAGAAAAAATTTCACTCTTCGGAGCTTTTGATTGTAAGAAACTTTTTGGGAAAAAGGTATAGAAAGTTCAACCCAACTCAAAACAAAATTTTTTCAATGAAAATTTGGTTTTCCTGCAAACAAAAATTTCCCTTCAAGCTTTGACAAAAAGTCTCAATCTACCAAAAAAGACTTTTGAAAATTTTCAAGCTCTGAAAATCAAAAAGGCATGAAATTTAAAGACTTTACAGTCATGAGGATCTTTGGCCAAAAAACCTTCTCAGTCAAATACCAAGAATTCTGTATGTAGTTCTCAAGAGCTTCACATCTCTGGACCTTGAAATAAATAAAAAGTTCACAAGATTCATTCTAAACAATTAATTTTATCTATCTGTACTTTGAAATGTCATCAACACAAGGATACGACGTAAATTCTCCAAGCAAGGGCACCACGGCCACTACCCAAGGCACCCCAAACGTTCAATATGCTTCTCTTTCCACAGAACCCTCAAGACCCAGCCGTAAACAACGTTCCGACGACACTTTGAAAGCTTATGTCGATAAAGTATTGAATGAGAATAAAGTTTTTTCGACTCTTCACAAAATTCGAACAAAAATCATGAGATATTATGCTCCTGTTGCTAACGCTATTTTGGCTATTGTGTTTATTATGGCCAATAGAAAAGAAACGGAAAAAGCATGTGATGAATATACTGTGAATTGGTCTCTTTGGGCTATGATTTATTTTGTTTGTGTGTCGATTTCAGAAATCACCAATATTGTCGTTGAAAAAACAGGCTCAAAGATTTTCGAAGAACTTCAAAAGGATCTCAGAGTGAAAATGCTCTTTTCAAGCTTAAACACTGTGGAACTAGTTTCGAATTTTGTTGTGAATATTGCATTATTCTATGCTTTTATTGATAGGGACCAATGTCCTGCATTGAGTCCTTATTTGCTTGCTTGGGGTGCTTTTGAGTTTTTGCTTGGTGTCGCCTCAGTCATCACTCTTGCTTTGACCCTGTTCACTCTGGTCACATATATGCATTATGAGAAGAAAAGACTTGATTAAAGTGTGAATAGAAAAGAATTCGTTCTTGTTATCGTCAATATTTTATCGGTATTTATTGAAAGAAATATGTAATAGTATAACAAAGCATTGCGTAGTTTCCAAATAAAATGCTGAAGTCTCATATCTTTATCGTATAAAATTCAATATCCAACAAAGACTATTCACATAAAAATATTGATTCTAACTTTCTGCTGCTCTTTCCGCGTCACCAAGAACCTGTTGTGAGAAGTCTTGAGAGAAAATATCGTTCTTCGTGCTCTAGAATCATATTCAATTTCTCGAAGAGAGAATTCCTTCGAGCAAAAATCCAAACTTCGCCAATTTTTACTCAATCTTTCACAACAAAAACTTGCAAATCTTTCGAATGTTTCTCAACAAATGGGCTTCATAAATTGATCTTGGGTCTTGCTTCCATCTTTACTAGGCTTTGTTTGGTCATCACGAGGCTATCAACGTCTCTAATTCCAGGATAACACTATGAAATTCCAATTAATATATCATAAAAGACTCAAATTGCGTCAATTGACTGAAAATTTAACCAGAATTAATAATTTCTTTTTCTAATAAAATCGACTCCCAATAAAAATGTCTGCTGAAGAAGACCGCCTTTTCCCTTTACACAGACCTGAAGATCACCAAGAATCTTCAGAGGATACCCAAACCAAGCCTCATTTCGACTTTAACAAACTTTTCGAAGAAGAACTCAAGAAAAACGACCCTTTAAAAACTCCTTCTGGACATGTCTATATGTTCTTTAAAGTCTTGTCTCCAATTATATTGGCCTTTTATTTCTTTTATGCTCGCAAAAACACCATGAGAGAACTCTGTAAAGGTCCTTCTTACACTTGGTCAATGGTTGCTGGGCTTTATTATTTGACTTCTGGATTTATTGAGATCAGAAATGCGATTGTGCAGTTCGCTCAAGAACGTAAATGGAATGTCGATTGGGTCAAGCGTGGAGATCATATTATCTCCATTGTGAATATTATCTTATATCCTTTGAGCTTTGTGATAAATATCGTGCTTTTTACAGCACTTTTATGGAGTGATGATTGCCCTGATATGGTTAGTGCTCTGTGGTTCTGGTTTATTGTGCAGTTTTTGTCTTGGGTTTCTTGTGTTTTCTGCTGTTGTTCTGGTGGCGCTAGCGGTGTTTCTACCTTTAAAAAATTCGATTTAAATGCTAATGCGAGAAGATTTAACCAGAATCAGCAAGGTGAAGAAGGAAAAACTGATGAACAGGAAGCTGAAGGAAGAGAGAAAACTGAAGAAGAAGCTGAAAAAGAAAAGAAGGAAAATTAATTAGTTCTGAGTACAGTATTTGAAATGAGATGAAAATGCTTTGATTTTGAATGGAAGAAGGAGCATAGCTATATTGATAGTATGGTGGTTTTGCTTTGCAAGTATTTTCATGTCTTTGCTGTTCCATTTGAATATTTGATGTAGCTTATAATTTTACCGTGAAAATGTATTAACAGTAAGCTTGAAAAAAATGACAACAAACCCTGCAAACGAGAATAAAACTCTTGACCTTCTGAGATTCCAATATTGTCATGAAGTGTTTTTCAGAAGCTTTTTGGGGCTCCAAGCTAAGGTTTTTCCAGAACCTTTTTTTTGCTTAAATTTTTATTTCGAAATTCCACGAAATTTTCCTTTGAAATTTTTTCTTTGTCTCTTTGAGGGCGAGGTGAAAGTGAGAGCAGTTTCAATACACCACTAAAAACTTTTTGTGCTTATTGATTTTTTTGCCTGATCTTAATAATTTATTCTATCAGAAATTCTATTTAGAAAAGTGTCTCAAGAACAGGAGGCCAAAGAGAAAATTTTTATTTAAAACATATTTCTTCTCAAAGGATAAAATTTTACTCTCAAAAATCATCAAATTTTTTTTTACAGTATGTAGACAAAAAGAGCGATTTATCATTCATTCATATCTCATATCTCACTCAGATCTATTTTTTCTTTTTCCAAAAAGGTTCCAATCTTCAGGGGAAAGAAAATTTTTAAATTAAAAAAGCAAAACTAATCAACTAAATATTACCTAATTCTGTTGCCTGATGGCCACCTCCAATCAACAAAAATACACTCCAGTTAGTCTCAAACCCAGCGACCCCGAAGAACTCCTCAACTCTCCAGATGAAGCTCAAAATGTCTCAGAAGCTACACAACCTGCTTCTGGAATCAATATTAACAATCACAGATATCCTTATTGTATCGTCTGGACTCATTTACCAATGATTACTTCTATTCTCCCAGTTATCGGACATACAGGCATCTGCACGTGAGTTCTATTGATTAATTTTCGGCTGATTTGGGAATAGATCTGAAGGAGTCATTCATGATTTTGCTGGCTCTTATTATATCAGTGTAAGACTTAAAGGAAATAATGAGATTTTGATTGTGAATAGGTTGATAATTTTGCTTTTGGGGATCCTCATAAGTGAGCGAAAAAAAGTCAAAGAGAATATATTGATGAATTTTTAGATACGTGTTGTTGGATTCTGAAGGTATTGACCCAAATAAATGGGACGAATCTGTCGAAAAAGCTGATAGAAAATTCAGAGGACAAGCTGTAAGGAGAATATTCTATTGACTTTTCCCACTAAAAATTTTCTTTTTAGCATAATTTGTTTACGAATAATTGTCATAGTCACGTCGCAGAAGTGCTGAATCAATTGAGTTATAAAGGAAAATCTAATTGGAATATGGTTGATATTTGGTGGTTGATTGTCAAAGAAGGTAAATATGTTAGGTAATAAGCGTGTATATAATGTATCTTTAACTTGCCATCATAGCGGGAAGCATCTCTTCAAAACCTATATCGCATTCTTTATCCTCATTTTAATCTATTGGTTCCTTATAAGATAGGAACCTAGCTGTATAGGCATCCAATTTTTATTGTAATCCTTGCATACCGATGAAGGTTTGAATAGAATTATTATGAGAATCCCAGTCGTTTTTATTTTTATGTTCCCCTGTTATTTTTGACTGGAAGTGAAAGATTTTTAATCTCTTCTATGAAAAATGCAGTTTCTTGTGGTTCAGCTAGACCTGGCTCTGGACCTTTATAATAGAATATCTTTGGAATTTTTAATGGAATTTTTTAAAGGAAAAAGTCTTGAAATTGATATTGAAAATTTGTGTAAAAAATTGAAGGATTTTTTTGGCAAATGAATTTTTCAAAAATGAAACTTTTGTCTCTTACAATAAGATACTCTTTTCATGCATTCTACGAGACTTCTTTCATAACATAATTTTTCAACCAAAATCTTGTCCAAAAGTATCAAAAGAATCCGTCAGTTCGCCTTCTTTAATTTCAACTCTCCCTCTGGAAGACCATAAGTGCGAGCCAATTCCACTCAAAACTGGCTTGCATTTCTGACTCGTAGACGAGCAATTGATTATAAAAAAGGACAAGAGGTAGTTTTATTTATTTGTTCCTTTTATTAAAATTCACCTAAAAAAATTTTGTAACTTGTATGCCATCATCTTTGTAACCACATATCCTTTTAAAAAATCATGTAAAATTTTCTTCTTTATTTTCATCCTTCACATCTTCTTCATCATTCTCCAGATCCAACCCTCTCAAATCAAATAAAATCCATCCATCCTCATCTCCCTCACCTTCTATTCATTTTCCTCAGAGAATTCTACGTAATATATTCATCCTGCTCTTTCCAATTCTTCATCTTTCACTCACAAGAAAAGCTCAAGGCATATACTTAATAAACAAAAGAATTCTAGTTTCCAAGAAACGCAAAAGAGGATTTGAAAAGGTTGATTTTTTGAACTGGAGAAATCCCGCGTTTCTTGAAAAAAAGAAGAGTTTAATAAGATTTTTAGTTTATGAGTTTGGATTTTGTGGGAATAAGAGTGGGATTTTGGTGGATTCTATGCAACTCCCTCTTCTTTCTTCAGGCTAAAACTAACAATTTTTTTACTTCACATAGGCATTAATTTACCTGACATATTATTTTCCGTCATTATTTTTTCACCTGAAATATCTCCGCTCTTCTTATTATTAAATCAAATTCACTCTCTTCTCGAGCTAGACCCCCCAAAACCAATTGCTATGCTCGAGAAGACCCGATATTTCTTCGCATAATTGTTATTTCAAAGAAGAGAGTTAATAGGAAAATGCCAATTTTAACATTTAATAAGGTTTAATTAACTGTCCAATCCCGAAACGATTATCTATCTTTATCAATCAAAGTAACCGTCTTCTGAGCATTTCTCTCTCGCTTTCCCCTTTTCAATCTCTCCTCCACTCTCTCTCCCTCTCTCCCAACGCCATAGGCCTCATCTTTTTCACCACAGTCTTTCTTTCTCTACAAAACCAAAAATTCTTTTATAAAAAAGCCATTTTTTCCCTTCAATAAAACCCTTCTACAAACCCTTTCAAAATATTCTTTTCATATATTTTCTCATAACTACTGGGCTAAAAGGGGAAATAATAGAAGTCTCACTTCAATGTCAAAATTCATCAGTCAGTGAAGTCACTTCCCAACACTTTCCTAACCAAGGAGTTATTCTAATCAAAATCACCAAACAAAAAATAATTATATTTACTTACTAAAAAAGCCCTTACGCCTCGAGACTTTTCAGTCCCATAATCTCATGCAGCCCACAAAATCCCCAAACTACCTCAGTCGTCCACAGAAATCTCGTCTTTATACTGCGCCAGATGAAACCTTTTCCTATGATTTAAAGCCCTCTACTGGCAAATCTCCATATCTCAATCTCAGAAAGGTACTTTTTCTTGTTACTATCTCCCCTTCTAATTCATCATAAAGCCTGCTCATAAAACAGAATACAATGGATTTCCTGCAAAGAGCAACTCAGTCAACACAGCTTTGACTTCACAGGATATGATGTTTAATAATGAAAATGACCTGATAAAGTCCACACAAGACGATCACTTGTATTACCTTCGAGAAGAAGAAGATGATGAAGGTCTTGATGAAACCCCTTCACCAACTGATAAAGGAAAAGATAAATATATCAAAAGACGACAGAAAAACGAGAAAAACTACAAAGATCTTAATAAATCCCTCGCTAATCTTGCCCTTAAACGTGTTATTAACCGTAGTTCTTCTTCTGATACAAATTCTTGGCTCAGCGGACAACTTCAAGCTCACGCCGAAAAAAGCTATAATTTCGAGTTCCAGCCTTATTTCTTCTCGCCTACCCTTCAAATAAAAAACTCCTTAGCCACCACAAACCACTCAAATGCCGGCATCGGAGGCTCAAACAGCTCATACTGTTCTCTTGCTAAAACTTATCTGAATTCTCCTGCCCAGATTTCTCCACGAAAAACCGAAAAGAAGATCACCAGATCTCATCATTCGCCTGCAAGACCTACCTCACCTTTTCAACCTAGTATTTATCGTCTTGAACAAGAAAGCAAAATGAATAAAACACAAGGAGTCTCCCGAGATCATTCTCAAGGCCCTGCTAGCTCTTCTAATAGCATTTACTGTGATCTGAAAATTGAAGACATTGCAGCAAGATACAAGAATAAATCTGAGAAATCTTGGCTTGATTCCAATGTGAAATTCTTCCCAGGAAATCTCGATAAAGTCGACTTTGATCAACAGCGTTCAGAACCTCAGAGACATAAAGCACCCAGCAGGCTGAATAGAGACAATGTAAAGGTGTCAAAACTGTTGAATTTCCATCATGAGAAATCAGCTGATAGCATTGAAACAGCTTTGTCTTACAAAGACGTAAAAGGGATGAGAGATAAGAGCCATGTTTTGGACAGTAAATTGCCAAGCAAGGTTGATCTCCATGAGAAGTCACCTCCCAAGGACAGCCATGAGGTTTTGAGTAGCCATGAAAGAGTTCAGACTTTGCAAAACGGGTATAATAGCAGCGGAAAAAAGAGATTTGGAGGAGAGGATACGATAAATAGAAGGAAGGAAGCAAGCGCAACGAGAAAAGTCCAAGAAGAACAAAGCTTTGAACCGATTGAAAAGAAAACTTTGGATGGCTGGAAATCTGAAATTCTCAAGATAAAGAGCGATATGGAGAATAGAAAGAAGCATTACAATGAAGTCAACAAGTTCTTTGAGTTTTGTGAAGGAACTGATAAACGCCAAAAATCACGTAAATTTTCTTCGTAACTCTTTGTTCTTATATCTCTTCTCTAGTGCATAGAAACCAAGGAAGCCGCTCTAGTAAGAGTCCTGCTGAAGGCCACAAGCGCAACATCTCAATTTTCTCAGGTTCTACTTATGATTCCAAGTCAGGTAACCCTCAATCTCTCAATATAATTGTTCTCAATTCTCTTTAGGCAAGACCGTGTGTGTGAGTCCTTTGTCAACTGGCAAGAGCAACATTCAACAAAAATCAAATAAAAAGAGCGGAAAGGTGTCATTTGACTTGGCACTTGATGAAGAAAGGCCAACTGCAAAGCTTCAAGGACCTCAGACAAGACCTAATCAAATCGAGCACTCTGCTTATTTTGGGTCCAATAAGGTCCAGAATATCAATACACAAAGCTTTGCTGACCCTTATATTCAATCTAGGTCAAAGGTAACTATTTTGAATGATGAATTTGAAGCTGATTCTTTATAATAGTCCCCTGTTAATCAAAATAATCAAGAGCCAAGTTGCAATATCTTTTGAATTGATGATTAACAACGCCTCTAGTTTTTGGAGCTTTGGAGGAATTGTAATAAAAAAGTACACTGAAGGTTTTGAGAGTAATTAAAAGAGAATTTTTTGGCTGAAGTGGGTTCTCTACTTCAGTCATTTTTGAAGGTTTTCAATAGAATTAGGGTTTAAACATTTTTTATTTTGTCTTATTGTATATTGATTTTTTGCAATATCCTTTGACGGATAGCATTTTTCCATTATATATATACATTATCCCTCACTTATCACTCTCTTATTACGTATATTGTATGTCCTTTTTGTCATATACATTTTCGTTTCAAATCAATTAATTAACCATAAACCATAAAATTCACTTCTCATATGTCATTATCTAGAAATACAAAGAAACTTTCTTATTGATTCTCAGCCTTCAATCCTCTTAGTTCTTCAATCTGAAGGACTAATTGCAGCGATTTCCATGGGCAATTGTAACAATACCTTTTCGATATAAAGCAAGAGAGCTTAAGCAAAATTTACCTGAGTCCAGTTTTCAACAACGACACGATAGACATCCTCATCATCTGGATTAAAATTCAAGAAACATTCCTCACTTGACATTGTCCTGATGAATAAGGTTAGCTCAGAATTACTTTCTTACTGTGACTTGTGCATCATCATTTGAATCATCTCCATATTCATTTCAAAAGGTCTCAACATAAACTGCTATTTCAAAATCACTCAGCCAACCCCTTTTACCTCTCCCTTTACCTTCATATTGTTCTGTTTCCTCATTGTTTTCGATCCAGTTTGCAGCAGCAAAAGCTGCTTCGATATCGCAGGTACATCTTGATACTGCGAGTAAATCTCAAAAGCGTATGAATAAGGCACTTTCAACAGATCATATGCATAATCCAAAGATGTTCCCGGGCTTGTATATCCCACATTCAGCCCTGCAGGCCTCGTTTTACAATCACAATAATCTTTATTTAACCCATCCAAGGCCTTTAACATATTGTCCTTATTCATTATCGGCTCTAACTTCTCATAAGCATAAGGCGTAAACATCGCCAGTTGCCCCGAATGGACTGAAACAAAGAGCTTTGGTGAGAATCTTGTGAGGGCTTCTTTCAGTTTTTGGGTCTCAAGTTCACTGAAAGCAAGGAGACCAGGGTTTAGCTCAGGGTCTTCTCCGAATTTCTACAAGAAAAAATAAGGTTTTGCTAGAGAAAATGAGTTTACAAGAGCTTGCCAATGATTATCCCAGTTTCTGTTTAAATCGACTCCGTGTTCATTTGTTCGTTTACAAAAATCGCCTTTTTCAACTTCCAGGCGGCCTAAAGGGTTCGCATTGATCACAATTTGGAAGATGTTGGTTTGTAAAAGATTGTTGATGTTTATAAATGGTCTGTCCTTGGAATATTCCTGAACTCCACAAAGGGTCTTGGCTAAATTCAGGCCGGTTTCTGAGGAGATAAGCTCTCGGGGATGCTCTCCGAATAGATAAAAGATCTTTTGTTTATTTTCAGCAAGAGATTTGCCTGTGATTGTGACTAAATGGATTGCAGGCTCGCCCAAGATAGTTTCCTTGCAAATATTAGAGATTCTGGGAAGATGCAAAGACAATTTACGAGCTTATATTCTTGTTTGCAGGTTTTTTTAAGACTAACAAGGGAATTGAAGATGTCCTATAGAATTATGGTGAGGTCCAAAGAAGGGGAGTATTTTTACTTGGGAGGTATGGTAGAAAGGTGGAAGGGGAAGGGAGTGGGCACAGAGGAGGAAGATGGCGAATAAGAGAAGGGGTTTCATTAGAAGAGGAAGAGGGAATGAGGAATTTCTCACGAAAATGTTTTTAAAAATTATTTTTGATTTCAATTCTGAAACAAAGGGTGCGTTGAGAAACGGCTCATTTTTAAGCCTCGAGGGAAAAAAAATTCATTGCGATGAGCCAAATCAACCACAATTTCTCTCAAATCCTTTTTCGATGTGAATGGGCCTTCTGATTTTTTTTCAAAGAACAATTTTTTGGAATTTTTCCAGGAAAATTTCTTTACAAAAAAAAATTCTTCCTTCAAGTCAATAAACCGTAAGACTATTTTTTCTGACAAATAGACACTTTGTT
>Ga0182738_1008561_pt1 | contig 10141 bp, 7 predicted proteins | sample eDN5th30CBELigMG_FD_128876 | JGI IMG/M metagenome (GOLD analysis project Ga0182738, IMG submission 128876) | Enriched Miracle-Growth compost microbial communities from Emeryville, California, USA - eDNA 5th pass 30_C BE-Lig MG (version 2)... ... | reverse complement strand
TCGGTCGTCGCCTCGACCTTGGCAGGTTCGGCGGCCGTCACAAAGTCTCCCAATGCCAGGATGGCACCTAGTAATGCGAGATTGGGAATCCCACGCATGAAAGATCGACCTTTCCAAGAAGGGAGGGACGAGTTAAAAGCTGGCATGATGACGCGGACCGGCTTGCGCCGGGTTTCCATCCGAGATACCAACGCTCGACTCAGCGCCGCTCATTGTCCTTGGGGAGCCGAGGTGAAACAAGTTGGTGGTACGGATGACCTCGTCTCATCCGCACTCGATCCGATTTGGTTTTGTTATTCTGATTAATATAAATTAAACGCGTCTTTGTGATTGTATATTCTTGTCAGAATTGTGTTATGGTGGCATCTTCAATAGATGGGTGAGCGGTGGTTTGTCCTTCATTGAGCTACAGGTGGCATTCCTGTGGAAGGTAGCAAACCGCGAGTTGAATACTCGGAGTGAGCCGCGGGACATGGGACATCAAAAGGTTTACTGCTCGTGAGAGCGTGGGTGTCACGCCTTCATTGCTCTGATGTCAATACTGGCAATACGCCCATGCTTGCAGAGAGGAAGGCAATGCCTGATGACCCACCGTGTCGAGTCGCATGCCAAACTGATCACGCATGATGTGTTGAATTTGCATATGCGTGAGCATGCGATAGGAGATGACGCATGCTCTAAGCTGAGCAGTTGGTGCGTCTGCGCTGACGCTTGACACACCCTACGGATCAGCTCGCTTGCTACCTCCCAACTTGTGGGTGTGCGTAAGGCAAACGTAGCGTGTCGGTTAAGCCGTTCGGGAGACTCTTGTGCGCAGCCAATTCATAATAAGTAAAGCTGTCAATAATTATTGTCAATCGCCTCGCCGCCGTGAATTGTCCCCAATGCTCTCCAGACGCTTCGATCGATCTCGTTCCTGATGAACCGAACCGTTCCATCGCCGAGCGCCATGACGACCCCGTTGGAATGCCGGCTGGTCGCCGCCATTCCCACGCCATCCCACGTCAGGCCGTTCTTGCAGCTTTGGCGTCCCGGGGTCATGAGGTGATTGTATCGGGTCCAGTTCATGTTCCCTTCCAGCCAGGTCTTGCCGCCGTTGCCATCAATGAAGAACATGCGAGCCTGAGATACGGTTATGGAAATGCACCAGTCGTGGAACGTTTGCTCGGTCCAGAGGTTGGGTCGAGAGATCAAGACACTCTGAAAATCCACGGTCGTGGGAGTTGCCCAGGCCTTGCATCGCTCGCTCAAGGCAGCGGTTGAGGAGAGTCCATCGGTGATGTCCGCGTAGCGAATCCCCGAGTTCTGGCCAAACATCCCATCTCCCGACCTCCCCGCCCAACTGCTCCCGTTGCAGACCCGGTAGTTGTTCGCTCCCCACCGCGCGTCAATGCTTTCCCGGTCGCTCGGGCATAGGAACGTCTCCACGACGGTATGCCCCGCCGTGTAGTTCACACCGGGCTCCCCCGACGGGCCCAACTCGGCATCGATGTAGGGAAAGAAGGGAGTTACCATGAAGTTGATCGAGTGGAACAGAGGCGTCTGGTCGAGATAGAGCAGCAGTTGCGACTGAGCGGAAAACCGCCTCGCGGCCAGCGAACCGATCGTGGCGGCCCTCTTGTCGTCGTCGGGACCAACTCCGAAGGGAAGCACGCTGAAGGTCGCGTGATAGTTATTGAGTGCCAGTGTTATTTGCTTCAGGTGGTTCGAACAGCTCAACCGCCTGGCCGACAGGACGACCAGGGCCACGAAAATGGATTGAATCATGTAAGGGACTCCGGTGGTTTCGATTAGTGAAATATGATTTTGATTTGTGAATTGTTGATATGAATTGAATGTAAACAGAGCAGAAAAGGACATTTCGCAAATGCGAGGGGGTGCCGTGCGGGAATCGTGGTGGGGAGGAGTCGTTTTGATTCGGCTGAACGCGAGCTCGTAACCCCTTACGTCGAACTCGGGGAGGTTCTATTGGTGTGCGATGGATTGGGTCGCATTCGATCGAATTGCCCTTTTTGTCTCTCCACTGGGCCCGATACGCTTCCGAATAATACGTGCCTGATCAACTTATGATGACTGCCATGAGCGATTTGTAATCGATGAATATGCCTTCTCTATAGCACGAAGATGCTTTGGTTGGAAACTCCACAACTCGATTTGAGTCGTGCACGTGAGGGCGGCGATCGAGGGGTTTGCTTGATTGTGGGGTGCCACGGTCTCGGTGTTTGGGTTGACCGATTTTTCAGTCTGGACCAGAATCCCCAGTTTGGGAAGGGAAGCCACGCCTCGGCGTGAAACGTGTTCGCCTGGGGAGTCGCCAAGGATGACCGACCGCCGCATCGTTCTGTGTCTGATCCTGAGCGCCATCCTGGTCCGCATGGCCGCTGTCTTGGTTTTGCAGAGCCATCGCGTTCCTCACAGCACGTACGAGCACGGGGAAATCGCGCGTAACCTCTTGGAAGGGCGAGGGTTCTCGGTCCGATTCCTGGGCGCCGAGGGCCCAACATCTCAGCAGGCCCCCCTCTACCCGTTCCTCGTCGCGGGAGCCTATGCCTTGGGAGGGGTGGAGACGCCACGTTCCCTCCTGATCTTGCAACTGGCTCAGTCGCTGCTCGGTGGGGTCTTGGTTGCGGCGGTTGTGGCTCTGGCTCGCGAAGTCGTTCCGGGTCAGTCTCTGGTTGCCCTGGTGGCGGGGGCGATCGCGGCCTTCCATCCCACTCTGGTTTATGCGGCAACGCACGTCCAGGTCGCGCTCCAGGGGGCGGTTTTCGTGGTCGCCACACTGGCCTGGAGTTACCGGGCCAGCCGGACCGGTCGGGACCGCGACGCGATACTCGCGGGCCTATGCCTGGCCTTGCTCGTGTTGACCGACCCGATTTTGGGCTTGGTGTTCTTTGGCGCGATCGCGGCGATGGTTCAGGGGCGGGGTCTTCGTCTGGCGGTTCGGCCGGTGGCGCTGATGGGTTTGGTCCTGGCGCTTGGGACCGCCCCATGGATCGTTCGAAATGCCTGGGTTCACGGCGAGCTGGTGCTGGTCAAGAGCTCGTTCGGCTATGCGTTCTGGCAAGGGAACTGCGCATTGAGCGAGGGGACCGACAAGGTGGTTCGCCCTTCGGTCGAGCGCATCCTCCAGTCGGATCGAGGCGGGCTTCAAGGGATGAATGAGACGCTCTGGGCCGCGCGTCATGAGGCGGGCTATCTGGACGACATTGCCCTAACGGCCCAGGATTATGAGGAGCTTGGCCGTTGTTCCGAGCCGGAGCGATCGCGTCGGCTCTTTCGGCGGGCGATGCTCGACCTGAAGCAAGAACCAAGTCGATTCGTAACGCTCAGCCTTAGGCGTTTGCGTTACTTCGTCTTTTTCGATGAAACGAATCCAAAGACGAGAAACGGGCTGTATCGGGCGAGCCACCTGGCGTTGACGGCGGGGGCGGTGCTGGGCTTGCTGGGCGCTGGCTCGAACCTGCGCCGGCGGTTGGGGCCCACAATGCTCGCGGTGGCCTTGATCGCGCTGTTCCACACGTTCACGATCGTTTCGGCGCGGTTCCACATTCCGATCGAACCGATCCTGGGCCTCTGGGCGGCCTCGGGACTAACGCGTTGGGCCTGGGCGTCGGCTGACTCCCGGTCTCGCTTCCGTTTGGCCGACGCCCAGCCCGAGCGGGTTCACGAGGAGCGGGCCGAGGTTCGGCCCGCGACCACGTAACCCGCCATGCCCGTTGAGAGTTTACTGATCACGAATACGGCCTTACCCGCGCGATCCAACCACGTCGAATGCGTCGGCATCGAAGCGAGGCTTGCTCGATCCGTGGAACTCGGGGTCGGCGTGGCCCGTGTCAGCCTGCGCGGGGTAGCAGCATGTGAGGATCAGGCCCGAGACAACTCCCGCGAATCCGACCGATCCGGCGGCGATCCACATGGGCAGAGACTCCAGCCCAGACCCGTCCGACGCCAGCCAGGCGATCCCGAAGAGGCCCAAAGGCAATTTCAGCCCCAGGTCGGCCGCCAGGCGGGATGGGGTGTAGCCTGTGTTCACCTCGCCTGGAAGGGGACGTCCGAGCTCGATCGCGCGCATCCGTTCCGCGTGCCGATACTGGGTCTTCAACCGAAGTTGCCGGAAGATCAGGATCGTGGGAACGAGGATGATCGGGATCGACATGCCCACCAGGGGGATGATCGCGGCACTGTTGTGGTTCATGATTCAAAACCTTATGTCTGTCAGGAAGGAGTTCCGTTGTTCGAGCCCCGTTGGCCCACGACGTCCAATGTGTCGGGATCGTGGAACGGCTTCCGGGCGTGATCGGTCCGTTTTAGGCTAATTCGTTTCGACGGGTCATGCGAATTCCTGGTCGATGTGAGCTTGAGGAATAAACTCGTCGCGAAGATCAGGCTCATCATACTGAGTAACGTGGCGGCCACCCAAATCTCGTCATTGGAATGGTACGGAGGCTTCGAGGACATCCAGGCCATCGCGAACAGGCAGAGCGGGATCCCAAGCCCCATGAATCCAATGGCCGAGAGGGTGGAACGATTCCTGTTGACCTTCGCGGGCTTGTATCCAAGCTGAATCGCGGCGATGCGCTCTTCCGTTCGACGCTTGTCGCGGTTCCAGAGGGCCAGCAATGCGAAGAGGAAGGCCAGGAACGCGAGCGTGGAGGGGCTATCGGCCGATCGCCTCCACCCGTCGTCCGCGAATGAGAGAACGACCGTGCCGATCGTGATGAGGATTGGCGTGACGAGAACAACGTCCTTCATCCTGGCTTCCTCCGGCCGAGGCTTCCGGCGGTTTGGGAATTCGCTTGGTTGTACCGCCCTCTCGCGGCGCGTTGGGGCTGATGGTATTTTCGGAGTGCGTTTGGCTTCGATGACGGAGTCTGTCCGATCACGCGGGATTCGAGGAACGAGAGATGGCGCGAGACCACATCTTGGCGATCGATCAGGGGACAACCAGCACTCGAGCCGCTCTCTACGATCAACGACTTCAGACGGTCGGACAGGGTCAGGCCGAAGTTCCCCTCTCCTATCCGAAGCCAGGCTGGGTTGAGCACGACCCCGAGGCTCTGGTCGGGTCGGTCGGCCCCCTGGTGACCGAGGCTCTGGCGAACGCGGGGCTCGGTGCCGATCGAATCGCCGCCATCGGACTGACGAACCAACGCGAGACGACCATTCTCTGGGACCGAGGCACGGGGCAAGCCGTGGCCCCGGCGCTCGTCTGGCAAGATCGACGCACAGCCGACTTCTGTGAACGTCAACGCGATCGCGGTCCTTGGCTGAGCGAGCGGACCGGGTTGGTCCTGGACCCCTATTTCTCGGCCACCAAAATTGCCTGGCTGCTCGACAACGTGCCCGATTGCCGGCGCCGGGCCGAGGCGGGAGAATTGGCCGCGGGGACGGTGGATAGCCTGCTCATTTGGCATTTGACGGGTGGGCTTAGGCATGTGACCGACGTCACCAATGCGTCTCGGACGCTTTTGATGGATCTCCGAACCCTGGAATGGGCGGACGACCTCTGCGACTTCTTCGCCGTATCCAAGTCATTATTGCCCGAAATCTTGCCCAGTTCCGGTGAGTTTGGAAAAACCAAAGGGCTCGGCTACCTTCCAGACGGTATTCCGATCATGGGCGTGGCCGGCGACCAGCAAGCCTCGCTCGTCGGTCAAGGGTGCCTGCGCGAGGGGCAGGCCAAGTGTACGTACGGCACCGGAGCGTTCCTCCTGGCCCACACCGGCTCGAAAGTCATCCCCTCCACGCGAGGGCTCGTGACAACCGTCGCGGCGACTCTCGGCGACGGCCCGCCCCAGTATGCCTTGGAAGGGAGTGTCTTCGTGGCCGGGGCCGCGGTGCAATGGTTCCGCGACGGCCTGAAAGCCGTGGGGGCGGCCCCCGAGATCGACGAGCTTTGCCTGCACGCCAACCCGAACTCGGACGTGCTGTTCGTTCCCGCGCTGACCGGGCTGGGGGCCCCTCACTGGGATCCCGAGGCGCGTGGCACCCTTTTCGGGCTGACCAGGGCCACCACGCTGGCCGACCTGGCCCGCGCCACGCTGGAAGGGGTCGCTTACCAGATCACCGACCTGATCGACGCCATCAACGCCGATCTTCCCGCCCCCCTGTCCGACCTGCGCGTCGATGGGGGCATGGCTCGCTCCGATCCCTTCCTCCAGTTCCAGGCCGACCTGCTTGGCCTTCCCCTCCGGCGCAGTCCGCAGGCCGAGTCGACCGCGCTTGGAGCCGCCTTGCTGGCCGGCCTTGCCGCTGAGATCTGGTCCGATCCCTCCACCGCCGCCGAACATCTGCAATCCGGTGGTCGGACCTTTGAGCCCGGCCGCGATGCCGCCTGGCGAGACCAGGCCGCCCGGCGCTGGCGGCACGCCATCCAGAGCGTTCGGGCTCACTATCATCCTTGAACCTGTTCTGTCCTGTCTTGCCCTGCCCTCGAAGTTTGAGTGTCCTTCGTCAACCCGCCTCGATCCGTGCGGACCTTCTCCTGTTTAAAGAGGATCCATTCGTGCCCAAGTCGCTGTTTACTTCTTCTTTCGTGATGGCGAGCTTGCTCGCCCCCTCCCTCCTGGTCGCGCAGGAGAAGCCAGCCCTCCCTCGCCTGGCCACCGAGCTGGCCTTCAAGAACCTGACTTTCGACCGCCCGGTCGCGCTTGAGTACCCTCGCGATGGCAGTAACCTGCTGTTCGTCGTGGAGCAGCACCAGGGGAAGATCTGGTCATTCCTCAATGACAAGGAGACCAGCGAGAAGGAGCTTTTCCTCGAGCTCCCCGACCCGATCAGCAAGGAGAACGAGGAAGGCTTGCTCGGCCTGGCGTTCCACCCGAAGTACAAGGAGAACGGCCAGTTCTTCGTGTACTACTCGGCCGACGATCGCCAGAATAACGGCCCGCGCAGGCGTTCCGTCGTCTCGCGGTTTACCGTCTCGAAGGACAACCCGCGAAAAGCCGACCCGGCCAGCGAGAAGCGGATCTGGATCGGCCCCGACGACCCCTTCGGTAACCACAACGGCGGCTGCATTCTCTTCGGCCCCGATGGCTACCTCTATATCTCCCTGGGCGATAGCGGCTCCGCCAACGACCCCCTTTTCTCGGGCCAGAACCCCAAGGATCACTTCGCCTCGATCCTCCGGATTGACGTGGATCACCCCTCCGATGGAAAGCCGTACGGAATTCCCGCCGACAACCCGGCCCGTCGCAATGACAGGTTCAGCCACTGGGCCCCCGAGGTCTACTGCATTGGCCTGCGCAACGTTTGGAAGTTCTCCTTCGATCGTGAGAACGGCAACCTCTGGGCGGGCGACGTGGGGCAAAATCTCTACGAGTACGTCCATCTGATCAAGAACGGCGGAAACTATGGCTGGAGCATTCGCGAAGGCTTCCACGCTTTCCTCCCCCAGCGCAGGCTCAAGGCCGATTCCGCCACCTCGTTCTCTTCCCCCTTGGCCGAGTACCCCCACAAGCCGACCGCCGACCGCCCCGACGACGGCAAGAGCATCACCGGCGGCTACGTCTATCGTGGCAAGGCCCTCAAGGACCTGGTCGGCGTCTACGTTTACGGCGACTTCGACACCGGCCGCATCTGGGGTCTCCGCGAGAAGGATGGCAAAGCCACTGTCAGCGGCGAACTGATCGAGTGGAAACCCCAGGGCAAGCTCGCCATCTCCGCCTTCGGCGAAGATCCCGAGGGAGAGCTCTACATCGTCTCGTTCGACATGAAGAACAAGGCCGCCGGCAAGATCTACCAGCTCGTGCCGCGTTGATTTTGATCGTCACGGGACCGAGTCTTTGAATCAATCGAGACGCGAGAGGCCGCCTGGTCAAGTGCGAGTGCACCTCCAGGCGGTCTTGTTGTTGGATAGTCAGTTGGTTCGTGGTTTATTGCGGTTCGACACGTCCCCGACAGAGTTGATCAACTCGCCTGAGTAGGGTTGGGACCCGAAAAGGACCTTCCATTTCTCGAATTCGGCGAGCGGCCTCGGCAAGCTCGACACCGACCGCCGTAACGTAGAGGGGTCTCTGGCTTCCACCCCTCAGAACCTCCTGTACGACTCTGGTACCCCTGAACCGTGTCTTGGCCACTCCAATGATTCCGACTTGCTTGCGGAGCGCCTGATAGAGGTGTGCCCCTAGCCCCCAATCGCTTTCCTCGCCGAGCCAGACATAGCCGTCGATGATTACTGTGGTAGGTGGCTTCTCAAGAGCTCTCAGCACCTCCTGAAGGCATGGCAACTCGCGACGGTAAAACTGTCCGGGTTCGTAGTGTTGAACCCCGGTAATTGCCACCACCGCCTCCTCGATCGGTCGCTCGTCGATCCAGTCCCGAAAGGTGATGCTTGCCGCGGAGGCGCCGGCGTCCCGGTAATCAACGTCGAGGCAGGCAATCATGGGGAGGGGAGTCCTGAGAACGTTGCGCGGAGGATGGTTTTATGAACTAGAAGGACCCTACGTAAAAAGTGTCACACGTTTGAATAGAATTCAAGAATCATGTAAACGTTTTAACGAGATCCTAGGCCGCCAGGTCCGTCGAAGAGCCTTCCGAAGCTCGAACGCGGGAAACCCGGATGTTCTCGCGGAATGACTCTTCGTTGCTCTTTGTTCTGACGACGTGTCAGACGCGACACGGTGTCTTCCAAAAAGGGGGCGCAACCACTAAACTGAAGGGAGTTAAGGTGGTTTCGTCGGATTGATCCGAGGCACCACCACACCCACCAGGCACAACTTGGGTTTGGAACGAGGTCGAGGCTAACCTCATGGCGATGGCGGCCGAGTCGGGGCGGGCAGTCGTGTTGCGCGGCGAGGATAACGTGGCTGTCGCCGCCCGTCCCATCCCCAAGGGGTATCTCATCTCTTGGGAAGGGAATGAGGTTGAGGTCCGCGAACCGATCGGGTTGGGGCACAAGGTCGCTCTCCGTGCGATCGACGCGGGTGAACCCATTCGGAAGTACGGCCAGATCATCGGGTTCGCCACCAGGCCCATCGCCGCCGGCTCCTGGGTTCACGTCCAGAACGTCTCGGTCGAGCTATTCGAACGCGACTATGCGTTCGCTTCGGAGAACGCGCCTCCTTTACCGACGATCGCTCCACGGACGTTCCAAGGGTATCTCAGGCCCGATGGGCAGGTGGGGACTCGTAACTATATCGCGGTGATTAGCACGGTGAACTGCTCGGCGAGTACCTCCCGGTATATCGCGGAGCGGTTCCGAGGGGATGATTGGCGCCGGGACTACCCCAACGTGGATGGGGTGTTCGCGGTAACGCACAAGGGGGGATGCGCGATCCCGTTCGACGGTCCCGACCATAAGACGCTCGAACGGGTGCTGGCCGGGTTCGCCAATCATCCCAACGTGGCGGCCTATGTGATCGTGGGCCTCGGGTGCGAGGTCAGCTACGCGCAGCACCTGGTTGAGTCGCACGACCTGGTCACCTTCGGCGGTGCTCGCACGCGAAGTTCCGAACCCAATGCCTCCCGACCTCGCGTTCTGAACATCCAGGAGCAAGGGGGGATCGCGAAGACGGTGGAGGCGGCGGTCGCGGCCGTTCACCAACTCCTCCCCGAGGCCAATACCTGGAAGCGGACCGAGCAACCGGCTTCGAAGTTGAAACTGGCGATGGAGTGCGGCGGGTCGGACGGGAACTCCGGCGTGACCGCCAACCCCGCGCTTGGGATCGCGGCCGACCTGGTCGTGGCCCAAGGCGGGACCGCGATTCTGGGCGAGACCCCTGAAATCTACGGGGCCGAACATCTCCTGACCCGACGCGCGGTGAGTCGAGAGGTCGGGCAAAAGCTCGTCGATCGGATTCGGTGGTGGGAAGACTATACACGTCTATTTGGTGCCGAGATCAACAATAACCCCTCGCCGGGGAACAAGGCGGGGGGCCTGACCACGATCTACGAGAAGTCGCTGGGCGCCCTGGCGAAGGCGGGCTCGACCCCCTTGGTTGACGTGGTTGAGTACGCCGATCGCGTCGATTCGCCCGGCTTGGTCTTCATGGATACCCCCGGGTACGACCCCCCCTGCACCACCGGCTTGGTCGCTGGAGGGGCCAACGTGCTGGTCTTCACCACCGGTCGAGGAAGTGTCCTGGGCTTGAAGCCCACCCCTTGCATCAAGGTTGCGACCAATACGCCGGTTTATGATCGT
>Ga0182738_1008560_pt1 | contig 10142 bp, 17 predicted proteins | sample eDN5th30CBELigMG_FD_128876 | JGI IMG/M metagenome (GOLD analysis project Ga0182738, IMG submission 128876) | Enriched Miracle-Growth compost microbial communities from Emeryville, California, USA - eDNA 5th pass 30_C BE-Lig MG (version 2)... ... | reverse complement strand
GGATCCGGCGGTGGCGGGGCACCAGCCCCTTGAGGCCGGGGACGGACAGGCAGGCTTCCCAGTCTTCCTCCCGGTCGGCCTCGGCGTCCAGATAGGTGATGACGGGATTGATGAGCACGCGCACCTCGATGCCCTCCAGGCTTTCCGGCCGCTCCGGCGTGTCGGGCGGCGGATAGAAGACGATGACGCGCCGGGAGACGCCGATCTGCGGTGCCGCCAGGCCGATGCCGCCGGCGCGGGCCATGGTGTCCAGCATGTCGGCGATCAGGGCCTGCGTTTCCCGCGCGGCCACGTCCGTCACCTCCTCGGCGCGCCTGGCCAAAACCGGGTTTCCCATCAATGCGATGTCTCGAACCGTCATGCCGCTAATATGGGACCGGGCGGCCCCGAGGTAAACCGAGGAAAAGGCTTCACAAGGCCCAACTCTTCTGTTATTAAGCTGTCCTCCCCGGCCGAGGCTGGGTGTGTACCTGTATCAACAGGTACTTTTTTCAGATTTTGAGGAACCGAGGCAAAAACGTGGAAGTTACGGTACGCGATAATAATGTCGATCAGGCCCTGCGCGCTCTGAAGAAGAAAATGCAGCGTGAAGGCATCTACCGGGAAATGAAGCAACGCCGATTCTACGAAAAGCCCTCCGAACGCCGCGCCCGCGAGCATGCCACGGCCATCCGCCGCGCCCGCAAGCTGGAGCGCAAGCGCGCCGAGCGCCAGGGCTGAGCCTTTTCATCACAGGTTCCAGGAAGCCGTCCCGAGGGGCGGCTTTTTTGTTTCCCTACAGCAGCCCGTGCTTCTTCAGGGCATGGCGGAGCTGGTCATAGGTCAGGCCGAGGCCCCGGGCGGTGTCGCGCTGATGGAAGCGGTGGGCGGCCAGGGCCGCCTTCAGGATATCCCGTTCGTATGAGGCGACGGCCCCCCGGTAATCCATGGGGAAACGATGGGCGCCGGGCGGCGCGGCGGGCTCCTCGCTGGCTGACGGCTCCCGCGGCTCGGGCGGCGGCGTATAAGGGGACTCGAAGGCATCGAGGATGATATGGGCGACGGGCTCATCCTCGTCCCCCCAGCTATAGACCGAGCGTTCCACCACATTCTTGAGTTCCCGCACATTGCCGGGCCAACGGTATTGGGCGAGGGCGCGCTCGGCCTCCGCCGTGAAGCCGGGGAAGATGGCCCAGCCCAGTTCGCTCGCCATGGCGCGGGCGAAATGGTGGGCGAGGAGCGGGATATCCTCCGGTCGGCGGCGCAGGGGCGGCATGTGCACCACGTCGAAGGCCAGCCGGTCCAGGAGGTCGGGGCGGAAGCGCCCGGTGCGGGCAGCGGTCTTCAGATCCACATTGGTGGCGCCGATGATGCGCACGTCAGTGGTCCATGTATCGTTGCCGCCCAGCCGTTCGTAGCGGCCATATTCGATGATGCGCAGCAGCTTCTCCTGCGCCGTCTGGCTGAGGGTGGCGATCTCGTCGAGGAACAGCGTGCCCCCGTCCGCCTGCTCGAAGCGGCCGGCGCGGCGAGCCTGCGCGCCGGTGAAGGCGCCGGCCTCATGGCCGAACAACTCACTCTCCAGAAGCGTTTCGGGCAGGGCGGCGCAATTCATCTGGATGAACGGCCGGTCCCAGCGCCCCGAGAGGAAGTGCAGACGCCTGGAGATCAGCTCCTTGCCGGTGCCCCGCTCGCCCAGGATCAGCACCGGGCGGTTGAGGGGGGCAAGCCGCGACACCCGGTCCACCAGGTCCAGGAAGGCGGGGCTCTGTCCGAGCAGCGGTTCATCCAGTTCCGTGCGATCCGTCATGTGTGGAAATTACATGGATTTGGTAAAAATTGCCAATATCTGTTTTATATCACATGGGCGGCCAGGATGTGCGCGAGGGGGAAATATTTGAAAATACGAAGGATTTTATGGCCACTCCAGTTTGGCACGCTGGTTGCAATACAGGGAACGAACATATGAGGGGATCACTGCCATGGACGTTCTGGCCTTCATCGCATCGCCGTTTTCGGCAAGCACCTGCCCACCCCGTCTGCGGGCGGCCATGGAGGCGGGCACCGTCCAGGAGACCGTTCCCGAGCAGTGGGACCATAGCGTCCCTGACCATGCCGATGCAGCCACGGATTCACCTGCCATCACGACCATCTCTGGGAGATCGTAAAATGGGTATTTTTTCCCGACTGAGTGACATCGTTAATTCCAACATCAATTCGCTTCTGGACCATGCCGAGGACCCGGAGAAGATCATCCGCCTGATGATCCAGGAAATGGAGGAGACGCTGGTGGAGGTGCGTTCCTCCGCGGCCCGTGCCATCGCCGAGCAGAAGGACATCGCCCGCAAGCTGACGCGGGTGGACGATGCCCAGGCCGAATGGCAGCGCAAGGCCGAGCTGGCCCTCACCAAGGGTCGCGAGGACCTGGCCCGCGGCGCCCTCACCGAAAAGGCCAAGCTGGCCGACCTGGCCGAGCATCTGGCCCATGAAGAGGAAGCGCTGAAGAGCGCTCTCGATCATTACGAGCAGGATATCGTCAAGCTGGAGGCCAAGCTGACCGAGGCCAAGGCCAAGAAGGCGGCCATCCAGGCCCGCCACCAGACGGCGTCCAACCGCCTGCGGGTGCGCCAGAACATCTATGACGGGCGCATCGACGATGCCTTCCTGCGGTTCGACAAGGTGGAAGCCCGTCTTGACCGCATGGAAGGGGAGGTAGAGGCTTATGACCTCGGGCGTGGCAAGACGCTGGAGGACGAGTTCGACGAACTGGTCAGCAACGAGGCCATCGAAGCGGAGCTCGAAGCCCTGAAGTCGAAGGTCAGGGGTGCCGGCGCGCCCAAGGCCGGGCCGCGGTCCGAGCCCGGGGTTGAATCCGGGCCCAAGGTTGAAAAGGACTGACGCCTTATGCTCCACCTCGCCATCATCCTTTTTCTGGTGGTTGTCGCGCCGGTCTGGATCATCGCCCATTATTCAACGTCGTGGCGCCGGCACCGGGGGCTGAGCACCCAGGACGAGGCCATGCTCCGCGAGCTTCACGACTCGGCTGAAAAGATCAGCGACCGGCTTGGCACCATAGAACGCATCCTGGACCATGAAAGTCCCGACTGGAGGGAGCCCGAACATGAAGACCTTTAGCCCCAACAAACTCTACAAGGACGGAAGGAACGGCAAGATCGCCGGCGTCTGCGCCGGGCTGGGGGACTATTTCGGCATCCAGCCCAATCTCATCCGGGGCGGACTCGTCCTCGCCTGCATCTTCGGCTTCTTTCCGCCGCTCATCGTCATATACGTGGTGCTGGCCTTCGTGCTGGACGAGAAGCCGGACCATCTGAAGGAGAACCCCAAGGAGGACGAGTTCTGGCGCGATGTCCGCATCCGTCCCGATTACACGGCCTTCGACCTGAAGCGCCGCTTCCAGGATATCGAGCGCCGCACCCGCAAGCTGGAGGCCTACATCACTTCCAAGCGCTACCGCCTGCAGCGGGAGCTCCGGGAACTGGAAGAATAGGAGCGTCCCATGTATGGACCACCCATGGCCGGCCCGGGCTTCATCATCGTCATCGTCCTGGCGGGCTGCGCGACCATCATCCTGAAGCATTATTTCAGGGCACGGGCCAGGGAGGCCGAAACCGGGCGCCAGGACATGGTGAGCCAGGCCGAGTTCGCTGCCTGCAGGAAGGAGATGGCCCGGCTGGAAGAGCGCGTGCGCGTGCTGGAGCGCATCGTGACCAGCAAGCGGGACCGTCTGGCGCGCGAACTGAGCGAACTGGAAGACTGAGTCCTGCCGACCGGCAGGAGACGGGCGCATAAAGGAGGGAGCGACAATGAACCCGTTTGAGATGGTGATCGGCATCGTCCTGATCGCCACCATCGGCAGCCTCATCGGCCGATATATCCACGCCCGCTACGGCGGGGGGAGCGCCAGGAGCCACGGCGCCGATCATTCCGGCTGGAACTGGGGCATGGGCTACAGCAAGGACGAGCTGAAACCCTGTCTCGAGAAGATCGACGCGCTGGAGGAGCGCATCCGGGTGCTGGAACGCATCGTCACCGACCGGGGCGAGCGCCTCTCCCGGGAAATTGACGAATTGCGCTGAGGTGGCAATATGAACGCCCTGCGAAGCTTCGCATCCACGCCGTTCCGTCCCCTCTGGCCAATCAGGAGCGAGATCATCTACGTCATCTACAAGGTCTGTGACCGCGAATCCTGGGCCGAGGCCCGCCGCCACGGCGTCTATTCAGGCGCGCCGGTAGACCATGAGGACGGCTACATCCACTTCTCCACCGCCGCCCAGCTCGCCGAGACCCTGGCCAGGCACTTCACCGGGCGCGAGGGGCTGGTCCTGCTGGGGGTGCCGGTGGTGCGCCTGGGCGACGCGCTGCAATGGGAGCCGTCACGCGGCGGCGACCTCTTCCCCCATCTCTACGCCGAACTGCCGGTCAGCGCCGTGGTGAGCGAGCATCCGCTGGCGCTCGATGCCGCTGGCCGGCATATCCTGCCCGACGATCTCTGAATCTGGCTCTGAATCCGGCTCTGAATCCGGCCCGCTCAAGCGGCGGAGGCGCGGCCCCGGCGGTCGATCCCCAGATAGGCGGTGCGCGGCGTGCGCCGGCGGTCGGGGCCGATATAGTTTTTGGTGACGATGCGCGGCAGCGGATCGGTCATCAGGGAATCGATCCGCTTCTGCAGGGCGTTGAGGGTCAGGGGTTCCGCCACCAGAAGGTCGGCGCCGGCCTTCACCGCCATGATCAGCGACTGGGAGCTGGCGTCCTCCACCGAGACCAGAACGGAGATACCGGGCAGGGGGGTCAGTTCTGGATTGCGCAGCCACTTGATGAGCTCCAGCATGCCGCGGTCCGCCTTGGTGACGCGGCCCACGATGAGGTCCGGCCGGAACTGGCAGACCGGCTCGGCATCGCCGAAGCGCACGGGGGATTCCATGACATGACCCACGCCCATATCCATGATGAGGCGCTTCACCATGCGTCGGTGCGCGCGGTTGTCGTCACAGATCAGGATGCGCCATGCAATGCGCTGCGGTTCGGGGCGAGGCTCGGACATTTGAGGCCCAGATTAGGCAATATCGGTTACCCGGAGGTTAAACGGCGGTCCACCCCGCGGTAGCTGGTCTGGGGTGTGCGCCGGCGGTCGGGGCCGAAATAGCTGGGCGTGCGGATGCGCGGCGGCGGGTCGGCGATCAAGCGGTCGATTCGCACGCCGAGAGCGGCCGGCGTCAGCGGTTCGGCCACCAGAAGGTCGGCCCCGGCCCGGATGACGCGGGTCAGGAGGGCCTTGTCGGCGCTGCTCGCCGAGACCAGGACGGGCACGCCCGGCAGCGGCGAGAGCTCCGGCGTGCGCAGCCAGCGGATGAGCTCCAGGACCTCCTGATGATCGGGGCGGATGCGCCCCAGCACGAGCTGGGGCTGGAAGCGCAGAACACTCCCCGAGCGGCCGAACATCACCGGCGCTTCCATGACCTGATCGATGCCCAGGCTGTGCAGCAGGCGGCGCACCATGGTGCGGTGCGCCCCCCGGTCGTCACAGATGAGGATACGCCATCCGGAGCGCTTGTGTGTATCATCGACTCTCAACATCTCGGGGGCAGAGGCTACCGCCGATCCGGTTACCCGGCGGTTAAACCAGCGGTTGCGGCGCGGTATGCCTTGTGCGCCCGTGGGCGGAATATCGCGCGCCGGGCTTGGAGCGGCGATATTCACCCGTTATAACGCATGGTCGAGGGAGGATTTCCACATCATGGCACTGACGCTCTACGGCATTCCCAATTGTGACACGGTGAAGAAGGCGCGCGCCTGGCTGGCGCAGGAGGGGCGCCCCGTCACCTTCCACGATTTCCGCAAGGACGGGCTGACCCGCGCCAAGGTGGAGCAATGGCTGGCCGCCGTGCCGGCCGACCGGCTGCTCAACCGGCGGGGCACCACCTGGCGTAAGCTCGACGCCGCCCAGCAGGCACGGGCCGAGAGTGACCTGGCCGGCCTTCTGGTGGACCATCCGAGCCTCGTCAAGCGCCCGGTCATCGAAACGGGCGATGCTGTCCTGGTGGGCTTCACCGAGGCCGAGCGCGCGGCACTGGCGGGGTGAGCATGGACGTTCCCTTCGTCACCTGCGACGTCTTCACCGACGAGCGGTTCGGCGGTAACCCGCTGGCCGTCGTCTTCGAGGCGGTGTCTCTGGAAGAGGCGCAGATGCAGGCCATCGCCGCCGAGTTCAACTATTCCGAGACGGTCTTCGTGCTGCCGCCGAAGACGACCGAGCATACCGCCCGCCTGCGCATCTTCACGCCCCGGGCGGAACTGGCATTCGCCGGCCATCCGACAATCGGCGCGGCGCTGATGATGGCGGACCTGGAATTGGTGAGCGGCGATGCCGTGATCTTCGAGGAGGCATCGGGCCTGGTGCATGTCCGCTTCATCGATACGCCATCGGGCCGCCAGGCGGAGCTGGAAGCGCCAGAGCCGCCCAGGCTCGGCGCCACCGAGGCGGCGGGGGATATCGCCGCTTCCAGCGGCCTGCCGCCGGAAGCCATTTCCATCCGGCGGCACCAGCCGATGGTGGCCTCGGCGGGCACGGAGTTCCTGTTCGTCGAGCTGGCGGATGAGGCGCAGCTCGAGTGCCTGCGGCCCACCACGGCCTATAACGTGCTGTCCGGCACCGGTGTGTTCTTCTATGCGCAGACCGGGGACGGGCAGTTCAGCGGCCGCATGTTCGCACCCAAGGTCGGCGTCGCGGAGGATCCGGCGACGGGCAGCGCGGCGGCGGCCCTGGCCGGGCTCCTCGCCTCCCTGGAGCCGGAGGATGGGACCTTTTCCTGGACCCTGGAACAGGGTATCGACATGGGCCGTCCCAGCCTCCTGATCATGGGGGCCGAGCGGCGGGGCGGTGTGGTGACCCGGGCCACGGTGGCGGGCGGCGCGGTGGCCGTCTCGCGCGGCATGATGACGGTGGAGTGAGACATGGCCGACAGAATCAAGCTCAACGGGTTGCAGACCCGCACGCTGGCGCTCCTCCAGGAGCTGGCCAGCCATGAGGATTTCGCGACGACGGACGCGGCGACGGGGGAAGTGACCATCCACCACATGCCCCACGCCCACGGCGACCATATGCATGTGGGCCGCTTCGCCGTCTCCAGCCGCTTCGCCAGCGGCCTGCAGAACCCCAGCGTCTGGGTGGCGCTGGAGCGCAAGGGGCTGGCGCGCTCCGCCTATCCCTTATCCATTACGCTCACGAAACAAGGCTTGGGATTCAAGACCGGCATCCGCGAGCACATGCTGGAGGATTCGGATCACTGAACATGGTCTCGGGCGGGGACGGCCCTGCCTGATATCATCACCGATGGGGACGGCCCCGTCACCCAAAGGAGTGTTCCATGGCCTGGCTCTATCTGGTCATCGCTGGTTTTTTTGAAATCGGTTGGGCGGTCGGCCTGAAATATACCGAGGGTTTCTCCCGCCTGTGGCCCTCAATCTGGACTCTGGCCGCCATGACGCTGAGCATCGTCATGCTCGGCCTGGCGCTGCGCAGCTTGCCGCTCGGCACCGCCTATGCGGTCTGGACCGGCATCGGCACCGTGGGCACGGCCCTCCTCGGCATGGTGCTGTTCGGCGACCCCGCCACCGCCGGCCGCCTCGCCTGCATCGCCCTCATCGTCGCCGGCATCGTCGGGCTGAAGCTGCTGGCGGGGTGAATCACATCGCCTTCACGATCTCTTCCGTCATCTTCTTGGCGTCGCCGAACAGCATCATGGTGTTGTCGCGGAAGAAGAGCGGGTTCTCCACGCCCGCATAGCCGGAGCCCAGCGAGCGCTTGACGAAGAGCACCGTGCGGGCACCGGCCACGTCCAGCACCGGCATGCCGTAGATGGGTGAGGACGGGTCGGATTTGGCGGCGGGGTTGGTGACGTCGTTGGCGCCGATGACGAAAGCCACGTCGGTGTTGGGGAACTGGCTGTTGATGTCCTCCAGCTCGAAGACGTCGTCATAGGGCACGTTGGCTTCGGCCAGGAGCACGTTCATGTGCCCCGGCATGCGGCCGGCCACCGGGTGAATGGCGTAGGAGACCGTCACCCCTTCCTCCTTCAGGAACTCGGCCATCTCCTTCAGCGCGTGCTGCGCCTGGGCCACGGCCATGCCGTAGCCGGGGACGATGATGACGGAGCCGGCGTTCTTCAGGATGAAGGCGGCATCCTCGGCGCTGCCCTGCTTCACCGCACGGTCGCCCGCCGGGCCGCCGGCCGCGGCGGTGGCCGCTTCGCCGCCGAAGCCGCCCAGGATGACGCTGAAGAAGGAGCGGTTCATCCCCTTGCACATGATGTAGGAGAGGATGGCGCCGGACGAGCCGACCAGGGCGCCGGTGATGATGAGCGCCGTATTGCCGAGCGTGAAGCCAATGCCCGCCGCCGCCCATCCAGAATAGGAATTGAGCATGGAGATGACCACCGGCATGTCCGCCCCGCCGATGGGGATGATGATGAGCACGCCAAGCACGAAGGCGAGGATGGCGAGCGCCCAGAAGAACGCATGCGACTGCGAGGCGCAGAAGAGAATGACGAGGGCGACCGCCAGAAGCCCCAGCACCAGGTTGAGCAGGTGCTGGCCGGCGAAGCTGACCGGAGCACCCGAGACCAGCCCCTGCAGCTTGGTGAAGGCGACCACGGAACCCGAGAAGGTGATGGCGCCGATGGCCACGCCGATGCTCATCTCAATGAGGCTGCCGGTGTGGATATGCCCGGGCGTACCGATGCCGAAAGCCTCGGGCGCATAGAGGGCGGCGGCGGCCACCATGACGGCGGCGAGACCGACAAGGCTGTGGAAGGCGGCCACGAGCTGCGGCATGGCGGTCATCGGGATGCGCCGGGCGATGATGGCGCCGATGATGCCGCCCAAGGCAATGCCGGCGACGATGAGGACCAGCGTCAGGGCATCCCAGTCCTCCACCTTGAAGGCCAGCGTGGTGCCGATGGCGATGGCCATGCCCAGCATGCCCAGCCGGTTGCCGCGCCGCGAGGTTTCGGGCGAGGACAAGCCCCGGAGCGCCAGGATGAACAGCACCCCGGCCACGAGATAGAGCACGGCGGCGAGATTGGTGGCCATGGATCACTCCTCCCGTTGTCTGTCGCGTTTGCGGTACATGGCCAGCATGCGCTGGGTGACCAGGAAGCCGCCGAATATGTTGACCGAGGCCAGCACCAGCGCCCCGAAGCCGAGGATCTTGGAGACCAGCTCATCCCCGGTGACCAGGCTCACCCCGACCGCCACCAGCGCGCCCACCACGATGACGCTGGAAATGGCGTTGGTGACGGCCATCAGCGGCGTGTGCAGCGCCGGCGTGACGCTCCACACCACGTAATAGCCGACGAAGATGGCCAGCACGAAAATGGAGAGACGGAAGATGATGGGGTCTATGACGGCGGATTCCATTGCGGCCTCCCTTGGATCACGGTCAGTCCTGCCTTCCTCCCCCTGGATGGGGGAGGATTGAGGCGGGGGTGATGGCGCCGTCCGGCACCGGCGGGGTTGGGATACAGCACGGACTACTCCTGGAACCGGGGATGGACCACCGCGCCGTCCCGGGTCAGCAGGGTCTGGGCGATGATCTCGTCCTCGGTGTCGATGGAGAGCGCCTGGCGCTCCCTGTCGATGAGCAGGGAGACGAAATTGAGGAGGTTCTTGGCGTAAAGGGCGGAGGCGTCCACGGGCAGGCGGCTGGGGACGTTCTCATGGCCGATGATGGTCACCCCCTGCTTCACCACCACCTGGCCCGGTTCGGTCATGGTGCAGTTGCCGCCTTGCTCCGCCGCCAGGTCCACGATGACCGAGCCGGGGGCCATGCTCCTCACCATCTCGTCGTCGATCAAGGTGGGCGCGCGCCGGCCGGGGATGAGGGCGGTGCATATGGCGATGTCCTGCTTGCGCAGGGTCTCGGCCACCAGCTCGGCCTGCCGGCGCTTGTAATCCTCGCTCATTTCCCTGGCGTAGCCGCCGGCGGTCTCGGCCTGCGCCGTTTCGTCCGAGTCCACCATGACGAATTTGCCGCCCAGGCTTTCCACCTGCTCACGCGCGGCGGGGCGCACGTCGGTCGCCGAGACGATGGCGCCGAGCCGGCGCGCCGTGGCGATGGCCTGCAGGCCGGCCACGCCGGCGCCCAG
>Ga0182738_1008559_pt1 | contig 10142 bp, 14 predicted proteins | sample eDN5th30CBELigMG_FD_128876 | JGI IMG/M metagenome (GOLD analysis project Ga0182738, IMG submission 128876) | Enriched Miracle-Growth compost microbial communities from Emeryville, California, USA - eDNA 5th pass 30_C BE-Lig MG (version 2)... ... | reverse complement strand
CTCGTAAAGAACGGGATGGGTCCTTGTTATTTATTGGGAAATTAGGTGTTACCAGATGTCAGATAGAGCCATAGAAAGACTGGTCGCCAATGTCTCACAGAGCATCAAAGGGTTATTGGGTCTCAAGCTGAATTTTAATTGGTAAGAGGAGGAAGAAAATGAGAGGGAATAATGTATCATATAGGTGTATGAATGTGAATGATCAAGGGATGATGCAGATTTATCAAGATCTTTGTGTAGGACTGGTGAATCTAAAGCAATTGTCTGTAGTCACTGGAACGTATGGAGTTAGCATTTATGATGAATTTTGACAAGGGAATAGATATGATAATGGAATAACGGATGAGAAGTTTGAGAATGTCGATATAAACCGAAGCAGAACCTTAACTGCAATGGAAGAAATGAGAGTCTTTTACGTCAAGTAAGGTGGTTCTATTGAGGGTTTCTTAAGGATTTTTAGCTGTACAGATATCACGGATAAACGAATCAGGGCTATAGGAGGCGCGCTTGCGCGTAACCTTGGGCATATCAAGGTCTTAACATTTGGATTCCAAAGGTAAATTTTGAGTTGTGAGAGTGACTGAATGGGGTTTCTGATTAGCTGTAATAAAATAACGGATCAAGGAGTGGACTTATTCACAGCAAGTGTCGGGAACTCTGTGACTGCTGTGAGACGATTAGCTCTAGATTTTACATAGTAAGCGGTTTATTTGGGAGAAGGAAATAAGGATTTTTAGTTGTGAGCAGTTGACAGATGAGAGTGTGAAGAAGATTGGTATCAATCTTTGTAAGCCTTTGGTGGAAATGAAGAGCCTTTCTATTGCATTTTCTCAGTAAGAAAGGGTTTATATGTGGGTTTCTTAAGGAAATTGTGAAGTTCAAAGAAGATAACGGATCACGGATTGAAGGGATTAGCGGAGAATTTGTGTAGATACCATGTGCAGCTTGAGCATTTGAGGCTGAATTTTATATGGTAAGAATGAGATTGGGAGGAAGGAGAATGAACTTGTTTATAATAGGTGTACGATGATAACGGATCAAGGGTTTAAGTATTTGATAAGAGAGATAAAGAATCATATGAAGAATCTGAGATGTTTAAGTCTTCATTTCTATGGGTATGAAATTGGTTTATTAGGGAGTAATTTGATGAATAGGTGTGGGGATGTTTCGGATATGGAGAAGTATAAAGCAAGAAAAGCACTCTCTGAGATCCCTTACTTTGACCTTGACTGATGAAGGAAGCGGATTGAAGAGAAGATTTTTGAATTGTATTTATATTGTTAGTTTTTGTCTTTAGACTTTTGTTGGCTTCTTTTTTTCTTGATTCATAAGTTGTACATAGAAGTAGGGTCACTTTTCTATGACCTCCAAATGGTCTAAACTTCCTACCTTTGAGCCTCGGACAAAATTAAACTTTCCTTTTTTAGCCTTTGCTAAAAATCAACAACTAAAATACCCTTGAACAAAAACTGCTTTACCTTTTTTGCCCCTTCCTCAATTCAAACCTTTCAATAACTCTTAGAAATTTGATATACAGTTTCTCCTCAAAAGAAGATTCTGGATGAAATTGAGAAGTTTGGTCTTTAAAAGACATGATTCGCTGATTTTATTTCATAGTATCTAGATACGAAACCAAGCTTTCTTAACTTTTGGAGTGAAAAACGGGGGAAAAACTTTGAACAAAACAGATATCAGCAAATTTGCCTTAAATTAAATGTTCAATTTTTCTCTGTTAGCTGGAAACTACTTCTTTTAAATATGTCCCCTTGGTTCTTAAGATGCATAGTCCAACTCTCCTACGTTACGAAATCCCACCAATAATAAATAACTCATCAAGAAAAAAATTAATCAGTTTGCAGGATTTCAGGCAGCCAAATTCAGTTTGTAGAAGGTAAGTCTACAAAGAAGTTGGCATTCTCATCTTACTACTCCTGGTCACTGGTCAGTGGCAGTGGGGTGAAAACGTCGACTTCTCTATAGACTTACTTTTTCTACTATTCTATGACTCTAGAGACATTTCAGGCTGAGATGATTGAGGTATAAAAAATCAGATGATATATGTGAAGAAGCCGTTCCTCTGGATATTAGGGGACGTCTTATATTATCACTACTTATCCTCTCGTTTCCTATCTATCCCTATCTCTCCTTATTTATCCCTTCATATTATGGGCTTTATGGATCCATGTCCTAAAGAGGCTAATCAGGTTCGATCTAAACCAATGAATTGTTATACTGAATTTATTATGAAGCTGAGGTCAAATTCTACAAAATTTAGACTTTAAGGGTAGGTAATGTCAAGTCTTGGTCTTTTCGACAGCCATCAATTTCTTGTGTACATTAAGGGCTTTGCCGAAAAACGGTATTTGTGAAAACTTCAAGCTCTAGAGAAAAAAAGGAACCATAAAAAAATAAAATAATTAGCTAAGTGGTTTCAATATCATATGCAAATTTCATATATATTGGGACCAGAAAGTGTCTCAGGCAGAGAAGACTTTATGATTGAGATGCTTTCGCCCTATTTTTTGACGACTAATTGGGCTTTAGAGCTAATGAGACACTTGCTACTTCTCACTCCTGAAATAACAAACGAAAGTAAAATGAAGATGATACACAATTATTTATTAAATCTCTTTAAAACTAAGCTCATATTTACTGTTTCAGATGCATCGAGCTCAAGAAATGCTTAAAAAAAAGGATTGTAGTTTTTGTTCAAGGGGATTTTGGAGGCTTAATTTAGCAAGGGTTAAAAAAGAAAGTTTAATTTTGTACGAGGGGTCTAAGGTAGGGAGTTAAAGCATTTGGAGGGTCTTTCAAAAGTGACCCTACTTCCATATACTACTTTCACATTTATATAAATAAGAATTTTTCTGCATGAAAAACCAATAAAAATAAGAAAATGATGCTAAAAGGGCCTTTTGTGGGGTATGTGCTTCACAAAATTATTGAATGAAATCTAGCGGCTCTTTTCACTCTTGAATTGAATAGGATGACTCTGATACTGAAATGTTCAATATTCTACGAAGGCTTTTTTTTGTTGAAATAATTAGTTATTAAGAATTAAATCTTCAAAACAACCAATATAACAAGCAAATCGCTTTTCTCTTCTGTGGAAATCAAGAGATTTTCTCACTTATCAGCAAACTTTGACAGCTTAATTTCCTGAAGGAAACTAATTTTCTTCGAGATTCTTGTCTCAAAATAATTAACCATCCACTCTTTTTACCCTCGAACCTTCCTCACAAAACATCATCCCCAAGCTCGATTTCAACATCCAAACGCTTTCAACTCCTTCTTACTGATCTCAACAAGCTTCAATGTGAACCTAAATATAGGAAAAAATTGGCCTTTTGTAGATTTAATGGCTTCAGATAAATTTTTGATAGAGAAAATCCTCGCCGTCTGCGGGAAATTACCAAGCTCTCGAGATAAAAAAATATTAATACGGCCAGTCTAAAATAAGTTGACAAATTTCATACCCACCATTCCCTATGACAAGTTCTCGAAATAGTCTTCAAGATTCCATCACTTCTCTTCAAAGAGACTCTTCTGCAAAATCCTCTTTTGAAGCCAAAGGATCTCCAGAAATCAACCTTATCAGTTTAACTCATTCAAACCAATGTGATCAGATCGCTTCTTATCTCAAAAAGAAACCCAATCTTTCCCTTATGTCCTTCAATGATCTCCGCTGCTACAGCCGTAAGGCATTTTTGGTGAACTCCAGGTCCTTATTAAGATAAACTAGTGCTGCATATTGCATGTTTAAATAACAGATCAGACATCGTGAAGATCTTTTTTGATTATCTGCAGAGGCAAGGAGCTTCAGAGGAGGAGATAAAGGAGTGGGTAAACGCGACAACTGATGAAGGATTTTCCGCAATACACTTCGCGTCTTTTAAAGGATCTATTGTAAGATGGGGTTCTCTGATATGAGAAAAGACTAAAATGTGAAAAATTAGATATTGGTTAAGCTGCTAGAGGAATATGGAGCTGACATTCACGCAAAGAATAACCAAGGCATGGGAGTTGGAAGGGGGTTTGCTTAAGGATTTTTAGGTTTAAATGTGTTGCATATAGCTGCGCAAGGCGATCAGCCAGTATCGTTAGTAAGAGAATAAATTGGATAGATGATATAAATCAATATGAAAAAGGCATATTTTGTGAAGAAAGGGTTGAGCTTGTATGAATTGGACCAGAAAGGAAGCACTCCCTTACATTGGGCGGCCTTTATGGGGTAAAGAAAATTTGCAAAGGAGGGTTTTCTCATATAGAAAGGATGGAGAATGCGGTGGCATATCTGATTAGCTGGGGTTGTGAATTAAATTTACGGGAGATAGAGTCAGGACATACGCCGTTACATCTTGGTGTCCTGGCTAGAAGTCGAAGAGTTGTGAGGTTATTATTGTTAAAAGGTGCCGATATGCACATAAAAGTAAGATTTATTGGAGAGTTTCTGAGAAAGAAATGAAAGGATAATGAAGGAAAAACAGCAAGAGAGTTGGCATTGGACAATGAATGCGTGCATATTGCGAAATTATTGGTAAGGTTTTTGAAGAGATTTAATGTGATAATGGAGTGAAAAGGGAGGGAGATCATGGCTTGTGGAATGTTTGAATGTAAAGCCAGGCCTTTCAAGGAAGAGGACACGATATTCTTTGGTGTTTTTTATTGTGTTGTTTTTGCTGAGTTTGGCTGGGAATGTGGTGTTTGTCTTGCCTTGTAAGTGAGGGTTGAGGGATCAGAGAATAATGAAATAGATGTGGAGAGTGGAGTCTGGGTGATTTTGCTGGCAGTTTTTGCGAGTCTTTCTGTGGTTTTCTTTTTGTTTGCTTGGCTGGTCAATCCTGGCTATATGAAGAATAAGAAAACGACTGACATTTTGGTAAAGAAAATGATGATTTTAAGAGGCTAAAGAGTAATAGAATCTATTGTTAAAATATGAGCCGGATAGAGTGTGCCCAGAATGCATGATATTGAGGCCTGAAAGGTCGAAACATTGTGAGTATTGTGGAGTTTGTGTCGCGGTCTTTGATCATCATTGTCCTTGGATCAATAACTGTGTCGGTACCAGGTAAGATTTTAGCTGTTAACAGGCCTTTGATTATGAATAGGAATCATAGATATTTCCTTTTGTTTATCTTCAGCACGATGCTTGCTGTGATTTACCTTGGGGTTCTAGCCTTTATAAGTAAGATCTGTGAGGAGGTTTGGTGGATTTAGTGGATAGATATTGGAGAGATGGAGGTCGTGGATCGCTATTCGTTAATAAAATGGAATGATACCGACTTATTGTTTGGGATAAAGGAAGGAGTTTGTGCGGTGAATATCGTTCTTATGTTGATATTCGGCGTGCCTTTAATGTAAAGATAGAGGAAATAAGATAGTTAAAGGGATTTTATAGAATGCTGAATTCAATACAGATAATGAATTTTATAAAAGGACAGACGACAAATGAAAGATTTGGATATCAAGGAGGAAAGCAAGAGGCTCAAGAGACGAATACAGAGCGATTACAAGGGAGGTCTGATGAGTAAAGAGGGGTATTGAGGAGGAGGTTTAATGTTTTGGGATAGGTTGACGATGAGTGCGGAGGAGGATTTGAGGATAAATGAGAATGGAAAAGGGAAGAAGAACAAGAAGAGTAGTAGTTTTGTGACAAATTGTCAGGCGATGTGCTGTGATAATGAGAAGGATCCGGAATATTATTACCAGAAAATTTGAAGAGGAAGAAGAAATTGTGTTGTAGATTTTTTGTATTATCTAATCATTTATTTTGAAAGTACTATCTAATTATTGTAATTTTGGGGAAGTGTGTAAATATGTGGAGCACAATTATGTGTATATTTTGAGCGATGAAAGTTGATGCATAAAGTCTTATTTTTCAGTGGAAAACCTTCGAACTTCTGCTATTGAGAGGTTGAGGTAAGGGTGTGAATTTTTGTTCAGAAAAAAAAATTTCAATATTTTTTGACAAAGGAAAAATTAATGCAATGAAAGGGAGATTTTTTTTTTCATTCAAAACCTCCAAAAGTTATTTTTCTTCAAAAAGGCCTAATTGAGAATCCGATGACTTCGGCTTCAAAAACTTTCATTTTTTTTTTGGAGTCAATCAGTCTGATGATTCAAGGTAAAGTATTGATAATTCACTATTTCTCTAATGCTGAAAAATCCCTTTAAAAGAAGCGAAAAATCTACATTCCGCTCTTCTTTCTTCTTTCAATAAAACTGACAATTTTTGAGAAAGGGAAAAGTTGATTTTTTTCAGGAGTGCATTTTTCCCTTCATATAACATCAAAACCCAACGTTTGAATATGATTAATAAACCTTTTTTGTGAAGTTTTTTAAATCACTGTATTAGCACTCAACTAATTCGATAAACCTCGATTAATCCATCAAGAAAATCACACTCAGAAAATTCATTTCTTCACAACGTTCATCTTTATTTCATCACCTATAGTTCTTGCGAAGTCCTACATAGAACATCCTATGGGGTATCGAAAGTTAATCCTCAGGTCTAAAATTTTAAGCAAAATCAAAAGATTCTCATACCAGACTATATTAGTCCTTCTCTGAATCCTTCAAATTCCCCGAAAGATACATCAGAAATTTTTGTATCCTTCAGGAATCTGAGGCCCTCCCGACATCAAAGAGGAGATTTAGTGAGGATTGATCATAAAAAGTCGAGGCTTTCATGATATGATTTGTGTTCCTTACATTATTTAAACAAAAAAAATATCGATTCTTGTCCTTGCAAACAAGCCATAAGAATATCACAAAGTTTCCTTCAAAATTGGTCAAGATAAATCGACAGTCAATGCTCTATTTTTTCTCTTTTAATCAGATTTTTCAAGTGAGTTTTCTGAGCAGATTCTTTTGAATCAAGAAATCATAAAATTCACACAAAAAAATCGAATTTTTCTTCATGACATTCGAGATTTTGAACACAAAGTTGAGAATGAGAGGATAATGAGAAGAATTTATTCTCAAAAGGACCTGAATTTCACCGAAATAAAAAAGATCCCTAACAAAAAGTCCTCATAATAAACTCCAAAATCCTCTCAAAAATCCCCTCACGATCTTCCCAAAAGAACCAAAACCTGAGCTACTTCTGACTGGTCTTGAGATTTCTCAAAGAAATTGAGGGAAAAAATTCAGTATACAGTATAAATAGGAGAGGCCTAACATGATTTACTGAATTTGATGAATAATTTGAATTTGTAGAGTTTATGGGACAAACCACCGTGAAAATTAATTAGTTGACAAACAAAGGTTTTAATCAACAAAAGAGGGTTTAACTACACATTCAAAAAAACATGAACAAATACGAGGTCCTGGGACAAGTCGGCGAAGGCGCCTACGGCGTTGTCCTCAAATGCAAAAATAAAGAAACTGGCGAGATAAGCTTCCTTTACCTTTCCCTTTGGCCTTACCTTTTAAGCACATAGTCGCGATAAAGAAGTTTAAAGAGACAGATGAAGATGAGCTTGCAAAGAAAAGTACCATGAGAGAAGTGAGATTCCTGCGTATGCTCAAACACGAGAACGTGGTCCACCTCAAAGAAGCTTTCAGGAGGTGAAAATTACCTTATTTTCTTATTGTTTATGTGTTTCTACAGGAAGGGGAAGCTTTATTTGGTATTTGAGTATGTAGAGAAAAATTTACTGGAAGTTTTGGAAAAGAAGCCAACAGGATTGGATGTAAGGGGATAATATGCGAAATCTGAGGTCTAATGTGTGGGTAGTCTGAGGAGATCAGGAGATATATGTTTCAACTTTGTCAGGGAATAGAATTCTGTCATGCTAATGATGTTTTGCATCGTGACATAAAGCCTGAAAACCTATTGATAAGCAAGTAAGCCCCATTTGAAATTGATCAGAAAGAGGCTAATTTATCTAAAGGGATGGGAGCTTGAAGCTGTGTGATTTCGGATTCGCGAGATTGCTTCCACAAAAACAAACAGATAAGCTTACAGATTACGTTGCCACTCGATGGTAAAAAAGTCTTTCAAAAGGACCAAAGAGAATAATTTCCTTTTCTAGGTACCGATCCCCAGAACTTCTCGTCAGCAATCCAAGCTATGGAAAACCCGTCGATATCTGGGCCATTGGGTGTATTCTCGGTGAGCTGACTGATGGTAATCCTCTGTTTCCTGGTGATACTGAATTCGACCAACTACACATGATCCAAAAAGTAAAGCCAAAAAGTTTTTCTTTTATTGAAATTTTCTTTGTAAAGGTCTTGGGACCCATCACCTCACAGCAGATGGACTTATTCAAAACGACCAAGCGCTACGCCGGAATGACCTTCCAAGAGTCAAAACGTGAGACTCTTGAAGAAAAATACCTGGGGAAACTTCCAAGAAAGGCTTTAGCGTTCATGAAGGCCTGTTTAAAAATGGACCCAAACGAGAGAATAACCGCAGCCGAAGCGCTCTATCACCCTTATTTTGAAGGCCTTGTGCCGGTTCCCTCACCTGTGATGGCTCTGAGCCATAGAGAAGCTGATGTGGAGAATAGTATTGTGGGGTCTAGTGGCATAAGAGGCCCAGGAAGCTTGGCCCCTTCTCTTCATACGACGATTATACAGACTAATCATCAGCAAAAGGAACCGCAGAGCTCGTCAATGAGCACGGCGTTTAGCCAGATTCCGATGAATAGCTTGCAGAAATCGACCATTGTGGCGGAGTCCATCAGTATTGAGAGGAAGTCGGTCATTGGAAGGATAGCTGATTTACATAATAATAAGTAGAAATTTGAAAGGGAAAAATTGTTTAATGTGAAAAGGCAAAAGGAAGATAAAGAGATGAGCAATGGAAGGTCAGCAAGCTTAGGGAAAGCAGCATTAAAATTCGAAAAATTGGTAGTTGTAGAGTTTTTTGAGAGCGGTTTTATTAACAGATGAAATTCTAGCATATGGCGTATAATTCGAATTTGTCAAAGAAGGACATATTTAATCAGTATCACGCACAGCCAAGTCATTTTGGAAAGAAATTGAAAGGCGAGATCAAGGAAGAATATGAAGGAGGAGGAGGAAATTTGAACATCCCTGATGCATTCCTTAAGACGAGATTTGGCTCATTATCGCAATATAATTACGAGATTAAAGGCGGTCAGCCAGAAAAGTCGAGCCCACAAAAGCCGATTATTGAGAAAATCTCGCCTGAAGCTATTTACAAAAGACAAAATCCTTTGTCAATTCCTCTTGTAAAGGGATTTGAGGGTGTTTTTGCTTATGCTTTGCCATAGAAATTTACAAGGAAACATGGAGGAGAGCCAAATTTGTTCCAAGAGCCATTGAATAGTAAAGAAGGAAGAGGTCAAGGAACGAAGAGATCGGAGGGAGAAGCATCGAAAATAAAGGCCAGAATTCCTCCAATAATGAGCACTATGAAAGGAGAATATTCTCTTGAAGTTGGCAAATCAAATACTCTTGTACTATTTTAAAGGAGATTTTCGTGGTATTAATGGCTAATTTTAGAGACAAACAAAAGGAAAATTGGCAAGAGGACCAAGAGGGACCGCACCGATATATGTAAAAACAAAGGATTTTAGCATAAATTCATATAAAATAGAATGAGGTGATAGAGGAAGGACCAAGAAGGCCAACGATGCCACATGTTGGAAGTGGAGATTTATTGGATTCTCCAGTGCAAATTCAGCATCAACAACAGCAGCAAAGCAGTGGGCTGCCATATTTGAATACAAGAAGAGGAACTGAGAAAGGAGGAGTTCCTCCTGGAATAAGGTAAAGGAGGATTGGAAGGATGAGTTTTTAATAAGAAATAATAGGGCGTGGAGAGTGCAAATGCCGAAGAAATGGTGAGATAATTGAACAATTTTTGAAAGAGTTTTTTCTTGTATTTATATTAGGGGTAGTGTAGTAGGAAATTTTTTGAAGAGAAATTTTTTCCCGAGAGCGGGGTATTGTGTATGTACTGTATATATTTGTAGTGTGTAGGGTATGTACATTCTATTTATTATTTCTTTTTTGATAAAGTAAATTGCACATATTGGTAAGAATTCAAAATAAAGAAAGGCAGGCCTTTGAAGTAAGACCTTGTCCTTTTTTTTAATGTTTTCTTGCTAAAGAAAATGATACTTCAAAGGAAGGATCATGAAGAATTTTTGTTTGAATTTTTTTGTTAG
>Ga0182738_1008556_pt1 | contig 10146 bp, 6 predicted proteins | sample eDN5th30CBELigMG_FD_128876 | JGI IMG/M metagenome (GOLD analysis project Ga0182738, IMG submission 128876) | Enriched Miracle-Growth compost microbial communities from Emeryville, California, USA - eDNA 5th pass 30_C BE-Lig MG (version 2)... ... | reverse complement strand
TGCCGGGCACACCCGTGATGTCCGGGTCGCTGGCCCGCGCCACATGCCATTCGGCCTCGCCGATCTCATCCCCGTGCAGCTTGATGCGCACCGAGACGATGGCTGAACTCTCGCCTTCCTTCACCGTGCCGTAGAATTCCGCCTGCGCGGTCTCGGGATCGTAGAAGCGGCGATCCAGCGCGCCGATGCCGGTGTTGGTCTTCCAGATGCCGTCGCCGGGCGCCGTGAGCACGGCATTCTGGGTCTGGCGGAAGCCGATCCAGAGATTGGCCTTCGCCGGGTCCTTGGCCACCACGGCCTTCAGGAACTGGTCGAGCTTGCCGCTCAGGCAGTCGCGGTCGCAATCGGTCCTGGCGCTGACCGGGCCGGCCATGCCCGCCAGTCCCAGCGCCAAAACGGCAGCCAACAGTCGTCTTTTCATAGTCCCCCTCCTTTTCGGGATGAGCCACGCGCAAGCGGGGCAGTGTCGAAGTCTGCCCTCATACCCCGAAGTGTTCTTGTTTTTCTTTTCTTTACCACCAATTCACCCGGCGAGATACATGCCGAGTACGGCTCCCGCCAGGATGATGGCCAATACGGTGAGCGCCACCAGCGCGAACACATGGTCCCGCTCCCGCGCGAAGGTGGCGAGCATCAGCGCCACCCGCAGCACCGGCAGCAGGATGAAAAGGCCGATGCCGCCCATCATCACGGCCAGTCCCGCGCCATTGTCCGGGTCCAGCAGGGAGAGGGTGAAACCCACGGCCAGCACCAGGCAGGCCAGCCATGTGCCGAGCCGCAGGAAGCGCGCCAGGCGCCGCTCCAGCCGGGGATGACGGGCGAGGGCGGTCACAGGTCCACCCCCGTCAGCGATATGCCGAAGGCGGCGAGGATCATCTGCACGGAAAGGGCGAGCAGCACCAGGATGAAAAGCAGTCGCAGGGCCGGCCCGGAAATGACGGCCAGCAGCCGGGCGCCCAGGATGGCACCCGCCACCGAGCCCAGGGCCACCGGGCCGGCGATGGCGGCGTCGATCTCGCCCAGCGCCAGATAGGCGATGCCGCTGGCCGCGGCGGTGACGCCAATCATGAAATTGGAGGTGGCGGAGGAGACCTTGATGGGCAGGCGCAGCGCCGTGTCCATGGCCGGGATCTTGAGAACGCCGCTGCCGATGCCGAGAAGGGCCGAAACCATCCCCGCCACATACATGAAGCCAAGGCCCAGCGGCAGACGCTGCACCCGATAGGCGATGTCGCTGCCCGCCGCCTGGTCCGGGTAGGCGGAATGCAGGCGCAGCGCCGTCGCCCAGTCTCCTGGCACATTCCCTGCCGCCGGCGCCATGACGTCGGGCTGCCCCCGGCGGCTCAGCATCTGCCAGGCGGAGAGCAGCAATATGGCCGCGAACAGCGCGTAGAGCAGGGAAACGGAGACGATGCCGGCCAGCAGCACGCCGCTCAGGGCGCCCAGGGTCGTCGCCGTTTCCAATACCAGCGCCACGCGGATGTTGGTCAGTCCTTCCTCCAGGAAGGAGGCGGCGCTGCCACAGGAACAGGCAATGACCGAGACGATGCTGGCGGTCACCGCAGTATGGATGTCGACGCCGCCGAAGGCGGTCAGCAGAGGCACGATGAAGATGCCGCTGGCCATGCCGAGCGCACCGCCTAGAGCGCTGGCCCCGACGGAGACGGCGATAAGCCAGACGCTGAATCCCAAATCCATACCAGCCCCTTGATCGAACCCCTTAACTATATTGAATCATAACGCATCCCCCGGCAAGGCCGGGGGATGCATAGCGGCGTGAGCGCCGGATGGTCAGTGTACGGAATGTTCCGTCGGCGTGACCGGCTTCTGGACGTCCTTACCCTCTTCCTGGGCGGTATAGGCCGTCCATTCCAGATCGATGAGGTAGGCGTGGATGGCCTCCACATCCTCTTCGGACAGCACGTCGTCCCACTGGGGCATGCCGCGGTCCCGGCGGGCGCCGTCCAGCACGATGTCCTTGAAGTCGGCATGGGTCTGCGCCGTCATGCGCCGCAGGTCCGGCGCCAGGGAATAATCCATGTTGGAATGGCAGACGCTGCAGACCGAGAACAGCTCCTTGCCGTGGCTGATGGTCTCGGCCGAAGCGGTCTGCGCCGGCGGCTCGGGGATGGGCGGCAGCGGCGGCACCTCGGGCGGCAGCGGTACGGGCCCGCCGTCCAGCTTGAACACCAGGATGCGGTTCTCGTTGCCGTATTTGACGATGGCGCTGTTGGGCATGGTCACGTTCCAGCCGCCACCGCCATAGCCGGTCTGCACGGCCACATACTGCACGCCGTCCACCATGTAGGTCATGGGTGCCGCCATGATGGAGGACCCGGTCTGGATGTCCAGGAGCAACTTGCCGGTCTCGGCGTCATAGGCGCGGAAATTGCCGCTGTCCGCACCCTTGAAGACGAGGCCGCTGGCCGTGGACATGACGCCCGCCCGCTCCTGGATGACCGGGGAGGCGTGCTGCCACACCGTCTCGCCGGTCCTCGGGTCGAATGCCTTGAGCACGAAGCGGCCCGGCGCCTGGTCGCTCGCCTTGGCCACCTTCATGGCGTTGCGGAAGACGGGGGGCACGCTGTCAATGTCGCCCATGAGGGGCGGGCCGAAAAGCGTGCTGGTGCCGGTGTTCCACTGCTTGGGCTTGTAGTCATGTCCCTCGGTCAGGTCGCCGATGATCATGCCCGCTTCCATGGCGGGGATGTAGACCAGGCCCGTCTTGGGGTCGTAGGACATGGGCTGCCAGTTGTGTCCGCCCATGGAAGAAGGGTAGACGAATTTCGGCTCGTCCTTGTAGTCGGCGGCCTCGGTGTCGATCACCGGCCGGCCGGTCTTCAGGTCGACGCTCTTCGCCCAGTTGGCGGGAACATATTTGTCGGCGGAGAGCAGTTGGCCGGTGGCGCGGTCGTAGATGTAGAAGAAGCCGTTCTTGGGCGCCTGCATCAGCACCTTCTTCATCTCGCCGTCGAACTCCATGTCGGTCAGGATCATGGGCTGCACCGCCGTATAATCCCAGCGTTCCTCCGGCACCTGCTGGTGATACCAGACCATCCGCCCGGTGTCCGGATTGATGGCGATGATGGAGGCCAGGAACAGATTGTCGCCGCCCGAGGGGCTGCGCTCATGCCAGTTGTAGAGAGCGGCGTTGCCGGTGCCGATATAAAGCAGGTTTAGGTCCGGGTCGTAGGCCATGCCGTTCCAGACCGTGCCGCCGCCACCCACGTCCCAGCGCGAGTTGGGGTCCCAGGTCTTGACCGCCATGTCCAGCTCCTCATGTTCCTCCCCCAGCTTGGGGTCGCGCGGCACGGTGAAGAAGCGCCATTTGAGTTCGCCGGTTTTCAAATCGTAGGCGGAGACATAGCCCCGCGCATCCAGCTCGGCCCCGCCATTGCCGATCACCACGACATCGCCGGCCACCTGCGGCGCGCCCGAGATGTTGGCGGCGCGGTCGGGAAAGATCAGCGTATTGACGTCCCAGATCTTGTCGCCCGTGGCGGCGTCCAGGCCGATCATCCGGCCGTCCATGGTGGCCACATAGACCATGCCGTCGAACACGGCGACGCCGCGATTGACCTCGCCGCAGCAATTGTACCGGGCATATTGGCCGTCGGCCTCGGGATCGAAGAACCAGATTTCATCGCCGGTCTTGGCGTTCAGGGCATAGACCTTGCCGCGTGTGCCGGAGGTGTACATGACGCCGTCCACCACGATGGGCGTGGCCTCCTGGCCCCGGTTGGTGAACATGTCATAATCCCAGGCCAGGCCGAGGCGGCTCACATTCTCCTTGTTGATCTGCGTCAACGGCGAATAGTAGCTCTGCCCCTGGTCGCGGCCGCCGGTGAACCAGTTGCCCGGCTCGCTGTCGGCGTTCTTCAGCCGCTCATAGGTGACGTTGCCATAGGACAGCTCGTCCGATGCGGAGGCCGGCGCGGGCGCCGGTGCCGTGGCGGCCGTATCGGTCCCTTGCGAGGCGGTGTCGCCATTGTCGGAGCAGCCCGCCAGCAGGATGCAGCAGAGAGCGAGAGAAGACGCCAAAGGGCGCAAGCGATGGTGCATGGCCAAGTTCCACATTCGAAAGTTTCTTGTCTGGCCACCGTCCGCTGACGGGGCCGCCTCCCCGAAGGCCCCATAGTGGAACGAAATCGCCCTCCGATCCAGCCATATCTGTCACGAATGTTACAATCAGCCCGCTGGATTATTCATCCGCCTTCACCAGCACGTCGCGGATATAATGACTGAGATCGTAGAGCTCCTCGGTCGAATAGGTGTCGCCGAAGGCGGGCATGCGCTCACGGCCGGTCTGCACCACCGACATGATGCTCTGGATGGTCAATGCATCGGTGAAAGCCGCGCCGCCGCCTTCTCCGCCGGCGCCGGTCGGGCCATGGCAGGGCAGGCAGGCTTCCTTGTAAAGGGTCTGGCCGGCTGCATGGTCGGGCTCGCGGTCGGGCAGGCGCGGCGGGCGGGCCTGGGTGGCGGGCTGGGCGGCCATGACGGAGGGGTCGAGCGATTCCATGGTGCCCTTGAGGGAGAACATCCAGATGCCGTCGCCCCGTTTGCCGTTGGCGAAGACACCGCCGCCGGCATGCACCACCACCCGCTGGTCGCCCTCGTGCATGAAGGTGGTGACGGTGGTGTTGACGCCCGCATCGGTCTGGAATTGCCAGAGGAGGGCGCCATTGGTTTTGTCCAGTGCGGTGAGCCGTCCGTCCGAGCGCCCGACGAAAATGAGGCCGCCCGCCGTCAGCACCGAGCCGCTGTAGCAGGCTTCGCGCCATTGCTGGCGCCAGGCGATGCGGTTGGTGGTCAAGTCCATGGCCACGAAGACACCCCGATCGTCCGCCTTGGCCTGGCCCATGCCGCCGCCGAAATAGGGCACGTTGTCGACCGGCGGCTCCAGCGGCAGGGTCAGCTTGTATGTGGCGGTACGGTCGGTGCCGCAGATATACATGTAATGGGTTTCGGGGTCGTAGCTGCTGGGCGGCCAGTTGGCGCCGCCCTGCGGGTTGGGTTTCAGGGTCACTTCCTCCGTCCAGAAGGGGGTGAAGATGCGGCCCTTGTTGGGCAGCTCGGTGGTGCCCGGCTCCAGCCGCGCCTCTTCCGGCACGATGTCGATCTCATGCGGCACGAAGGGATCGCCGATGGGGTAGGGCTGGGTGGCGGCGGTCTTCTGCCGGGGCTCCTGCGGCACCGGCTTCTCCTCGATGCCGATCAGCGGCTCCCCGGTCTCCCGGTCGAGGATGTAGACCCAGCCGGTCTTGCCCGCTTGCGCCAGGGCCTTGTGTGTCTTGCCCTTGTATTCGGCGTCGAAGAGGATGACGGGGTTGGTGGCGTCATAGTCCCAGATATCGTGATGCACTTCCTGGAAATGCCAGCGGTATTCGCCGGTCTTCACATCCAGCGCCACGATGGAATTGGCGAAGAGGTTGTCACCCTCGCGCACGGCGCCATTCAGCACCGGGCCGGTGTTGCCGGTGGCGAAATAGATCAGCCCCAGTTCGGGGTCCACCGCCGGCGTGTTCCACACCGGGGCGCCGCCATGCTGCCAGGCGTCGCCGTCCTGGGGCCAGGTGTCGTGGCCGAACTCGCCGGGCCCGGGGATGGTGTAGAAGCGCCAGATCAGCTCGCCGGTCTTGGCGTCCAGGGCGTCGATATAGCAGCGCCGGCCCATCACGCCGCCCGAATAGCCGGTGATGACCATGCCGTCATAATAGAGCGGCGCCGAGGTGATGCTGTAGCCTTTCTCCCAGGGCGCGCCCTGGACGGACCAGACCGGCTCGCCCGTCTTCTGGTCCAGGGCCACGATCTTGCCGTCGAGCTGGGAGGCGAAGATCATGCCTTCGCCCATGGCCACGCCACGGTTGGACCGGCCGAAGGGGCTGCCGGCGCGTGGGTCAGGGTTGCCCTTGTGGCTCCAGAGAATCTCGCCGCTGTCGACATCCATGGCGAAGACGTCGTTGTCGCCATTGCTGACATAGAGCGTGCCCTCATAGACCAGGATCTGCGCCTGGCCGGAATTGCCCGGGGCGGCGCCCGAGCCCATGCCGGTGCGCCACAGGGCCTTGAGGTCCTTCACGGTGTCGCGGTTGATCTGGTCGAGCGGTGAATAGCGCTGGTTGGTCAGCGTGCCGCCGTTGGTGATCCAGTTTTCCGTCGGCCGCTGGCTGAGGTCCTCCGGCGTGAAGGCGGGAGCCGGGGTGATGTCGGCGGCAAGGGCCGCGCCCGTGAACCCCAGGGCGATGCCCAGCCCCATGATGACGTAACGCATGATTGTCCCTCCCGCTTATTGGCTCAGCAGTTTTTCGGTGACGTAACTGGATACGTCGTGCAGGTCGGCCTCCGACATGGTGGTGCCGAACGCCGGCATATCGCCCTGGCCGCGCGACACCACATACATGACGCTTTCAAGGGTCAGCGCATCGGTGAGCGCCGGCCCGCCATGGGTGCCGCCCTCGGCCTGGTCGCCATGGCATGTGGCGCAGATGGCGGTGTAAAGCGCCTGACCCTTGCCGAGATCGGCCTCGCGGTCCGGCGGCGGGCCCGGCGGGCCGCGGCGCTCCGCTCCACCCGTCTGGCCGGTCATGCTGGCGGCGCCTCGCGGCAGGGAGTCCATATCGCCGTGCAGCGAGAAGAGCCACAGACCGTCGCTGCGCTTGCTGGGGGCGAGGAGGGTGCCGCCGGCATAGGCCGCCACATATTGCCGGCCCTCATGCAGGAAGGTGATGGCAGGCGCGTTCACGCCGCCGTCGGTCTGGAACTCCCAGACCTTGCGGCCGGTGGTGCTGTTGAGCGCCATCAGCCGGCCGTCGTTGCGGCCCACGAAGGTGAGGCCGCCGCCCGTGGTCATGGAGCCGCTGTAGCACTGGTCCCCCCATTGCTGGCGCCAGGCGATACGGTTGGTGGTGACGTCCAGCGCCGCGAAGATGCCGCGCCGTGGCCCGCCGCCTGGATAGACCACGCCGCCCGAATAGGTGCCGGCGGGCGTGATGTCGAAATCCGGGTCGCCGCCCGTGGCGCCCCAGAAGGCGTCGGACGCGCAGATATACATCAGATGCTGGTTGGGATCATACGAGCTGGGCGGCCAGTTGATGGCGGCCAGCGGCTTCCACATGGTGGGCGTGTCGGTATAGGGCGTGAAGATGCGCCCCTCGTTGATGAGCTCATAGCCCTCCGGCCGGATATCGATGGATTGCGGCACGATGGCGTCGCCAATGGGAAAGGGCTGGGTGGGCGAGGTCTTCTGCTGCGGTTCCTGCATCACCGGCCTTTCCTCGATGCCGATCAAGGGCTCGCCGGTTTCCCGGTCCAGAATATAGACCCAGCCGGTCTTGCCGGCCTGCGCCAGGCCCTTGCGCATCCGGCCGTCGATCTCCACGTCGAACAGGATCACCGGATTGGAGGCGTCGTAATCCCAGAGGTCGTGGTGCACCTCCTGGAAATGCCAGCGGTATTCGCCGGTCTTGGCGTCGATGGCCACGATGGAGGCGCTGAACAGATTGTCGCCTTCCCGCACCGCGCCGTTCAGCACCGGTCCCGGATTGGACGTGCTGAAATAGATGAGCCCGAGCTCAGGATCGACGGCGGGCGTCTGCCAGACGGCGGCACCGCCATACTGCCACACCTCGCTGTCGGCGGGCCACGTGTCGTGGCCGAACTCGCCGGGGCCGGGAATGGTGTAGAAGCGCCACACCAGTTCACCGGTGGCAGCGTCATAGGCCGTCACCCGGCCGCGCGTGCCCAGCACGCCGCCCGAGGTGCCGGTGATGACCAGCCCGTCATAATAGCGGGGGGCGGAGGTGATGCTGTAGGACTTGAGAGGGTCCGCCTCCTGCACCCGCCAGATTTCCCGGCCGGTCTTCTGGTCCAAGGCTACCACGTCGGCATCCAGCCGGCCAACGAAAATCCGGCCCTCTCCCATGGCGATGCCGCGCACCGCCCAGCCGCAGCAGGGCCGCGCCACCTTGGCATCGACATTGGCATCGTACTTCCACTGGATGTTGCCGGTCTCCACATCGATGGCGAAGACGTCGTTCTCGCTGGTGATGATGTAGAGCGAGCCGTCGTAATACATGGGCTCGGCCTGATTGCTGCCGCGCGGCGTGACGCCGGACCCGTCCAGCGAGGCCCGCCATTCGGCCTTCAGCCCCGCCACCGTGTCGCGGTTGATCTGGTCCAGCGGCGAATAGCGCTGGTTGGCCAGATTGCCGCCGTTGGTGATCCACTGCGTCGTCGGATAGGCGTTCAACTCTGCGGCCGTGAACGCGCCCGATGCCGCCACGCCCTGGGCTGCAACGCCGGATGCCATGATGCCCAGCGTACCGGCCGCCATGGCCAGCCACCCAAACCATGCAGGATGTCGCAAATCGTCCCCCGTCTCACCACCGCCCGCATGCGCAGGGCAGGGTGCCGTCCATTATTGTACACAATGCTTCATGTTACCGTGCCGACATGAGCCCGCAATGGACGCGGTATTAACATCGCATGAAGCCGGGAACCCCGCTGACAGGCTAGTGCCGGGCGGCGGAGTCCGGAGCGAAGCGCGAGTCTATGGCGGCGAACATGGCATCGCGGTCCAGGGGCTTGGGCAGTACGCAGTCCCGGGAACTGATGTTGTGGGGCGGCACCATGTGGGAATGCGCGGTCAGGTAGATGACCGGAATGTCGCGATTGCCCCGGATGCGGTTGGCCGCCACGATGCCGCTGGTCTGGTCGCGCAGGGTGACATCGGCGATGATGAGGTCGAGGTCGCGGCCGTCCATCTTGGCCAAGGCGGACTGTTCGCTGGCGGCGCTGCCGAGGACCCGGAAGCCCTTCTTCTCCAGCTCCACCTGAAGCTCGCGCGCCAGCAGATATTCATCCTCGATGACGAAGACGCGCTTGCCGGTCCGGGCCTTGCGGCGCATGGCCCGCGCCACGGAAACGGAGCTGAGCCCCGATATCTCCGAAATCTCCCGGGGGGAGAAGCCCTCCCGTTCGAGAAGCGCCACCGGGCCCGGTTCGTTGAGAATGAAGGACGGGCGCCGGGGGGCGACATCGTCCCGGACCAATTGCTCCATGGCCAGCCCGTGCAGTTCCGCGAACAGGCGGACCTTGTCCTCCCGCCGGTCCGGGTCGAGGGATCGCTCATGCGCCAGGGCCGCCAGGTCCTGAAGGGTCCGCTCCGCCGCTTCATGCGTATCGCTGATCTCGCGAGCGTATGCGGTGAGGCTTTCGGTCAGAGGTCCGAAAATTTCCATGATTGCGCGCATTGTCTGATCCCTCCTGCTGCGATCCAATGTCCGTACATTCCGGGAAACGGAATACCTTTTGCCCAGGGGCATCAGGCATGTCCAACGGACGAAATCATAGGCCGACACGGCGGGGAAGGGAATGGCCTTTCGGGAGCCGCGCCTTTCAGGCCTCGATACGGCCCGTATCCATGGTGAGCCGCACCACCAGCCCGTCATCATTCCACAGGCGATCGATGCTGCCGCCCAGCTCGCCCTGGGTGGTGGCGTCGATCAGCTGCGTGCCGAAGCTGGGGGCGCCCCGGGGCGCCTTCTGCGGGCTTCCGCGCTCCGTCCATGTGAGGGTGATGGCATCACCCCGGCGTTCCCATTCCACCGACAGCCGGCCGGCGGCTCCCCGCAATGCCCCATATTTGGCGGCGTTGGAGAACAGTTCATAGAATACCAGCGCCAGGGGCGTGAGAGCATCCGGCAGAAGGCGGATATCCTCGCCCGTCAGCGTCAGGCGTTCACGAGCGTTGCCCACCGTTGGAACGGCGAGGGTGGAGAGCAGGGCGCGCAGCGTGGCCACCTCGGTTGCGGGTGCCCTGGCGCTGACGCTCCGCGGCACGGTGAGTTCATGCGCATCCGCCAGGGCCCGCAGGCGCTCGCCCACCATGGTGGCGAGTTCCGTGGGGCTGCTCGCCTGGGGCACGCAGACGCTGACCAGGCTCTGGGCCAGGGCGAAGACGTTCTTCACCCGGTGCTGCATCTCGCCCAGGAGGCGGTGCTGGCGCTCCTCCGCCAGGTGCCGCTCGGTGACGTCCCGTGCGATCTTGGAGGCGCCGATAATCGCCGAGCGGGTATTGCGCAGGGGCGAGACGGTCAGGGATATGTGAATGTCCGTCCCATCCTTGCGGCGGCGCACCGTTTC
>Ga0182738_1008554_pt1 | contig 10149 bp, 7 predicted proteins | sample eDN5th30CBELigMG_FD_128876 | JGI IMG/M metagenome (GOLD analysis project Ga0182738, IMG submission 128876) | Enriched Miracle-Growth compost microbial communities from Emeryville, California, USA - eDNA 5th pass 30_C BE-Lig MG (version 2)... ... | reverse complement strand
GCCTTAGAATCGGCCTTCGCGCTCAAGTGCGCGGGGCAAAAAGCGGCAGACGCTCGACGGCGTTGGCTCGTTCCAGTTCGAGCAGCCGCTGCTTCGTGGCAATGCCGCCGGGCGCCGAGAAGCCGCGCAGTGCGTTGCCGCTGGCGAGAACGCGATGACAAGGCATGATGACCGGCACGGGGTTGCGTCCCATCGCTTGCCCGACGGCGCGCGCACCGCCCGGCATGTCGAGCAGCCGCGCGAGATCGCCGTAGGTGACGGTCTCGCCCCAGGGAATCTTGCGCGCGGCCTCGTAGAGATCGAGCTGGATTTGCGGCCGGTCGCCGAAGTCGATCGCGATGTCGTCGAACGATGTCGGCTCGCCGGAGAAGTACGCCTCGAGCTTGCGGACGGCCTTCTCGATGGATGCCGGCAGAGGGCCTGACCATGGCTGGCGCCCGGACGCGGCAAGGTGGTGCTCGGTTGCAGCGGGCGTCGCCTCGGGGAGTTGCAGACGGGTCAGACCGCGCTCTCCCCAGGCGATGCCACACGTGCCGAACGGCGTCTCGAGCAGGAGGTAGTGCTCGGGGCCATTCTGGTGCTCGCTCATGATCACCTCCTGATTTATCACGCGTCGCCGGTGCTAAGTGCCGCTGCAATAGGCTTCGACGCGGTAGCCATCGGGATCGATGACGAAGGCCGCATAATATCTCGGCCCGTATTCCGAACGCACGCCCGGCGCACCATTGTCGTGGCCGCCTGTGGATAGCGCTGCCTGGTGGAACGTGTCGACGCTTGCCCGCGTCGGGGCATCGAAGCAGACGTGAAGGCCGGACTCGCTATCGGGCGGAACCGGTTTCTTTGCGGTCATCACCCAGAACGCGGCGCTACCCTCGCTGCCATAGCCGATGGCGTCGGGACTGTCGCTCAAGCGCGTATATCCGAGCGGTGCCAGGGCTGAGTCATAGAAGCGAGCCGATCGCGCGACGTCTGCAACGCCAATCGAGATGTGGTTGATCATAGACATGGCTGTCTCTTGCCTCAGTACAGATGATCGTAGTTGACACGATGGTCCACGGCGCCGGTCCTCACGATCGAGGTGATTTCGGATCGATCGATACCGATGTCGTGCAACGTGCGATCGTCCAGCGCTTCGAGAATATTGCGCGTGATGCGCTGGCGGTGCCGGCGGCGCAGTTCCGCCCAGAACAAGACGATTGCACTCGTGATGGTTCCGAAACCTGTGCCGGACAGAGTATGCTCCCGGCGTGACAGGTGTTTCGAGGTCGGCGTGAAGCTCACAATCTGGGTCATGGCGTTTTTTCCTGATGTCCATGGCTTGGCCGGACGGAATTCTCGCCCGGCTGAAGGCATCATGCCGAAGCGGCCCTGACAGCGTTCTGTCAGGAGGTGGCAACGGCTCCTGACAGCGTGTTGTCAGGAGGGATGGGATAGGGAAAGGGCGTCACATCAGCTCGAGGAGCCGTGTTCCGTGCGCCGCGCCGATCGGTTGTTCGAAATCATCCAGCATCTGCGCCGCAAGCCCACCGTGAAGGCGCGCGAATTGAGCGAGTCGCTCGAGGTATCCGAGCGGACGATCTATCGCGATGTCCGCGATCTCATGGCTTCAGGTGTGCCTATCGAAGGGGAGGCGGGTGTCGGCTACGTATTGAGGGCCGGCTACGACTTGCCCCCGCTGATGTTCAAGGAGCAGGAGATAGAGGCACTGGTGCTGGGCGCGCGGATCGTCGAGGCGTCGGCCGACCCCGAGCTCGCGGCGGCGGCGACGGATGCCATCGCCAAGATCGAGGCGGTTATCCCGGAGCGCCTCAGAAACTACATGGCCTCGACGGCACTGCTCGCGCCCTCTGCCTACTACATGGAGCCGCTCTCGTTCGACCTCGCGGATCTCCGCCGCGCCATCCGCGGCCAGCTGAAGGTCCGGTTCGCCTATCGCGACGTGCTCAACCGCGGCAGCGAGCGTACCGTCAGGCCGCTGTCTCTCGCCTATTTCGGCCCGGTCTGGATGCTCGCGGCCTGGTGCGAGCTGAGGCAGGATTTCCGCACCTTCCGGCTCGATCGCATGCGGGACTTCCTGGTGATGGCCGACCGCTTCCCCGTCGAGCGCGGGCGGACCCTGCATGACTTTCTCAAGCGACCGCAGACCTGGAGTCGCAATGCGTTGAGCGGACACGATGACCTCGGGAAAGACGATGGCTAAGAGGTAGCCCGCCCCGTCAACAGCGAGGCCAAGAGGTCGCGCGGGCGTCGGTTGCCAGCATGACGGTCGCCGAGTATGAGTACGCGCCGAAGAGCTTGCCCAAAGGGCCGGAAACGGCCCGAGCCGAGGCACGTGAAGTGCGGGTTGGGGCGGCAGGGCATTGTGTTTGTCCGATCAGCGACGGTCGGGCTGTCGAGGGGGCGCTTTCGCGGGACGGCCCATGGCTACCCTGGTGATGAAATTCGGCGGCACGTCCGTCGCCAATGTCGAACGCATTCGCAACGTGGCCTCCCACGTCAAGCGCGAGGTCGATGCCGGCAACAAGGTCGCCGTCGTCGTGTCGGCGATGGCCGGCGCCACGAACCAGCTCGTCGCCCTCGTCCGCGAGGCGTCGCTGCTGCACGATGCCCGCGAGTACGATGCCGTTGTCGCCTCGGGCGAGTGCGTGACGGCCGGCCTTTTGGCGATCGTTCTGCAGTCGATGGGCATCCAGGCGCGGTCCTGGCAGGGTTGGCAGATTCCCGTAGTGACCGATCAGGCCCATGGGGCTGCCCGCATCGTCGATATCGCCGGCGACAAGCTGATCGAACGGCTGGACGCGGGCGAGGTGGCCGTCGTTACCGGCTTCCAGGGGGTCGAGCCGACGCGAAACCGTATCGCCACGCTCGGCCGGGGCGGCTCGGATACGAGCGCCGTGGCGCTGGCCGTAGCATTGAAGGCCGATCTTTGCGATATCTACACGGACGTCGATGGCGTCTATACGACGGACCCGCGCATCGTCCCCAAGGCCCAGCGTCTTCCCAAGGTCTCCTACGAGGAGATGCTGGAGATGGCCTCGCTCGGCTCCAAGGTCCTGCAGACCCGGTCGGTCGAGCTTGCCATGGTCTACCGGATGCGCACGCGCGTGCTCTCCAGCTTCGTGCCGCCCGATCAGATGAAGCCGGCGCGGCCCGACACATGGGACGAGATTGGAACCATTGTTTGTGACGAGGATGAGATCGTGGAGACCCAGGTCGTCAGCGGCATCGCCTACTCCAAGGACGAGGCCAAGGTCACGCTGCGGGGGATCGCCGATCGGCCGGGCATTGCGGCAGCCATTTTCGGCCCGCTCGCGGATGCCAATATCAACGTCGACATGATCGTCCAGAACGTCTCCTCCGACGGGCGGTCGACGGACATGACGTTCACGGTCCTGCAGACGGAGCTGCCGCGGGCCCTCGAGGTGCTGAAATCCGCGCGCACCCAGATCGGCGATTGCGAGCTGGAAAGCTCGCCGGACGTGGTCAAGGTATCGGCGATCGGCATCGGTATGCGGAGCCATGCCGGCGTCGCCGCACGAATGTTTACGGCGCTCGCAAGCAAAAGCATCAATATCCTCGCCATCACGACGTCCGAGATCAAGATCAGCGTGCTCATCGATGCGGCCTACTCGGAACTCGCCGTCAGGACGCTGCATTCGCTCTACGGTCTCGACGCCGAGTGAAATGCGCCATTGCCGGCCGGTGCGACGGCGACGATCCTGATGCTGGGACGAACGCCTTCGATATTCCGGCCACATGCCGCAATCGTGCCAAGCCACAATGTCAGTGGGCGGTCACGAGAAGCAGTGCTTCGGGCCTGGTGAACTGAACATAGCCGCAGAAGACCGCGAGCGGTCGGCCGCCTGCGTGCTCGTGTCCGTTGCCGGGCGGGCAAATCGGCATTCTTCTTAGCTGTCGGAAAGTCACGACGCTTGACGGGACGGTCGCCAACGGGCTCAGTCGACGTATGCCAAAGAGACCAGTCGAGGAACCGAATATTATTGCAACGGAGCCCACGCTCCGGCTGATTCTGCGCAGGCTGCGCGAGACGATGGCCGAAACGGACGATGGCCAGCGTCGCCTGGATAAGATCGTGCGCCTCGTGTCGGGTCTCATGGTGGCAGAGGTCTGCTCGATCTACCTCAAACGTCAGGACCATTCACTGGAGCTTTTTGCGACCGAGGGCCTGAATCCGGACGCCGTGCACAAGATGTTCATGAAGCGCGGCGAGGGCCTGGTCGGCCGCTGCGCCGAGCTTGCCGTGCCCGTGAACGAGCCCGACGCGCAATCGCATCCGGCGTTCTCCTACAGGCCCGAGACGGGTGAGGACATCTACCATTCGTTCCTCGCGGTGCCGATCCTTCGCAGCGGTGAGGTGCTCGGCGTTCTGACGGTCCAGAACCGGACACCGCGCCAGTATACGGACGATGATGTCGAGGCCTTGCAGACCACGGCGATGGTTCTTGCCGAGCATCTGGTCACAGGCTCCGTCGCCAACGCCTCGGGGACGGCATCTCGCGCCATCGATGACGTCGTGCGCGGGCAGCCCATCGCGGAAGGGCTCGCGCTCGGCCACGTCGTGCTGCACGCGCCGCGCGTGGCGGTGACGGAACTCGTCGCGGCCGACACCGCGGCGGAAACGGCGCGTCTCGAGTCGGCGATCATGGAGCTCAAGGAGACCCTCGACACGCTGATGAGCCAGGGGCAGCTGGCGCGCGCCGGCGAGCACCGCGATGTGCTCGAAGCCTATCGCATGTTCGCCAACGATCGGGGTTGGCAGCGTCGTCTCATCGATGCGGTGAAGTCGGGTCTGACGGCCGAAGCCGCCGTGGAGCAGGTGCAGAACCGCTCGCGCGCCAGGATGCTTCGCCTGCATGATCCGTTCTGGCGCGACCGTCTGCGCGATCTCGATGACTTGTCCGACCGGCTGCTCCGAGTGCTGGCGAACGCCGGCGGCAACGCCAGCCAGCTCAAGGATCTTCCCCACGACACGGTCATCGTGGCGCGCGGGATGGGTGCGGCCGATCTGCTCGACTACGATCGTGCCCGCTTGAAGGGGCTCGTCATCGAGGAAAGCTCCAGCCACAGTCATGTCGCGATCGTCGCCCGTGCACTGGGCATCGCGGCGGTGGGCGGTGCGCGCGGGATCATGGAGCGGGTCGAGCCGGGGTCGCCGATCATCGTGGATGCGGAGGCCGGAGAGATCTACATTCGGCCGTCGCCGCAGGTCGTGTCGGTTTATGCCGACAAGGCGCGGTTCCGGGCACGCCGTCAGCGCCAGTACGATCAGCTCCGCGATCGTCCGGCCATTACGCGGGACGGCGTCAGGATCGAGCTGCACATCAATGCCGGACTGCCTGTCGACCTGTCACATCTTGCGGAATCGGGTGCCGACGGCATCGGTCTCTACCGTACCGAGCTGCAATTCATGATCGCGCCGTCACTGCCGCGGCTCGATCGGCAGACGGCGACCTACAGGGCCGTTCTCGATGCCGCGGGCGAGCGTCCGGTCATCTTCAGGACGCTCGACATCGGTGGTGACAAGGTCCTGCCGTACATCAGGAGCACACCCGAGGAGAATCCCGCGCTCGGCTGGCGCGGCGTGCGCTTGGCGCTCGATCGGCCGGCACTGCTGCAAACGCAGATCCGTGCAATGGTTCGTGCCGCAGATGGCCGGCCGCTGAAGGTCATGGCACCCATGGTGTCGATGCGCGGTGAGATCGAGGCGGTGCGCGCCCTTATCGATAGCGAGATGCGACGTGCCGAGCGCCGCGGATACCGGCTGCCGTCCAGGCTCGAGGTCGGCATCATGATCGAGGTGCCGTCGCTTCTTTTCGCGCTCGATGACTTGATGCCGGTCGTGGATTTCGTGTCGATCGGCAGCAATGATCTGCTGCAGTATCTGTACGCGGCCGATCGCGGCAACGAGCGGGTCGGAGCCCGGTTCGATGCGTTGAATGCGCCGTTCATGCGAGCATTGCGGATGGTGGTGCGAGCGGGGGAGCGGCATGGGCGCCCGGTGTCGTTGTGCGGCGAGCTTGGCGGACGTCCGCTCGAAGCAGCGGCACTCGTTGCCATCGGGCTCAGGTCGCTGTCGATGGCACCTGCCTCGATCGGTCCGGTGAAAGCGATGCTTCTGTCGCTCGATGCCAGCCGGGTGGCAGACTTTCTCGGCCCGTTGATCGATGCCCGAACCGGCAGCTTGCGCGAGCCGTTGGAGAGGTTTGCGGAGAACGAAGGGCTCGAAGTTTGACGCGTTCGCGTCCCATGGGCCCGATTGCCACGGGGCCGATTTCTTTGCCCGTTTTGAATTCAACTTGCGGGTTACCGGAAACCGCGTGCAACGCGGTTATCCAACACCTTTCACGTCGAATTCCTGACGGGCGAAGTTTCGGCGCGCTGCTTCCACAGCGCTCGACGCGAGCTGTGCCGATCAACGATTGTGTTCGGCCAAACGCCTACGGAAGCCGGTCTTCCGGCCCGATGGCTTTCTCGGCGCCCGAGGTGCCCGGACGCGGAGTGCGCGACACAGATCGGCGACGATCGTATTACGTTCCTCGTCCGATCTGGCGCCGCGGAAAAGATGCACCTCGTTGGCGCCCCAACGTGCTCCGGTATGGCGGATACGTGCGAGGTTCACGCTGGCGAAGCGGCTCCGCGTTGCCCGCACCGCAAGGATCTTCCGGCTTCCGTCTGCGGCTTGGTGAACCAGAAGATAGATCGCCGCTTTGACGGGCGGGCAGCCAACCAGGCTGTAGACCATATGGCGAATGGTTCGGCCCGAAGCGGTGGACCACATGCTGGTCCCGAGTGGACGCTGAAAATCAACAGCCTCAGCGTTGGCGGCGATGCCAGGCGCCGTCTCTTCGTCCAACTTCAGATCGACACTGCACTCCATGTGCATACCCAAACGCATACAAGTCGAGGCGCGGACAACGCCTCGCGACCATCAAACTCCTGCTCGGCACCATTGCCGCCGATCCGTTCGCGCGCAGCAAAATTTGGTCCAGTGCGCACGATTCCGACATATGGAGGCAATTCGTCACAGGACGAAGCTAAAAGGTGACATTCGCAAACGCTGCTTACAATCGAATTTCGCGAGGTGATTATCGAGATCCAAATTTCTGTTGTCGATTTGCAACGCTATTGTCATCTCCTTTAGTACTGCCGTGTGGCACCGATGAGGCACGAGGAGCCGCTCGGATCGCATCAGCCGCATTTGGCGTAGCCGCAATCGCGGCACGTCCAGCATCCGGATGCCAGGACTAGAAAGCCGACCTGACAGCGGGGGCAGCGACGCCCTGCAACGTGGCTTCGAGCATGCGCACCCTGACTGTCGCCGGGCCCAATACGATCCTCCGAAGCGGGATCCACCGGATGCGCTTGTGTGGGCTGCAGAAAGCCTATGCGCACAAGATGAGTTTCGATGATCTCGCCAATGGCTGCCAGCAGGCTCGGCACGTAACGCCCGTTCATCCACTGTCCGCCTTGGGGATCGAAGATGGCTTTCAGCTCCTCGACGACGAAAGAGACGTCTCCGCCCCGCCGGAAGACGGCGCTGATCATGCGGGTGAGGGCGACCGTCCAGGCGTAGTGCTCCAGGTTCTTGGTGTTGATGAAGATTTCGAACGGCCGTTTGCGGCCGTCACGCTCGATATCGTTGATGGTGACGTAGAGGGCGTGGTCGCTTCCGACCCATTTCAGCTTGTAGGTGAAGCCCGAGAGTATGGCGTCACGGTCCAATGGCGGCGATATGTAAACAATGCCCGATCCGTCATCCGGATGCCCGTCAGGTGCCTCCGAAGGATGATCGCGGGAGCCGATGCCTCCGTTGAGAGCAGACCCCAGTGCATTTGGATGATGGCTCGTTGATGATGCAAGCATATCCGATCGTCCGCCGGTCACCGCCGCCGGCTGCTCTCGTGCCGGCGCCGAGGCGCTGCTCGTCACGGCTGGCGCCGATGAGAGCACCGATCCGGTGATCGGGTTCGGACGGAAGGTGGTGCAACCCTTGAGGCCAAGATCATAAGCCTCGGCGTAGACGTCCTTGAACCGCTCGAAGCTGATGTCCTCCGCACAATTGATGGTTTTCGAGATCGAGCTGTCGACGTGCGCCTGTACGGCCGCCTGCATGAGCACATGCTCGCTCGGCGTCAGTTCGCTGGCCGTAACGAATGCGCTCGGCAAAGAGGTATCGGCTCCGAAACGACGCCGATAACGGCCATAAGCGTAATCCTCGACGGTCTCCTCCCGGAAACCCTCGCGACCCTCCCGAATGCGCCGCTGGTAGTGGTAGTCGAAGATCGGCTCGATGCCGCTCGATACGTTGCCGGCCAAAAGCGAGATCGTGCCCGTCGGCGCTATCGACGTGAGGCAGCCGTTACGCGCACCGTGCCGCGCCAAGGCGTCCCTGACGTCACGATCCAGACGCTCGACATTGGGGCTGGCGAGGAAACGCTGCGCGTCATAGAGAGGAAAAGCCCCCTTTTCCGCGGCGAGGGACGTAGTTGCCAGATAGGCATGGCGTTCGATGACCGCCATCCATCGCTTCGCCAGCCGTTGCGCTTCGGGGCTGCCATAACGGGCACCGCACATCGCGAGTGCATCGGCAAGGCCGGTGACGCCAAGGCCGATCCGCCGCTTGGCTTTTGCCTCCCGCTCCTGAGACGGCAACGGATAGGCCGAGACATCGATGACGTTGTCCAGGAACCGCACCGCGAGAGCCGTGAGCTCGCCCAAACGAACCTCATTCAGCACTGCATCGCCTTCGAACGGGCGTACGACGAGCCGTGCAAGATTGAGCGATCCGAGAAGACAAGCCCCATAGGGCGGAAGCGGCTGCTCGCCGCACGGGTTCGTCGCTTGAATGGACTCGCAATAGGCGAGGTTGTTGTTTGCGTTGATGCGGTCGATGAAGATCACGCCCGGCTCGGCATAGGCATACGTCGCCCGCATGATCCGGTCCCACAGGTCGCGCGCGCGCACGCTGCGGAAAACCTTGCCTTCGAACGTGAGCGGCCACTCGGCGTCAGCCCGCACGGCCTGCATGAATGCGTCGGTGACGAGCACCGACATATTGAAGTTGCGTAGGCGGCCTGGTTCCGCCTTGGCATCGATGAACATCTCGATATCGGGATGATCGCAACGCAACGTTCCCATCATGGCGCCGCGCCGCTGCCCCGCCGACATAATCGTTCGGCACATGGCATCCCAGACATCCATGAAACTGACAGGACCGGAGGCTCCGGCCCCGACACTGTGCACGAGTGCGCCGGAGGGCCGTAATGTCGAGAAATCGTGACCTATTCCCCCGCCGCGCTGCATCGTGAGTGCGGCTTCTTTTACGTTGTCGAAGATCGACAATAGATCGTCCTCGATCCGCCCCATGACGAAGCAGTTGAACAGCGTAACATTGCGGCCTGTCCCTGCTCCGGCAATGATCCGGCCCGCGGGCAGAAAGACCATCTCCTGCAATATCTTGAAGAAGCGATCTTCCCATTGTCGGCGTGTTTCGTCCGACTCCGGTCCGGCTGCCGCTTTCGCCACCCGCCGCCACGTGTCGTCCAATGTTGCCTCGACCGGCGCGCCGTCCGCCGCCTTGAGGCGATACTTGCTGTCCCAGATATGCTCCGAGATCGGCGGAAACTGCAAATTCGAGGATGCAATACCTTCGGTCATGACGCCTGTCCGATCTCCACAGCGGCGCGATGCGCACGGTCAATATGAGAGCGGCCGACGCTTCTGTCAACAAATGTTCTTGTAAAGTTCCGTAAATGATCTACGGTGTTCCTACACGCTCCCGCATCGGAGTGCGTCTCGGGGAATATTATGGTGTCGGATGCACAGGCAAAGATCGGGCCCCATCTGGAGAGACGGGACTTGAAGCACACTTGTCGGTCACCGCGTTACGCCCGATGGCGGGCAAGTGCGGGGTGGGCATTAAATCAGCAGAACCTTGCCGATGACCTCGCGGTTGATGATCAGGTTCAGGGCCTCTGCCGCTCGGGCGAGCGGCAGCGCGTGCGAATGGTAAGGCGCGATTCGCTGCGCGCCGAGCCAACCAACAAGGGTGTCCAGGTTTCTGCGTGCACGCGCGGGATCGAGGCGACTGAGCGCGCCGATCGTAAAGCCGATGACCTCGGCGTCCTT
>Ga0182738_1008553_pt1 | contig 10149 bp, 10 predicted proteins | sample eDN5th30CBELigMG_FD_128876 | JGI IMG/M metagenome (GOLD analysis project Ga0182738, IMG submission 128876) | Enriched Miracle-Growth compost microbial communities from Emeryville, California, USA - eDNA 5th pass 30_C BE-Lig MG (version 2)... ... | reverse complement strand
TGAACACCAGCGGCTTCAGGACGTGCGAGTTCTTCGCCACCAGTGCGACGGAAAGGTCGGTCCGCACGAAAAGCAGCAGCAGCGCCCCGAAGGCGAGCGCGCACAGCACCGCCTGTACAATCGCCACCGGCCGGACCAGGCCTGCTAGCGCCTCGTTACCGGGACGCAGCACGGCGAACCCGGCAAACATCTGCAGAGCCGCCAGCGCCGCCGCCAGCCACAGTGCTGCAAGACCAAGTTCAGCGATCATTCGGTTTCCGCCACAGCCTCGATCTTCTGCGCTTCGGTCATATGCTCGAGCTCGCGCGGAACGTAGTTTTCGTCGTGCTTGGCAAGCAGGTTGTCGGCCACAAAGGTTCCGCCCGGGCCCATCCGTCCTTCGGCGACTACGCCCGAACCTTCCTGGAACAGGTCGGGCACGATTCCGGCAAAGCGCACGGGCACGCGAGCCTCGCCATCCCCGACCACGAAGTTCAGGGTCACGCCGTCAGCATCGGTCTTGAGCGATCCGGCTTCGACCATTCCGCCAAGTCGAACGGCACGGCCAACTTCGGGCGGGTTGGCAACCATCTCCGACGGCACGTAGAAATAGCTCGCCTGGTTGCGAAGCGCCCACGCCGCCAGGATCGCGGCCGCGATCAGCGCCACCAGCGCCACGCCGAGCAGCACGAGCCGCTGATGCTTGGGTTTGAGTGCGCTCATCGTCCCCGGCTTTCGTCGCGGCGCTTTTCAGCGCGTTTCATGCCCAGCCAGCTCCACCCGGCGAGAATCAGCGTGGCACCCACGCCGATCACGTAAGCGGCAATCACGAATGTCCACTGGTCGAGGTTCTCTCTCATATCAGGCCTCTAGCGCTTTGCGCCGCAGACGAGCCTCTGCCTGTGCGTCCGCCAGAATGGCGCGCATCCGCGCCAACACGACGCCGGCGAAAAGCAGCGTGAAGCCCAGCGTAGCGGCCAGCAGGCCCCACAGGAACGGGCCGGCCATGGCGGAACCGCCAGTTGTCAGGCTCGGTGGTTGGTGCAGTGAATTCCACCAGATCACCGAGTAGTGGATGATCGGAATGTTGGCTGCGCCAACCAGCCCGAAGATAGCGGCAATGCGGCTCGATCCACCTTCCCGATCGAGGCTGGAAGCGAGCGCGATATAGCCGAAATAGAGAAACAGCAGCACGAGCATGCTGGTCAGGCGCCCGTCCCACACCCACCAGGTCCCCCACGCGGGGCGGCCCCAGATCGAGCCCGTTGCCAGACAAACGAACGTGAATACCGCACCTGGAACCGCGATCGCGCGGGCGGCTATCGTGGCCAGCGGGTGGCGCCAAACGAGTTCGACAAAGCTGGCAACCGCGATCCCGCTCCACCCTGCCATGCCGAGCCACGCCGTAGGCACATGGAGGAACAGGATGCGGACCGTCTCGCCCTGCAGACGCTCCGCCGGGGCATGAAAAAGCCCGTAGAACAGCGCCGCAGCCGTCAACAGCAAACCGCTCACCAGCAGCACGGAAGTGAGCGGGCGAGCGAGCTTCAGGAAGCGGGCGGGATTGGCGTATGCATGCATGGCGTTTGAGACGCGCCCGCTTTGGCAGGGGCCGTCCTAAGGAGCAAGCGCGATGGCCGTTTCTCTCCCTAGGAGGAGCGAAAGATCAAGCGCGGCCGATCAGTTTCCGCGCCATGGAATCGGCCACCACGTCCGCGCTCTGCCCGGTCGCCTCACTCTCCTGCCAGATGGCTTCGAGCCGGGCGGGAATTTCGGCCACGCGCCGGCGCACTTCCCCGACATCGCATCGCGTGCCTTCGCGGCGAGCCAGGTATTCGAGGCTGACGTTGATGATGCCGCCCGCGTTGATCACGTAGTCAGGCGCATAGAGGATGCCGCGGTCTGCCAGCATCGCGCCGTGCCCGGCCGCCTTGAGCTGATTGTTCGCTCCACCCGCGACGATCGGGCACTGGAGGCGGCTGACGCTTTCCTCATCGAGAATCGCGCCGAGCGCATTGGGGCTGAACACGTCGCACGGAGTGGTGAGGATTTCGTCCGCCGGGGCGACTTCCGCTCCAAGCTCGCCCGCGAGTGCTTCGGCGCGTTTGGTGTCAATGTCGGCCAGCACCAGCCGGGCGCCATCCTTCGCCAAGAGCCGGGCAACCCCGCCGCCGACGCTGCCGCAGCCCTGCACCGCGATACGCACGCCCTCGACCGACGCACGGCCAAGCTTGTGCGCTACGGCCGCCTTGATCCCGAGATATATCCCCATCGCGGTGAACGGTCCCGGGTCGCCACCGGCTTGCCCTTCCTCGACCGGGAGCCCGCAGACATGCGGCGTTTCCCGAGAGATCGCGACCATGTCGGCCTCGGTCATGCCGACGTCTTCCGCGGTAACATAGCGCCCGCCCAACCCGTCGATGGCGCGCCCGAACGCCGCCAGCATCTCCGGCGTCTTCTGCTTCGTCGCATCGGCAAGGATCACCGCCTTGCCGCCGCCCATCGGCAGGCCGGCCATGGCGTTCTTGTAGCTCATCCCGCGCGACAGGCGCAGCGCGTCCCGCATCCCCCCGGCGCTATCGGGGTAATGCCAGAATCGCGTGCCGCCGGCGCCGGGGCCGAGATGGCTGGAATGAATGGCGATGATCGCAGTCAGGCCGGTTGCACGATCGTGCACCAGCTGGACCAGTTCGTGTTCGTCGAAATCGGGTTCGTGCCAGAATGCGGTCATCGTGCGCCCTGCGAAAGATGGTTCGCTGAACAGCAGGGCGGGAAATGGGGCGACTGACGGGATCCGAACCCGCGACCTCCGGTACCACAAACCGGCGCTCTAACCAACTGAGCTACAGTCGCCGCAAGCCAGCACGGCTGCCGAGAGGCGTGCTGTTAGGCCGCCGCGCGAGTTGGTCAAGCGACCATCAGCGCGGGAGCGCGCCTGTTGCATAAAGGGGCGCCTCAAGCAAAGGGAAAACTGCGTTCGGCAGCTATCAACGTAACAATATTCTCCCGCCCGGGTGACGGTTGCGCCCTTTGCGCGGCCAGCTAACACTCGCGCGTCATGGCTAGCCTTGCGACTCCGGGATCGACCAGCATCGAACATCTCAAGCGGCACGCGGGAGTTCGGCTGATTCCCTCGCCCAAGATCGAGATGGTGACGGTGCCCGGTTTCCTGCCCGCGGCGCTGTGCGAGGACCTGATTCGGCTGATCGATGCAGGCCGCCGGCCATCGACCATCGCCGATCCCAACGGCGATAACTATTTCCGCACCAGCGAGACCTGCGATCTCGATGCGAACGAGCCCGCGGTGCAAGAGCTGGAGCGATTGCTGTTCGAATTGAACGGGATCGACCCGGCCTACGGCGAGCCGGTGCAGGGCCAGCGCTATGAGGCCGGCCAGGAGTTCAAGCAGCACACGGACTATTTTGAGCCCGACGGCGTCGATTTCGAGCGATTCTGCGGTGTCGCGGGCAATCGCACCTGGACCTTCATGGCCTACCTCAACGAGGTCGAAGCGGGCGGCGCCACGCGTTTCAAGGTCATCAACAAGATGTTCCAGCCCGAACAGGGCCGGCTTGTGGGGTGGAACAACCACCGGCCTGACGGCACCCTCAATCCCGCTACGCTTCACCACGCGATGAAAGTCCGGAAGGGCCTGAAGTACGTGATCACCAAGTGGTATCGCGAGCGGCCGTGGGGATGGTGAGCGCCTGCTGCACCGACTGAAACGAAAAAGGGCGGCCCCGCAGGACCGCCCCTTTGCAAGCTCGCGATTTCTCGCGGTGCTTACTTCTTCTTCAGCGAAAGCCCACCGAAGCGCTTGTTGAACTGCGCCACGCGGCCGCCCTGGTCGACCTGGCGAGTGCCGCCGGTCCATGCCGGGTGGCTGGTCGGGTCGATTTCGAGGGTCAAGGTGTCGCCTTCGTTGCCCCACGTAGAACGGGTTTCGAAGACGGTGCCGTCGGTCATCTGCACCTTGATCATGTGGTAATCGGGATGGGTATCGGCCTTCATGGCGTAAATCGTCCTCTTGCATAGGACCGGTTCCGACCGGCCGGCAATTTCGGGAAGGCGCGCCCCTAGCCGCGACGCGCCTGATTTGCAACTCTCAACTGGGAGGGTCGGCAATCATCGCGGTGAACTGGACCTCACAGGTCGTCCTGCCCTCCACGCTGGCCACGCCCTGGAACTTGTAGACCCGGCTGCGCTTCTGGAGAAACTCCACATGCAGGTCGAGCAGGCAGCCCGGCGTCACCATGGAGCGGAACTTCGCGTTCTCGACCCCCATGAAATAGACCAGCTTGCCCGTGCCCGCGAGTTCGAGGGTCTCGATCCCCAAGATCGCCGCAGCCTGCGCGAGGGCCTCGATCTGGAGCACCCCCGGCATGACCGGCTGGCTCGGGAAGTGGCCCTGGAAGTACTGCTCGTTGAACGAGACAGCCTTCACCGCGTGAATACGCTCGCCCAACTCGAGGCTGGCTACGCGGTCGACCAGCAGCAATGGATAGCGATGCGGCAGGGCGGCGAGCACCCTGCCGATGTCGTAGGCCGCAGCCCCAGCTTCGCTCATGCGTCCTGTCCTGTTGCGGCCCGCTTAGCGGCCCACAGGCTGCGTGGTCGTCGGAGCCGGAGCCGCCGCCGGCGCCGCTGCCGGAACCTGCTGCTGGGCGGCAGCTTCCTGCTGCTCACGCAGTTCGCGCGGCAGCCAGCCCTGCGGAGGCACCAGCTGCGCGGTGGGCAGCAGGGCGTTCAGTTCGTTGAGCACGTCCTGGTTTAGGTTGTAGGACGAGTCCGCGTAGAGAATGTTTTCCGGCGAAACAATCAGCGTCACGCCCTTCTTCTTCGCGGCGTTCTCGATCGCGGTCGGCAGCTTGTCGCTCAGCTGTTCCTGCACGTAAGCCTGGCTCAGGGCCACAGGCGCGAGGATCTGCTGCAGCTCACGGTTACCGTTCTGCTCCAGCTGCTGAATCTGCGCAGCCTGCTGCTGCAGCGACTGCTGGTTCGGGTTGGCGGCCGCGCGGTCGGTGTTGAACTTCTGGAGCAGCGGCGTGAGCTGGTTCTGCAGTTCGGTGCGCTTGGCGTTGGCAGCGTCGTACTGGGCCTTGTAGGTCGTCGGACGCTGCTGCTCGGCGGTCTGGTAGGCGTTGGAGTTGGCGATCACGGCGGGGACGTTGACCACGCCGATGCCCTTCACGGCCTGAGCGGCCGCAGGGGTGGAGACGAGCGCGGCCGGAGCGGCCACGCCAATGGCGAGAGCGGCGGCGAACGCCGGGATAAACGAGCGTTTCATCAGAATTGTGTTCCTACGTTGAATGTGATGAGCTTGGTGTCATCGCCCTCGGCCTTGATAAGCGCCTTGGCGACGTCGATCCGGAACGGACCGAACGGAGAGTTCCAGTTGACGCCGAAGCCCACTGAAACGCGCGGCTTCGGCGTGTTGCCGACGAAAATCTCCTGGAAGGGCGAAATCGTGCGGCCAAGCGGCTGGTTGGCGACGTTGTCTTCGCCCAGCGGCGAGGTCGTGATGATGTCGTCGTTCGGATTGGCGGGATCGTTGTAGTCGAGATACAGCGCGTTCCCGTCGGCATCGCGCGTGGCGATGAAGATGCCATCCGGGAATGTGTCGAGACCACCCTGCAGGGTCGGCCTCCGCACGCTCCAGACCGCGCCCGCATCAACAAAGATCGACGGCCGCAGGCCAAGTTCGCGGGCGCCGCTGCCGAGCGGAAGCTCGATCTCTGCACGGGCCTGATAGTAGGCATTGCCGCCGAGGGAGTCGTCAGTGACCCGGTTGCGATCGGTGACGATCACCGGATCGCCGTTCTCGTCCGCAATGATCGGCTGGCGGATCACGCGCGGGCCAACGCCGCGAATGTCGAAGCCGCGAAGCTGCGGTTCGCCGAGGAAGAAGCGGTCGGTCAGGCGCACGTCCTGGCCAAGGCCCTTGATGTAGCCGCCCTCACCCGAAATCGAGAAGATGAAGTTGCTGCCGAGGTTCCAATACTTCGAAGCGTTCGCCCGGGCGCGAACATAGCGCACCTCGCCGCCGAGACCAGCAGCGTCGAGGCTGGTGCTCCACATCATGCCGCGCGTCGGACGGATGAAGTTGTCGACGTTGCGGTAGGCAAGCGTGAAGCCGACGATCGAGCTAAGCCGCTGGCCGATCGCTTCGCACAGGTAACGGCCGGCAAGCAGCGGTTCGCAGGTCCGCGTCCCGTCGCCGTCGAAGTCCCCGAAATAGAGGGATTCGTCGAGCGTCACGTCGTCGTAATTGAGCGTGTAACGAGCGACGACCGACATGTACTCCGTCAGCGGCACGCCAGCGCGCAGCTGGAAGCCAGTGGTGCTCTGCTTGAACGTCGTGTTCCGGTCGTTGTTCGTCCAGTTCCAGTTCCGGTAGTCGCGACGATAGATGTCGATACCGGCGGAGATGTTCTTGTCCCACAGGTTCGGCTCGGTGAAGCTGAGCGTGCCGCTGCGGGAATAGCGCGAATAGTTCACGCTGATGCCGGCAGTCTGCCCCCGCCCGCGGAAGTTGCGCTGGCGGATCGAGCCCTGGAGGATGAAGTTCTCGAGGCTGGAGAAGCCGGCGGAGAGCTGGAGTTCGCCGGTCGCCTGCTCCTCGACGTTCGCCTCGAGGACGACGCGGTCCGGTGCAGAACCCTGCACCTGGTTTACCTCGAAGTTTTCCTGGAAGTAGCCGAGCGAGTTGATGCGCGCCGTCGAGCGCTTCACAGCCAGGCTGTTGAATGCGTCGCCTTCGAGGATTCGGAACTCGCGGCGCACGACCTTGTCCTGCGTCAGCGTGTTGCCGTTGACGTCGATGCGCTCGACATAGACGCGCGGCGCCTCGTTGAGCACGAAGGTGACGTCCATCGTCTTGTCTTCGCGGTTACGCCGAAATTCCGGTCCGACGTCCGCAAACGCGTAGCCGAAGGTGCCGGCCGTATCGGTCAGCCTCTCGACCGTGTCTTCGACGAGCTTGGCGTTGTACCAGTCGCCTTCCTTCATCGGCAGGTTGGCGGTCAGGCGCTCGGAATCGAAGTCGCGGATCTGGCTGTCGACCGCCACATTGCCGAACTTGTACCGCTCGCCTTCCTCGACGACGTAGGTGATGATGAAGTCGCGCTTGTCCGGTGTGAGCTCGGCCACGGCCGAAACGACGCGGAAATCTGCGTAACCCTCGGTCAGGTAGAACTGGCGCAGCTTCTGCTGGTCGAACGCGAGCCGGTCGGGGTCATAGCTGGTCGAGGAGCTGAAGATGCGCATCAGCCCCGTTTCCTTGGTGACCATCTGGTCCTTGACCTTGCCATCGGAGAACTTCTCGTTCCCGATGATGTTGATCTGGCGGACCTTGGACTTCGGACCTTCGCTGATCTCGAAGATGATATCGACGCGGTTCTGGGGCAGCGAGACCATCTTCGGCTCGACCACCGCCGCGAAACGGCCTTGACGCTTGTACAGCTCGATGATGCGGGAGACGTCTGCGCGGACCTTGGAGCGCGTGAAGATCTGACGCGGCGCGAGCTTGATCTCGGGCGTGATCTTGTCGCTCTTGATGCGCTTGTTGCCCTCAAGCACGATCCGGTTGATCACGGGATTTTCCTGCACCGTGATCGTGACGTTACCGGCGCTGTTGCTGATCTGGACGTCCGCGAACAGCTCCGTGGCGTAGAGGTCCTTCAACGCCTCGTCGGCCAGCGCCTGCGTGTAGGTCTGCCCCACGCGCATGTTGATGTAGCTGAGGATCGTGTTCGGCTCGAGGCGCTGCGAACCCACGACGCCTATCGTCCTGATAGTGTCCTGGGCCGGTGCGGCCGGAGCCTGCACGGTACCATCGGCCGGCTGTGCCGCCCCTCCGGCATTCTGAGCCAACACGGCGGCAGGCGAAACCAGCATGGTTCCGCCCAGCAACAACGCGGGCCATACAGTCTTACGCCGGCACCAAGCGCCGCCGGTGGAAGCCATAGGGCTCATTTCCCGTCCATTCTTCGACACGGCTGTCCCTAACTTGCCCCGCGGTAGCCTGTCAGGCCACCCAGACGGGTGCTGCGGATTTCGACCGCCGCCCTGTGCCCGATGCGAAGTCCGCAATCAAGGCGAAGGAAACGGCCTGCCGTGTGGTTCGTCCCGTTCACGCTCATCCGCCGAACAGCGGCAATGAAGCAACATCGTTAATCGTGACGAACAGCATCAGCGCAAGGACAAGCCCCAGGCCAGTGCGGAACGCCCATTCCTGACTGCGCGGGCCCAGCGGCTTACGACGGACCGCTTCGGCCGCGTAGAAAGCCAGGTGCCCGCCGTCGAGGGCGGGAATTGGCAACAGGTTGATGAATGCCAAGTTAATTGAAATCAGGGCAACAAAGGCGACGAACGCCTGTGGTCCGAGGCTCAATTGTTCCCCAGAAAATTTGGCGATCTTCAGCGGACCGCCCAATTCCTTGACCGAACGGTCGCCCGTGAAGATCTGGCCGATTCCCGTGGCCATCATCTTTACGAGGTCGACGCTCTGCCGGCCCGCGAGGGTCACCGCTTCGACAGGCCCGACCGGCACAATCCGCGGTTCGACCGCGTAAATTCCGATTCGGCCCACCCGCGATTCGTTTCCGAAACTGTCGCTCTCCACCGTGCTGCCGATGCGTACCGGGATCATCAGCCGGTCACCGCTTCGATCGATCTCGAGCGAGATGCGCTTGCCAGGGTACATCAGCACCCGGTCCGCAATCTGCATGAAGGTTTCGACAGGCTCGCCATCGATCGCCACGATGCGGTCCCCTGCCCGGACGCCCGCATCGCGCGCCACGGACTGCTCGGCGAACCGGTCGACGATGGCCGGTGCCTCGACCCGGCCATAGGCGAGGTTGAACGCGGCAAAGATCGCCACAGCAATGAAGAGGTTCGTCAGCGGCCCCGCTGCAACGATGATCGCGCGGCGCCAGAGCGGCTGGTAATGGAAGTTCTCTTTCCGCTCATGCTCCGGCACGCGGGCCAGTGCTTCCCGGTCGGGGACGCTCGCCGGGTTCATGTCGCCGGCAAACTGGACGTAGCCACCCAGCGGAAGGGCAGAGAGTTTCCACCGCGTGCCACGCTTGTCGGTGAACCCGGCCACTTCCTTGCCGAACCCGACGGAGAATGCCTCGGCCTTCACTCCGAAGATGCGCCCGGCGAGGTAATGACCCAGTTCGTGCAAAGTGACGAGCGGCCCCAGCACGAGCAGGAAGCCGACGATCCACATCCACACAGGTACGCTTGAACTCACTCAGGCATGCTCCAGTTGCTCACGCACACGCGTCCGGGTTTCCCGGTCCACCTCGAGCACGTCCTCGAGCGAGGACGGCGCAGGAGGCAGGGGCCGCGCGAGCGTTCGCGCGACCAATGCCGCGATGTCTGTGAATTTAGTCTGACCGGCGAGAAATGCCGCCACGGCCACTTCATTGGCTGCGCTGAGGACGGCAGGCGCGGCTCCGCCAGCCTCCGCCGCCTCGCGCGCCAGCTTCGTCGCAGGAAAGAGTTCCTCGTCCGGCGCCTGGAAGCTGAGTTCACCGATCGCGGCAAGGTCGAGCGGTGGCATCGGCGTTTCCATGCGCCTCGGCCAGGCGAGGCACGACGCGATCGGCACGCGCATGTCCGAAGGCCCGAGTTGCGCCAGCGTGGAGCCGTCGCGGTACTCGACCATCGAGTGAATCACGCTCTGCGGGTGCACGACGATGCGCAGGGCATCGAGACCGACGGGAAACAGGTGCGCCGCCTCGATCAGTTCGAGGCCCTTGTTGAACATGGTGGCGGAATCGACGCTGATCTTCGCGCCCATGGACCAGTTGGGGTGCTGGACCGCTTGCGCGGGCGTCGCTGCCTCAAGCTGTGCTGCCGTCCACCCGCGGAAAGGGCCGCCGCTCGCGGTAAGCGTGATCGAGCGCACATCCGAAATCGCGTTGCCCGCGAGGCACTGGAAGATCGCATTGTGCTCGGAATCGGTAGGCAGGATGGTGGCGCCGTAGCGGGCGACCGCCGCTGTCATCACGTCACCGGCTGCAACCAGCGCCTCCTTGTTGGCAAGTGCGACAAGACCGCCCCGCTCGATCGCAGCCATCGTCGGCGCAAGACCGGCGCAGCCCACGATCGCCGCGACGGTTAGATCGGCCTCGCGCCGGGCCGCCTCGACCAGCGCCGTCG
>Ga0182738_1008552_pt1 | contig 10149 bp, 7 predicted proteins | sample eDN5th30CBELigMG_FD_128876 | JGI IMG/M metagenome (GOLD analysis project Ga0182738, IMG submission 128876) | Enriched Miracle-Growth compost microbial communities from Emeryville, California, USA - eDNA 5th pass 30_C BE-Lig MG (version 2)... ... | reverse complement strand
TTCGAGAAGCTCGGCCGCGAATCTCCCGTAAGGCTGGGCCGTCGGTACCAGGTACTCGTCCGGCGTCACTCGGACTTCGATGCCGTTCTCGTCGAGAAGGTGGGCGAGGCGGGCGGCCGCCACGGCGTCGCGCTGCTCGCGCGCGATGCGCCAGTATTCGTCGGGATGGCCCGATGCGATCTGCGCGTTCGCCATCTCCGCCGTGCCGCGCATGAAGTCACGCGGATGGTCGCCGACCACCTCCAGCATCGCGTGCGCCGCGATGAGCTCGTAGTCCATGATGTCGCGCAGCCGCCAGACGCCGCCGGGCCACGGGCTCGGGAAGTTGCTCGTCATCCTGTACTCGGCGAGTCCCTTGCCGCCGGCCGAGAGCTCGTTACGGTCGAACTGGATGGGCGTGGCCATGCGCGCGGAGGCGAGCTCGATGATCAGAGCGAAGATGTTCTTGAACTCCGGATTGCTGTCCACGGAGCCGGGGTAGTACGCGTCGAAGACGTACTGCGAAACCACGCCGGTCTTTCCGGCCTGCTCGAGGCGCCACGCCATGTTGCTTCCGATGAGATTGATCCCGCGCCACATGAGCGGATTCACAGAGGGAGCGATCGGATCGGCGTACGGCGGAACGAACATGCGCGGCCCGCTGGATCCCATCTGGTGAACGTCGAGCCACACCTGCGGGAACCATTCTTTGTACGCGGTCCGCGTCATCGCCTTCGTTTCCTTCTGGGTGAGCATGTACCAGTCGCGGTTGTCGTCGTGACCCGCGTAGTGGTGGTAGATCCACGGCATGCGGCCGCCCTCGTACGGCGTTCCCACCCACTTCCGGTACCACTCGGTCTCCATTATCTGCCCATCCGGATTGAGCGATGGAACCAGGAGGAGGATGATGTTCCCGAGCCGGCGCTCGGTGTCCGGGTCGGTAGCCGTCACGATCTGGTAGGCGAGCTCCATCACCATCTGCGACGACGCGATCTCGCTCGAGTGGATGTTGTTCGTGAGGAGGACGATCGCCTTCCCTTCGCGCGTGAGCGAATCCACCTGCACCGGGGAAAGCCCGCGCGGATCCGCCAGCGCGCGGGCTATGCTCTTGTAGCGCTCCCGATCGCGCAGGTTCTCCGGGGTGGAGATCATCGCGAGCATGAAGTCGTTGCCGTTCGTCGTGACCCCGATCTTCTCGAGCTGCATCCGCGGCGAGCCGGCGGCGAGTCGCTCGAAGTACGAGACGATCTGGTGGTAGTCCGCCAGCGTGCGGTCCGCGCCGACCTCGAAGCCGAGGAATTCCGAGGGAGTGGGGAGCTTCGCGGCCGGCGCGGCCTGCGCCGGCGCTGCCGTCGCTAGGGCGATCGCGAGAAGGTTGGTGCAGGCGAAAGCGAGTCTCATGTGTGAGCTGGACGGGGGTACGGAGACGCCTGGGGGAGAGGGAGCGGGACCGGGAGCGGGCGAAGCGCGAGATATCCGTGGGCCCGGTCGCAGTCAAGGATGGTGGAGCCTGCGCGGCTCTCCGGTGTACCTTAACACATGCAAGGAGCAGGAGCGCCGTGCCCCGCGGAGTCGACGACCGCCATGGGCCCCAGAGAACCCGACCAAAAGTGAAGCCCCGGAACGTCACCGGCGCACCGCTGCGCCGGCGCGGCGCGCGCTCGTTGGCCGTTCTGGTACGCCGCGCCTGCCTTGCCGTGACCCTCGTAGTCGCGGCACTTCCGCTTCGTGCGCAGCGGCCCGCGAGCGTGTCGCTGCGCATCAGCCCGCGCGCCGGCGACACTCTGTTCACTCGCTTCGAGCAGACCGTCGAGATGAGCGGAACCGCACACACGGGTGCATCCGACACCACGATGACGATGAAGAGCACGCTCCTGCTCCTGTCGCATCTCGTCGTCGAGGTGAGCGACAGCGACGGCGCGACTGTCACGGCCACCACCGACTCCGTGGCGCTCGGGTCGTGGCGCATGGGCCGCCCGGTTTCGTCGGAGAATGCCAGACGGGCCATGGAGGGGAAGCGGATCCGCCTGCAGATCGCGCCCAACGGCTCCGCGACGGTTCTCGACGCGCCCGACGAGCTGGCGTCGGATGTCCGCGCCGCGGTATCGGCGATGCCGTCCACGCTCCCCGACCGACCGATGGCGGTCGGCTCGACCTGGAAGCAGACCACCGCCGTTCCAGTCTCGTCGGGCACCGGGGGAGGGAACGGCGCCAACGGGAGCGCGGCTACGCTCACCGCGACGTATCGGCTGGATTCGCTCTCGCACGATGGCGTGCTCGCCTACATCTCGATGCGCGGCACGCTCCAGCGCGACAGCACCGCGGCCCCGCTCTCTCGCGGCCTTCGCGTGATCTCGAAGGGCACGATCACCGGTGCGCTGTGCGTCGATCGGAAGCGCGGCTGGTGGACGAGCTCCGTCGCCACGATAACGCTCGAATCCGTTCTCACCCCTCCCCCCGATGCCCCCCGCACCCGCCCCATGCGCGTCCTCACGAGGATCGAGCAGAAGATGCGGACGGGCGGGGGGTGGTGAGGGGGGCTGACGGCAGAAAAGAAGGAAACAGGACACAGGAGACAGGAAACAGGAACTGCACACCCCCACGGTCATGTCCGCGCAAGCGGGCATCCATGCTACTCGATCGAACATGGGTCCCCGCTTTCGCGGGGACGACGGTGATCGGTGTGCAGTTCCTGTTTCCTGTCTCCTGTGTCCTGTTGCCTTCTTTCCTCTTACATTACAGCGTGCGCATCGTACATCTGGCGGATTTACACCTCGGGTACAGGCAGTACCATCGGCTGACGCCGGCTGGGACGAACCAGCGAGAGGCGGATGTTGCGCATGCGTTCAGGAGCGCGATCGACCAGGTCATCGAGCTGGCGCCGGACGTGATCGTCATCGCGGGCGACATCTTCCACACCGTGCGGCCGATGAACCCCGCCATCATCGACGCCTTTCTGCAGTTCCATCGCCTCCACTCCGAGCTTCCGAACGCCGTCAAGGTGATGGTGGCGGGGAACCACGACCGGCCGCGCGCCAGCGAGACCGGTTGCATTCTCGATCTCTTTTCGCGCCTCGGTTTTCAGGTCGTCATCGATGAGCCGAAGCGGCTCACTTTTCCCGATCGCGATCTCTCGATTCTCGCGGTCCCGGATCTTCCGGGAGCTCTCCCCGAGCTGGCGCCCGACCCGGACGTCGCGCACAACATCCTCGTGCTGCACGGCGAGGTGGAGGGGATGCTGCCGCCGTACATCTCCGCGTCCGATCGCGCCACCGTGGAAATTCCGCGCGAGGCGCTGCAGGCGCCGAGGTGGGGCTACATCGCGCTCGGACACTTCCACGTTCACCGCGAGATCGCGCCGAACGCTTTCTACTCCGGCTCCATCGAATACACGTCGGCGAACCCCTGGGGCGAGATGGTCGAGGAGCGCGAAGCGCTTCTCCCCGGGAAGGGCTTCATCGAGTACGACCTGGACACCGCCGCGCATCGCTTTCACCACGTGAAGCCGCAGCGCTTGCTCGTCGACCTGGAACCGATCTCCGCGCGCGGTCTCTCCGCCGCGGAGCTCGATGCGGCCATCCGCGAACGGGTGGATGGGTGCACGCCGGGTATCGACGACAACGTCGTGCGTCTCGTCGTGCGCGATGTGCCGCGCCACATAGCGCGCGAGCTGGATCACAAGGCGCTGCGCGATTACAAGCGTCGCGCGCTGCACTTCCACCTCGACACCCGGCGGCCGGAGCTTCTGCGTCTCTCCGCCGGCGGCGCGCCGGGACGGCGTCCGACGCTGCTGGAGACGGTGGAATCGTATCTCTCACGTCGTCCGATGGACGCCGACATCGACCGCGGCGCCGTGGTGCAGCTCGGCCTGCACTACCTGCGCGAGGCCGACTCCGAGGCGGAGCGCGCGGCGCCGGAAATGCCGGCGGTGGAGTAGTGAGGCTAGACTCCCTCACCCTCACGAACTTCCGCCAGCACGCGGACACCCGGATCGAGTTCGACACGGGGCTCACCGGCATCATCGGTCCCAACGGCTCCGGCAAGACCACGATCCTCGAAGCGATCGCCTGGGCCATCTACGGCAACCCCGCCGCGCGCGGGACCCGGGACTCGATCCGTTTCAATCGCGCCGGGCCGCGCTCGAGCGTGCGCGTGGAGCTCGAGTTCGAGCTCGGTGGCCACAGCTACCGCGTGGTGCGCGGGCTCACCAACGCCGAGCTGTATCTCGACGGGTCCGGCACGGCCATCGCCAACTCCATAAGCGGCGTGTCGGAGCTGCTCACGCGCCGTCTCGGGATGACGCGCGAGGAGTTCTTCAACACCTACTTCACGGGACAGAAGGAGCTGAGCGTGATGGCCGCGATGGGGCCGTCGGAACGCGCGCAGTTCCTTTCACACGTTCTGGGCTACGAGCGGCTTCGTGCCGCTCAGAAGATCCTTCGCGAACGGCGCTCCGAGGTTTCCGCACGCATCGCCGGCCTGCGGCAGGGGATGCCGGATGCGGATGTGGTGCAGTCGCAGCTCAGAGATGCGGAGAATCGGAGCGCACACGCTCTCGATGCAGCGGCCGCGGCGCGCAGCCGCCGCCAGCGCTCGGACGAGCGCATCGCGGAGGTCGGCCCGCGCTGGGAGCGCATGCAGAGCGAGCGCGAGCTGGTGAAGTCGCTGCTCGGCGAATTGCGCGTCGCCGAAGCCGAAGTGCTTTCCCTCCGCCGCGACACCGAGCGCCTCGAGCGCGAACTGGGCGAGATCTCGGTCGCGCGCGCGGAGCGCGAGCTCCTCATGAAGGAGCTCGCGCCGTACGGCGAGCTGCACGCCGAATTCCAGCGGCTCGAGGCGCTGGCGCGCGAAGAGGGAAGGCGGCAGACTCTGATCGCGGCGCGGAGCGCTCTCGAGCAGGAGCTCGCCCGACTGCGCGAAAGGCGCGAGCGCATCGAGAGCGCGCCGCGTCTGGAAGAAGAAGTGAACGAGGCGCTCGAGGCGAAGCGCGCCGAGGTCGAGCTGATCGACGGACAGCTCGAGGCGCGGAGAACCGAGTGGGTGCGCGACCGACAGGAAGCGGAGACGAAGCGCCAGGCGTTGCGCGATCAGTACGCCGAGCTGCGGCAGCAGCGCGACCGTCTCGCGGCCGCCGGCGAGGAAGGTGCCTGTCCCACCTGCGCGCGTCCCCTCGCCGGCACTTTCCGCTCGGTGCTCGAGCTTCTCGAGAGCCAGATCGAGACCGTGCGCGTGGACGGCAACTACTTCAAGGGGCGAGTGGAGCAGCTCCACGAGATGCCGGCCGACCTGCGCGAGATGGACGAGAAACGCCGCGTCCTCGCTCAGGAGGCGACCACTCTCGAGCGACGCAACATGAAGGTGCAGCTCGCCGTGCAGGAGCTCGCGCAGGTGGTCGGCGACATCGCCGCCAAGGAAGAGCGGCTCGCCACGCTCGCGAACGAGCTCGACGCCATTCCGGCCGGCTACGATGCGGAGCGTCACGAGACCGTGCGCCGCGAGCTCGATCGGCTCATGCCGCTGGATGCGCGCGCCACGCGATACTCGGCGCAGATCGAGCGGGAGCCCGCACTCCAGCGCGAGAGCGTGAGCGTACGTCAGCAGAGCGAAGCGCTCGCTGGCCGTCTATCGGGCATCAGAACGGAGCTCGACACGAAGTCCGTGTCGGAAGAGGCATACGCCGCTCTCCAGGCCGAGCACGACGCGGCGAGCCAGGAATCACACGCCGCTTCGGTGGCGCTGGCCGCGGCCGAAAGCGAAGAGTCGAGCGCCGCATCCGCTCTCGAGATCGCGCGCAAAGCGATGCGCGAGCTCGAAGATCGCCAGCGTCAGCTCGGCGAACTGAACATGCGCAAGCGGCTGCACGATGAGCTCGACCGCGCCTACACCGATCTGCGCACCGATCTCAACTTCCAGCTCCGGCCCGAGCTCTCCGAGCTCGCCAGCGCTTTCCTGGCCGACCTCACGGACAGTCGCTACTCGGAGCTCGAGCTGGACGATCAGTACAACGTGGTCGTCCTCGAGGATGGACTTCCGAAGCCGGTGATCTCCGGTGGAGAAGAGGACCTCGCGAACCTGGTGCTGCGTCTCGCCATTTCGCAGATGATCGCCGAGCGCGCGGGCCAGCCATTCAGCCTCCTGATCCTGGACGAGATCTTCGCGTCGCTCGATGAGCTGCGGCGGGCGAGCGTGCTGGAGCTCCTCCGCCACCTGCAGGACCGTTTCGAGCAGGTGATCCTCATCACTCACGTGCAGTCGGTCCGCGACATGCTGGATCACGTGATGTCCGTGCGATACGACGAGGAGAGTGGCTCGTCCGTGGTAAGTGCGGAGGATGGAGGCGTGGACATGGCTGCGGCCCTTCGTGGGGGAGGGCCGGAGCCGCTGACAGAGATAAGGGTGGCAGGTTGATGGCGATCGCGCGAAGCTGGCGCACTGGAATCAGGCCCGAAGGACCATTCGAGGCGCGTCTCTCCGACGTGCCCGCGTTGAATCGCGTTTTCAGCGATAGCTTCACCGAACGCTACCGCCGCGATGGACTGGTGGGCGTGAGGGTGCCGTCGCTCAACCCGGCCATCTGGCGCTACGCGATCGAGGACTCGGATGGTGGCGCGATGCTCTGGCGCGACGATCGCGACCAGATCGTGGCGTTCAACGTCGTGCACTGCTCCGGTGTGGAGGGGTGGATGGGGCCGCTCGCGGTGCGCCCAGACGCGCAGGGCACGGGCGTGGGATCGCGCATCGTGCGCGCGGGTGTGAGCTGGCTAAAGGCCAGGCACGCGTCGCCGATCGGCCTCGAGACGATGCCGCGCACGATGGACAACATCGGCTTCTACTCGCGCCTCGGTTTCATTCCCGGCCGCCTCACTGTCACCATGACGGTCGACGCGCTGCACGGCAATCACCCGCCGACGCTCCTTGGCAGGATGGGCGAGCGCGACCGCGACGACGCGCTGGCCGAGTGCCGTGCGCTGGTGAATGCCATCCACGCCGGCTACGACTACACGCGCGAGCTCCGTCTCACGAACGAGCTGGGACTGGGCGACACGCTCCTCTTCCGTGAGCGAGGTACTCTCGTGGGCTTCGCGCTCTGCCACACCACGCCTCTGGTGGAGGGACGTATCCGCGACGAGACTCGCGTGCTCAAACTGGTGCTCGCGCGCGGTTCGCTCCTGCGTGACGCGGTGGTCGGGCTCGGGGATTTCGCGCGCCGCCACGGCACGCGCCGCGCCGCCTTCCGCGTGCAGACGGAGTACGTCGAAGCGTACCAGTCGCTGGTGTCGTTCGGCGCGCAGGTGCGCTGGACCGACCTGCGGATGGCGCTCGACGGTCATCCCGAGCCACGTCCCGGAATCGTGGGCGATCGCGCGGGCGACGTTCCCGATGAGGTCGAGCGCGGCCTCGTGTGGAGCAACTGGGAGATCTAGTCGCGCCGGACGCGACGGCGCCGGGTGGTCCACCGGCGCCGGCCGATCGCCGTCGCCACCCCACGATGCTACCGGTTCCCGCGCTGGAAGAGACTACGAATCGCGTCGCCCGCGGTGATGCCGCGCAGGTACGAGAGATTCTGCGGCGAGAACGCGACCGGAACGATTCCCAGCTCCGGCCACGGTGTGCCGTCGCCGACCGTGTTGTCGAGCGCGAGCAGGTCGAGGAGACTCGTGGTGACCGGCGGCCTGGGGAGCACGCGCTGCGCCAACGCCACCACTGGACGGATCAGCGGAACCGGTACCGGAACGAGGAGTCGTCTGGCGCGCATCGCGATGAGAATGCGTCGCACCATCTCGCGCAGCGTGAGAGGTTCGGGCCCGCCCAGCGCGTAGCTCTCGCGTTCGGTGTGCGAACCGTCGAGCGCGGCCCCTATGGCGCGTGCCACATCGTCCACGGCCACGGGCTGGAAGCGCGCCTTCCCGCCGCCCGGAAGTGCGTAGACCAGTGGCGAGATCCGCACGAGTCGCGCGAGCACGTTCACGAACTCGTCTTCCGGTCCGAAAATTACGGAGGGGCGGAAGATCGTCCATCGCAGCTCGCTCGCGCGCACGTATTCCTCCGCTTCGCCCTTGCTTCGGAGAAAGCGAAACGGGGAGTGGGCGGACGCTCCGTTCTGCGACATGTGGATCAGCCGATCGACTCCGGCGGCGCGCATCGACTCGATGATCGCCGCGGTGGCGTCACGGTTCACCGACTCGTAGCTCTCGCGTCCCCGCTCGATGGCGATCGCGGCGAGGTGGACTACCGCGCTCACATCATCGAGCGCGTCATGCAGCGCGGCACGATCGCGGATGTCGCCGCCGACGATCTCGATGCCGGCGCCGGTGAGACGGCGGTGCGCCTTCTTCCTGTCACGCACGAGCGCCCGCACCTGCCACCCGCGCCTGGCGAGCTCGCGACACGTGTGCGTGCCCACCAGCCCGGACGCACCGGTCACGAGAACGGTGCGGCTGCCGCGCCATGCTTCGTATTCCGGCCGCTCCTCCTCCGCGGTGGCCGTACCCGCGTGTGCGACGAACTCCCGCTCGCGCTCTCTCACGGTGCCCTCCGGCAGTGAACGGGACGCGCCTCGTCATCTTCGCCGTAACCTACCTGCTCATCGCCATCCAGCAGGTACCCGGGATGAAGATCAATCGGCCGGCTGCCTCGCTCATGGGCGCTGTCGCGATGGTAGCGATAGGCGGCTTCCCGGCCGACGAGGCGTGGAAGGCGATCGACCCCGACGTCATGATATTCCTGCTGGGCGTTCTGCTGCTGACGGCGTATCTCGAGCTCTCCGGTTTCTTCGAGTGGACGGCGGAGTTTGCGATCCGGCACGTTCGGAGCGCTCGCTCGCTCCTCGCCGCGGTAGTGGCCGCGGCCGGACTTCTCTCCGCGCTCTTCATCAACGATACCATCTGCCTCGTCTTCACGCCGATTCTCGTGATGACGCTGCGCTCCCTGAATCTGCGCGTCACGCCGTTTCTCCTGGCACTCGCGTGCGCCTCCAACGTCGGAAGCGCGCTGACCGTGACCGGGAATCCGCAGAACATGCTGATCGGCGTATCGAGCGGGATCGGCTACGCTTCCTTCGTGACGGCGATGGCGCTGCCGGCGCTGGGCGGGCTCGTGATCGTCTACTTCGTGATCGCGTTCCTCTTCCGCGACGCGCTTTCCGTGGAGCTGCGCGCGGCGGAGCGTCGGAAGGTCGAGCTCGACCGGACGCTCGCGATCCAGGCGCTCGCGCTCTTCGTGGCGGCGCTCGCCGGGTGGCTCGCCGGGCTCCCGCTTCCGGGCGTGGCCATCGCCGCCGGCACCGTGATGGTTGCGATCGCGCGGCGAGATGCCGCAGATGCGTTCGCGAAGGTGGAGTGGTCGCTCCTGCTCTTCTTTGCGGCGCTGTTCGTGGTGATCGGAGGCGTGCGCGATCTGCCGTTCTTTCAGCAGCTCACCGTGAGCGCGGCATCGGGGCTGCGCGGCGCGCCGCTCCACGATGCCGTTGCCGTGAGCGGCGTGATGGCCGTTCTCTCCAATCTCGTATCCAACGTGCCGGCAGTGCTCCTCTGGATACCGGTCGCGCAGCACGCGCCGAACGAACACTTCGTGTGGCTCGTGATCGCGATGAGCTCGACCTTCGCCGGCAATCTCACTGTGCTCGGTTCGATGGCGAATCTGATAGTTGCCGAGGGTGCTGGTGCTCGCGGCGAGAGGCTCCGTTTCACCGACTTCCTGAGGGTGGGCGTGCCTGTCACGCTCCTGACGCTCGCGTGGGGGATCGCGGCGCTCCTTCTGGTTGCATGAGCACGGTGCCATCCGCGCCGGTCGTTCGTCTACTTTCGACGGCGCGTTCCGCCGCCGCGTGCAACTACGCCCCAGATCAGCAGGAAGACGCCCAGGGAGAGAAAGATGTGAACCCACCCCGGGCCGTCGAACGCGAAGGTCATGATCGCCCAGAAGATCAGCATGACGATTGCAGCGGGAATCATGGCCGGATGGTACGACTTTTCACTCGCGTGCGCGTTCGCCTGCGCGTTCGCTTTCGATTGACTCGCTCTAGCGGTCATACTACATTTTGCCGGAGAAAGGGACGAGGAGACTTAATTTTTGAGCCAACAAGTCTCTCGGGTGGGTTCGACATTCCTGGTCGACGCCATGCCCCAGTGCGGGGAAGGCGAAAGGCCTTGTGAGGACCTCATACATTCG
>Ga0182738_1008551_pt1 | contig 10149 bp, 10 predicted proteins | sample eDN5th30CBELigMG_FD_128876 | JGI IMG/M metagenome (GOLD analysis project Ga0182738, IMG submission 128876) | Enriched Miracle-Growth compost microbial communities from Emeryville, California, USA - eDNA 5th pass 30_C BE-Lig MG (version 2)... ... | reverse complement strand
TCGGTTTCGATATTCGCCTATGCTTGCTCTTTCAAATTCGGTTGGAATCAGGGATTCTGAGAGGGCTAAGGAGGACGCTGTCATGAGCACACGCGCATCCGTAAAGCCTTATGCATCCGAGCGGCGGCTTGATTTTCGCCTGCCAATGACTGTGATGGTTTCTGCTGCGGCGCTGCTATTTGCAACTCATGCACGGGCGGCCGAACCGGCTGCTGGCGTTTGTGCAAAACCCACGACGCTGCAGGTCATGCAGCTTATGAACCTCTGGAAAGCGGGTCTCGCCTCCGGCAGTGCCGACAAGATGGCCAGTTTTTATGCGCCGGACGCGACGCTCGTCGCGACGAAGGATGCGGCTCCGGTCAAAGGGCGCGATGCGATCCGCGATTATTTTGCCGATCTCCTGCCGCGCCATCCGCAACCGCGTTTCATTTCGAGCAATATTAAAACAAAGTGCAGCGGCGCCACCGTGCAGGGTGTGGTGATCTACAGGATCACCGGCACGCGCAAAGGCACGCGGCAGTTGCTCGGTGGCCGGTATGCGGTCGATTTCACGTTCGACAGCAAGGTCTGGCACATCACCAAGCAATCGCTCGCGGCGGATCCGCGTAAGATCGGTGAGCCGATCGCGTCGTTGTGAAATTCGCGTCTCAGGCCCCGTAAGCCAAGCGATCGAGGATAGCGCGAGCTGCCGCTTCAATTGGCCGGAGTAGGTTTGTGCGGCGGGTCTTTCTGGGCCTGTAGCGGCGGATCAGCGGGCGGCTCGGAGTCATCGATAAAGGCGTACTTCGACATCCGTTCGCGCGATTCAATCTGGCGGGCCTGATTGATTTCGCCCTTTTCGTCGGCTTCGATCAGCGCGGACATCACCGTATCGTATTGCTTCGCGGCATCGGTAAGAAGCACCAGATCGACTCCGGCGTTGATCGCCTTGACGGCCGCGCCGCCGAGCCCGTCGGCGGAGCGGGTAACGGCGCCCATGCCCAGATCATCGGTGATGAGGAGGACGTCGCCGTCGGTGTGCGATCGGACGAGTCCGTTGATCACGGCGTCCGAGTATGACGCGGGGATTGTTTTGTCGACGGCGCTGACGCGCACATGCCCAACCATCGTCGCAATGCCTGGTTTGCCCATCAATCGGCGGAAGGGGACCCAATCGGTAAGTTCGAGTTGCGAAGGGCTGGCGGAAATTTCTCCGGTCGCTACGTGGGTGTCGCGCGCCACGCGGCCAAGTCCGGGGAAGTGCTTGAGCGTGCAGATGATGTTGTATTTCGTCAGCGTATCGCAATACCAGCCCGCGACTTTGGCGACGAGATAGGGATCGCTGGAAATGGCGCGCCAATAGAGCTGGGTTTCTCCGTCGTCGCGCCGGGGCGAGCCCAGGCGAAGATCAACCACAGGACCGAAGTTCATTGTGACACCGATGCGTTCGAGTTCACGCGCTTCGGTTTCGGCGTAACCGCGAACGGCTTTCTCGCGATCGGCGTCCGTCTTGAATTTGGCGACGAGGGAGGAGAGGGCGGGCTGCCGCTTTAGTGGCGGGGACAGGCGCGAGACGTATCCGCCCTCCTGATCGGCGGTGACGAAGAGGCGCGGCTGGCCCTGCGCCTTGCGGATGTCCTGCAACTCCCGAATGTCTTTCGCAACATCGCTCGCCTTGCGTCGGCGGACGTTATGATCCGTGATGAAGATGCCGGCGATCGCTCTTTTTTTGACGAGCGGTTTGATCTCGCTGAAGCGTTCGAAACCGACGACGATGCGCCGTCCAAGACGTTCGAGCCGGGCTGGATCGGAGGCGAGTATTTCATCGCGCGTCAAAACTTTGAGGGGCCGCTTCGGTGGGGGCGGCGTGCCAAGAACGACGCCCGACGCCTTGGCGGCGGACGAGGCATCGTTCGCTTTGCGGCTCGTTCTGGACGCGGCTTTATTCCGGGATTTGTGACGCGCCCAATGCTTTGTGTGCTTGGCGCCGGCATGGCTCCTGTAGCTGCGCGCGTCCGCAACGTGCGCCGGTAGCGCCAGCAGCGCCGACAGACAGCCGAGGAGAACGATTGCAGCGCATAGACTACGAAGCATCATGCCTCAAACTAGCTCGGACGCGCACAGCGATACGCCAATCATGTTATTAATCTTGCTTTTTCGGCAACGGCACCCCGGACCGATGGCTATCAGTAAATTCTGACCGGAAAGTAGCGCTGCACAAGTTCTTCAAAGCGGCCCGAGGCGCGCACGCGGTCCAAGCCTTTATTCAATAACAATCTAATCTGGGGATCGTTCTTGGGAACCGCTATGGCGATGCCATCACCGAAGAACTTCGGCTCCAGATAGGGACCGCCCCGCATTTCACAGCACTGACGCGACAGCGTGCCGTTGAGCCAGAACGCCAGTGAAATCCCGTCGTCGAAGAGGAAGTCGGCCTTGTCGGTCGCGAGCGCCTGACGGGCGAGATCGGCGTTCTCATAGACGACGAGCGGGCTGTCGCGGAAAAAGGTTCGAAGGTAGGCCTCGTGGGCCGTGCCCTTGGCGACCGCGATGCGTTTGCCATAGAGGCCGCCCGGCGTCATCTCGACTTGTGGGGAATCCTTACGTCCCGCGAAACGGCCCGGCGTATGGAAGTAGCGATCGCTGAAGTCGACGTCCTTCAAGGCGGCTGCGGTGACGCGGTGACCGGCGATTACGGCGTCGGCCTGGCCTTTCTTCAAATCGGCGAAAAGCTCATCCCACGGACGCGCCTTGATATCGCAAGAGGTGTTGAGTTCGAGGCATATCGCACGTGCGAGATCAATGTTGAAACCGACGAGAACGCCGTCTTCATCATAGAAATCGAAGGGTGGGAAATCACTGTCGGTCAGAAAGCGGATAACGATGCGACGCGGCGCAGCAACGGCGCGCGGCGCCGCCACCTCCGGTGTGTTGGCGACGTTGCCTGGCGACGGCGCGTCCTGCGCGACGGCGATCCCGCAAAGGCATGCGAAGCCCGCGGCTACCGCTCCGGCGACCAGACCCAACAGATACGATCGAACCTTCATTGCGCTGCGATAACTGTTGGCTGGTGGCGAAAAATGCTTCGGCTGTTCTTAGTCCCGTTGCCGCTTCGATGCCAGTGCATATACTCAACTCTTGACGAATGAGGGACGGCGTCGAACCGCTGGGGGCGTGCCATGTCTGCGAATCAATTCGAGCCGCCGCCACCCGGGCGGCAGCGTTCTCGCGCGCCTCCCGTTGCCGAGGCCGATGCGACCCTTGCATGGAATTCCTTCTTTCGTTCGATTGAGAAGCTCGATCGGGCCGTCAACGATCTCCGTCGGCGAACTCCGGATTTTTCGGCGGCGACGCCGATGCGCGCCTGGCAACGAGTCTTCCTGTTCATCGCGGTCGGATGCCTTACGGCGGGACTGATCCTGCGCGATGATACGGCCTTGTTTGTTTGGGTGCTCGGTCTCGCGTTGCCGTTTCTGGCCGTCGCTGGCGTGCGCATTGTGGCGGCGTGGCATATTTTGAGCCGTGCCAGCGATGATCGAGAGATGTTCGCCTGCGACCGTCGATTCGATGCGCGTTTGCCGCCCTATTCCGTACTGATACCTCTTTACCGGGAAGTGGCGGCCGTGCCGGGATTGATGCAGGCTATGTCGCGTCTCGACTACCCGGCTGATCGTCTCGAAATTCTATTTATTACGGAAGCGAACGATCCCGCGACGCGACGGGCTTTACGGGAAATAGGGCTCGCGCCCTACATGCGGATCGTGACGGTTCCGAGTGGCGAGCCAAGAACAAAGCCGCGGGCTCTGAACTACGCCTTGCAGGATGCGCGCGGCGCCCTCGTTACCGTGTATGACGCGGAAGACATTCCAGGCCCCGATCAACTCCGTCGGGCGGCGGAGGCGTTCATAGAAGAGGGGCCACGATTGGCCTGCGTCCAGGCCCGCCTCGGAATCTACAACGCTGACCAATCTTTCTTGAGCCGACAGTTTGCGCTTGAGTACAGCGCTCTTTTTCGCGGATTGCTTCCGGCGCTGGCGCATCTGGGGCTACCAATACCGCTCGGCGGAACGTCAAACCATTTCCGACGCGACCTGCTGTGGAAATGGGGAGGCTGGGATCCGTTCAACGTCACCGAAGACGCGGACCTTGGCATCCGCCTGGCGCGGCTCGGTTACCAAGTTTCGCTGATACAAGCCGAAACGCTGGAGGAGGCTCCCGCCGCCTGGCGCACATGGAGAGGTCAGCGGACGCGCTGGATCAAGGGATGGATGCAGACGTATCTGGTCCATATGCGCCGGCCGATGATGCTGTGGCGCGAGCTTGGCTGGTGGCGATTTTCTGGGTTCCAGGTGATCATCGGCGGGATGATCCTGTCGATCCTGGTGCATCCCTGGTTCTATGCCTTGGCGGCGATCCACGTTCTTGCGGGCGATCCGATTACGCCATCCAATGTCGTTCTCGATTGGGTCTGCGGTGCCAACCTGGCAACCGGATATGGCGCGGCGTGGCTTTTGACAATCGCCACGGCCATGCGCTCGGGGTCGCTGCGCCGTCTGCTGTCGGCCATCTGGTTGCCGATCTATTGGCTGGCGATTTCATGGGCCGCTTATCGCGCGCTGTTCGAACTGGTTAGGCGGCCGTTCCATTGGGAGAAGACGGCGCATACCGGTGCGGGCGCCGATCTGTTGCTGCGAAGCCGAACGCCATTTGAGTATCGCTCCAACGCCTGATGCGCTCGGTCATCATTCACGGCCGAAAGCCTTGCGCAATTCGTCTTTGGCGCGATCCAACGTCTGGCGGCGGCGCTCCGGCAAGTTCTTGCCGGCGCGGTTGATGTAAAACGTTAGCATCGACATGGCGGACCGGAACGGGGAGCTTTTGCGCCTGCGGCTGTGTTCTGCCGATCGCTTCAGAGATTTCGCAATGTCGGACGCGCGCCGATGTTTGAAGACGTTCGGCTCAAGATCAAGCGCATCGCTGTTGCGGGTGACGTCCGCCGACCAGAGCTTGGCTCGGCTTCGGCCGCCCTTCTGGTCTTTCGGATGTCCACCCTCAGGGCGACGTTTCTTCGACTTCGCCATTGAAACTTTACCGTATTTTGACTGACCCGCCGTCCTCTGCTGGCGAGGTGCTGATTGGAATACGATCGTTCATTTGCTAAAGTTCCTGCACGGGATGGCCTACGGAACCCTTTGGTGCTGACGATAGTTCAGTAATCAGCGCCCTCAATAATGGGTGGAACCGATGAAGTTTGCACTCCGCTCCCTCCTCACCAATTGCGTCCAGCACGGATCTCTGACGATCGAACTGCCCGACGGCGAACGCATGAGCGCCGGAGACGGGTCAGGTTTGCCGCTCGTTCTTCACCTTCAAGATCGCCATGCGATCACCGAGCTCATTTTCAATCCCGAATTGGCTTTCGGCGAACTTTTTACCGATGGACGCCTGACGGTATCAGGCGGCTCGATTTACGACGTGCTTGAGCTTCTGGGGCATAATCTCGATGACCTGTCGCCGCCGCAGATCGGGCGCATACGCCATGCTCTTCGCTCCGCTTTCCACCGTTGGCGGCGCCACAATTCCCTTCGGCTTGCGAAGAACAACGTGCATCATCATTACGATATCGATGATCGCATCTATTCGCTTTTTCTGGATTCCGACCGCCAATATTCATGCGGGTATTTTGAATCACCGCGAAAGTCGCTCGAAGAAGCGCAGCTTGCGAAGAAGCGGCATATCGCGGCGAAGCTCCTTGTCCCACCGGGAGCGTCCGTTTTGGATATCGGCAGCGGATGGGGCGGTTTGGCGCTCTATCTCTCGGATCTTTGTCAGGCGGATGTTACGGGCCTGACGCTATCGCCGGAGCAACTCAAGGTCTCAGAGCGACGCGCTACTGAGAAAAACCTCAGACCGCGTGTGCATTTCCGGCTGCAGGACTATCGGTCGTTGGAAAATACGTTCGATCGCGTCGTTTCCGTCGGAATGTTCGAGCATGTCGGGGTGAAGGATTACGGTACGTTTTTCAACGTCGTTCGCCGAAGCCTGAAGGACGATGGGATCGCTGTCCTGCATTCCATCGGCCGTCTCGACGGCAAGAGCCCAACGAACCCGTGGTTCGCCAAATATATCTTTCCGGGTAGCTACGTTCCGTCATTGGCCGAAGTTCTTCCGGTCATCGAGAAGTCGCATCTCATTGTCACCGACATAGAAATTTTGCGTCTTCACTATGCCGACACCCTCGCGGCATGGCGTGCCCGGTTTCTTGCCCATAGGAAAGATGCCGAGGCTGTCCTCGGCGACCGGTTCTGCCGGATGTGGGAATTCTATCTTGCTTCGGCGGAAGCCGGGTTCCGGTACGGAGGCCTTATGGTTTTCCAAGTCCAGCTTGCCAAGAAGCTCGATGCGGTGCCGCGCACGCGATCGTATATCGAGAAGGAAGAAGCACGCCTTCGCCAACTCGAGCAAGCGGCGGCGACGCGTCCGATGGCGGCTGAATAGTTTGCGCGCTTTAGCGCGAGATGTGGGCAGGGCGTTAGACGGCGAACTCACCGAAAGTGGAGCGCGTCATGGACCGGATCTGGCAAGACAAGGGCTTTCGTTACCACCTCATTATTTATGCCGTCGTGAACGCTCTGCTGATCATCATCAATCTCAGCACGAGCCCGGATAAGCTCTGGTTCTACTGGCCGCTGCTCGGCTGGGGCATTGGGCTCGCCGCGCATGGCTTCGGCGTCTCTCGTCGTGGCGATCGACTGCGGAGACCGGTGCGCGCCGGAACACCACCGCGGGTCTAGTTGCGGCCGTAACGGTACGTCCCTGCTGCCGTCTCAGACGTGCAGGTTATTTCCCGTGTCGCTGCGGTGTTGCGTTCGGTTGCGATTGCGCGAGGATTTGCGCGATCGAGCAAGCTGGTAGGCGCGAGCGGTGACGTTGTTGAGCGATTTCTCGACCGCGAGCCGCGTCTGCTCCAATTCCTCGGCGCTGGCTTCGGCTGGAACGAAGATCGGATCAGCCGCGACTACGGCGAGGGTGGAAAACGGTAGGTTCACCGTCAATTTGCTCCACGTGTTCAGCACGAGATAGCGGGAGGTTGCTGCGGCGATTGGTATGATCGGCCGTCCGGAAAGCCGCGCCAGCGTGACGATCCCGTCGCCGGCGACGCGGGGTATGGATGAAGGGACATCGGCGGTCATCGCGACGATCGTGCCGTTGTCGAGCGCGTGGTGTGCCGCCCGGAGGGCATAAACGCCGCCGCGATTTTTTCTTCTCCGACCGGCGCCCGCGCCGCGTATCGCGCTGATGCCGAAGTGGCCAAGCACGCGAGCCATGACTTCTGCATCGCCATGCCGTGCGACCATCGCCGTGACGTTATATTCACGCGTGTTGAGGTCGGACAGCATCATGAATTGACCGTGCCACATCGCGATGATGAAAGGCACTTGCGTGCGCAGACGATCAATCAGGTCCGGCGGTTCATGGACGGTTCTGGAGGTCGCCTTCACAGTCCGGATGAGCCCGGCCAAGACACCCCCGGTGATCTTCAGCACAAACCGAGTTGTTCGTGAGGAGCGTATCATCGTCTACGTGCGCAAAAACTAGAAGCCAATCCAGCGGCGGATGTTAGTCAACCGCAATGCTCAAAATCAACACTCTTTCCCTGCAATGTTCCCGCGTATCCATTCGGCCGCAGGATCAGGATCGCGGGCCTCTAGGGCAAAATGGGGGCGGCCGATTGAGGCCGGAAGCCTAGCAACGATTGTTCGTGGCCGGGTCTATCCCGCCCGACGTTGAGCTTCGGCCTCCGGCGCGTCGTTGCGCATCGCCTCGCGGAAAAGCGGCAACCGGGTGAGACGATCCCCTTCTTCATCGGCCATCATCCACATCGTCTGCTTTTTCTCGAGAATGTATTGCGGAGCAGCGTCGGTGTCGTGTTCGACGATGTGGCGCGTGTTATCGACAAGATCGGCAAGTTTGATCAGTTTGGCTTCCCACGGCGCACGAGACAGCCGCCAGGCCGACAGCAGCTTTTTCTCCTTTTTGTTGCCGCGATCATCGTCGGTGAGCCAATAGACGAGCTTCGCGACGTCGGTGCCAAACGTATCGATGATTTCGCGAACGCTCGTGTCGGTCTTTTCAACGGTATCGTGGAGGTAAGCCGCTGCAAGAACGACGTCGTCGGTTATGCCGTGGCGCTTGAGGATCGCGACGACGGCGTCGAGATGCGCCGTATAGGGTGCGTTATCATGTTTGCGCAGTTGATGGCTGTGCTTCTCGGCAGAAAACGTTTTTGCCTTTTGAACCAAAATTTTCATTGGCTCCAGAACCCCGCTTGCAATTGCACGATGGGGTTGGCGCTTTGCACCAGCTCCGTTCAGATGCGATTTGATAACGTCAGGCGATCATAGCCAAACCAAGGCCGATGAGAATGGCCAAGGTCGATATGACAAAGATCGCAATCAGCGAAATCAGCAAGTAAAATCCGTCAGAATCTTGGTCGGGCTTCAGATCGGACCGAGCCATTTGTGGCGGATGGTGATTTGCGAAGAATTTGTTCATGTACAACGCTCAACTTTTTTGAGGTTGCGCGGGGATGACGTCCCCAAACGCGCATTCGTTCCCTCAGTTCCAGCGGCGAAGCAGCAGCAATGAATTTGTCGGCGGATATCGCTGCGAAAAAAATTAGCTCGAAAATCGCCGCTCATGTCGGGAAATAGTAAACGACTCTAAAATTGTCAGGGTGCTTCCGAGAGAAAGAATGACGCGTTGTTCAAATTCTCGATAGAGCCGCAAAAGCTGGAGCAATTCCCTTGCGCTGATGTGCGGGCGAACCGGCTTATGCAAGCCGTCTCAGCGCTTAGAGCGGTTCAACGACTCCACTGTGGCATCACGTGCGTTGAACGGTCCGCAAGTTCACGAAAAATACCATCTAGGTTTTCGTCATTTCCGCCTTATATCGATGGTTCGATCGATATACTGTCGTTGCTGCCGCGTGTGCAGCAAGCAACGCGGGTAGCTGCTGACGCTTGTAAGTTCTTAATCGTTCGGATGTTGCTTCTGGGCAGGAAGGCCGGCGCTCCAAAAAAGGAATTTGCCGGTTTCGCTCACGTTGAGATCATCGCGCGTGAGTTGGACATCCATCCGCTTCAACGTTATCGGTCGCATAACCATGACTCGCGGGGAATGGCCCTGCGAATTTTCTGAAGAGGCCTTCCCCTAATGAGCATACTCGCTGCTGCTTCCGAACTTTTGGAACTTGCTACGAAGCTGCACGGGCTTGTTCCGCCGAAGGCCGGCGATGTCGATCGAACGCTCGAGCTAAGAGAAAAGCGTTTTCGTGCATTGCTGCGCCATGCGCGCGCCAATTCTCCGTTCTATCGGGAGCGACTGGCCGGTATTGACGTCGAGACGTGTTCGGTCACCGATCTGCCGATCCTGACAAAGCCGCAGATGATGGCCAACCTCGATGATGTTTTTACCGATCGCACGTTGCGCCGCTCGGACATCGAAGCCTTCATCGCGGATCAATCCAATCTCGGCGTCTATTTCAAAGGCAAGTATGCGCTCTGCCATACGTCTGGCAGTCAGGGCCAGCCGGCACTCGTCGTTCAGGACAAGCACGCCATCATCACGAGCTTTGCGGCGCAGTTCGCCCGTGGCAACAAGATCAAACGGAAATTTCTGCCGCATATCGGCCGCCTCGTTAATCCGGCGCGAATGGTGATCATCACGCAGCGGCCGGGCTTCTATCCGAGCAGCACGTTTTTCAATTATTTTCCGCGCGTGGCGCGGCCGTATATCAAATTGCAGCGCATGTCTGTTTTCGATCCGATCGAGGAGATCGTTCAGCGCCTGAACGAATTTCAGCCGACATTCATCACCGGCTATACGAGTTCGCTCGAATTGCTGGCGCGTGAGCAGGAAGATGGACGGCTGAAACTTCGCGAAGGCGGCAAGCTCGAGCAGTTGAACAGCATGAGTGAACCGCTTCCGCCCGACGTTGCCGTGCGGATTGAGGCGGCATTTGGCGTGCATGTCACCAACAGCTACAGCATGGCGGAGTGTATGGCGCTGAGCTGCGGCTGTCCGGTCTGTCGCGGCAGCCATCTGAACAGAGACCTGGCGATCCTCGAGGTCGTCGACGCAAACAACCAGCCGGTGCCGAACGGGACG
>Ga0182738_1008550_pt1 | contig 10149 bp, 4 predicted proteins | sample eDN5th30CBELigMG_FD_128876 | JGI IMG/M metagenome (GOLD analysis project Ga0182738, IMG submission 128876) | Enriched Miracle-Growth compost microbial communities from Emeryville, California, USA - eDNA 5th pass 30_C BE-Lig MG (version 2)... ... | reverse complement strand
CTGTTCTTGAGAACTTTCAATAAAAGACGAGTCGCATCTTTGAGAAAGATCTTTTTCCATGATTTTTAAAAAGGTTCTTTTTGAAATAAATGTTTTATTGGAAGGGAACTTTGACAAAAATTTTATTTTTTCTCTCCAAGATTTGTAAAGGAACTTCGCTTTCTTTCTTTTTTTGGCTCATTAAGAGCCATTTCTTATCAAAATAAATATAAAGTACTTTTTATTATCATAAAATATGCGATGTACAATCAAACATATACAAATAGCGATTAAAATTCTTTATTTGGTCCAGGGACTCAATTGCCTAGTCCAAGAAATCAATCAAATCGAATCCACTTAAGATTCTGCTATCAAATTCCCACTCATTATCTTCATAATTATCCCCTTCTTCATTTCCATATTCACCTTCATATTCTCCTTCCCCTTCTCCGGGTCCTCCTTCTATTATTTTTCACATAAATATATCTTGTAATTCTCAAAATCTTACCTTCTGTCCATTCTTTTTCTCCGTGGGTAACAGTCACTTGTGTACCAGCTGGTGCTGATATCACGATGACTGGCTCTACAGTTTCTCCGGCACCTGTCACTGGCGCCACTTCTAGAGAAGATTAGAATTTCTTTTTGAAAAAAAAAGAAAGTAATTTAGAAGAAGTATAGAAAGAGATTGCAATATATCAGTTTGCCCAGAAAGTCATTTGGTCGAAATACCCCTCTGTCACGCGTCAAAAAGGGGAATTAGGAAAGCATATTTCGATTTTTTTTTACCAAAATTTTCAGGAGAAAAAGCAAAATCCCTCTAATTGAAAAAAAAGAGATTACCTGGAATGGGCTCAGCTGTGACTTCTGGTGAAGCCTCAAGATTGGAATCATCCGTCTAAATGAATGAGAAATGGAGGGAAACGAGAGGGTTTACTCTTGCAAGTAAGAGACAGCAAGCAGCGAGGAAGTAAGTTTTGAGTTTCATCTTTTAAGAGGAGTGATTTTGTTGAGAATTTTGTTTATAAGAGGAGAAAGGGAAAGATTGTATAAATAGGCAAGAAGAGGAAATTAGAGATTTAGCTGTAAAAATTCGTTTTTTGATAATTTAAGAGAAAGATGAAATTTTAGTTTTAGTAGCACTGTGCGCGGGCTTTAGAAAGATCAATTTATAACAAATTCAACTTTCTTGGAAACTTAATCTTTTCCCTTTGTGTGGTTCCGAGGGTTTCGATGTAGGAAGAGCCAAAAAGGGATCCAAAGACCTCTTTTGAGGTGTTAAAGAAAAACAGTTGATGGCTGGAATCAAGAAGCTCAATAGGAGGAGATGAGAGCTGTGATTAGTCTATTCAGGGGTAAATTTTAATTTTGATATGGGATTAAAAAAGTCAATTTAAGGCTTGATATCCTAATTGAAGACACGCTTTTCAATTTCTGGAGAATTCTCTAATTTTTGTCGACCTGAGGGTCTATGAACCGAACTTCTTGAGTTTACCCGAAGTGTTCAAGGGAATAGCAAGAGGTTGAACATGGGAATTGGAAGGATTAAACATATATTTTTGAAAAGCAGAAATGGAAAAATCTTTCCATAAGAGGTTGAAAGTTGATATAAGAAATTTGACAGAAGAGTTTAAAGAGAGATTTTATGAAAGGAATAAAATCTTTGCCTAATGATTATTTTTAGGAGTTGAAAGAGTTGAATTAGGGTCAAGCCTCAATTTTTTACTTTGAGTATTAGTTTCAGGCAAAGAAACGACATAGAGTCAATATTATTGCTGGGACCTTGTTGGATACTTTTATAAGATTCACTTCTTTTGTCGAAATATGCGTTTTATAAAGGATGAAATTTCTTTTAAAGTTCAGAAAGGAGATAAAGAATTTCTTGACAAACAAAAATTGGACCCGAACTGAGCAAAAATCTGACTTTGAAAAAAATAGGAAAAATTGATCTCTCTTTGAACCTTTTGAAAATAACCTCATCGACAGAAGAAAAGTGTTTGAGAAAAATAGATTTTTTCCCAAAAAAATTGCAAAGGAATCGAGAACTTCATGGAAAATAATAAAAAGTTTGTCTTAAATTTATATTTTTTCCAGAAGTGAGGATTATTTGCTACAATGATTCAAAAACTTTTGGAAAAGAATGTTCCTCAGTGAAGGAAGCTGAATGTGTGAATGGGAAGAGGATAAAGGAGAAATCAAGAAATTAATCTGGGATGAAATGTATCCAAAATTAAGGATTGAAATTGAGCTAAATTTAATAAGATCAAGATAAATTAATTGGGATGGACTTCAACCCAAATAAAGTCAGTAATTCAGTCGTTCGTCCCCGAGTCCAAAATTATTGGGAAGGCTATTGAGAAAGTTTTAGTTCAAGACTTGGATAATTAATTCGTAAAGACTACTGTATCAATAACAGTTCACAAGTAAGAAGATAAGATGTATAGACGTACTTTACTCTTATATAATATCACAATTAATGTAATGTTTTAATGAATTCCTTTAATATAATAAAGATATAGTTTAGATTTTACGGATAAACAATAAACATGTTCAGACTATGTTTTTCTGTTTCGTCAAACAGTTTAATCAAAATAGTCAATAAAGTCCAAGCCCAGCAAGATTCTGGCATCATCACTATTCAAATTATCTTCTTCCCCATCACCTGCTTCATTTTCATCTTCATCTCCAGCTCCATCCCATTCTCCATCTTCATGTTCAAACTCTCCTTCTGCTTCTCCTTCACCTTCTCCCGTTTCGCCTTAAATTTTCAATAAATTATCAATTTATTTGACTGGAAGTTTACCTTCTCCATTGCTATTATCGCCACCGTTGCTGCCTACAACAACGACTGGAACAGCTGTACCAGTGTGAGTGTTGGCGTTTGAGCCAGTACTAGAGGTGCCTTTGAAATGTTAGAATAATGAGAAAGAAGCGAAAGAGTTACCGTTATTAGAGGTATTTCCACTACTGGTGCTGTTACCATTACTAGGAGTGGTGGTGGTTCCAGTTGTTGGCTTCGTACTGCCTTAAATAATATTAACATTATCGCCACTAGAATGAATATTATACCATTATTGCTGTTAGAATTGGAGTTGCCATTGCTATTTGGAGTTGTCGTAGTGGTTGTAGGAGGATTCGTGTTGGTATTGCCTTGAGAAACATTCAAATTCTTGTTAAAAGAAAGAATCATTACCATTATTTTGAGGTGTAGTAGTTGTGGTTGTGGTTGTTGTGGGCTTGGTTCCTGTGCTTCCATTCGTAGTAGTGGTTGGGGTGCCCCCATTGCTTCCAGAAGTACTAGTTCCAGTTGTTGTGGTTGTTGTTGTTGGGTTAGTTCCAGAATTTCCATTGGTGGTTGTGGGAGGGGTACTTGTTGTCGTGGTTGGAGTAGTGGTTGAATTTGTGCCACCATCAGCTGATTGTATTTCGCCAGCCGCACCATAATAATCAGGGGTTTCATCATGAGGGATGCCTGTGTCATGAAGCACTCTCATTGGGTGGTCCAATAACACTCTCATATGTGAGCTTCCAAAGGTCTAGAAATGGTCAGGGGGTGAGATAATGGGGAAGTTACATTCAGGAATGTCAAGGAGACAGTCATTAAAAGGAAAGTCTTTCGCATCTTGGGGATAAGTTAGTTGTTGTTGTTTTGAATATTGAAAAGAAAAATTGTTTGTAAAATGGAGAAAGAAGCGTTGATTAAATAACAAGGAGCTGAAAGTATAAATTTGAGTCAAAAATGAAGGGGACTGTGGATATGGTGAAGGGGATTTTGTAGGATATTTTGCAAATTTGGGATTTGTTGGCGCGGTTGGATTTTTCTCCTCAGGCGAGAATTTTGACCAGATATTATTTTTAGTCTTGGGATGGGGTCTGTTTTTAATAATTTGTCTTTCTGGGAAGGAAGACCCAGAGAATTCCTTTGACTTTCGATCCAAACTTTCTCAACTATTGCCTTATTTTTACTTTGTCAAGGGATTGTTCAGGTTCTTTGGACCACCAGATGCTTGTTCATCAACCAGGTGAACGAGGCCCCAAAGATAAAAATTATTTTTTCATCTCTAATTCTAAAGAAGTGAAGATCTAAAATTGCATATTAAGAATGATTTAAACCCGAACGACTCCCTTTTATGGATCCTTAGGGGTGAAAAGAGTAAGCCTAGAGCCCGTATTTCCTGAAGAAGCCCCTGTAGAAGGATTCTTTGAGGTTTCTCTCAGATGACTTTGAATGAAATAATTTTGAAGGAAAAAGAGAAGGTCTTCTAGAATTTATTGGAAGGCGTTACAGGATAAATAAAGCAGCTTAAAGTTCTGAAAATAGTAGTCATTGAAGGTCGAAAAGGTGGCGATGATGGTAGGAATTGCTCAGAAAAAAAAGACAACATAAGGGGGTTGAAAAGTTCTAAATTTATATCCCTGTGGATGGGTTAAAGAATATAATTTTACAATATTTGAGAAAGAAAATGAAACTTGGAATCATTTTTTGCTTGAAAGGGGAGATAACTATGAGTTTAGCTCTTTTGAAAGGAGGAGGAGAGCTTTAGAAACCACATTGAGTATTTTTTGGCGAGAGGGGGCGGAGGTATATGTTAAGAAGGGTGAGGGGTTAAAATTCAAAAGGCTATTTTTATGGAATGGGAGATGGCGGGTTGGGTTTAAGTTGTCTCATATTAAGGTAAAAGTTTAATTTTATAGTCTAGATTAAGACGAGGATTAAAAAGAAAGAATTCTCCTCTTCAGAGATAAGCATAAGAAGAAGTCAATAAAGGTGCTTAGGATGGATAAGTCGTTGGAAAAAAGGAGTAAATTGGCTTTATTTAGGGAAGAAATGAGCTGAGGAGATGTTGCGTTTTGAAGTTTTTTAATTTGGACGAATTTAAATTTTCATATAGAATATGATGGCAAGAAAGAACTTTAGAGTGAGATGGGGTGAGGATTTAGGGCTACAAAAGATGGTAAGTGAAGGGATTTGAGGAAAAAAGTCGTTAGAAAATTGCCTCCTCATCTCAAGCGGGATACTATCAGAATGAGAAATTGAAAGGATTGTTTATCAGTTCCCTCTTTGCAAAAATTAAGGCCTGTAAAAAGTTTTTGACCTTCAAAGAAGCCCTCTTTCAGACTGAGGAAAGTGATGGGAAAAGGAGTCCAGAAAATAATGCATTTTGCGTCGAGATTCCTCCAATTTTTCTTTTCCAGAATTTCTCCATAATTATGAAGAATCGTTCCAAAAGTGACTTGTGAAAAATTCTGAGGGTTGAGAAAAGATTACTCGGTTGGTTTTGGGAATCATTGAAATTTGTTGAGGAAACATAAGAATGAAAGAAAGAGATTTTTTGAAAAAAGTCAGATTTTTCTCGAAATAAAAAACCAATTTTTCCCCCTTCCAGAAGAATTTCAGAAACGTGAGAAAAAGCGACATGCTTGGTCAAAAACTGTCATCGGCCGCAAAAAAAGCCAATTTTGACCAACACTGGTTGGACCTCGTTTGAACACCTTGAAAGATTTCCACGCTGTCTGGAAGGGACGATTTCGAACCTCACCCTGAATCTCCAAATCAAAATTTTTTTATCGACTGTAAGTTCTTGAATCTCTCCATTTCGGTGATCTGAAGTCAAAACTTTTATCAATTTGAAGGCTCAACAAATTTCTTTTCCAACACAATTTTGCAAAACAAAAAGAAAGAGGGATAAATTTAAGCAAAATAGAGATATTTATTTTTCCTCATGTTTAAAAAAAACCTTTTAATCTTGAGTTTTTGAGATAGATTTTTATTTTCATATCATATGAAGAAATCTCAGATTCAAACCATTCCAAGGCCCCATCAGTTTCATTTTTTTGAATGAATTTAATTTTTCAGGTTTATTTTGGCGGAATTATTTTGTTTTCGTCAAGTAAACTCTTATTGGAAATTTCTTTCAATCCAAGTCAACAAATCTTCAAAAAATCTTTTTTGGGGCTGTGACTTCTTCCCTCTCGAGATTTCCAAAAGATTCTTCTCCTCTTCAAACTCCTCGCTTGACAGTATTTTTTAGCCAAGATTTTTCTCCCCGAAAGGATTTAAAAAGTATTTCTTCGCTCAAGCTCTGAAGAGAAAAGTCAATTCTCAGAAATTCCTAGAAGAAAAGACTTCTTCATTCCGCCACCCCCAAGCTCAAGAGAAATCAAGTTTTAGAGGCTGAGCAACCACCAAGGGTGGAGAAAAAATGCATCTCCGGAAAACCTCTACAGAAGGGCCTTTTTCTTTGAGAACCTGAGGAGTTTCAAGTTGGCAGAAGTTTGACCAACTCTTGAATGAATGCCTTCTAGAGGGCCTCCTTTGCTTTCTTTTGAGGCGAGTTTCAGATGATCAGAAAAATGATCAGACTTTTCTCCCGATGAGACTTTTTCATTTTTCTGTATTTCCCAGTTTAATAGATAAAAACCAAAATTTTATCAACAAAATTGTCCCTTTATAGAAACCTAACAGAATTATCTAAAGAATAAAAGCGACAGGGCTTTTTGCTTGGATGAAAAGAAGACTCGACACGCTAAAGAGAAAACTTGAGTTTTTTGGAGCCTTTCTTTGAAATTTTTTCTGTACTAGGAGAATTGAATCCTTTCAGGATCAAACTCAGATTTTATCTTCTCCCCCTTAGAGGGTTTATTTCAACAAAAATTGGCATGTTTTTTATATGAAATTTTCCTACTAAAAATAGCAAAATATCAGTATGAAAGCTTCTTACTCCATGGATGGCTTCCTCATAATAAACTGCTCCCACAATCGAAATCTCAATCTTATTATCGGCACTCTCACTGAGTTTCATGAAAGAAGAAAAAAGAGAATCACAAAAACTGGGAGGTTCAAAATCAAACCCCCAAAAAACCTTTATAAAATTTTTAATTATACAGTAAAAATATTTCTTAACTCTTAGAAATGATTTTCCTCGACCTCACCCACTTCCATTTCACTTACACTTTTCTCAATCAATACTTCTTTGACCCCTCTAAAATCTCACCAGACCCCCAAGTTGAGACAGACTCTTCATGTACTTAGCATTCTTCATGAACCCCCTTCGGATATTTAAGCCGAGCTTTTCTCTCAAATATTATAATCAAATTAAAAATGCAAACTAACAAAACCATCGCAATCATCGGAGCAGGACCTTCTGGCTTATTAACAGCCAAAGAATGTCTTGCAAATGGGCTCTCCCCAAAGATATTCGAACAAGCTTCTGGCATTGGAGGTCAATGGAACCCCGAAACTGGAAGTATGTGGCCAAGTATGAAGACAAATTTATCAAGATATACCTGCACTTTTTCTGACTTTCCGTGGCCAGAGATTCCTGCAGAATTCCCTTCACAAAGAGAAGTCTTTGGATATCTCAATAATTATTGTGATCATTTCTCTCTGAGAGATCTCATTCATCTCAATACGACTGTGATTAAAGCCAAACAGCTCGAAAACAAATGGCAGGTCACATATCGAGAAAATACTGAGGAGAAATGTGAGGAATTTGACTTTCTTGTGGTGGCTTCTGGGGTTCTCTCTTTAGAGCATTACCCCAATATCCCAGGAAAGGAGAATTTCCAAGGGAAAATTTCCCATAGTCTTAGGTACAGAGGACCTGAAACTATTGAAGGAAACCATGTAGCGGTGATTGGAGGGTCATTTAGTGGCTCAGAAATCGCTGCAGACCTAGCCAGAGGAGGAAAGATGGTGACGAGTGTTTTGAGAGATCCAATGTGGATGTTGCCAAGATATTTGACTGATCCTTCTTTGGAGAAAAAGGAGCCCATTCCGATGGATTTGATGGTTTACAAGCGAGGATACAGGATGAAATTAGCAGCTGCTCCTGCTGATATTGTTTTGCAGAAGAAACATGAGTATTTTAGGGCGATTTCGGGACAAGAAGAGATTTGTCCTGAGCTGAAAGTTTCGGATTTTACCAAGCCAACAAGAATTGCTATCACTGATGATTATCTCAAGATGATCAAGGAAGGCAAGATCGCCGTGAAGAAGGGAGATACTGTGAGTTTTGATTCTACAGGAATTAACTTTGCTGACGGAAGTCATGAAGACGTTGACAATATCATATTTGCTACAGGATACTTGTCGAAATTTCCATATTTCGAACAAGAAACGCTTGAGAAACTCTGTTATGATCCCAAAGAACAGTTCCAACCTGTGCTTCTTTACAAGTGCACATTCCATCCTGATATTAAAAATTTATCGTTTGTTGGAATTTATCGAGGAACTTATTTCGGTCCTTTGGAATTACAAGCAAGGTGGACAGCAAGAATCTTCAGTGGAAAAGTTGAATTACCAAGCCGAGAAGTGATGATGGAAGGGATCCAAAGTGAGAGAAATTTAAAGGAGATGGAGGCGAGACCACAATTCCCTCATGGAGATTACATTGGATTGTGTGATTCAATTGCTGAAGAAATTGATGTGATGCCAGATTTGAAGAGGATGGAACAAGAGGAACCGGAGTTGTATGAGAAACTGATGAACTATTCATTTGTTCCAGCTCATTATAGGCTGAGAGGATTTGGTGAGAAGAAAGATGTGGCCTTAAAACAAATTAATGAAGTTGTGGCGTTAATTAAAGGAGAGAAATAATTTAGAGAAAGAGAACGTGGATTAACTAACTAATAAAGATTTTCTTTAGAAAATTTAAAGAGTAGTTAGTATATAACAATAATGATCATAATAAGAATGAGAGATTGTGTGTTTTTCTTTTATAAGAAAAATTCATACTTCCTAATATGCTTTTATATTTCGACAAAATTCTAATTTCCTTTAGGAAAGAAATTTTGTTCTAAAATAAGCAATAAATTAATCTCTCTCCTTTTTGAAACTCTATGAAGTTTAGTTGAGCAATTGCTGTGAATAAGAGAGAACAGGAGCTCTATCAAAGGAATTCTCCTTGGCTGTTTGAATCATCGGTCTTTCAATTAAGAGGCTTCACCCACAAAAATTAGAATCCACGTTTGATCAACTTGAATAAAAAACCCTCTTTAAACTTACCCATCATACATTAATTATTTAATACTAAACCTTAGAACTTTCCTCCTTAGACCAAGCAACCCTGATCCTATGAGCCTTATCTCTCTTCATATTGACGTTTTCCTTCTCATCGAGAGCTTCCGCTATGAAAAAACTTCAACAAAGATTTTCCGCCTTTTATAATCTCATCATCATATACGGTTATCCCCTTTCTACATATATTTAAGCCCCTTTATTTCCTTCGTTAAAATATAATAAATACAAATGGACTCTCACAAAACCGTCGCAATTATTGGAGCTGGACCTTCTGGCCTCTCCACCGCTAAAGAATGCCTTGCTAATGGGCTTTCTCCCAAGGTCTTCGAGCAAGCCTCAAATATTGGAGGTCTTTGGAGCACTGAAACAGGGGGAATGTGGCCAGGCATGAAGACAAATCTCTCGAAATTTACTTGCACATTTTCGGATTTTGTTTGGCCTGAAAGCACTTCTGAGTTCCCTAGTCAACGGGAAGTTCATGAATATCTCAATAATTATTGCGATCATTTTTCTTTACGAGAGCATATCTATGTGAATACTCCTGTGATAAATGTCAAACAAGTTGAAAATAGCGAGAGATGGAAGGTGACATATAGAAAGGACAATACTGAAGAGAAAAGTGAAGAATTTGACTTCCTTGTGGTTGCTTCAGGAGTCTTCTCATTGGAATATTACCCTGATATTCCTGGAAAAGAAACATTTAATGGAAAGATCTCTCACAGTCTTGGATATAAAGGACCTGGGAATATTCAAGGAGATCGTGTAGCTGTCATTGGAGGATCATTTAGTGGCTCAGAGATATCTGCAGATTTATGTAGAGGAGGAAAAAAAGTGATGAATGTCATAAGGAATCCAATGTGGATTATGCCAAGATACCTTCCTGACGCCTCTTTAGAGAAAAAGGAAGCAATTCCACTGGATTTAGTGTTTTATAAAAGAGGTAAAAGGCTTCAAACTTTGACAGTACCAGCCGATGTTGCGACTCAAAAGAAACATGAATATTTTGGAGGGGTTTCTGAACAAAAAGAGGTCTGTGCTGATTTAGAAGTTTGTGATTTTACTAAGCCTACTAAAATTGCGATCACTGATGATTATCTCAAGCTCATAAAGGAAGGAAAGATCACAATAAAGAAAGGAGATATTGTGAGTTT
>Ga0182738_1008549_pt1 | contig 10150 bp, 10 predicted proteins | sample eDN5th30CBELigMG_FD_128876 | JGI IMG/M metagenome (GOLD analysis project Ga0182738, IMG submission 128876) | Enriched Miracle-Growth compost microbial communities from Emeryville, California, USA - eDNA 5th pass 30_C BE-Lig MG (version 2)... ... | reverse complement strand
TGTGGCGCGTGCAATGCTCTAGTTGTCGCCCGCAAGCGCGGCATCCACCGTTCGGCCCCGCTTACGATGAAAATTCTGGGTTTTCAACTTCTGATTGGCGATTATCTCGCGCGCAGCGTGCGCGGTCGTCCCTGTGCGCCTCCAGCAGTGAATCGTTGACGCTTAAGCAAACACGATTTTTACATTCGCACATTCAGGAGCCAGAAAATGGCAGACCTTTTCGACAACCCCATGGGACTCATGGGCTTTGAATTCATCGAGTTCGCCTCGCCCACACCCAACGTCATCGAACCTGTGCTGGAAAGCATGGGGTTCACCAAAGTCGCCAACCACCGTTCCAAGGCAGTTTCGCTATTTCGCCAGGGCGGCATCAACGCTATCGTCAATAACGAACCCAAGAGCCCCGCAGCATACTTTGCCGCCGAGCACGGCCCCTCAGTATGTGGTCTGGCCTTTCGCGTGCGCAATGCACAACAGGCTCACCAGCGTGCGCTGGAGCTAGGAGCACAGCCCGTCGAGGTCGACACTGGATTCATGGAACTGCGGTTGCCTGCTATCAAGGGTATCGGTGGCGCCCCGTTATACCTGATTGACCGTTTCGAAGAAGGCTCATCGATCTATGACATCGACTTCGTCTTCATCGACGGCGTAGATCGTCACCCCGTCGGTGCCGGCCTGAAGCTGATCGACCACCTGACACACAACGTCTATCGCGGTCGCATGACGTATTGGGCCGAGTTCTACGAAAAGCTCTTTAATTTCCGCGAGATTCGTTATTTCGATATCAAGGGAGAATACACGGGGTTGACCTCCAAGGCCATGACAGCCCCCGACGGCTTGATCCGGATTCCCCTGAACGAGGAGTCTTCCAAGGGCGCCGGCCAGATCGAAGAATTCCTAATGCAATTCAACGGCGAAGGCATCCAGCACGTCGCCTTTCTGACCGACGACTTGATCAAAACCTGGGATGCCCTGAAAGCCCACGGCACCCGTTTCATGACTGCGCCACCAGAGACGTACTACGAAATGCTCGAAGGCCGCCTGCCCAGCCATGGCGAGCCCACCGCAGAACTTCAATCGCGCGGCATCCTGCTGGATGGCACGTCCGAGGGCGGTGAGCGCCGTCTATTGCTGCAGATTTTCTCCGAGACGCTGCTAGGCCCTGTGTTCTTCGAGTTCATCCAACGCAAGGGCGATAGCGGTTTCGGCGAGGGCAACTTCAAGGCCCTCTTTGAATCCATCGAACGCGACCAAGTACGTCGTGGTGTACTGTCGACGGATTAACGCTGCAAACCTATCTCTGGCTTGGCGACACACATTACGCATGCAGCCTCCTGGTCTCGCATCACCCGTGAGACCAGGCGCTGTACAACAGCGCGGCCCCCGAGACCAACAGCAACATATCGACGATGACAGTAAACGCCTTGGGTGAGAGTTTCATCACCAAAGGCTTGCTCGCAAACGTTCCGATCATGATGCCCGCGCCAACCAGCAGCCCCTGGAGTGCCATTTGTACCGACAGCGCATCCTGCGCAACAAAGGTACCCACACTTTACTGCGATACAACAACACAGACGTAGCACCGTCTGTTCCCAGAAAAACACCACCACTCAGCCCATACGCAGTAAAGACGGGAATGCTCAACGGCCCGGCGATCAGCGCAATAGCCAACACGAATGCGTAATTCGCCACAATATCCAGAAGGTCCATAAGCAATTTTCAGCTATGCCTTGGTTTACACATCATTTTTCTTCCGTAGCGCTACGGAGTGAAATACCGCCACTCCGATGTAATAATCCCCGTATATGTCCCGCTCCCTTCTGCGGCCAGCCCTGATTTGGCTGCTGCTCCTCCTGCTCGGCGTGGTCGGTATCGCTCTACAAGACTACACCATTCAGCGCGATCGCTTTGTCCAAGACACGAGCATCGTGCATCGCATGCTCAGCCAAAAAGCTGTGCAGCATGAAGCCGTGCTCGCGACACTGTCCGCGCTTTCCCATCCGCCTGCCCCAGAGCGGCTTTTCCCGAGCCTGCAACCGGCCTTGCCTCAACTGGAAGCGATCGGCCGACTACAAGGTGATACCTGGCATGGCAGTTCGCCCTCACCGGCAGCGATGAGTGGCGCCTTGGAATATGCCCGACAAACGAATCACAGGGTTGTGTTTCCCGGCGGCGATCCTGCCACTTACTGGCTCGTTGACCCGTCTGGATGGAGTATTCTGCTCAACGCAGAAAAGCTGCTCCCCCGCGAGGATATCCCTCACACGCTCAGCGCCGTCGAATTATCACTGCCCTCTGGACCACTGAACTTACTCGCAGCAGCATTGCCGCAAAGCTCGTTGAGCCTGACACTAGCGCGCAGCAAACCACTTGGCGCGGTGAGCCAGCCGTTTACCTTGCACACCGTTCATGTGGTCACGCCGGCATCCTGGCCATGGGGTCCCTGGCTGACCTGGTTCTTGACTAGCGCTGCACTCGTTGTCGGGTGGACATTGTGGCAACGCGCGAGGGCCTATGCTTTGCGTGAACAGGAACAGTCACGCTTGGCAGCCATAGGACGCCTCAACACCTTGGGGGAAATGGCAGCGGGCATCGCACATGAGTTGAATCAGCCCTTGACCGCCATTTTGGCCCAGACCGGCGCTGCTCAACGCTTATTGGATGACCCTGATGAACAGCCTCAAGTGCGTAGAGCCCTGCAAGCGACCTCGGGGCAAGCACGCCGTGCCGCCGAGATACTCGAACGTCTGCGTGCCCTGATGGCGCATGGCACGCCCGCCGAACGTACGGTACTGGATCCAGACAAACTGATTGCATCGCTGCGCTTTTTACGTGAAAGCGAACTCACGCGCGCCGGCATACGACTTACCTGGCACAACGAAAGCCCGGCCGCACGTGTGGTGGGTGATCGCGTGGCATTGGAGCAGATCTTGCACAATCTAGTGCAGAATGCCGCGGATGCGCTCGCATCCTGCCCGGCCCCTCGCATTCTGGATATTCGCGGGCGAGCCGACCGCGCATGCTATGAATTCACCGTCCGAGACAATGGCCCAGGTATTCCTGCGGAGACACTTCCGCGAATATTCGAGCCGTTTTACACGACACGAAATCAAGGCATGGGCCTAGGTTTGACGCTGTGTGAAACACTGGCCGGTACCATGGATGGTCGGCTGCACATCCAAAACCATGCTGAACGCGGAGTCTGTGCGACACTATCTCTACCGTTATATTTTGCCCGGCAGGGCACTGGCGGCTCCGACCGTCACGAAGAACCAGAGCCCAGCCCCTGAGACATTCAAAACTGTGCCATGGATGACTACTCGAATCAATCTCCTCTCGTTTATCTCGTTGACGACGACGAAGCGGTGCGCGATGGCCTTTCAGTACTGCTCTCTAGCGTCGGCCTGCGCAGCGCCGGATTCGGCGATCCACAGGCGTTTCTCGCTCAAGGCCATCAATATGAAATTGGCTGCCTGGTCCTGGATATCCGCATGCCGAGTATCAGCGGCCTGCAGGTCCTAGAACAAGTCGCATCACATTCTGATCTGCCGACAATCATCCTGACCGGCCACGCAAACGTCGATCTATGCCGGCGCGCGTTCAAAACAGGCGCGGTGGAGTTCCTGCAAAAACCGGTGGATGACGATGTGTTCCTGGATGGGGTTCAGGCCGCTGTTCGTCAACACATCGCCAGTCGTGAAAAAATGGCGGTCACACATGAGGCGACTCAACGCCTCAACACGCTATCTGGCCGCGAAGAAGAAGTCCTACGACGTATCGTCGAGGGAATCAGCAACAAACAGATTGCTCGCGAGTTAGGCTTGTCGCCACGCACAGTGGAAACTTATCGCGCCAATGTCTTCGCCAAACTCGAGGCGGAGTCCCTTGCTCAGTTGATACGGCAATACGCAGCGTTGCTCGAATAGCCTCCGTATCACTACGGAGGTCTGGACGTGCTCATGCGAATACCGCCTCACAACGTATCCCGGTAACCTATCTGTGTCGTTTCAACACTGACCAAGGATCATTACTATGATACGCAAAACGCTCGCCCTGCTCTGCTTTGCGACGCTGTCCCAAGCCGCCAATGCCGCCGTCGTCACCACACACAAACTCGCACTGGCTGATGCACAGAAACTCGCGTCCGAGGCCGTCGCGGCCTGCCAGGCCAAGGGCTATGCCGTCAGTGCATCAGTGGTAGATGCAAGCGGCCAACTCCAAGCCTTTGCACGCGCGGACAAGGCCGGCCCCCACACGATCGAAGCCAGTCGCGCCAAAGCCTTTACATCGGCCTCGGCGAAACAGCCCACGCTGGCTATGATGGAAAATTCCCAAAAGAACCCCGGTGCGGCCAACCTGAAAGATATTCCTGGATTTCTGTTGTTGGGTGGTGGTATGCCACTCAAACAAGGAGATGAAGTCATTGGCGCCATAGGCGTTGCGGGCGCACCCGGGGGACATCTCGATGCGCAATGCATCGACGCAGTTCTCGCAAAGTAATTTATCAGCGACGAGATGGTGTTGGCCCGCCATCTCGTCGGCCATGTTTTGCCACGGATTACTGTACTGTATCTGCGTTACGCATCGATGAGAGGATGGGGATTCGGACGATTTATCGATGGCGTTCCCCTCAATGCCGTACAACATCAGATGTGTTTTGCTTGCCAAGAAGCCAGAGCAGTCAAAGATCGAGATTTTGCATTTACACGTTCTGCACCGTAGCAGTGGTCAAGATATTTAGATCATAAGCCATCAGGGCAATTCAGCTTGCAAGATTGACCCCGATGCCGATTCCGTAAATATCACGCGCCTGCCATCAGGACACACCGCGACGTTGGTGACCGTATTGTTGGCAAGCGGACTTTTCAAATAATGCGTAACCTCACCGCGCATGTTCAGCACAAAAATGCCGCCTAGGCTTGCGTGCGCCACCAACAGGCCCCCATCAGGCAACGCAGCCAATCCGTCGGGCCCACTGGTGCCAAAAAAAGTCTGAAATGCCCCCATTTTGCTGATCGAGCCATCAGCGAGTAACGGTGCCCGCCACACTTGATTCGCGCGCGTAAAGGCGACAAACAACACCTTTTGCTCAGCATCCAACGCGATGCCATTCGGACTCGGCCCGTTGCTCAATAGCAAGTCCAAGCGCCTGCTACGCTCGTCGTATCGATACACCCGGCCCGTCGGATCATGCAAGCCCGACTGTCCCTGATCGGTAAAGTAAAGACGGCCGTCACGATCGAATACCAGATCATTGACGCCTTTGAAGGCCTCGCTATTGCGGTGTCCCAACACTGTCGTGACCTTCCCAGTGGCAGGATCACAACGCAAGATACCTCGACGATAGTCGGCTACCCACAGACTGCCGTCATCGTGCAAAGCGAGGCCATTCGGCCACCCCCCTGTTTCGGCAATGAGATGCCAGTCATCCGCCCCATCGACACGAAATATACGGCCATGCGGAATATCAGTCACATAGAGGGCACCCTCCCGATCGAAAACCGGTCCTTCTAGAAAGCAATCGACGACGTGCCCTGCCTTGTTCGCATCGGCCCAGTCACTGCGCTGTCTTACCCTCAGATTTTCAGGCAAGGTCGCGACGACGGTAGCCTCGAGAACGATGGGCGGCGTAAAGGAAAGATTCCACATGACCGCTGCTCCCCTTATTCAGGTTTAATGCCTACGCGCTGGCCGATGTCCGCCCAAAATTTCACCTGCTGCTGCACATAATCGCCAAACGACTTCACATCAACCGAACGGTGGCTCGCCCCTTGATTCGTCATATTTTTTTGCATAGTAGGGTCATCCATCACCTGGTTGACCAGGCGGTTCATTTTCTCGACGATTGCCTCAGGCGTCCCTTTTGGTGCTGCCAAGGCGAACCAGTTGATCGCCTGAAAGGAAGGCAGGCCGGCTTCGGTAAATGTCGGTACATCAGGCAAAGACGCCAACCGCCGGCTGCCGGTGACCGCGAGTGCGCGAACGCGACCGCCTTGAACCGGTGGAATGGCTGTCGGTGCTGCGGTCACCAATAAGTCGATCTGCCCAGCCATCACATCGGCCAGAGCTGCTCCCGCGCCTCGATACGGAATATGCGTCATTTTCACATCCGCCTCTGCGGCAAATAACGCCGCGCCGAGATGGGTGGAACTCGCCGAGCCGCCCGAACCGAAATCCAATTTCTCCGGATTCTTTTTGGCATACGCGATCAAGTCACCCAATGTCTTAAACGGTGATTTTTCGGGAACAACCAGGACCAAAGGAGTCTCGATAATCTCTGCCACATGAATCAGATCGCTGTCATAGTCCCAAGGCAGTTTCGCAAACTGCAAAGGCAACATAGCGTATGTCGTATCCGTCACAAGGAACGTATTGCCGTCAGGTTTTGACCGAACCACGTCTTGTGTCGCGATCGTTCCCGACGCACCTGATTTGTTTTCCACGACAAAGCTCTTTCCCGTTATCTCGGAGAGCTTCTGCGCCACTTGTCTGGCCGCATAATCTGTTGTTCCGCCGGGCGAATACGGTACGACCATCCTGACCGGCGCCGACGGCCAGTCGGCACCATCATCTGCGGCATGGGCTTGACTGGATAGTCCCCCCAACGATAGTGCCAGCAGGCTGCAAGAAAATAAATGACGGCAGGCTATGGAAATATTCATAAAAACTCTCTTGTCTCTCGATATTTGAATTCGACGCATCTTCAAGCGTCATTTATCGGGCTGACTCACAGCGGAGGATATCCTTGGGTAACGTGCTGCGATTTCATTTGTTGGATCTGATCGTCGGAATAGCCGATCTCCCGGAGCAATTCATCGGTATGCTCACCGACCTCTGGCGGTTGCGTACGCACTGGCGGCTGTTGGCCATTGAAAGACATCGGTGTCAGCGGCACATGCGATGCTTTCCCGCCTGGCAACGTAATCGGTGCGAGACCACCTGTCGCCAATAGATGTGGATCGTCGAACAGCTGTTCCGGCCGTGTGATCGGCGCGTAGGGCAGGCCTTCTTTTTCAAATACTGCGGCGAGATCCGCTGCAGCGATTTCTGACAAGCGAGCGCGCAGCTGTGGTATCAACCACTCTCTGGCCCGCACGCGATCATTGTTGGTTTTCAGTCTGTCATCCGCGAACCAATCAGATAAATCGAAGGCACGGCAAAAAATTTCCCATTGTTTATCACTGACGACTGCGAGAAATATCTGTTCACCGTCCTTTACCGTGAACACGTCATAAATCGCCCATGCGGAAATCCGGCTCGGCATTGGCGCGGGCGCCTGTCCAGTCACCGCATACTGCATCATGTGCTGGCCGACGAGAAACACGTTGTTCTCAAATAAAGAAGTCTGCACCTCCATGCCCTCGCCGGTGACGGCGCGTTGCGCCAGCGCCGCCATCGCCCCCATCGCGCCGAACATACCACCCATGATGTCGTTCACACTCGTCCCTGCACGCAACGGATCGCCTGAGCGTCCTGTCATGTAGGCTAAGCCCCCCATCATCTGCACTACTTCGTCCAGAGCAGTCCGATGCTCATAGGGTCCAGGCAAGAAACCTTTGTGGCTCACGTAAATAATCTTCGGATTACGTGCCTTTAAGGCCTTGTATCCCAGACCCAACTTGTCCATCACGCCGGATTTGAAGTTCTCACTGACAATGTCTGCGGAATCGACCAGCCGCAAAGCAGCCTCTTTACCTTCGGGGTGCTTGAGATCCAGCACGATGCTCTTTTTGTTCCGATTAAACATCGGAAAAAAACCTGCACCCGACCCCAACAGTCTGCGTGTGGAGTCTCCCCCTGGCGGTTCGACTTTGATCACTTCTGCGCCCAAATCCGCGAACAACATGCCGCAGGTGGGCCCCATAACCATATGGGTGAACTCGACTACTCGGATGCCTTCATACGGCAGACGCGATACGGTGTTAGACATGAAAGCAGCCTATTTAAATGAAATGGAGCAAATGCATTGGAGATCACACATACTGGGCAAAGCCTTTGGGGACCCCGGCATCCGGCGTCATGCCGTACAGCGCCTCACCGGGCAGGCCCTTGGCAAGTGGTGCACGTGCCGCGATGATCTTTTCTATATCGACACCTGTCCGTACGCCCATCGCTTCGAACATGAATACAAGGTCTTCTGTCACGACGTTGCCAGATGCACCGGGCGCATAAGGGCAACCGCCCAGTCCTCCTAGCGAACTATCGAATGTCCTCACGCCCTCATCCCAAGCAGCCAAACAATTCGCCAAGCCCAGGCCCCTTGTGTTATGCATGTGTGCAGCTCCCGCGTGTTCGCCAAGCTCTTGACGCAAACGACGGAACAAGCGGCGAACTTGCGCGGGATTCGCATAACCGACTGTGTCGGACAGACCGGACTCGTCTGCACCGGCCTCGACGCACATCACAGCCAGCTTGATGACCTCGTCCTCCGGAACCTCACCCTGTAAGGTGCATCCAAATGCCGTGGAGATGCCGGCCTCGAGTTTGACGGACGGTGCGACTTCATCGCGCAGACGCGCGATCGCCTTCACCTCCGCCACCATTTCCTCTGGTGTCTTGCGTACATTGGCCAACGAATGAGCGCGGCTTGCTGAAACGGGCATTGTCAATTTGTGCGCTCCCGCAGCCAACGCCGCTTGAGCGCCGCGCAGGTTTGGCACCAGCGCCATGATGGTCACATCAGCGTGCCTTGTCGCATATTTGACGACCTCGGCCGCATCGGCCATTTGAGGCAACAGCTTGGCCGGCACAAATGATGCCACCTCGATTTCACGCAGCCCCGCAGCTATCAGGGCGTCGATCCACCTGAATTTATCTGTCGTGGGCATGGTCGCCTTGACCGATTGCAATCCGTCCCGGGGTCCCACCTCGCTGATCAGCACATCTGGTTTGAAAGTCGGATTCGACATTCGTGCCTCTTATTAAATTCTATTAGATAGAATGAAGTTCTTTGTTATGGAATTAAAATACAAGCCTTATCTCATGTCAACCACGCTCTCGTGACGATGTCCTGTAGCAGCCTCTCGTCGGCGTCATTCCATCGGGGTCTACCTCATCAGTGCGTTCTATAAGATAGAATTCACTCTCAACCTAAGGACAGAAAGCAAAATGCCTCGTAAAGCCGTAACGGAATCAGTGGCAGATGCCGATGCAGCACAAGGCGGGGTCGCTGCAGTCGACCGTGCGCTGAGCCTAATGTCGGTGTTCACCCGTAACGACCATGCGCTCACCTTGCGCGAGCTAGCCGAACGAACTCGGTTGTACAAAAGCACGGTCTTACGACTGTTGGCATCCCTGGAGCATGCGCGCTGGATCCAACGCCTGGAAGACGGCCGATATGCGCTGGGGCCCGAGGTCGCGAGATTGCACAGTGTGTATTCCGCCTCGTTCTCACTCGAACGAGTTGTCATGCCTGTACTGCGCGAATTGGTCGCCACTACCGGGGAGAGCGCCGCCTACCACGTCCGCCAAGGAGACGCGAGGCTATGTCTTTATCGCGTCGATTCCCCCCATCCTGTACGGGACCACATCCGCGCAGGAGACCTCCTGCCTCTGAACCGGGGCAGCGGCGGCCGTATTCTCACAGCGTTTGACGATATCTTGGGAATCTCCCCTGGGCCGGACCAGACGCTATATCAAAAAATCCGCAGCGATGGGTACTTTGCATCGGTTGGCGACCGGCTAGCGGAAGTCGCAGGGATCTCCGCCCCAGTATTCTCTGCAACCGGAGCGATCGCTGCCGCCGTGACACTGACCGTGCCGGCCCATCGCTACAACCCGAACCACCTAGAAGCAGTACGGCACGCCGCACGCCAATTGTCGGGACGCGTGGGATAAGCCGATCACAGCGCGGAACACTGCCAAAGACGGCGCTACCCAGCCTTGGACAGCGAACTCGCCGAGCACACAAATTATCGAGATATATTGCAGAGACTGTTTAAATCCGTAGAATCAGAATAGGAACTTTCTTATTACGCAACGCTGGCGGGTGCCATTCACGGTGCCTTTCCAGTCACCGGAAGCAGACTCATGCCTCAAACGATCCCTGCGTCATCAGAAGCCCGACCGCTCCATATTGATGACATCACGGTCATCGACGATAGCAAACTCAAAAAGGCCGTCACCGCTGCCGCCCTTGGCAATGCCATGG
>Ga0182738_1008547_pt1 | contig 10150 bp, 5 predicted proteins | sample eDN5th30CBELigMG_FD_128876 | JGI IMG/M metagenome (GOLD analysis project Ga0182738, IMG submission 128876) | Enriched Miracle-Growth compost microbial communities from Emeryville, California, USA - eDNA 5th pass 30_C BE-Lig MG (version 2)... ... | reverse complement strand
TGCCGGACCGTGATCCGCCGGTGCGGAGCCTCTTCGCCTTCCAGGAACAGCGTTAGGGCCTCGTTCTCGCGGAGGCTCGCCTCCCGCAGGGCGTTCAGGTATTTGCCGGGCCGGTACTCCTGGCGGATGCAGCGTGCTGCCACCGGAAACCGGTTGATATGCACATTGAAGATCGACAGGAAGATGCCAATCCGAATTGCCGGCCCCTCCACAAACGGGTCGTGTTCCAGTGAGCTGATGTCGACCACGGTGCCGTCGGCCGGCGACACCACCAGGTCTGGCTCGGTGGGTACCCGCCGCGGCGGATCGCGGAAAAAGTAAATCACCTCGGCCAGCAGCAGCCCAGGGATGAGCGTCAAGTACCAGTAGCTGGGGAACCAGTACAGGATGGCGGCCCCGATCGCGATCAGCACCAGGCTCATCACGATCAGCTCGCACAATCCCCAGCGGGCAAACGGGATCTTCTCGCGCCAGCGGAAGGGATCATCCTCGGGCGCCCAATCGGCCGTGCACAGGTTACGGCAGAACTTCAGGTCGCGGGGATCGAGGATTTCGTGCGGTGCGCCCTCGGCGCTGCCGGTGCGTTTCTCGGCCATCCGCCGCACGTAGCCACGGCGGAATGTCTTGAGATAGCAGCGGCGCCACTTCCCCCACAGCAGTTCCAGGTGATAGATCCAACCGCCCCCCGGCTGCACACTGCCGATATTGTCGGGCAGTGGTTCGGGCGTCAGGCGAGACAGCGGGGCAACGTCGGACATCGCGAACTGAGGGGCAGGAGGCAAAGCGGAGTAGCTGGCAGAGCGGCGGGCGAAAGAACCTCCGTCCCGGCCGCTTACGGCAGGTGTGGCCACTAGGGTGGGCCGGCAAACAAGACAGGCGGACGCGGGCACGCCCTGCATCCACCTAACCTGATGGCATCCTACCGGGGGCTTCGCCGCTTGAGAAGGAGGCGCAATGCCAGTCGAACCCGGTAAATGCGGTTAGCTCGTGCTTGCGCCGTAGTAGCGCAGCTTCGCCAGGCGGCGGCCGCTAGCCTTCCAGCCGTTTGGGGATGGTGAACGAGTAGATAATCGTCACCGCTCCCAGGGAGAGCAGGCTCCAGGGTGCCCAATCTGGCGGAACGAATTCCTTGTTGCGGACCTTCTTCGGAAGCACGCCGGGAATGGCCGATTTGACGGTTTCGGTTTTCGCCAGCACGGCTTTGTCGATCAGCATGCACTCCGCGCCCAGGATGATCGAGAACAAACCGAGTGCCCAAAAGAACGCGCGCCACATATCACACCTCTTGGACTTCCTTGCGGCGGGCATGGCCCCTGCCCTACCCGCCTGCGCCAGCGCCGACTCGCAGCAGTCCGCGTGCTCGGCGCTCCATTGCTAGCATCGTCGAGCGGCAGGGCTCGCCTGCACTGCTCGTCGATGCAAAAGGTGCAATTCGCGGCTGGCCGGGGGACACTTCGCAGGCTTGTAACGCGGCTGCTGCGCGTCCCAATTTTGCCCAGTGGTGCGATTGTGGCGGTGAGTCCGCCTGAACGCGTGGCGCGCTTACCGCAGCACGGGCAGCCGCTCGGTTGGGCTGCCTTCCGCGGTGCGATGGCTGGCCGGGCCAAAGGCCGATTCGCCAGGCAAACCGTGCGGGGCCTGGGTGGCCGGAGGCATCGAGGGCAACCGCTGCACGCTCGCCCAGGGGGCAGGAGCGGCCGGTGCGCCCGGAGCGGCCGCCGTGTAGTTCGCCCGAGGCTCGGGCTGCGGCACCGGCTGGGGAGCAGGCTGCGGTTGCGCGGCCGGCTGCGGAACGGGCCGCAGTGGTTCGTTGGGATCGGCCACCGGTTCTTCCGGTTCCGCAGGCTCGGGCTGACCGGCATAGCTCCAAAGTTCCATCAAGCTGCGCTGACCACGCGGCGGCTGGTTGGTGCGGCGTACGTGACGCACCTTGCCGACCAGGGCCTGGGCGTCGGCTACGACCTGCTCGCGCGTCCGGTAGTTCAAACCTTCGCGATAGTAGCCGATGGCATGGAAGTACGGGTTGGCCGCGGCCAGGGCGTCTGGATTCTCGGGCCGCGTTGGCAGTTCAGGCCGCACTGGCGCGCTGCCGTCGCCTCCACAGCTCAAACATTCCTGCAAGGCCATCAAGGCTTCGGCCCGCACTCGGGGCGAGTTCTCGCTGGGGTTGCCGTCCTCGTTGCTGCCTTGCACGCAGATCCGCAGAGCCTCGATCACCTTCTTGGTGCAGCAGCAGCCGTTGCGCAACTGGTGGGCTGCTTCCCAGCGGACGCACTCGATCGGGTCGGCCCGCAGGGCCCCGATCAGGCCGGCTTCGGCCTCGGGAAACCAATGGCAATCGACGGTACCTAAGTATTTAACGGCTGCCCGGCGGGCCTTGGCGTTCGCCGCGTTGGCTTGGATGGCGCTGGCCGCGCCCTGGGCGCCGGGCTGGGCCATGTCGGCCGCTGAAGGATTCGAGCAGCAACTGGGAATGATGCCGCCGGTCATGCCGCTGATCGGCGAGATGATGGTGCCGAACATCTGGCCCAGCGCTGACTTGCACCAGCACGACTTCAACTGGCTGCCGATCTGACACAGGCCGGCAAAACAGCCGCCCACGCCGGTCGGTGCCGCTGCGGGAACCGCGCCTGGCACACCAGCGACACCGGGCACTGCCGGCACGCCGGGGACGGTGTATTGCGCCGGCATCACATGGGGATCGTGCATGGCCACCGCGCCCGGCGCATATCCGCCAGCGGGCGGAGCTTGGGCCGGGCTGGCTGGAACGTAACCGGTCGGCTGAGGTCCATAGGCTTGCGGCGGTGGTCCGGGAGCTACTGACTGCTGCCCATGATAGGCCGCCTGTTGATGGACGCTGGGAGCGCCATTGCCTGGCTGAGGCTGGTACGCCTGGGCCGCTGCTGGCTGGGCGTATTCCATCTGCGGCGCTGGCTGCGATGAGGCATACGCAGCGCGATGGACGCGCGGGCCTGCAGGCATGCTGCCATCGGCAGATGCCACAGCTTGCGGCTGCGCATACGACACCGGATGTGCATGCATTGCCTGCTGAACGTGCTGTTGCTGCGGATGAGCGGCCGCATGTGGATAGCCTTGCGGCGCGGCATGCTGAGGCGGCGAAGCATGATAGCCGGCCGGCTGATACTGCGCCTGCTGGGCCCCTGCTGCCTGGTGGTAGGTACCCGCAGGCTGTGAACCAGCGTGCGCTGCTGGCTGTCCCTGCGGATATTGGCCCTGGGGATAGCGGCTTTGCGCGTACTGCTGCTGCGTGTAGCGGTCTTGGGCGTACCGGTCAGCAGGCTGCTGGCGATAGGCCGTGACTTGGTGTTGCTGCGCTGCTGCGTATGCCGGCGGCGGGGCCTGCTGCATGCCCTGGCTGGCGGGGCGCATGCCTGGGTAAGCATCGCCCTGTGCCATGGCGGCCTCGGCAGCGTGCAGCCCGGCAATACCCAGGCAGACGCCGATTCCAACGCAGAAGGTGTTCCAGCGCGGCATGGCCGCCTCCGTGCAATGGTCGAAACCTCGATCCACGCACGCACCGCCAGCGGGGCGCAAGGCGAGCGCCACGTGGCACCTGGACCGGTGCGCAGGATCATCCAAGGGATCGGGGGAAAGGGTGGCCACTTGTAGCGGGATCGACCCAGCAGATCAAGACGAGCAGATTGAAGGAGTGACCACCCATTCCGTAGGCGGAATTTCGAGGGCTGGGACCGCGGCGACGGGACACTTATCACCTGCGGCCGGCAGATTGGCCGGCCTGTCCACGAAAGCGCCAAAATCGGCAAAAAGCGCGAAACTCGGACGTAAAGGATGATGCCTCCTTGGTTTGCGTATCTCGAATTCGCCCCCAAAGTGGTCCGCTGTCAGGGGCCGAATCGGGGTGCGTCATCGTTTCGTAACCCATATAGGTGGCAAGCACTTGCGGTGCGGATAACTTTGTTGAAATCACCTCTGAACCAATTGTCCGTATTGGTGTCGACCGATATGATAGGGACGTCAATCATTAGCGCCCTAACTAAATGACTTCCGAGTGCTGCATCACGACTTTCAATCCAGCGTTGGCTATTGGGCCTGCACGACGGCCCACCTGATCGAACGAGCCATCAACGATGAGCTGACACCCCACGGCATCACGTATCGGCAGTGGCAGGTGCTGGCGTGGCTGGCGGTCGAAGGGCCGCTGTCGCAGACCGACCTGGCCCAACGGATGAAGATTGAGCCGCCCACGCTGGTCGGCGTCCTGGACCGGATGGAACGCGATGGCCTGCTGACCCGCGAGTGCTGCCCACACGATCGCCGCAAGCGGTTGGTCAAGCCGCTCCCCCAGGCCGAGCCTGTGTGGAAAACCATCGTGACCAGCACCGAGCGGGTGCGGGACCGAGCCATCCGCGGCTTAAGCCCGCAGCAGCTTGAAACGCTCATCACGTTGCTCCGCGTGGTGCAAGCGAACCTTCAGGAGGAGACTCCGGCCGAAGTGCCGGCGACAGAAGGAACACCACCGTGATCCATCGCGACCCAAGCGGCGTCACACCTTCGCCGCCATCGGCCGGGCAGCATCCCTCGGGGGAGTTGGCTTTGCCGTCGCCGAGATCAACCGCTGCCAGGCAGCACACCGCAGGGCAGACACAGGCAGTTTCTTATTCACCCCTTGCACTCCAGGAAGCGAACTCGATGAGTTGGTTTCGTGCCGCCGCATCAGGCATCGGCCGCCGAGCGGGAATGCTCGGCGTGGTGGGGGCCATTGCGCTCCTTGGGCTATCGGGTTGCGAACGCGAGAACAAATTTCAACCGCCGCCCCCGCCCCAGGTCACCGTCGCTCAACCGGTGCAGCAAGAGGTGGTCAACTGGATGGAATTCACCGGCAACACCAGGGCGGCCGCCAAGGTCGAACTGCGTGCCCGCGTGAATGGCTACCTCCAGGCGATCCACTTCAAAGACGGCGACACGGTCCAGAAGGGCGATCTGCTGTTTGAGATCGAGCGGTCCGAGTATGAAGTCGCTCGCAACTCGGCCGCGGCGGAATTGAAGAAGATGGAGACGGCCCTGCAACTGGCCGAAGCGGAATGGGCCCGTATTGAAGACGCCTATCGCCGCGGCGCCATCACGCCCAGCGAGCGCGACGTGCAGGCGGCCGAATTGGCCTCGGCTCGTGCAAACGTAGACGCCGCCAAGGCGGCCCTGGATCGGGCCGAACTGGATCTCAGCTACACCAGGATCCACGCGCCGATGTCGGGGCGGATTGGCCAGCACCTGGTCGACGTGGGCAACCTGGTGCTGCGCGAGCAGACACTGTTGGCCGTGATCGAAAGCATCGATCCGATTCACGTGTACTTCAGCGTGAGCGAAAGCCAACTGCTCCAGTTCATGGAGATGATGCGCAATAACCAACTGCCCGATCCCAAGCAGAATCCGCCGGTGCTGTACATCGGGCTGGGCTACCAGAACACCTTCCCTTACCGGGGCACCATGGACTTCCGCGAGTTTGGCGTTGATCCCAACACCGGGACCACGCTCCGCCGCGCTCGCGTTCCGAACGAGGACGGCCAACTGGTGCCTGGATTGTTCGTGCGGGTGCGTGCCGCAGTCGGCCAGCCTTCACCGAAGCTGCTGGTCGACGAAGTGGCCCTGGGAGCCGACCAGCGTGGCGATTATCTGCTGGTGGTGAACCAGGAGAACAAGGTTGAGTACCGCCCCGTGAGGTTGGGCACCCGCGTTGGGACGCTGCGGGTGATTGAGGAAGGTATCCAGGCCGGCGACCTGGTTGTGGTGAACGGTTTGCAACGTGCGCTACCTGGGGCCGAGGTGAATCCGGAACAGGTGTCGATGTTATCCATGGCTGACGAGGCGACCGAACCTTCGGCGGCCGGGGGCGCGCCCTCCCCAGGCCACACCGTCTCCAAACAATAAGGGCCTCGCGCGCGATGTTATCCAACTTTTTTATCGAACGGCCGATCTTCGCGAACGTGATCGCGATTGTGACGGTGCTGATCGGCGCCGTGGCATTGTGGGCCCTGCCGGTTGAGCAGTACCCCGAGATCACGCCGCCCACCGTGCGCGTGACGACCAACTACCCTGGCGCCAACGCCGAGGTGGTCGCTAATACCGTGGCCGCTCCGATCGAGCAGCAAGTCAACGGCGTGGAAAACATGCTTTACATGTCGTCTACGTCGTCCAGCGACGGTTCTTACTCGCTCACCGTGACGTTCGAAATCGGCACCGACCTGGACGATGCCCAGGTGCTCGTTCAGAACCGCGTGGCCATCGCCGAGCCGATGCTGCCCGAGGAAGTCCGTCGCCAGGGTGTGACCACCAAGAAGCAGTCGACGAACATCATTCTGGTCATCTCGCTGATCTCGCCCGATGACCGCTACGACAGCCTGTTTTTGGCCAACTACGCCACCTTGCGGTTGCGCGACGAGTTGAGCCGCGTGCGGGGCGTTGGCGAAGTGACCGTGTTCGGCACGGGCAACTACAGCATGCGCGTCTGGCTGGACCCTGAGAAGCTCAAGGTCCGCGGCCTTACCACTGAAGATGTGATGGCTGTGATTCGCGAGCAGAATGTGCAAGTGGCGGCCGGTCAGATCGGTCAGCCGCCGCAGCCCGACTCCGATCTCGCGTTCCAGTACACCGTGACCACGCTGGGCCGGTTAAGCGACGTTGAGCAGTTCGAGAACATCATCGTCAAGACAGGCGAAGGCGTGCAGATGACCCGGCTCAAGGACGTGGCCCGGGTCGAACTGGGCGCCCAGTCCTACGACCAGTTCAACCTGTACAACGGCAAGCCTACGGCCAACATCGGCATCTACCAGTTGCCCGGCAGTAACGCCTTGGAAGTGGCCGACCAGGTGCGTGAGGCGATGCAGCGGTTGAGCCGTTCCTTCCCGGAAGGCATGGAGTACACCTTCCCGCTGGACACCACCGAGTTTGTCGACGCCTCGATTGAAGGCGTTTACAAGACGCTGATCGAAGCCGGCGTGCTGGTGCTGATCGTGATCCTGGTCTTCCTGCAAGACTGGCGGGCTGTGCTGATTCCCGCGACGACGGTGCCGGTGACGATCATCGGCGCGTTTGCGGCGATGGCGGCCCTGGGGTTCTCGGTCAACATGCTCACGCTGTTTGGCCTGGTGCTGGCGATCGGGATCGTGGTCGACGACGCGATCGTGATCGTGGAGAATGCGGCCCACCATATCGAGGCGGGCATGGCGCCCAAGCCGGCCACCATCAAGGCCATGTCCGAGGTGCTGGGCCCGATTATCGGCATCACGCTGGTGCTGATGGCGGTGTTTATTCCCAGCGCGTTCCTGGGCGGCATCACCGGCCAGTTGTACCGGCAGTTTGCCTTGACGATCGCCGCCACGGCCCTGATCAGCGCGATCAACGCCGTGACCCTAAAGCCGGCCCAGTGCGCGCTGTGGTTGCGGCCACCCAAGGCACATAAGAACATTTTCGCACGTGCCTTCAACCGCGTGTACGGCTGGTTTGAAAGTGTGTACACGGCCATCGTGCGGGTGCTGGTCCGGCAAGTTACGGTGATGATGCTCCTTTTCACCGGCCTGATCGTGCTGACGGGTTGGTGGTACCTGCGCGTGCCCACCGGCTTTTTGCCGACCGAGGACCAGGGCTACGTGATGGTCGCCGTGCAATTGCCCGATAGCGCTTCACAGCAGCGGACCGAAGAGGTGATGCGCAAGATCGACGGCATGCTGGAAGAAGTAGACGGCATTTCAAGCTGGATCACCATCGGTGGTCTGTCGCTGCTGGACAACAGTAGCGCGTCCAACGCCGGTACGCTGTTCGTCTCGTTCGAGCCCTGGAAAGAGCGATTCGAGAAAGGGCAGACGCTCGAACACATGTTGGGCGAAATCCAGGCCCGGTTAGCCACCATCCAAGAGGCGACCGCCTTTGCGTTCCCGCCGCCGTCGATTCGTGGCTTGGGCGTGCGTGGCGGTTTCGAGATGCAGGTTGAAGACCGCTCCGACGCCGGCCGCAATGCCCTGTTCCAGGCCGCCCAGCAGATCGCGGCCGACGCCCAGACCCAAACAGGTTTGTACCAGGTACGAACGACCTTCCGCGCCGGCGTGCCGCAGTTGTATGTGGACATCGACCGCGTGAAGGTCAAAACGCTGGATATCCCGCTGCAAGCCGTGTTCTCCACGTTGCAAGCGAACCTCGGTTCGGCCTATGTGAACGACTTCAATAAGTTCGGCCGTATCTATCAGGTGCGGCTCCAGGCCGATCCTCAGTTCCGCGCGTTGCCGGAAGACATCGAGCGGCTGGAAGTCCGCAACCGCCAGGGCCAGATGGTGCCGCTGGGTGCCGTGGCCACGGTTCAAAAATCGTTCGGCCCGCAGACCATCAACCGGTACAACCTGTACCCCTCGGCCTCGATTACGGGTGAACCGGCACATGGCTACAGTACTGGCGATGCTTTGCTGTTGATGGAACAGATTGCCGAGCGGACGTTGTCTACGCAGATGGGCTATGACTGGACCGGCATGGCGTTCCAGGAAAAGCGGGTCGGCGGCGAGGCCATCTTGGTATTCGCCATGGCCGTGCTGCTGGTGTACCTGGTGCTGGCCGCCCAGTATGAAAGCTGGTTTACGCCTGCCGCCGTGATTCTGGTTGTGCCGCTGGGCTTGCTGGGCGCGGTGGCCGCCGTGTCGCTGCGGGGGATGGATATCAACATCTATACCCAGATCGGTATCGTGCTGATTATCGCCTTGGCGAGTAAGAACGCGATTCTGATCGTGGAGTTTGCCCGCGATATCCGTGCCCGGGGCGAAAGCATCCTCGATGCGGCAGTGGAAGCCGCGCGGCTTCGCTTCCGCCCGATTTTGATGACGTCGTTCGCGTTCATCCTGGGCGTGGTGCCGTTGGTGGTGGCCGAAGGGGCCGGTGCCGCTGGCCAACGGGCGCTGGGTACGGCCGTGTTCGGCGGGATGATTGCCTCGACGGTGCTGGCCGTGTTCTTTGTGCCGGTGTTCTATGTGCTGTTCCAGCGGATGGCGGAGTTCCTCAGCAAGCGGGAAGGCCCCAAGCCGCAGGTGGTGAAGCAGCACGAACAGTCGGCCAACGGGAACGGCGCGCACGCCACAGGGCACGCCGTGCCAACCGCCACTCACTAGTTGAAGCGGCTTAGCGGCAAACCAAGGGAGCCGCGGTCAACTTGGCCGCGGCTCTCTTTCTGCGCGCGGCTGCTGTGGCGCCGGTGGTCGCTTAGTGCTTGCGCTTTAGACCAAATGGGGGGCGAACCTTGCCGCGGCCGGGGATGTCGTTACGATCTCAGCGGGAGCGCATCGGGTTGTAAACGTGGAAACTTCTCCGGTCGCACTTCCCTGCTGATCGCTACCCGGCTCAGACCGGCATATCGTATTCAACGTCTCACTGTTTTTCTTAATCTACTTGGCTGTCCGCTCGGCAGCCTGTAAAGCAGGTAGCCCAGCGCTGGTCGCAGCCCGCTCGCGGACGCCGGCAACCGGGGCAGGATGTTCAAACCATGAACGCGAAACAACTCCAAGCTTTAGGAATCCCGCGCGAGTGCGTGTCGCTGGCCGTGCAGGGAATTCAACAGGCCGTGGCGACCGGCATGCGCGGCAAAGAAGCCAAGCGGCACTTGAAGAAGCTGGCCCAGCACCCGCAATCGTACCTTGGCGATCCGCACTTCGGTGCGTTAGCGGCCGAGCTGACGCGCACGGATCAGCCCGCGCAGGCGGAACCGGTCGAGTACCGCACCTGGGGTACGGATATTGACGATGCCGCGCACCATCAAATGCGGCAGGCGTGCGCGCTGCCGATTGCAACCGGCGCGGCCCTGATGCCCGACGCTCACGTGGGGTACGGGCTGCCGATCGGCGGCGTGTTGGCAACGCTAAGCGCCGTGGTGCCGTACGCGGTGGGCGTGGATATTGCGTGCCGCATGAAGCTGTCAGTGCTCGACGCGCCGGTGGACCACCTGCACGAGCGGACCGAGCGTTTCAAAATGGCGCTGGAAAAAGGTACGCGGTTCGGCGTTGGTTCGGAGTACGAACAGCCCCAGTACCACCCGGTCATGGACGAAGATTGGGAGATCACCCGCATCACGCGCGAAAAGAAGGATACGGCGTGGCGGCAGCTAGGTACGTCGGGCTCGGGCAACCACTTTGTCGAGTTC